>OLQY01000166.1_pt1 | contig 85673 bp, 74 predicted proteins | sample 1672851 | NCBI WGS metagenome assembly OLQY01 (sample SAMEA3136730, study PRJEB25190) | human gut metagenome
CAGGTCTCAGGTGGCGGGCATCAGCTTTGGTGGGCAGATGCACGGTTTGGTTGTTCTGGATGCGGATGATGCGGTAATTCGTCCGGCGATTCTGTGGAATGACGGCAGAACCGGTGAGGAGACGGATTATCTGAATACGGTGATTGGCAAGGATAAGCTGTCTGCTTATACAGCGAATATTGCCTTTGCCGGTTTTACGGCACCGAAGATTCTGTGGATGCGAAAGCATGAGCCGGAGAATTTTGCGAAGATTGTGAAAATCATGCTGCCGAAGGATTATCTGGCTTATCGGTTATCCGGTATTTTCTGTACAGATGTGTCCGATGCATCCGGTATGCTTCTGATGGATGTGAAGCATCGCTGCTGGTCAAAGGAAATGCTTGAGATCTGCGGTATTACAGGAGAAATGCTGCCAAAGCTTTATGAGAGCTATGAAGTGGTGGGTACACTGAAAAAGGAAATCGCAGAGGAACTGGGCTTTTCTGAAAATGTAAAAATTATTGCCGGTGCCGGCGATAATGCAGCAGCGGCAGTGGGAACAGGTACAGTGGGAGAAGGTAAATGCAATATTTCGCTGGGGACTTCCGGAACAATTTTCATTTCCAGTGAGCATTTCGGTGTGGATGAATACAATGCGCTGCATTCCTTTGCCCATGCGGATGGTCATTACCACCTGATGGGCTGCATGCTCAGTGCGGCATCCTGCAATAAATGGTGGAATGAAGAAATTCTGAAAACCAAAGATTATAGCGCGGAGCAGACGGGAATTACGAAGCTGGGTGAAAATCATGTCTATTTTCTTCCGTATCTGATGGGTGAGCGTTCGCCCCACAATAATCCGGACGCAAGAGCCATGTTCATCGGCATGTCTATGGATACAACAAGAGAGGAAATGACCCAGGCAGTCCTGGAAGGTGTTGCTTTTGGTCTGAGAGATTCTCTGGAGGTAGCCAGAAGTCTCGGTATCAGCCCAGAGAGAACAAAGATCTGCGGCGGCGGTGCGAAGAGCCCTCTGTGGCGTCAGATCATTGCCAATGTAATGAATCTGAAGGTGGATGTTCTTGAGAATGAAGAAGGCCCGGCACTCGGAGGTGCTATGCTGGCGGCTGTGGGATGCGGAGAATATCCGGATGTGGAGACTGCAGCAGCAAAGATTGTCAAGGTGGTGGACACAGTGACACCGGAACCTGAGCTGACCAGGAAATACGAAGAACGCTATCAGTATTTCAGAAGGATTTATCCGACTGTAAAGGAATTGTTTTGAGAGAACAAGAAAAACGATTCGGTGAAAATTCTCGGTTAAAAACAGATAATCGGCGAAAGAAAATGTTAACGCCATAAAACAAGTGAAGCACTCATTTACGCAATGAGTGCTTCAAATTTTTGCATTTCCAGCGGTTTATAATAATAGTATCCCTGAAGTTCATCGCAGTCTTCCTGTACAAGGAAATCAACCATTTCTTTTGTTTCAACGCCCTCGCAGACAATGAGTTTGTTGGTGCGCTTCAGTAGGTGGAAGATTTCCTGAAGGACGATTTTGCCTTTTTCAGACAGGTCATCATCCAGAAAACGTTTATCGATTTTGACTTCATCAAATAAAATATCTTTTAAAGTATTTAGCGAAGAATATCCGGAACCGAAATCATCCATGGAGATCCGGATGTTTTTTTTCTGGAAAAAGCGGATCATCTGATTGACAGCATCGATATTATGGATGTAAGTTGTTTCCGTAATCTCAAAGATCAGATACTGTGAGGGAATCTTATACTTATCGATCAGGTCGGATACTTTATGAATAAAAGTATTGATCTTCCGAAAATGGATAGGTGAGACGTTGAGGGACAACGGAATAATCTTCTGCTGTTTCTTCATGCGTTCGGACAGCCACAAAAAGGCAGCTTCATAAACGTAATAGTCCAATGCTTCCACTTCACCGGTCTCCTCAAGGATTGGCAGAAAACTGTCGGGAAACCAGAGAGAACCATCATTTTTTTGCCATCGGACAAGCACTTCCGCACTGGAAATTTGTTGGGATTTTCCGTTGATTTTTGGCTGGAAATAGAGTTGAAATTCTTTTTGCTCCAGTGCATTGCGGAAGGTATGAATGGTTTCAGCACGTTTTTGTTCGTCCCGTGCAATATCTTCAGAGTATTCACATACGCCTGAAAGTTCGGTTTTGGCTTTTCGGCGGACAATATTGGTATGTGAGATTAATTCTTCTGATGAAATTTCGGTGCCTTTCAGATAATAAATACCTGTATTCAGAAAAAGATAATTGACAGGATAGGCCTCCAATATTTCAGAAGACGTCTGCTTGTTATAGTGGATGACTTTTTCCCTGAAACTTTGCTGATTCTGGCCGGTAATATCAACGATACAGGCAAAAACGTCGGAATGATACCGGTTGACGAAGACTGTCTGCGGAAAAAGTTCCAGTTTCCTGAAAAGAAAATTCAGAAGATCGGTACCGGTTTCATAACCCCAGTAGTCATTGATCAGGTGAAAGTTATCGATATCCGTCATCAGGAAAGCGTATTGTTTATTCCGGCAGCTGTTGGTTAGGATTGTAGAAATTTTTTCCTTCAGAGAATCTGTTGAAATGCTTTCCACCAGACGGTTTTGGCTGTAAAGACGTTCAGGATGGGCCGTTAGTGATTTCTTATAATGTTTATCCTGATACATTTTCTGGTCTGCCATTTTCAGCAGGTCCATAATCAGATAATAATGATTTTTACAGCTGATATCATAGCCCACAGCATAACTGATGGGATGGATGGCTGTTTGATTGTAGGCATCAAGCAGGGACTGAAGCTGCATATTCATTTGTTCCAGTTCCGACCAGGAAGTTTCTCTTTGGATAATCACAAATTCATCGCCGCCGAACCTTGCCAGGAAACTGTTTTCTGTGAGAATTCGAGTGAGATAGGAAGCAAATGTCTGAATAAACAAATCTCCTTCTTCATGTCCGTAGGTGTCGTTGATTTTTTTCAGATTATTCAGATCGAACATCATGACGCCGACGTCCAGTGTATCATCGGCATTCTGAAGTTTCAGCAATTCTTTTTCCAATGATTTTTTGTCGTGAACCCCGGCTACGTCAAAACCGGCATTTCGGAGCAAATTTTTCAGATAATCCCTCAATGCCAGTGATACGGCACAGCCAAGAAAAGAAAGAAAAATCAGCAGAGCAAAGGTGCGGTTTTCCAGTCCTTTTTTATAATGAAGAATCAAAATCGTCAGAAAGACGATATAAAATGTTGTCTCCAGACAGCACAATTTCGAAATAACTTTATTTTTTTCCATAATTCCCTCTTTAAAAATGTTCTTGCATTTTCCGATGGCACAAAAACATTTTGTCGGCCTTAATTGGCATAGACAATGATTTTTTTGGCCAGTGTTTTGTCCAGGCCGATTTTGCTTCCCTTGACCATAACAATATAATAGCCGTGAAGCTCGGATAAAATGGTCACTTCGCTGCCGGGAACAAATCCCAGAGTCTCAAGATAGTGTCGATGTTTTTCCTGGCCGCATATTTTGCTGATAATATAAAAATGATTGAATTCTGTAAGATTTAAAGGCATAAGAACGTCTCCTTTATATGGTTAGTCAAAACTAATCGGGCCTGATAGATAGTATACCATGGATTGCCTGAAAGGAGAAAAGCAAAATATATTATTGAGAGATTTTATCTGTAAACAGGAACGATTTACCAGACAGATTGCAATGCGTGTCGTATAAGAGTAAGGAAAAAGGCTGATGTATCCTAACAAGATCATTGATGATGCATCAGCCTCTTTCTATGGAAGAAAAGACTTTATGTTATTTATGATAAAAATGAGAACGCCATAACAACGACCCCGAGAACAACAAGGATTACACCGGTTGCACGGTTCAATGTCTTTGGTGTGGCTTTGTTGGCCAATACCGCAGCAATTCTGGCCCAGATCAGAGTGAAGATGATGCACAGGATCCAGACAGCAGGATCCGGCAGGCCGCCGATGGCAAAATGAGAGACTGCTCCGGTAAATGCGGTGAAGGTCATGATAAAGACGCTTGTTCCAACGGCTGTTTTGAGTTCGTATCCCAGAACAGAAGTCAGGATCAGAAGCATCATCATACCGCCGCCGGCACCGATAAAGCCACATATAAATCCGATAATGATACCGCAGATAACAGACTGCATGGCACGTTTCTTAGCGGATACGCCCTGCATCGCTTCCTTGGTAGTCATAACCGGTCTCACAATGAATTTGATACCCAACAGGAAAGTCATAAAGACGGAGAAATTGCCCATGGTTGCGGATGGAACCAGGCTGGATATATAGCTGCCCACAACAGTGAAGATCAGGACAGTAACCATCATGATCAGGCCGTTTTTGATATCCAGATTCTTGTTCTTGCCGTAAGTATAAGCAGAAACGGCGCTGGCCAGTACATCGGATGATAATGCAATGCCTACGGCCATATAGGGGTCAATACCGAGAAAGGTGATGAGAATCGGACTGATGACGGCGGCAGCACTCATACCGGCAAAACCTGTTCCGAGACCGGCTCCCATGCCGGCAAAAAAAGTAACAATAATCGTAAAAAGTAAATGCATAACTAGTTGTCCTCCAGAATAAGATTCAGATTGAGTTCCATTTGCTGCATGCCCTGGAATATGGTTTGACGTGTGGCATCGTCGATGTCTGCAAAAAGCTGTTCAACAAAGTGTTCCTGCAGCTGCTGGCCTCTGCTGATGATAGGCTGTGCCTTATCGGTACAGAGAAGCTGGACTTTACGCCGGTCACCTTCTACATTCTTTCGGATTAGATAACCTTCATTCACAAGCTTATCAATGTTGACAGAGACAAGATTCGCTTTAAGCTTTCGGACTTCGACAATATCTCTGGCTGTTTTGAATTCAGGGTTATTGGCCAGAAACATAAGAATATCAAAAGCTGTCTGGGGCAGTTTCAGTTCATGGCAGAGCGGTTTGCACATGCTTTTATAGGCCAGAGACAGTTTCCTTGAAAATTCAATACCTAATTTCACAAAAAGCCTCCTTATGGAATAATTAGTTCAAATTTGAAATGTCTATTTGTGAACTAATATAAACCATAAGGAGACTTTTGTCAAATATGGAAAACATCAATCAGGAATACCATTGCCAGTCCATAGTATGTAACGACAGCTACCAGATCATTGACAGTCGTAATCAGCGGGCCGGATGCAACCGCCGGGTCCACGTGGATTTTGTGGAAAAACATTGGCACAATGGTGCCGATCATGCTGGAAACTACCATGGCCACAATTAGTGAGAGGCCGACACAGCCTGAGATCAGGAAAGCGGAAAGCCATGCGTATTTCTTGAAAAAGTGGATGTAGACACCGAGAAATACCAGAGCCATCAGGCCAAGGCTGATGCCATTGAAGAAACCGATTCTCATTTCTTTGCTGAGAAGGTAGAGTTTCTTTCTTGTGTTCAGGTTTTCATCCATCAGAACACGGATAGTAACAGCCAGGGACTGTGTGCCGACATTGCCTGCCATATCAAGAACCAGTGATTGGAAACAGATAACAATCGGCAGAACGGCAACAACGGATTCGAAGATACCCACAACCGAGGATACACCCATGCCCAGAAATAACAGGATGATCAGCCAAGGCAGTCTTTTCTTCATGCTGATGATGGTCGGTTCATTTAAGTCTTCTTCAGATGTCAGACCACCGAGCTTTGCATAATCATCGCCCATGGCATCGTCAACAAGTTCCACAATGTCTGTTGCGGTCAGAATGCCGGCGATGCGGCCCTCTTTGGTCAGAACAGGAAGAGAGTCTTCTTCGTAATCGGCAATCTTGTCAATGCAGTCGTTGATTTTCTCGTGTTCGCAGACATAAGGATAGGAACGGCTAATAATGTCGGACAGGGCATCATTTTCGCGGGCAATGATCAAATCCTTCAGATCAATGGCACCTACAAATTTCTCATCCTTATCCACAACGTAAATGGTGGAAATATTGTCATGTTCACCAGCTTGGCGAATGAGAGTGCTCATGGCTTCACGGATGGATAATTTGTCGGAAATGCAGATGAAGTTGTTGGTCATGCAGCTGCCGATTTCGTCATCATCATAGGAAAGCAGTCTGCGGACGTCCTTTCGGGCATCTTCATCCAGATGGCTGACAAGTTCCTGCTTTTTGTGCTCGGTCAGGTCATCCAGAACATCTAGTGCGTCATCGGCATCCATGTAAGAAACCACTTTGGCAGCCTTTTCAATCGGCAGTTCTTCAATATATTTCTCAGAATCGTCCAGATAGGAAAAGATTTCAGCCACTTTCTGTGCGCCGAGGACAGGATAGAGTTGCCTTCTTTCGGTTTCGCTCAGTAAGGTGATCGCTTCAGCAATATCTTTCTCATGGTAATCGGAAAGCAACTTTGGCAATTTGGTGGTATCTGTTTCTGTGCGGATAATCTTTAACAGTTCTTTTACATAATCTTTCTTGTAAAACATTTTTCTTTTCATGTCGTCCTCCTTGTCACCCTAAAAAAGGGCATAAAAAATACATCGCTTCACGTTTCAGTTTAATAGCATAGACTGTTGGATGCGATGTACAAAAGAACGCACGAAAATATAGAATGTGTGTAACTGTTCAGAGCCAAGCAAAATTTCAAAAAACAGGTATAAAATGCTTGCATTTTTAAGACTGTTTTTGAAATTTTATTTGGCGGATACGCCACACCGACGAAATGCGTAGCATTTTGGAGGTTAGCTCTGAACAGTTACGAATGTGTATAGAAAAGAGGCTGCCAAAAGGCACCATGTCTGCAAAGCAGAGGCAAATTCCATACGAATAGGTTGTGTCTGCTTTGCAGGCACAAATATTGTATTAAGATTTGCTTATGGGTCTAAGGCTGAGCTTTCCGAATAGCCGCATTCTGACTGTATACTTCTGTTCACCGCATATCTTACTTCGACCTATGCAACTGTCCATGAAAACTCACCTCCGTTTAACTTTCAAATTTTGTCAATGATTGACCACTTATAGAAGTGGGGAATCTCGCATAGAGATAATCCTTTTGGATAATAACAGAAAAATCTGGAAAAGACAACCCCCTAAAAACAATTTTTATGGTAAAGTTTTCTTTAGTTTTTTTGGGGGGAAAACTTGAAATGTCGGGCGCTAAAAAAATGGATAGATATTGAAAATATATAGATTTTCGGTTACCATTAGTTGAGATAGGCGCCATGCGGAAAAATATGCAGCTTAATCCCCTGGGAGATGGTCTGGCCTTTCTGGCGATGATCTCATGGGGCTGCTATTCGGCGTTGATCAAGAAAATCGGTGAGTGGGAATATCCGATCGTGGCCGTTACAAGAAGAGTGTATTTCTATGGTATTCTATTTTTGATCCCAGTGCTGATCCAGCAGAAAGCCAGCTGGAAACCGGAGATACTGATGAAGCCAGAAGTCCTCGCCAATTTCCTGTTTCTGGTGCTTCATGAGAAAATGACCATGGCCCCAGTGGCCGGTGCGGCACTGATATTCATTGGTCTGGTTATTTCACAGAAAAAAACAGTCTCTTTTTAACAGAAAGGAAAATCATCACATGTTCGAACGTATCAAACCTACAACACAAATTCGCACAGTTGCATTGCCGGGCGATATTGCAGATACACTCCAGTATGTTTATTTGTGCAACAAAATAGAAAAAAGGGGAATCATCATCAAGGGTAATCACGGTGGCCTTCGCGTGGTACACAATGCGCGCATCCGTGATACATATGTTCCGATAGAGGAAAGCTGGCTTGCAGAATTTCAAAAACGGTTCCCGGATTACGAATTGCCGACATCGGATATAGCTCCATACAGCCAATTTGGTCCTGTTATCTTTTTTTCATGTTTTGAGACCAATCTTTCAGATGAGGATATCTGGACAATTGTCGAAATAATCATTAATGATGATGATTCCGACCGTGAGCTGCTTTACACGAAAATGCGGGAAAAAGCAGCTGAGGAAAACAATCGTTTTTATATATTGGAAAACCTGTAAGCGGCTATTCGTAAAATTCAGTTCGCCTGAGTTACATGTACCATCTTCTGAATCCCGGTAATCTGCCCGTCCCGGTTAATCAGAATGCTGTCATCATAACATTTTCCATTTTCATAAAGATAAATATTAGGAACAGCCATGATGCGGCTTTCTTTGCAGACATCTCGAAAAGCCCCTACAACAGGGGAGTTAAGGGATGTCTGTTATTTTTTTACATCCTAATGGGGATATTGCGGGGAGAACTACAATGAGCGGATCAGAAATACGGAAAATGCTGCCTGCGGAAGCACTGGTACGTGCAATCTCACAGACAACAGGCATGAAATTTGGAAATGTGAAGGTAGGATTTGACAGTTTCCTGACAGTTTAGAACAATATATCTGAAATCAGTATGAAGCCAGGCGTAAATCATATCATATGATATGATTTGCGCCTTTTTTGATTGTGTAATGATTATGAGAATTGAGAGGACGGCGGTTAATCACCGCCTCCTACTCGATTAGTTATCCAATAACCATTTCCAAATAGGAATTACCTCAATATTGATTCCATCGCAATCAATCACCGTCTCTTCGCTATTAGTAATGAGGATACATTTGGCGTTGGGGATAAAATTATTTAGCTTCACAAAGGCTCTGGTTTCACGTTCTCTTGTATCTATGTTATCCAGAACCTGCATACTGACCTGGATAGCAAGATTGTCTAATGGTACATAAAAGTCAATTTCTACATTATTCTCAAAGAAATAGACATTTTCGGTACCATAACGTCGCATCAGTTCGATTGCAACAAGGTTTTCCAGCTGAGCAGATTTGCAGTCTAGCAGCATAAGTCCTAGAAGTCCGGTATCCATAAAATAATACTTAGGAGAAGTCTCTTTTTCTACAAGTTTGGCGGCATAGTTTTGCAGAGTAAAGAGCAGGTAGGAGTCTGTCATATAGCTGACATAGTTTATTACGGTTTGTTTACCGATAGACATTCCACCACTTTTTAATATATTAGTCAGTCGGTTATACGATAAAGGTTTTGTGACAGATTCTGCAATTTTCTTTAGGATTAGCCTTATTGCAAAATCATTGGTGATTTTATTTCTGGTTATAATATCACCGAGATATACAGTTTGATAGATGCTGTTTAAAAAAGCTCGTTTATTTCTTATCTCAACTAATTCTGGAAATGCTCCATAGGTTACATATTTGTTATATTGATTTTGGACATCTGCCCTGTCTTTGGTGCTAATAACATCCAGGTAATTCTTTGTCATATTATTTGCAATAAGATATTCAGAGAAAGAATATGGATAAATATTCATAATAACAAAACGCCCACCTAAAGTGGAAGCTATTTCGCTGCTTAGCATTTTACTATTACTGCCGGTAATATTGATTCGATACTTCATATCTGCAATTCTGCGAACGAACTTCTCCCACCCGTTAATATTTTGAATCTCGTCTAAAAATAAATATGGCTTGATATCAGTTCCGGATATTTCTAATCCAATTTCTAAAATGAGATTTAAATCTTCAGCAGTCATTTCCAAAAGACGCTCATCTTCAAAATTCACATAAACAATTTGGGACAAGGGAATTCCATTGTCTTCTAATTGTTTTATTTGTTGATACATCATATATGACTTTCCGGTTCTTCTGATACCAACAAAGCAATAATTGACATTGGTTTCTAGAGAATACTGTCTTGTTATTAATGGATTGTTGAGATAAATATCTTTTTGATCAATCATGATTTGTTTTAAAGTATCGCGATTCATAATATATGTCACCTCTTTCTATATGAGATAATTATATATCAATATTGTCTTGCATACAAGACAATATTATAAATAAATTGTCTTATTTAATGATGATAGAGATATAGATAGTATATGCGTATTGATGGGTATTATAACAGGGAGCCGAGTGGCTTGTCAGATAATACGGAAGAAGCTACATTTTCTTTTGCCCATGCAACCATACCTTTGGTCTGGCTGCAGATGAAATTTTTTCTGCTTTGCATGGCTCGTAGAGTTCACAAAATGTTCACAAAAAATTAGCACTCACCTATTGACAGTGCTAATAATGAGTGTTATATTACATATAGAACAAAGGAAGAGGAACAAAAAGAAGAGTTCCGAATCCGGAGTTGAAAATGTTGATAACACTCAGGAGCAATCCGAAAGTGCTTGATTAGATTTTAAGATATCTTTTGAAAGGAGATATGACTTATGTTAATGCCTAGTATTTTTGGAGAGAATTTGTTAGATGACTTTTTTGGATTCCCATTTGATGGAGATTATAATTATAATGCAGCAGGTTTGATGACCACAGATGTGAAAGACACAGATCATGGTTATGAAGTAACGATGAACATGCCGGGAGTAAAGAAGGAAGATGTGAAAGCTGAACTGAAGGATGGCTACTTGACCGTCAGTGCTGTATCGAATAAGCAGACAGATGAGAAGAACTCGGAGGGCAAGTACCTCAGACGTGAACGTTACAGCGGTTCATGCAGCAGAAGCTTCTATGTTGGTGAAGGTGTTAAACAGGAAGACATCAAGGCTAAGTTCGAGGATGGCACCTTGAAGCTTGAAATTCCGAAAGAGGAAGCAAAGCCTGCAGTAGAGCAGAAGAAATATATATCCATTGAGGGATAATGATTCATCGGCTCAGATGTTTTTAGACAATAACAGTTAACAGATTGGAATATAGATATTTGATTGAAAAGGAGATATGACTTATGTTACCTAGCATTTTTAACAATAATTTATTTGATGATTTCTTTGGTTTTCCATTTTATTATGACAACAGAGCAGAAGATAAGGCAGAGAAGAAACTGTATGGTCACCATGCAGGCAATCTGATGAAGACAGATATCAAGGAACTGGACAATGGCTATGAACTTGAGATTGATCTTCCGGGCTTCAAGAAAGACGAGATTAAGGCTGAATTGAATAATGGTTACCTGACCGTCAGTGCAGCAAAGGGTCTTGATGAAGATAAGGAAGACAAGAAGACAGGCAAGTACATCAGACGTGAGCGTTATGCAGGCGCATGCCAGAGAAGCTATTATGTTGGCGAAGATATCACAGAAGAGGATATCAAGGCATCCTTTGAACATGGTATTCTGACACTGTTCGTACCTAAGAAAGAAACAAAACCTGCTGTAGAAGAGAAGAAATATATCTCTATCCAGTAAAAAATAAATGTATATGAAGCGCAGGAATTGTAAGCAAGTCCTGAATCAAAAAGGCCGCAGCCCATTCGAGCTGCGGCCTTTCGCTGCTTTTAGGGTTTTAAACAAATCGGATGCAAAAATGCAATAAGTTATGTCGCTGCGGTTATACCTCAATATCAAAATAGGCATTTTACATTGCATCTTCCGATTGCTATACTCATAGTAAAAGTGAAGATAATAACGTTATATTTGACAATGAATTATGGGGGATGAGTATGAATCAGAATTTATATCCGCATCTTTTTCAGCCGCTGACGATTCGCGGTGTAACGTTGAAAAACAGACTGGAATATGCGCCGACGGTTGTTCTGAAGTGCAATGCGGACGGTACTGTTGGACAGGATATGTTGGATTTTATGGCCTGGCAGGCACAAACAGGTGCAGGTTGGGTAACGGTAGGTGATACACCGGTGACCCATGACAAAACTTCACATTGGTTATGTGAGATGAATGTCTGTGATGATGACTGTATTCATGGGATGAATGCGCTGGCAGAAGTCTGTCGACAGAATGGTGCCGAAATTTCTGCGGAGCTGGCCTATGCGGGCCGGGGCAACAGAGCGCCTCAGGATGGTTCACCCATTGCTATTGTTTCTGCAGAAAGACCGTTGAATCCAGAAGATAATGTGCGTACCATGAATCGACAGGATATGGATGAGATGAAAGCCCATTATGCAGACTGTGCCTTGCGCTGCAAACATGCGGGATTTCGCATGGTGATGATTCACTGTGCCCATCAGAATTTCCTGGCCCAGTGGCTGTCACCGGCTTCCAATGTGCGGACAGATGAATATGGCGGTTCACCTGAGAACAGGCGTAGATACCCATTGGAAGTGCTGAAGGCAGTGAGAGAAGCTGTCGGTGAAGATATGGTCATTGAGATGCGAGTTTCTGCTGTGGAAGGTATTCCGGGCGGCATGGAATTTGAGGAATCTCTGGCATTTATGAAAGAAGCCCAGGAGTATGTGGATATCGTCCATGTGTCTCAGGGTTCGGTTTTTCATTTGTCGGCCCGTTATTGTATACCGACATATTTTCGTGAACCTCACAAACCGTTGAATGTGGATTATGCAGCAGAAGTAAAGAAACATCTGCATGTGCCGGTGGCTGTTGTGGGGATGATCACAACTTTGGAGCAGGCGGAGGAGATTATTGCGTCAGGTAAGGCAGATATTGTAGCCATGGCCAAAAGTTTTATGGCAGACGGCGATATTGTCAGAAAATCTCTGAGAGCTCAGCAGGCAGAAATCCGTCCGTGTACCCGGTGCGATCTTTGCGGCAATGCCAATACATGGGGAACCAATATGAGCTGTGCCATCAATCCGCGCTGTGGTGTGAGCGGACAGATTCAGCCTGTATCGGAAAATGAACGAAAGAAAGTCATGGTGATCGGTGGTGGTCCTGCGGGCATGATGGCGGCTCAGACACTGGTACAGAGAGGCCATAGTGTCAAACTGTATGAAAAATCCGACAGACTGGGCGGTTTATTAAACGATGCCTGCCTTGTACCGTTTAAAACACTGATGCGGGAATATCTGGACTGGGATATCAGAGAAACCGGCAAATGTGGGGCGGAAATTCTGCTGAATACAGAAGTGACGGAGGATTTTATTGAAAAAGAAAACCCGGATGCCATTATTGTGGCAACAGGTTCTGTTTATGTTCAGCCTCCGATTCCGGGGATAGAAAATGCACTTTCCGTTCGTGCCGTGGATGCCCATGAAGTTGAGACCGGTGAAAATGTGGTTGTTTGCGGAGGCGGCATTACAGGACTTGAATGTGCCCTTACACTGGCAAAAGAGGGCAAAAGTGTCACTGTTGTGGACCAGCTGAAGCGGGAAGATTTTATCATGGAAATGCCGATTTTTAATAAAGCGGATTTATTGGATCAGCTGGAGAATCTGAATGTAGCACTTATTGGCGGACAGCGGATTCAGGCGGTAAAGGACGGGGTTGAGACGGTGGATACAGTCACCGGCGAAAAGCATTTCTATCCGGCGGACAGTGTCGTGAATGCGCTGGGGGTCAAACCGGATGACAGCCTTGGCAAAGTGCTTCTGGCAAAATACGGCAGTGCAGATGTGATCATGGTGGGCGACTGTACGGCAAGAGGCGGTACTTATTACAGAGCCAATCATGAAGCTTATTATGCAGCCATGCGTATATAAAAAGGACAGTTGTTTTGCGGCTTTTGGAAGGCTTATCGGCATGATCCGGAATGACGGAAGCGGTGGAAAGAGATGGATTTTACAGTTTTAAAATATTTTCAGGCGGTGGCCCGAAACGGCAACATGACCAAAACGGCCAGAGAATTATATATTACGCAGCCAAATCTCAGCAAACGTATTGCGCAGCTGGAGGAAGAAATCGGTGTGCCGTTGTTTGAACACCGAAAAGGCAAAATCGTGCTCAATGATTATGGCCGCATATTTCTTTCCAGCGTGGACATTGCTTTTGCAGAGTTAAAGGCCGGGATGGAAAATGTCCAAAGAACATACACATTAAATCAGAATATTTTATCATTGGGAAGCAATATCCTGCATTATCTGGCTATTCGGCTGCCGAGATTTTCAGAGGCTCATCCGGAAATCGGCATAAGGCAGCTGGATTTTACAACACTTGAGCTGGTTCAGAACCTGCTGGACAGAAATATTAATTATGCATTGTCGAATGAAATGATCGAGGATGAACGGATTGATTTTCAGTTGATTGACAGCAATCCTTATGTATTTGTTATGCACAAAAATCATCCGTTGGCGGAGTGCGGGAAGTTATCCATGGGACAGCTCAAAGAGGCGACGTTTATCTGTGATACCTTCAGATTTCAGTTAAGTCAGCTGTATCAGGCCTGTCGCGTGTATGATTTTGTGCCGAAGGTAGGATACGAAGTGCAGAGCAATGAGCTTATGTACAATCTGCTCAATGACAATCGCGGTGTGGCGATCATTCCGATTGTGATGGCCTGTGAAATGTTGAATCTACACCCGGATTCTGATATTCGGATTTGTACGATAACGGATGATATTGCACCGGCTATTATCGGCATCGGCCGTCTGAAGAATCAGGCGGATACCCAGGCAGGACAGTATTTTATTGAATTTATCAAAGAAGGACTTGTCCGGGAAAAAGAAGTGATTAAGAAGTTCGGCTATGGTTATCTGATAGGAGAAGCGGATGAAAATATTTAAAGAATTTGAAGGAAAAACAGCTTTTGTAACAGGGGCGGCTTCCGGTATGGGACAGGCCGCAGCTATTTGTTTTGGCGATCTTGGCTGCAGGGTGGCTGTGGCTGCCAGAAATCCTAAAGCATTGGAAACGGTGCAGACTATACGGGAAAACGGCAGTGAGGCGATTTTTGTTGAATGTGATGTGACAGATGATGATTCTGTCCGTAAAGCGATTGAGACAACGGTGAAGACATTTGGTTCGCTGGATTATGCATTCAATAACGCCGGTTGTGGGGCGGACGGCAAAAATATTCCTTTTGCGCCACTGACGGAGGTGGCGGAAAGCGACTGGCAGAAAGTGATCAATACCAATCTGACCGGTGTTTTTCATTGTATGAAATATGAACTTCTGCAGATGCAGAAACAGGGAAGAGGCGCCATTGTTAATAACGCGTCTATCGGCGGACTTAGGATGGCACCGGGATTTGGTGCTTACGGTCCATCAAAGGCCGGAGTAATCGCCATTACCCAGACGGCAGCTCTGGAAAATGCAGACAAAGGTATCCGTGTCAATGTGATCTGTCCGGGACCGACGGAAGGAACCGGACTCATGCAGGACAGTATTGATGCCGGTGCGCAGGATGCGGAATTTCTGAAAAATCATATTATACCCATGAAAAAGATGGGAACGACGCAAGATGTTGCGGATGCTGTGGTATTTTTGTGTTCCGATATGGCGGGACATATCACGGGAATGGCCATGCCGGTGTGCGGTGGCATGCAAATGTAAAGGTGAAAAACCTGGCGTTTCACAGATGATAAGTGAGAAAGAACAGGATAACAAATGGAATATGATAAAGGAGAGTATAACGATGAAGAGATTAGAGAATAAGACAGCGATTGTGACTGGCGGTAATTCAGGTATTGGCAAAGCAACAGCGATTCTTTTTGCGAAGGAGGGTGCGGATCTGGTTTTGTGTGCCCGCAGAAAAGAGGCGTTGGACGAAGTGGCAGAGGAATGCCGCAAATATGGTGTTCAGGTTGTGACTGTGAAGGCCGATGTGTCCAGTCATGAGGATTGCAGTGCGGTTGTGAAAGCAGCCATTGATACTTTCGGCAAGGTGGATATTCTGGTGAACAATGCCGGTATTGTGGACAAACACCGCCCGATTACAGAGTGTACAGACGAATGGTGGGATGAGATTATTGCCATTGACCAGAGTTCTCTGTTCTACATGATGAAGGATACCATTCCACATATGATGGAGGCTGGAAAGGGTTCTATCATCAATGTTTCTTCCATCGGTGGTGTGTTCGGAAACGGCGGTATTTCCTATTCCGCAGCAAAATCAGCAGCACTGGCGATGACAAAGAATGTGGCCATTCAGCTGGCACCAAATGGTATCCGCTGCAATGCTGTTTGCCCGGGACCAACACCGACACCGCTGAATACACCGGAAAAAGTCGCTGAATTTTCTACATGGTTTGCAGAACGCTGTGCGCAGCATATGGATATGTCCTTGCCGGAATCCAGTGTGGAGGATCAGGCCAATGCTATTCTGTTCTTTGCAGAGGACGCATCAGCTGCAGTGACAGGTCAGTACCTAATTGTGGACCATGGAACAACATTGTAATTGGATGCTTAAATAATGAAAATAATTGGAGCTGTTTAGAATCAGCTTCAAAAGTTGGAAGGCTTTATAATCTTAGAATTAGAGACGATTTTGGATTATAAAGCCTTTTTTGTGGATAAAAATGTCAATTTATATAGATGTGGTTGAAAAATTGTCGAATCTTGTCGAAATGTTGTGGGCAAAGAGGGGAGGAAAGTGATGGGAATGATAAAAAAGATGTGCTATGATTAATTGCAATAATGTTAAGGGGAAAAGAAAAATGAATTTAGAAATATATCAAAAATTATGCATGGAATCCAAAATTCTTTGGACACAGCATTGCCTGCAACGAATGCAGGAAAGAGGTTTGAAAATGATTTAAAGACTCGAAGAAAGAGGTGATGGATATGTGTATGTATTGTAAGAATAATACAACTGTAAATAGCACAACAACACACGTCGTAAATTATAAAGATTGCATTATTGTGATTAAAAATGTTCCATGCCTTGAATGTGAGCAGTGCGGCGAGAAGTATTATACGGATGAAGTTGCTGATCGGCTTGAAAGGATTGTTGATATGGCCAAGAAGTTAATGCAGGAAGTTACGGTGATTGATTATCCAAAGGTTGCATAATTGGTTTATTATACAGATAATTATTTGAGGTAATCAGAGATGTATCATCAATGTAGACAATTGTTATGATTGTGACAGAACGGATACCCATAAGGTGACATAAAAGCCATCAGCCCGGAGGATTATAAATCTTCCAGGCTGATGGTTTTTTGCTGTTCCATATGGGAAATCGTTATTTCATAATTAAAGTGCTGATAGGCTTGTTGACCGGTATACCGGTATGTAGTATTATATGAGTTGAAAAAATGGACAGTTAAAGAGAAAGGCGGAGCATAGCGAATGATAGTTGCAACGGTATTTGGAAAGATTATTTCTATCTTTATTATTATGATTGTAGGCGTGATCTGTTGTAAGATGGGAATCATTGATGATTATACAAAACAGCGTTTGTCCAGACTGAGCACATTGGTTGTGAATCCTATTTTGATTTTTACTTCCTTTCAGATGGAGTATGACAGTGAGTTGTTGAAAAAAATGGGCCTTCTTTTTGTGTTGGCCGTCATCAGTTATCTGATTTCCATTATGATTGGTCATTTCCTTTTGCATGAGAGAGAAGGGTATGATCTGTCAATTGAGAAGTTTGCAGTGACCTATGATAACTGTGGATTTATAGGGGTTCCGCTTGGTTATGCGCTTTTTGGAAATATCGGTGTTATCTATGCAACCGTGTTTGTCGCTGTTTTTCATATTTTCTGTTGGACACATGGCATCATGCTGTTGGATAAAGGCGGTTTTCAGCTGAAGAAGCTGATTAATCCGTGCCTCATTGCGGTCATCGCAGGTATGGTATTCTTTATTTTTCAGATTCGTCTGCCGGAAAGTATTGATTTTGCAATGAGTGCTATTGGCGATATGAATACGCCGCTGGCGATGCTTTTGTCCGGCGCGATTATGACACAGCTGAATTTTAAGGAGATTTTGACAAAAAGAAGACTCTTTTTCGTGGCGTTACTGCGCCTGATCGTTTCGGCAGGTCTGTTCTGTTTGTTACTGAGATTTCTGCCGATTGATGATCAGATGCGGACAGTAGCCGCAGTGACTGCAGCGTGTCCGGCCGGTGCCATGACGATTACGATGGCGATTATGTATGAGCGTGATGATCATTATGCGACAGAGCTTTTTACAGTGACAACGCTGCTTTCAATCCTGACAATGCCACTGTGTATGCTGATTGCCGGATAGGGCACTGCGCAGCAATTTTACATGCGAATACGTCACGATGAAGATTAAACTAAATCATAGGCATTTCTTGGTGTGCCGTCGGCGACATGGATAATTCCGCAGTAGCGGAAGCCATAACTGTCGATGGCATTTTGCATTGGCTTGTTGTCAGCGTGGGTATCAATGCGCAGACAGTCTATTTTGTTATGACAGAAATCAAAGCAGGCTCGGGCAATGCCTTTGGTCTGACCGTTGGAGGCAATCCGGTGAATTGTGCCGTAAGGCTGATCGGAGTGCCAGGCACCATTTTCAATGACGGCATAATTCGGTTCTCTTCCTATAATGAAAGCAAAACCGCCCACAATTTTCTCCGGCGCATTATCCGGCGTACAGACATAATAATTGCCATTGGCAATGTCTTTCAGGATGTCTTCTGAAGCAGGATAATTGCCGTTCCATTGATGGGGATTGCCGTTGGCAGCCATAAATTTTCTGGCATAGGCGTAGAGGGGCATGATATTCTGGATATCTTCTTTACTGGCAAGTCTTATATGAATCATTTTAGTGTATCCTTTCTTCTGTAAATCAAAAACAACTATATAATAGGGATATTTTACCGGAAATGTCAAATATATTTTTAAAAATAGAAAGGTTAAAAATGAGTTGTGAAGAACACAAGGTATTTGGTCCTATTGAAATTTTATTTGACTTTTTGAAAAACAGGAAATATAATGATTATAAACGAGTAGCAAGTAAGCGTAAATCCAGTTTACCAGCTGCTCGTTTTCTTTTGTTAAAAAATAATAGTGTCATGAAAAAGTGTGTAGCATGTCAGCGTAAGTCCAGCTTATTTGACAGGTTACGCATTTTTTTGTGCAGAAAAAGAGAGGAGTAAACAAAATGGCGGAAAGCAATAAGATGAAGGATATGCCGGTGAATAAGCTGATGGTCCAAATGGGGATTCCGATGATTTTATCTATGGCATTGCAGGCGGTCTATAACATTGTAGACAGTGCATTTGTAGGCAATATGAGAGAGGGAAGTGAAGCAGCGTTAAATGCATTGACGCTTGTATTTCCGGTTCAGATGCTGATGGTTGCAGCAGGTATAGGAACAGGTGTCGGAACCAATGCACTTCTTGCAAGGACACTTGGACAGGGAAACAGCAAAAAAGCTGCAAAGGTAGCAGGGAATAGTCTGTTTCTTGGTGTGATTATTTATGTGGTCTGTTTGTTGTTTGGCTTCTTTGGTGTGAGAGCCTATATCTCATCACAGACAGTAGATACAGAAGTACTTGAAATGGGTGTCAGCTATCTGAGGATATGCTGTGTGATTTCTTTTGGTATTGTTTTCTTTTCATTATTTGAAAAATTGTTACAGGCAACAGGGCGTTCCCTTTATTCGACCATCGGACAGGTGGTAGGCGCAATTGTAAATATTATCCTTGATCCGATTATGATCTATGGTATTGGACCTTGTCCTGAAATGGGCGTGAAAGGTGCCGCTTACGCAACTGTCATTGGTCAGGTAGCCTCTGCAGTTTTACTGTTTATTTTCCATATGAAGCTGAATAAAGAATTTGAACATGATGTGAAATACTTGAAGCCGAATGCGGGCATTATAAAAGAAATCTATGCTATCGGACTCCCGGCAATTATTGCACAGGCTCTGATGTCTATAATGGTATACGTGATGAATTTAATTCTGAAGTTCAATCCTTCTGCACAGACAGCCTATGGCTTGTTCTATAAGGTACAGCAGTTTGTTCTTTTCCTTGCATTTGGTCTGCGAGATGCGATCACGCCGATTATTGCATTTGCGTATGGAATGAGAAGTAAAAAAAGAATACAGGATGGCATCAGGTATGGTCTGATCTATACGATAGCATTAATGATTCTCGGCATTGCAATCACAGAGATTTTTCCGGGCGCATTTGCAACGCTGTTTAATGCAGGACAGTCAAGAGAATACTTTATCAGTGCGATGAGAGTAATCTCTATCAGTTTTCTGTTTGCCGGAATCAATGTTGCTTATCAGGGTATTTATCAGGCACTGGAGGGGGGCGTGGAATCGCTGGTTATTTCACTTTTGAGGCAGCTTATTATCATCCTGCCATTGGCTGGAATCTTTTCACTGTTCGTCAGAAATGGACAGATGGGTGTTTCACTGATCTGGTGGGCATTCCCGATTACAGAAGTGATTGCATGCCTGGTCGGTTATGTATTTTTAAAGAAGATCAGAAAAAATAAAGTAGCTGTTTTAAGTTAAGGAGGAATCAGAGATGACAAAAAGAATTATTACAATCAGCAGAGAGTTTGGAAGCGGTGGACGTTTTATCGGGGAAGAAGTTGCGAAAAAACTTGGAATTGCTTATTACGATAAAAATATTATCAATGAGATTGCAGAAAAATCTGGTTTATCACCGGAATATGTTCTTGAAAATGCAGAATTATCTCCGAAAAAAGGGTTGTTTGCCTATGCATTTGCCGGACGTGATATGACAGGCAAATCGGTGGAAGATATGGTATACGAGGCACAGAGAAAAGTTATTCTGGCATTGGCTGAGAAGGAACCTTGTGTGATCATTGGAAGAAATGCAGATTATATTCTAAAAGACAGAGATGATGTGATGAATGTATTTATTCATGGGGATATGCTGGAAAAAACACAGCGGATCATGCATTTACATAATGTAGAAGCACAGGAGGCTGCCAAAATGATGGCAGACACAGATAAAAGACGTATGACAAATTATAACTTTTACACAGAGCAGAAATGGGGATATGCCGGAAACTACACGTTGTGTCTGAATAGTTCACAGCTTGGATATGACAGATGTGAGAAGATCATTATAGAATGTTATTAATGAGAACTGTTGTAAAGAGCACAAATCAGTAAGGGGAGAAGTCTGTGAAATTACATATTTGAAAAAAATAAAGTATAATAAGAAATGTAAAAACCAAGTACGATTTATATGAAAATCAGGGATCATTTCATTCAAATTTACTGAGTGAAAGGTCCCTTTTTCTATGTGATGTATCTGTAAAAATGAAAGAGAGGTAGCGGTTATGAAAAGAATTAAAGCAGCTTGTATCACTCAGACATTGTGTTTTTCCAATTATGACGGAGAGACAACAGAGTATGCAAAAAAAGCGATTGTACAGGAATATGAGAAGTATAAAGCCCAGCTGAAAAAGAATGGGACGAAGTACAAAATCTTATCAGAAAAAACAAATGAGGATGGATCCATTGTGATTGAGGTTAAGAAACAGTACAATTCTTCTCCAGTGGGTGAATATCTGAATTAAATAGTTTGAAAGCGATAGAGTATAAAAGGACTGGAAAATTGGTGAAGCCCGTAAAATGAGGGCTTCACATTTTTTTTACAAAAAATTAGCACTCATCTCTTGACAGTGCTAATAATAGGTGTTATATTACGTATAGAACAAAAAAGAGGGTGAATGATGGGTATGAGAAGAAAATTGACGCGGCATCAAATAGATGCTGTGTTTGACATAGATGATAGAAGATAGTTACGATAGTTTTAAGTACATTGTTTCCAAAGGAGGCATGAATATGGATTTAAATAAATTTACACAGAAGTCCCTGCAGGCAGTGCAGGATTGTCAGAAACTGGCTTATCAGTACGGGAATCAGAAGATTGAACAGGAACATCTGCTTCTGAGCCTGCTGACCCAGGAAGACAGCCTGATCGACAGACTGCTGGCGAAGATGGGAATTAATCATGAAGGATTTAAGGTACAGGCGACGAAGCTTGTTGAGAAGCTTGTCAAGGTATCCGGCGGCCAGGTTTATGTAGGTGATAACCTGAACCGTACACTGGTACGGGCTGAGGAAGAAGCAAAGCAGATGGATGATGAATATATCTCTGTTGAGCACCTTTTCCTGGCATTGTTTGAGACAGCCGACAGTGATATCAAGACATTATTTAGGAATTTTGAAGTAACAAGAGATGGTTTCCTTCAGGCACTTTCCACTGTCCGAGGTAATCAGCGTGTGACAAGTGATAACCCTGAGGCAACTTATGACAGCCTGAGTAAGTATGCAGAAGATTTGGTAGGCAAGGCAAGAGCCCAGAAGATGGATCCTGTCATTGGCCGTGATACGGAGATCCGTAACATTATCCGTATCCTTTCTCGTAAGACGAAGAACAACCCGGTACTGATCGGTGAGCCTGGTGTAGGTAAGACCGCAGTTATCGAGGGCCTGGCACAGCGTATCGTCAAGGGCGATGTGCCGGATGGCCTGAAGGACAAGAAGATTTATTCTCTGGATATGGGTGCACTGGTAGCCGGTGCCAAGTACAGAGGTGAATTCGAGGAACGTCTGAAGGCTGTTCTTGCTGAGGTTAAGAAGAGCGACGGCGAGATTATTCTTTTCATCGATGAGCTGCATCTGATCGTTGGTGCCGGCAAGACGGACGGTGCCATGGATGCCAGCAATATGCTGAAGCCTATGCTGGCCAGAGGTGAACTCCACTGTATCGGTGCGACAACACTGGACGAGTACCGACAGTACATTGAGAAGGATAAGGCGCTTGAGCGTCGTTTCCAGCCGGTTATGGTGGATGAGCCGACGGTTGAGGATACCATTGCCATTCTTCGTGGCCTGAAAGAGAGATATGAAGTTTTCCATGGTGTTAAGATTACAGATGGTGCCCTTGTGGCAGCTGCAACGCTTTCACATAGATACATTACTGATCGTTTCCTTCCGGATAAGGCGATTGACCTTGTGGATGAAGCCTGTGCAATGATCAAGACAGAACTTGATTCTATGCCGACAGAGTTGGATGAGATTTCGCGTAAGATCATGCAGTTGGAGATTGAGGAAGCCGCTCTGAAGAAAGAGGACGACAAGCTCAGTCAGGAACGGTTGCAGAACATTACCCATGAGATTGCCGAACTGAGAGAAGATTTCAAGGTTCAGAAGGCTAAATGGGACGATGAGAAGCAGGATGTTGAGAAGCTGCAGAGCCTGCGTGAACAGATTGAAGACCTGAACAAGCAGATTGAGTTGGCTCAGAGGAATTATGATCTGAACAAGGCTGCTGAACTTCAGTACGGCAAGCTGCCTCAGCTGAAGAAACAGCTGGAAGAGGAAGAGGCGCGTGTCCATGGAGAAGAGAATTCTATTCTTCGTGAACGTGTCACTGATGAAGAGATTGCCAGAATCGTGTCCAGATGGACAGGTATTCCGGTTGCAAAGCTGACAGAGAGCGAGCGTAATAAGATCCTTCACCTGGACGATGAACTTCACAAACGTGTCATCGGTCAGGAAGAAGGTGTATCGAAGGTTACAGAAGCGATTATCCGTTCCAAGGCAGGTATCCAGGATGAGAACAGACCGATTGGTTCGTTCCTGTTCCTTGGCCCTACTGGTGTTGGTAAGACAGAACTTGCCAAGGCACTGGCAGAGAATCTGTTTGATGATGAGAACAATATGGTGCGTATAGATATGAGTGAATACATGGAGAAGTTCTCCGTGTCCAGACTGATTGGAGCGCCTCCGGGATATGTTGGATATGAAGAAGGCGGACAGCTGACAGAAGCAGTCAGAAGAAAACCTTACTCTGTTATCCTTTTCGATGAGATTGAGAAGGCCCATCCGGATGTTTTCAATGTATTGCTGCAGATTCTGGATGATGGTCGTGTGACCGATTCCCAGGGCAGAACGGTAGACTTTAAGAATACGATTCTGATCATGACGTCAAACATTGGTTCTTCCTATCTGCTGGAGGGCATTGACAGCGAAGGCAATATCAGTGATGAAGCAAGACAGAACACGATGAATGATCTGAAAGCACATTTCAGACCGGAATTCCTGAATCGTCTTGATGAGATCATTATGTTCAAGCCGTTAACGAAGGATAACATCAGCGGTATCATTGATATCCTGATCGGTCGTCTGAATAAGCGTCTTGAGACAAAGGAACTGACACTTCAGCTGACACCGGCTGCAAAGGATTACATCACAGATCATGGTTATGATCCGGTTTATGGTGCACGTCCGTTGAAGCGGTATATCCAGAAGAATGTCGAGACCATGGTAGCTAAAATGATCCTTGGCAATGAATTGGAGCCGGGCGACTGCATCAATGTAGATGCTGATGCCAATGGCCTCACAACAACCACAACACATATTGAAGACTAATGGCGCAGATTGTGTTGGCTGGTAAGTGAACATTTTCCCCCAAAAGGCCCTGTATTTCGGTGAATGCCGAAGTACAGGGCCTTTCTTCACATCATGACGATTCTGATAGGATTGTCATGATGCTGTATTTTAGTGTATTTTAGTTTATTGGGCGGTCAGCTGATAAAGACTGTGGTCTTCAGCCGCCGTGTTGGCATTATACAGAAACAGAATATCGGTAACGCCATTGGATTGAATGGTTTCGGAAATATCTTCTGTATAATATCTCGGGTCGATCATGATGATTCTTGCATAGTCAGGAATCAGGAACGGAACAAAACAGTTTGCGTAGGAATCCTTGAAGACCATCAGCACCTTTTTGGATTCGGAAGCGGAATCGATAACGACTTCCGGATGATTGCCGCCAAAGAATACATTGTACTGGCTTTTGGTGGACAGGCTTTGAACGTCAAATACGGAAGCTGATTTGGTATTTTCTGCCGTCAGGCTGACAGTGTAATCTGTGGCCTGATCCGGAAGATACGCATAAATTTCATCCGTTTCTGATATACGCAGGCCGCTGGAAGCGGACAAAGTACCTTTGAAAGAATCGGAAAGTATTTTTTTGGAATAAGTGGTGCTGTCATTAAGTCCCAGAGTTTTGTTATAGGTCTGGTAGGCGAGTAAGGCCGCATCACTTGTCCAGTGATGGTCGGTTCTGTAGTAAAGCTGAGTTGCTTTGTCGCAGGCGGCAAAAGGCTCAGAAAGATCGATCCAGTTGATGCCGGAAGCAGCAAGGTCACTTTGAAGCTGTGTAAGGAAAGCTTTTTGATCCCCTTTTACAGCTCCGAAAGGGAGTTTTTTGCTGTAGATGTTGACGGCCGTAGGGACGATCATAGCATTTAAGGTGATATCTGTTCCTTCTGTAAGCTTGGCAATCCCCTTGTAGCCTTCCAGGAGGGAGGCATACTGCTCATCAGATGGCGTATGGAAATTCTGGATCAGATAACCGCCCTTTGCAAGAAAAATGTCGTTGGATTCAGTTTTTCCCATCATGCGTGAAACTGTGGATTCAAGCGTGATCCATTTGTTTCGAAAAGGAAACTGATCAGCAATATAGGTCTCGAATTCGGATTCAAACTTTCCGGATACCAGCGTTGAGAATGTCAGCTTTGGAAATGTCTGGAGTGTACGGTTTTCCATATCAGAGGATGTATGATCCGGCATCAGAATCATGCCGGCATCCAGGAGGACAACAATAGCAATTGCGGCAATGACCAGAATAGAATGATATTTTTTTCGATTGATTTTATCTTTTCGTTTCTGCATAATCTGTCCTCACTAAAATCTGAAATAAAGGAAAGGGTTGTAAGTACCGTATACAAGGAATGCAATGCTGAGGATACCAAGGAGCAGAAGTACTGCGGAAGTCACTTCAGGTTTCTTTCTGCTGCATCGCACAATATAATTCCTGATCAGCGGTGTTGCACAGAGCACGCCCATGATCAGAATGATGAGATTGTTCCTTATATAATAAAAGAACGCCAGATCAAGGAAGCCCTTGGTGCCGATACCAAATAAAGTGCCGACGTAAGTGCGCATACTGCCAAAGTCCGTGTTGCTGAATAAGACCCAGCCGAACATGACAAGAAGCATGGTATAGATGTGTCGGGCTGCTTTCGGCAGCTTCTTCAACAGAGGAGCAAATATATATTTCTCAAGAATCAGAAGAATACCGTAATAGAGGCCCCACAGGATAAAGTTCCATGCCGCACCGTGCCAGAAACCTGTGAGCACCCATACAATCAGAAGGTTCAGAATATGACGGGGCATGGAAACACGGTTGCCGCCCAGAGGAATATAGACATATTCACGGAACCAACCGGATAATGTCATATGCCATCTGCGCCAGAACTCTGTGATACTGTCTGAAATATATGGAAAATTGAAGTTTTCAGGGAATGTAAATCCCAGCATCTTGCCCATACCAATGGCCATATCACTGTAACCGGAGAAGTCAAAGTAGATCTGAAGGGTGTAGGCAAAAATACCAAGCCATGAAGTCATGATGCTTCTGCTGCCCGAAGCCTGAATGGTTTCGTAAAGCAGACCGAGATTGTTGGCAAGCAGGACTTTTTTGGAAAGACCAAAGAGCAGTCGCTCGATGCCCTGACCGAATTTGGCACGGGATATTTTGCGGTTGGAAAGCTGAAGCTCGATATCTGAATATTTAACGATCGGACCGGCGACGAGCTGAGGAAACATCGTGATATATACAGCAAAGTTCAGCAGGTTTTCCTGAGGCTTGACTTTCTTTCTGTACACATCGATGACATAGGACAATGCCTGGAATGTGTAGAAAGAAATACCAACAGGAAGTGCCAGTGATCTGAATTCAATCTTCAGAGGAAGAATGGCATTGATCATGCTGACAAGGAAACCGGCATATTTAAAAAATCCAAGCAGCAGAAGATTGACAGCGACTGCAAATATAAGCTGGCGCTTCCGTAAATGTGGATCTTCAAGCTCGCCAAGGACGAGACCGGACATGTAGTTGAATCCGATGCTCAGGATCATAAGAATGACATATACAGGCTCTCCCCAGGCATAGAAAATAATGCTGGCCGCAAGCAGTACAATGTTTTTATACTTAAAAGGAAGTACTGAATGGAGGAGCAGTACGATTGGAAGAAAAATAAGCAGGAAATTTAAACTACTGAATACCATAATGTACTTTCAGGGTCTATTTGACGAGACCCATAAAAACCTCCTCCCACGTTGATGCATGCTCAGAAACAGCATAAAAATAATAAGGGCCGACTTTTTTGGTGATGGCATGACCAAGAAGGTCAATCTGGTTAGTGCCGTAGCCGTCAAAGTTGGTCTTTTGTGCGTCCAGTCTGGAAGCAGCCGCTTTTTCAGCTGTTTCCAGAGCGGCTGAGTTATCGGACTTCACGATCAGAAGCTCCGATACATCCATTAGACCATTGCCGCAATAGTAAATAGACCAGTCAAAGAGACTTTCGTCAAGATCAAGATTCTTTCGCATATCACGGGCTGTTCCTTTTTTGAGGGTATTGATACCTTCACATGATACAATATTCTGCTGGACTGTTTCAAAACTGACATTTTTGGCATGACCTGACAGGAGAATGCCAAGAATGAAAATAACAAGCAGGCCGCAGATGATGTATTGGATATATGTCAATTTCTTTAATCTATTCATTGTCTTTTAACCCCGCCATATCTGCCAGATAATTAAACCATAATGGATAAAATGCGGAAACAGGGTGAATACCATCCGCATCATATAATTCCGGCAGTTCTCTTAAAATGAAACCGGAGTCGATAAAGGTGACGCCGAGTTCCTGACATAAAGCTTCAAGTTCTGTATTGTATTCGTCGAGATACCCATAAAATGGCAGACGATCCTGAACACCGTCCTGCGGAGGAAAGATCGCATTGACATAAATCACAGTATGCGGTGTTGCACCTTGGATTTTGGTAATTGCTTCCCTGTAATCAGAGATAAATCCATCCACCTGTGAGCCATAATTCTCGATATCATTGACACCGAAACACATGAAAAGAAGAGATGGCGAAGCGTTAATAGCAGCGTCAATCTGTTCTTCAGCTGTGCAGACGGAGATACCGATCTTGGAGGAGAAGTTGGATGGCGTCAGCCATTCATAGGCAGAGCCGCCTTCGACGATAGAATCCCCCAGGATGATCACGTCCTCAAACCATTTGGTCATTTCACTGTTGTCAAAGGAGTCATCTTTCATTGCGATGATCTTCTCCTGTTCCTCAGTGAGATCGCCGGAAAAACTTTCGATTTTGCGGGATGAGAAATCTGTCGGTGTTTTGGCTTCCATTTGCTTGAGCAGATCAACATCTGCTGCAATAGATTCGCTGTTTTTCGCGGAGCCGTGATGTACAAAAATCCCGCCTGACAGATAAAGTAGAAAACTTAAGACTAGAATCGTCAAAATTGTAAATGCAGTTTTATTTTTCATTTTTTAAATTCCCCAGTATTGATGATGTACTTAATAGTAGTCAAACACCTTATAGGATATCATTTTTTTTGGTAGATGTAAATTGAAAAATGGTTCGAAATGTTCTTCTTGTATGGAAAACAGGGTTGGCAGGTATGGTACGCTTGAGAATACCTATTGTCATTATTGGTGCTTTACGCTACTATATTAAGTATAATTAAGTATACAAAAACATGAAGTATACAAAAGCTTTTCTGACAGGCAAAAGTTCTGCCAATACTTACAGGAATTTAAAAGAGGTAATCATCATGAGCAGTTTTGAGAAAAATCTTTCGGAGGGCAATGTAGCGAAACAGCTGGTTTTGTTTTCACTGCCTTTTCTGGCATCCAACATTATACAGTCTCTTTACAGCGTGGCGGATATGCTGATTGTCGGACGCTTCAGCGGTACAACCAGCATGTCCGGTGTGAATCTGGGAAGCCAGGTAACCCTGATTCTGACGAATATCGTTGTCGGTCTGTGTGCAGGCGGAACTGTACTGATCGCACAGTATCTGGGAGCCAAGAGGCGGAAGGATATGCAGGAGACGACGGCAACATTGCTTACGACATTAACCATTGCGGCAGTTGCCATTACCGTTTTAATGCTTATTCTCAAGAAACCGATTCTTCATCTGATCCAGACACCGGCGGAATCCTTTGCAGAGGCTGATCGTTATTTGACAGTGACGGTTCTGGGATTGATTTTTATATTTGGTTACAATGTGTTCAGTGCGGTTATGCGCGGCATGGGAGACAGTAAGCGACCTTTGTACTTTGTACTGATTGCCTGCATTACTAACGTGATTCTTGACCTTGTACTGGTGGCCGGATTGAAGATGGGAGCGCTGGGAGCAGCTATTGCAACTGTATTCTCACAGGCTGTCAGCATGATCACCTGTATCGTCGTGATGATCCGCAATGACTTTGTATTTGATTTCAAACCATCTTCTTTTATTATCAAAAAAGAAAAAGCGATAAAGATTCTGAAATTAGGGACACCGACTGCGATTCAGAATGGTGTGACGAGCATTTCATTTATGATCATTACAACTCTTGTCAATATCATCGGTGGCGTCAATGCATCAGCCGCCGTTGGTGTTGTGGCCAAGTTCAACAGTTTTGCGGTGTTGCCGGCTGTGGCGATGGGGGCCTCCATTTCAACGATGTGTGCACAGAATATCGGTGCCGGCAAGTGGGACCGAGCAGTGAAAACATGCAAAATCGGTACAGTCATCGCATTCTGTATCAGTGGATGCATCTTTATTGTGGCGCAGACATCTTTCGAGCATATTTTACGCCTTTTTAATGATGAACCGGAAATGCTGAAATACGGCGTGCAGTATATCCGCACCTTCAGCTTTGATTATCTGCTGATGCCGTTTGTCTTCTGTATCAACGGCCTGTTTACAGGCGCAGGGCATACCGCTTTTTCAATGGTGAATAATATGCTGTCGGCGATCGTTCTCAGAGTACCGGTGGCAGTGGCCTTTGGCCTGGTGCTGAACCTTGGTTTGACGGGCGTCGGTCTCGGCGGTCCGATGGCATCCGTGGGTGCCATTATATTGATTGTGGTGTTCCTGATATCAGGTCGTTGGAAAGAGAATAAAGCATTGTAAAGAAAATCGCGATAGGCGTATTTACAAACGCCTGTAAGAAAGGTATAATAAGAATATAGGAAGTCGGAAGGTGAATGTGATCACCCGACCCGGCGAAATAGCATTATTTATAAAAATAGCTGTCCGAGACTCGCCAAAGTACATAGGACGGCTATTTTTTATGCGTAAAATTCAGTATTGCAACTATGAGCATAGCGACAGAGACTATAAAATGAAACACGGGGCACAATAAAAACAAAAAACGCAGCCAGGCATAAAGCATGGACTGCGCTTTTTGTTTATATAAGGTATTATTTCTGGAAGGACAGCAGCAAATCGCCGGTATTGACGCGATCGCCTGCAGCAACATAAATCTTGTCGATAACACCGTCCTGTTTGGCAACGACAGTTGTCTCCAGCTTCATGGCTTCGAGTACGAGCAGCGGCTGGTTCTGTTTCACTTCTTCGCCTTCTTTGACGAATACCTGGCTGACTGTACCCGGAATCGTAGAACCAACATGAGCCGGGTTGGACTTATCGGCTTTCAGTTTCTTATCGGACTTAACTTCAAGCTTCTTATCCTGAACAGTGACTTCACGGACAGAACCGTTGATTTCAAAGCTGAGGACACGTTTGCCTTCCTCATCAGGTGCAGACATTTCCATAAACTTGATCAGCAGATCTTTACCTTCGCCAATCTTAAGGGTTGTTTCCTCACCGCGGCGCAGGCCATAGAAGTAAACATGGCTTTCAAGTCGTGTAACATCGTTGTATGCCTGGAAATGTTCGCAGTAATCTTCATATACCTTTGGATAGAGGGCATAGCTGACAGCCTTCAGATCCAGCTGGTAATCGGAGAAATCTGAGAGATCGTATTTATCCTTCAGCATGGCCTTAACAGCGTCAAAATCGACATCCGGAAGCAATGTACCCGGACGGACAGTGATTGGTTTCTCACCTTTGAGGATAATCTTCTGAAGTTCAGGATTGAATCCACCTTCAGGCTGTCCGATCATGCCCTTGAAGTAGTCTACAACAGAGGCAGGGAATGAGAGATCCTGGCCAAGTTCAAAGATATTGTCTTTGTTCAGACCGTTCTTCAGCATAAAGATAGCCATATCACCGACAACCTTGGATGTAGGTGTAACTTTTGTAACATTGCCGAGAAGCTCGTTGGCCTGTCTGTACAGCTCTTTGATTTCTTCAAACTGATTCTTCATACCCATGCTTTCAACCTGGGCGAGAAGGTTGGAGTACTGACCGCCAGGGATCTCGTACTTGTAAATATCAACGTTTGGTGCGTTCATACCGCTTTCAAACTGTTTGTAAACCTTGCGGACTCTGCCGTAGTAGCGGCCAAGTTCACTGAGTTCATCAAGATCAAGGCCTGTGTCACGGTCTGTACCCTGCAGGGCAGCAACAACAGAGTTCATGGATGGCTGACTGGTCAGTGTGCTCATGGATTCAATGGCCAGATCGACGATATCAACGCCGGCTTCTGCAGCCATCAGGACAGTTGCAACACCGTTGCCTGTAGAATCATGTGTATGAAGGTGAACCGGAATCTTCAGTTCGGACTTCAGCGCACCGATCAGCTCTTTGGCAGCGTATGGCTTCAGAAGTCCGGCCATATCCTTGATGCAGAAGGTATGGATACCAAGTGCTTCGAGTTCTTTGGCTTTCTTGACATAATAATCCAGTGTGTATTTCTTCTCGTTTGGATTCGTAACATCGCCTGTATAGCAGAGTGTACCTTCGACAATCTTGCCTGTTTTCAATGCTTCTTCGATTGGCATCTTCATATTCTCAACCCAGTTCAGGGAGTCGAAAATTCTGAAAATATCGATGCCGGCTTTGGAGGAAACATCAATAAAGTTCTTAACCACATTATCCGGATAATTGCTGTAACCAACGGCGTTGGATGCACGCAGCAGCATCTGGAGCATAGTGTTCGGCATTCTCTCACGGAGAATTTCGAGACGCTTCCATGGAGATTCCTTCAGGAAACGATAAGCGGTATCGAATGTGGCACCGCCCCAGCATTCAACGGAATAAGCATTCTGCATAAATGCATTGGTTGCACGGGCTGCACCGGCGAGATCCTTCGTACGCATACGGGTTGCCATCAGGGACTGCTGGGCATCACGCATAGTTGTATCTGTCACGTATAATTTCTTGTCATTCAAGATCTTCTGAGTAAAGTCCCTGGCTCCAAGCTTTAAGAATTCGTCTCTGGCACCATAAACCGTTTTCTCCTCATCGAACTGAGGAATTTCACGATTTTCATAAAATGGTTTGTCGCCGCCGGTTGTATTGACGATTCTGTCACCCAGGAATTCGATGATCTTGGTTGCACGGTCCTGGCTGCGCTGCAGCTGGAACAGAGAAGGTGTTTCTTCTATAAAAGTGGTGTAGCACTGGCCGGCTCTGAATGTCTCATGGTTGATGACATTGATCAGGAAAGGCACGTTGGTTTTGACACCTCTGATACGCAGTTCCTTCAATGCGCGGAGAGACTTGCGGATGGCACCGTCAAATGTACGGTCGTGTGTGATCACTTTTACAAGAAGACTATCATAATATGGAAGAATCTCAGCGCCTGCATAAGCGTTGCCGCCGTCAAGACGGATACCATTGCCTGAACCGGAACGATAAACAGTGATCTTGCCTGTGTCCGGAAGGAAGTTATTGGATGGATCCTCTGTTGTAACACGTGTCTGGATCGAGAATCCCTGACACTTGACAGCATCCTGGGATGGAATATTGATCTCAGGGCTGTTCAGCGGATAACCTTCGGCAATGAGAATCTGAGAAGCAACAATATCGATGCCTGTAACCATCTCGGAAACGGTATGTTCAACCTGGACACGAGGGTTCATCTCAATGAAGTATGGATTGCCTTCCTGATCCACAAGGAATTCAAGTGTACCGGCATTTCTGTAGCCGACCTGCTTGCAAAGCTTGATAGCGCTGTCGAAAATAATCTGACGTGTTGATTCAGGAATGCTGAATGCAGGGGCATATTCGACAACTTTCTGATGACGACGCTGCACGGAGCAGTCACGATCGTAAAGGTGAACAACGTTGCCGTAATTATCTGCAAGCACCTGTACTTCGATATGCTTTGGTCCGCGGATGTATTTCTCGATGAAGATCTGGTCATCACCGAAAGCCTTCTTGGATTCATTGCAGGCTTCGCGGTATTCCTTCGGCATATCTTCGGCACTGTTGACGATACGCATACCGCGGCCACCGCCGCCGTTGGAGGCTTTCAGCATAACCGGATAACCGACCATCTCAGCAACTTTCATGACTTCTTCTTCTGTCTTCAATGCGTGATCTACACCAGGGATGATTGGAACACCGGCTTTGATAGCCATCTGTTTGGAAGAAATCTTATCACCCATGGCATTCATGATGTCCTCGGAAGGTCCGATAAATACGATGCCGGCTTTTGCGCAGGCCTCGACAAAGTCCGGATTCTCAGAGAGAAAACCATAGCCCGGATGGATAGCATCAACATTTGCCTTCTTGGCAATTTCAATAATGCCCTTGATGTCCAGATAAGCATCAACAGGACCTTTATTTTCTTTCAGCTGATAGGATTCGTCTGCTTTGGAACGGAAGAGGGCATAGCGGTCTTCCTTGGAATAAATACCGACGGTTGTAATACCCAGCTCATTCAGAGCACGATAAACACGGATGGCGATTTCGCCTCGGTTAGCGACGAGAACACGTTTGAATGGTTTGATTTGTACTTCTCCCACTTTTGAGAAACCTCCTTTTTTAACTTTGCAAATACAATCTGAAATCCCCTTATTTTCTATCGTACAAACAGCAGCAGGAATGCAGACTGTCGTACGGAGTGTATTGCATACATATATTTTTACTATACGATATGGTTTGACTAAATGCAAGCGTTAAATATTAAACATTCAAAAATGTGATGGAATATCAAGAAAAATTCATAATTGCTCCGAAAAAAATGCAATATTCGACAAAATAGAATTCGTTTTGGAAACGTTTACAAAGGAAAATAGAAAAAGTGGTATAGAATAAAACTATACCACGATAAAACATCAGTATTGGAATAATTGTTCCATATAGCTTACAATATGGATAGAGTGTTGAGAAACCCTAACTGTATCAGATCTGTCAGATATCGGCCATTCAGGCAGCAGATTTTTTTGGATTGTACAGTTCGGTTCGTCAGATGTTCCGGGCGGCTGTGATCAGATTCTTCAGATGCGGTGAGAGATGGCGGCTGGATTTCCAGATCAGGTCGATCTCCGCAGGCAAAAGGCCCGGTACCGTCCGTTTCACGATATCGCTGCTTTCTTCCAGTACATGATCCAGAAGAAAAGCCGCGGTTGTGTTGGTTGCCACCAATTGCTGGATAGTTGCCAGCTGATTGGTGCGGACAATGATACTCGGCTTCAGATGAAGGGTTTCATAATACTGATCGATGCAGTGGTCGAGGAAAGTATCTTCCGGCAGCATGGCCAGAGGCAGTTGATCCAGGTCGTCGGTTGTTACGGTATCTTTCTCAGCCAGGGGATGCATGACGGACAGATACAGGCAGATGTTGACATGACGCAGCGCCACATGGCCGATACCCGGAGGGAGCGGTCCGTTTCGGGTGATAATGGCCGCATCCAGAGTGTGATCCATGATTTTGGAACGATTGGCCAGAGAACCATTCTCCATGACCTGGATATGTGTACCGGGAGAACGGGCATAGAGGGTTCGAAGGAGATCTGTGAAGACGAGGGAACCGCTCATGGCCGGAAGACCAAGGGTCAGTGTTCTGTCGGTTGTAGACATATGCTTCATATTGGTTGTCAGCTGCTCGGCCTGTTCCAGAAGCTTATCTGCCTCATCCAGGAAGTAGCGACCCTCCGGAGTCAGTTCCAGACCGCGGCTGCGCCTGGTGAACAGACTGACACCGAATTCACGCTCCAGTTCCTTGACCGCATTGGAGAGACTGGGCTGGGAGACATGGAGTTCGGCAGATGCCCGTGTGATATTGTTGTATTTGCAGATCGTCTGGAAATATTTCAGCTGTATAAGTGTCATGGAAACCTCTCTATCATAATGTATGCCCTTCGGAACGGAGGCATCATCGGCCGTAATGAAATGGTGGACAGGAAAACATTGCTTTAAGAATCATTATAAACCAGGAGGTGTATTTTCACAACGATAAATAAAGCGAATCCTGACAGAAAGGAATTCGGATGGGAAGAGAAAGGAGATTATAGAGATTATGAAAGAGTTATGGGAATTATTTATTGTGTTTGCCAAGATTGGCGGATTTACTTTCGGCGGCGGCTATGCGATGCTGCCGATTCTGCAGCGTGAAGTTGTGGAGAACAGAAACTGGGCAACGAGTGAGGAATTGATGGATTATTATGCCATCGGTCAGTGTACACCGGGTATTATTGCTGTTAATACCGCGACATTTATCGGGTATAAGCGCAAAGGTATTATCGGCGGTATTGTGGCGACTATCGGATGTGTTTTTCCTTCACTGGTCATTATCATGATCATCGCCGCATTCATTAACAGTTTTACACATATTGTCTGGGTACAGCATGCCCTTGCAGGTATTCGTGTCTGTGTGTGTGTCCTGGTGCTGGATGCTGTTATCAAACTGGCGAAGAAGTCTCTGATCGATGCGGCGACGTATCTGATTTTTGCGGCCGTTGTGATTCTGTCACTGTTTACCGATGTTGCATCTTTTGTATGGATCGTATGTGCCGGAGCAGCAGGTGTGATCATCAAGACTTTGATGGAACGTTCAAAAGCGCAGAAGAAAGCATAGGAGGGATGAAATATGTTGATATTTAGACTTTTCTGGGAATTTTTTAAGACAGGACTTTTTGCCATTGGCGGCGGTCTGGCAACACTGCCGTTCCTTTATGATATGCAGGCTGCGACAGGCTGGTTTACGCTGGATGATATTTCCAATATGATCGCTATTTCGGAATCCACACCGGGACCGATGGGCATCAATATGGCTACTTATACAGGTTTTACTTCCATGGGTGTTTTGGGCGGTATTGCTGCGGTGGCCGGACTGGTAACACCGTCTATTATTATCATTATTATTGTGTCGAATATTCTGGAGAAATTTAAAACAAATAAATACGTACAATATTGTATGTATGGCCTGAGAGCCGCATCCGTGGGTCTGATTTCTGTGGCAGGACTTCGTGTGGCTGAGGCCGCGTTTCTGAGATCACAGCTGTTTGCAGAAACAGGATCGTTGACGGATCTCTTCAATATAAAAGCGTTTATATTTGGCGTGGTGCTGTATGTTGTTTATAAGAAAACAGGCAAGCATCCGATCATTTATATTCTTGCATCTGGTGTAATTGGTGTTATACTTAGTTTGTAGGGGTAAGCGAGCCTGAGCGTATGGTTTCAGGCACTGCGATTATATTTAAAATAAAGACCGACATGATCCGGGGGGTAGTAGAAAGGATGACGTCGGAGTGAGGAGGAGATTATGAATTATAATGAAGTACTTGCGAATGCAAGAGAGAACATCGGCAAGTTATGTAAGGCCTGTCCGGTCTGCAATGGTCTGGCATGCCGCAACACCGTTCCGGGTCCCGGAGCCAAGGGTGTCGGCGATACGGCCATTCGCAATTACCAGAAGTGGCAGGAGATCAGAGTGAATATGGATACATTGTGTGCGCCGAAGACAGTGGATACATCCCTTGAACTCTTTGGAAAGAAGTTCAAGTATCCGTTTTTTGCGGGACCTGTAGGGGCTGTGAACCTGCATTACAGCGATGCATATGATGATGTTTCTTATAATAAAGTCCTTGTTTCTGCCTGTGCAGAAAATGGCATTGTTGCTTTTACAGGTGACGGTACGAATCCGAAGGTGATGGAAGCGGCAACAGATGCGATCGCATTGGCCGACGGCATGGGTGTTCCAACAGTGAAGCCGTGGAATCTGGATACGATTCGTGAGAAGATGGATCTTGTGAAGAAGTCCGGTGCTTTTGCAGTGGCTATGGATGTGGATGCAGCCGGTCTGCCGTTCCTGAAGAATATGGATCCGCCGGCAGGCGGCAAATCCGTCGAGGATCTGAAGGCCATTGCAGAAATGGCCGGTGCGCCGTTTATCGTGAAGGGCGTTATGACAGTGAAGGGTGCATTGAAGGCGAAGGAAGCGGGAGCAGCAGCCATTGTTGTATCCAATCACGGCGGACGTGTACAGGATCAGTGCCCGGCAACAGCAGAAGTTCTTCCTGAAATCGTGAAGGCTGTCGGCGGCAGCATGAAGATTTTTGTGGATGGCGGCATTCGAAGCGGTGTGGATATTTTCAAGGCACTGGCACTTGGTGCAGATGCAGTTATTATCGCCCGTCCTTTTGTAACAGCTGTTTATGGCGGTGCCGAAGAAGGCGTGAAAGCCTACATTGACAAACTGGCCGGAGAACTGGCAGATACGATGGCTATGTGTGGTGCCTTCAGTCTGCATGAGATTACACCGGATATGGTTCGATAAATGAATAGAATGACAAATATTTCCAATAAATATTAGCAAAAATGTCAAAAAACATTAAAAAATGAATAAATATTCAGAAAACACTTCGCGGAGTTGCTTTGTTAAAGCTGCGAAGTGTTTTTTTGCTGTACAATTCAAACAATATATGCTATAATTTAAATTATTTCATATGACTGTTGTTATTTAGTCTATTAACGTGATGAAGTATACTATACAAATGGTATTTTTTGTACATAGACAAATGTCCGTCTTAGACGTTATAATAGCAGAAAACTAAATTGAATAGGAGAGAGAAAAGTGGGTAAATACATACTCAAGAGAATTGCACTTGCAATCGTGACCATTTGGGCAGTTGCCACGATCACATTCTTTCTGATGAACCTGGTTCCGGGCGGACCGTTCTTATCAGAGAAGGCAATCAGCCCTGCAGCAACAAAAGCGCTGGAAGCTAAGTATGGACTGGATAAACCTATGGCAGAACGTTATTTTACTTATATTTCCGATGCAGCTCACGGCGACTTCGGTGACAGCCTGAAGCAGAGAGGCCGTACAGTTATGGATATTATTGCGACAAAGTTCCCTGTATCCGCTAGATTAGGCGGAATGGCTGTCGTCCTTGCACTTTGTGTCGGTGTGCCGCTGGGTGTTCTGGCTGCATACAAGAGAGGCACTTTTATTGATAGTTTATTCAGTGTCATTGCCACCTGCGGCATTGCGGTGCCCGGGTTCGTTATCTGTACGCTGCTCCTTTACGTCTTTGGCGTTAAACTGCAGTGGCTGCCGACACTGGGCCTTAAGAGTGCGCAGAGCTACATTATGCCGGTGGTTGCGCTGGCAGCTTATCCGACATCATATATCATGCGTCTGATGCGTTCATCCATGCTGGATGTTCTCGGCCAGGATTATATGCGTACAGCGAAGGCAAAGGGGTTGTCACAGAAGGTTTCCCTGTTTAAGCATGCCCTTCGTAATGCGATCCTGCCTGTTATTACATATGTAGGTCCTATGCTGGCTTATACACTGACAGGTAGTTTTGTTACAGAGAAGATTTTTACAATTCCGGGTCTTGGCGGCGAATTCATCAAAGCCATCAATGGCCGTGATTACACGATGATCATGGGTACAACAATTTTCCTTGCGACGATCATGATCGTTATGAATGTTATTGTTGACATTGTCTACAAACTGGTAGACCCGCGTATCAAGTTGAAATAAACAGGAGGGTAAGTGATAATGGAGAAGAATCCGTTAAGTTTTCAATTAAAGTTAAATCCAGACGACTTCCTTCCGGCTACTGATGAAGAGAAGGAAAGCCTTGTTGTCATGCGTGACAGCGTCAGCTTCTGGAAAGATGGTTTCAGACGTCTGCGTAAGAACAAAGTGGCTATGGTTTGTCTGTTTATCATTATTATTGTTATGATTTTTGCCTTTATTGTTCCGGCATTTTATCCATACAGTTACGAACAGCAGATTCAGGGTGCGAATAACCTTGCACCGATGCAGTATTCTGCCAAAGAGATGGAGCAAATAGCAGCCGGCGAGAAGGTATTTCCGCATTTCTTCGGCACAGATAAGATGGGCCGTGATTATGCGATCCGTGTCATGATGGGAAGCCGTATCTCCCTGCTGGTTGGTATCATTGCAGCAGCGATCATTCTTGTCATCGGTTCTATTTTCGGTTCCATCGCTGCTTTTGCAGGCGGCTGGGTCGATCTGATCATGATGCGTATTGTTGATATTATTTATACCATTCCGGATGTCCTGCTGATCGTTCTTTTGTCCTTCGCTTTGAAGGCACCATTGAAGGTGTTGGCTCAGGCGCCGGGCTTCGGATGGATTTCCGTTGTTGGTGAGAACCTGATCAGTATTTTCATCGTATTCGCTCTTTTGTACTGGGTTGGTATGGCACGTATGGTGCGAAGCCAGATCTTGATGCTGAAGGAAAGTGAATATGTTACAGCTGCAAGAGCACTGGGTGCATCTTCAGCGAGAATTATCAAGAAGCATCTGCTGACAAACTGTATCGGTACACTGATCGTTACAACAACACTGCAGATTCCGTCATCTATCTTTACGGAGAGTTTCCTGAGCTTCCTCGGTCTTGGTGTTGCTGTTCCGATGCCTTCTCTGGGAAGTCTTGCCAGTGATGCGATCAATGGTTTGAATACATATCCGTATCTGCTGTTTATTCCGGCAGCAGTTATCAGTTTGATTATTCTGAGCTTTAACTTACTGGGCGATGGCCTCAGAGATGCCTTTGACCCTAAACTTAAGAACTAGGAAGGAGAGTGTAAGATTATGTCAGAATATCTTGTAGATATACAGCACGAACGTCTTTCATTCTTCACACCTGCCGGTGAAGTTAAGGCATTGAATGACGTTTCTATCCATCTGAATGATGGTGAAGTCCTCGGTATTGTAGGAGAGAGTGGTTCAGGTAAATCCGTTACTGCATACAGTCTGATGGGACTGACTGCTTACCCGGGTAAGTTAGTCGGTGGTACGATTGATTTTAACGGTCACCGTATCAACGATCTGTCTGAGAAGGAGTTCCGTAAGATCCGAGGCAACGAAGTATCGATTATTTTCCAGGATCCGATGACAAGTTTGAATCCTGTTTATACAATTGGCAACCAGATCATGGAAGTTATTCTTCTGCATACAGACAAGAATAAAGAGCAGGCCCGGGCCAGAGCCAAAGAACTTCTGGAACTGGTTGGTATCAATGAGCCTGAAAAGCGTCTGAAGCAGTATCCGCATGAGTTATCCGGCGGTATGAGACAGCGTGTTATGATTGCGATCGCATTGGCATGTGAACCGAAGCTTCTGATTGCCGATGAGCCGACAACAGCCCTTGATGTGACGATTCAGGCACAGATCCTTGAGTTGATGATGGAGCTGAAAGAGAAGCTTGGTATGGCGATCATCATGATCACCCATGACCTTGGTGTTGTTGCCAGCATGTGCGACAGGATTGCTGTTATGTATGCCGGACGTATTGTCGAATATGGTACAACGGATGATATTTTCTACAATCCGAAGCATGAATATACAAAGGGCCTTCTGAAGAGTATTCCGCGACTGGATGCCAAAGAGCATGAGCGTCTGGTGCCGATTGAGGGTACACCGATCGATTTGCTGAATCCTCCTGCAGGATGTCCGTTTGCACCGCGTTGTTCAAACTGTATGAAGATCTGCCTGAGAGAGATGGCACCGGTGACAACTTTCGATGATGTACACTATACACAGTGCTGGATGAACCAGAAGGAACAGATGGAAAGAGAGGCCGCAAAATGAGTGATAAATTAGTTCAGGTAGAACATTTGCAGCAGTACTTTCCGGCCGGTGGTTTTGGAAAGAACAAGAAATATGTTCAGGCTGTAGATGATGTTTCCTTCTTTATCAACAGAGGTGAAACACTTGGTCTTGTTGGTGAGTCCGGATGCGGTAAGACAACAACAGGACGTACACTGCTCCGTCTTTATGAACCGACGGGCGGCAGAATTATTTATGATGATAAGGTTATTTTTGATAAAGAGAAGAAGATTGCAGAGAATATGCTGCCTTATCGTAAGAAAATGCAGATTGTATTCCAGGATCCATACGCCAGTCTGGACCCGCGTATGACAGTCGGTGATATTGTCGGTGAACCAATTGATATCCACCATCTTGCATCTTCCAAGCAGGAGCGTTATGATATGATTATCGAGATGCTTCGTCGCGTTGGTCTGAACTCCGAGCATGCGAATCGTTATCCGCATGAGTTCTCAGGCGGTCAGCGTCAGCGTGTCGGCATTGCAAGAGCATTGGCTGTTCATCCGGAATTCATTGTGTGTGATGAGCCGATTTCTGCGCTGGATGTTTCTATTCAGGCGCAGGTTATCAATATGTTTGAGGATCTGCAGGAGAGCATGAATCTGACTTATCTGTTCATTGCCCATGATCTGTCCGTTGTTAAGCATATTTCCAACCGTATCGGCGTTATGTACCTTGGCAGAATGGTTGAACTTGCCGACAGCTATGAGCTGACAATGCACAGCCTGCATCCATATACAAAGAGTCTGATCTCTGCGATCCCGATCGCAGACCCGAAGCAGGCAAGGGCCAGCAAGCGTATCGCTCTTGAAGGCGATGTACCTAGCCCGCTGAATCCACCTTCAGGATGCCGTTTCAGAACACGCTGCCCATATGCAGACGAACAGTGTGCGAAGGAAGTTCCGGAATTCAAGGAAGTGGCTCCGGGACATTATGCAGCTTGTCATCATCTGGACAAGTGCAACTAAAAGTATCGTTTCATAGACAGCGTTGTGAATGGTATAATGTGTAATTGTTCAGAGCTAAGCAAAATTTCAAAAAACAGGTATAAAATGCTTGCATTTTTAAGACTGTTTTTGAAATTTTATTTGGCGGATACGCCACACCGACGAAATGCGTAGCATTTTGGAGGTTAGCTCTGAACAGTTACTATAATATTATAAATTGTGATAAGCAGTTATGCGGAATGCATAATGTTTATAGAAAACGCAAATTGTTCGGAGCCATGGTCCAAGCGGTTGGTTCTGAGCATCTGCAAAAAAGAAAAGGAGAAGAGAGAACATGAAAAAGAGAATCTTACCTCTTCTGCTGACAGCTGCTATGGTAGCTGGTCTGGCAGGCTGCGGCAGCTCCGCTGCAAAAGAAACAACAGCAGCAAGCGACAACAACCAGACAACAGCAGAATCCACAGAAGCTGGCAGCACTACCGGCGAGAAAATCCTGAAAGTTCAGGTTGGTCCTGACCCAGAAACTGTTGACCCTGCACTGAATAGTGCTGTAGATGGCGGTAACATGATCCTTCATGCATTTGAAGGTCTTCTGACTCTTGATGAGAATGGCCAGTTAAAGGAAGGACAGGCAGAATCATGGGAGACATCCGAAGATGGTCTTACATGGACATTCCACTTAAGAGACGGCCTTAAATGGTCAGACGGCACAGATCTGACAGCTGAAGATTTCGTTTATAGCTGGCAGCGTGTATGTGATCCTAATGTAGCAGCTCCATACGCTGAGACAGTTCTTGGTATGGTTAAAGGCTATGATGAAGCAGTAGCAGGCGATATCACAAAACTTGATGTACAGGCTCCTGATGAGAAGACAGTTGTTGTAAATCTTGCACATCCTTGCTCATATTTCGGCGAACTTGCAGCATTCGCAACATTAAACCCTGTTCAGAAAGCAACAGTTGAAGCAAATGGTGATGCTTGGGCAACATCTGCTGATACTTATATCTCCAATGGTCCTTTCATGATGACAGAATGGGTACCTGGATCACACATCACATTCAGCAAGAATCCTAACTACTGGAATGCTGAGGCTATCAAACTTGACAAGCTTGAGTTTGAACTGATCGAAGACTCCAACGCAGCTTACAGTGCATACACAAGTGGCGAAGTTGATATGATCAAAGATGTTCCTACAGAAGAAATTCCTAGCCTTCAGGGCAATGAAGAATTCCATGTAGATCCTATCATTGGTACATACTATGTCAGCCTGAACCTTCAGAAAGAATATTTCCAGGATGCAAGAGTACGTAAGGCATTAAGCCTTGCAATCGATCGTAACTACGTAGCGAATACTCTGATGCAGGGTACATATTCACCTGCAAGCGCAATTGTAGGTCCTGGCTGGTTAGATACAGATGGTTCTTCATTTGCTGAAAATGCAAATGGCGGCACACCTTACATTGACAATGACAACTTCGACGCTAACCTTGAAGAAGCTAAGAAGTTACTGGAAGAAGCTGGCTATCCAAACGGCGAAGGCTTCCCACAGATCGAGTACACAACAAATGATGCAGGTTACCACAAGGTTGTAGCTGAGTACTTACAGCAGGCTTGGGCTGCAATTGGTATCGACCTTAAAGTCAACATCGTTGAATGGGCAAGTTTCACACCAATGCGTCGTAACGGCGAATTCGATGTTGCTCGTAACGGTTGGGTAGGTGACTACACAGATCCATCCAACATCCTTGAACTGTTCTGCACAACAAACGGCAACAACGATGGTAAATACACTAATGCAGACTTTGATGCAGCTATCGAAGATTCCAGAGTTACAACAGATGCAACTACACGTTCAGCAGATCTTCACAAAGCAGAAGACCTTCTGATGGAAGATGCAGGTTGTATTCCAATCGCTTACTACAACGATTTCTGGCTGCAGAGCAGCAAGATCACAGGATCTTGGCATTCAGCTAACGGTTTCTGGTACTTCATGTATGCAGATATCACAGAATAAAATGACGGTTCAGTTCAAGTAACTTGAAACGCTGGTCATGAATAAAACTCCCTGAAAACAACGTGCACCCGCACGAAACGTTTTCAGGGAGTTTTTTTCATGATCAGCGTTAGAGAAGTCATTGGACTGAACCTGTTTATTGGGAGGAAAACAAAGATGACGTTTTTTCATAACAGGCGTTAAAGAATATACTCGAGCTGAACTTGTTTGGTGGCTGCACGGGTGTCGAAGATAGTCGAAATATTGTGGGCTTGAAGCTATGGGCAGATGAAAATGGATATGGTAAAATGTACTATATAATATATTGCTGCGAAAGATGAGGATTTACATAGAAATAGGACAGGGATGATAGAGGGGAGATTATATGACGATTGAAGAAGTATTGTCTGCTGAAGAAACGCAGATATTTGACCGAAAGAGTATTCATATAGATCCGAAAGCGTTGGCGATACCTATTATTGCATTTGCGAATGCGGATGGCGGTACAGTAGCCATTGGAATTTCGGATAAGACACGAAGAGTTGAGGGCATTGACGATGAGACAGGGAAAGTCAATGAACTTTTGAGGGTACCTTTTGATTTTTGTGTACCGACGGTGAAGGCAGAAGTAGAGAAGGTACCATGTACTGATTTTAAAGGCAGAGCAAATCATGTATTGCTTATGCATGTTGAGCCCAGCATGGAAGTGCATGCGAATCAGGCAGATGAAGTTTTTATGCGAGTGGGAGACAAGTCGAAGAAGCTTTCTTTTGATGAACGTATGCAGTTGATGTATGATAAAGGGGAACGTTTTTTTGAAGACAAACCGGTTCCGGATGCAGATATAGATGATATAGATATGAATTTTGTCAAAGCTTATATTGATAAAGTTGGGTATTCTAAATCTCCGATGGAATATTTGTTGGAGAATAAGGGATTTGCGAAAGAGAAGAATCATTCGTTCCAGGTAAGCACAGCAGCTATTTTGTTGTTTGGCAAGAATCCACAGTTATATTTCCCAAGAGCGCGCGTACGATTTATTCGTTATGAGGGAATTCGGGAATGTGTGGGCGCTCAGATGAATGTTATTAAAGATGTTATTTTTGAGGGGAATATTTTAAATATGCTGACGAAAGCCATCTCCTATTTGGATACGCAGATTAAGGAGAAAACCTATCTTGGTGCAGACGGATTGTTTGTGACAGAAGAAGAATACCCGAAGTTTGTTCGTCAGGAGATCATTGTTAATGCTATTACACATCGTGATTACAGTATTCGTGGAACAGATATTCAGATTAAAATGTTTGACGACAGGATCGTTGTGGAGAGCCCGGGCAGATTACCGGGTCTTGTTAAGGCTGGAAATATCCGGCATACTCATTTTTCAAGAAACCCGAAGATAGCAGAATTTTTGAGAGACTACAATTTTGTCAAGGAATATGGTGAAGGTGTAGATCGGATGTGCAGGGAATTGGAAGCGGCCGGGTTACAGAGCCCTGAGTACAGAGTGAATGCATTTATGCTGCAGGCAACCATTCGTAATCGTTTAGCGTCAGAAGGAAAAGCTGTGTTTGAGGCAGAAAACCACGGTTTGGTGAGAGAAAAAACATTGTTTGAAGAGAAAAATCACGGTTTGGTGAGAGAAAAACCACTGTTTGAAGAAGAAAATCACGGTTTGCTAAAAGAACAATCACTGTTTGAAGCGAACAATGATGGTTTCGCGAATGAAAAATCAATGCCTGAGCAGAAAGCACAGCTATTGGAAATAGTCATAAATGCGGTAGAAGACAAAAGAATTTCATCTACGATTGCCGGGAATGTCAAAGAGGTCCTTGAAACATTTGCCTTTGATCAGATATTTGGGCGCAAAGAAATAAAAAGTGCATTACACTATGGAGATTATAGAGCCGGAAGTACAATTGAGATCATGCATCAATTGGAACTTATCGAGCCTGTGAAGGGGCATGGAAAGGGCAAATACAGAATAAAATGACGGTTCAGTTCAAGTAGTTTTTTGTGGTCGGCATTAGAGAAGTCCCTGGACTGAACCTAAAAATTTTTTGGTTTTATAGTTCTGGCCAATACACAGACAGGCAATAGAAAATAAAACATCCATGAAACGTTTCGTGCGGGTGCGCGTTGTTTCATGGATGTTTTATTTTCTATTCCTGCCGTCCGATTATCAAAACCAACGAAAGACTTTTACAGTTCTTCAATTCGGCTGTCGATATATGGTTCTACGACGTCTACAAATTCGTCTTTCCTCAGCCACCATTCATCGGCGCTGCTCTCTTTGAGATAAACATCATCCAGTGAGTAAAGTTTGATGGTGTTCTGCTTGCCGTGGATGAGCTGGCGGAAGTCTTCGAAACGGACTTTGACGATTTCTTCAGTATCCGGCATGATGAAAAGTGCCTTGGCTGTGAAGATGGCGAAGACCTGAACAAGGGCATTGTCATGGTAGTCGCCGGCGTCAATCTGCTGATGGGTGCTGCCCACATGGATAATGTCCTCTTTGGATTTCTTCAGTCCGCGGTAGTATTCCAGACTGTCAACGATGGCTTCTTCATAGCTTTCATCAGGATCAAAATGTGTTGTCTGGATCAGGTCGTATTTGCCGGGATAAAGTTCGCGGTCAAGTGAACGCTTTTGAATCATGATATAAGTATCATCTTCCTTTGGCTGGAACATCCATACATGGGCAACCTGATGAAGCAGGCCTTGAGTATGTACTTCCTCGCGGGTGGCACGTCCAATGTTGTTCAGATCCTGGTCGTAAATTTTAAGAATGTCGTCTCCTCTATACATATTAATTCCGATCTCCTCAATGAATAAACATAATGAAATAAAATGGGGATTAATTCCCCATAGCTATTATAATATTCCGACAAAAATTTACAAGTCATTTTATGAACAAAATACAGAAAAATTTTTGGGTATTTTCCCATATGGACAGAATTTAGTAAAGATGCACAGAAAGGACGGGCAATGGAGGAATACAAATAGAAATTATACAGAAAATGGTTTTATGATGAAAAAAACACTTACGAAGGAAAGAAAACTGTGATAGAATGATTGACGCTGTAAATAGTAACTGAATTAAAAATAAGGAATGTATTTGGTAAGAAATTGGAAACGTACAGGTGATGCCGGGATTTGAGAGTGAGTCCAAAGGCATGGAACTGATTAACGAACAACACACATTATGTTCTTTTCTAATGAAAAGGAGTGTGTTTTATGCCAAAGACAAAATTACAAAATGTTTTTTTTACAATTCTGATGGCCTTTTTGATGGTCTATGCCATGATCTGCTATAATATTTCATTGAATATCGGTGGCATGACGAATCAGGTATTCCTGATGGCATTTGGTGAAATGAAAATTATGTGGCCTGCAGCTATCATTCTGGAATTCTTTGTTGTTGAGAAGCTGTCAACTATGTTAGCTTTTAGAATTGTGTCACCTCAGGATAAGCCGATTTTCATTACACTGGCGATCTCATCTATGATCGTTTGTCTGATGTGCCCGATGATGAGTTTTATTGCAACATTACTTTTTAAGAACGCAGGCAGCAACTTTATTGCGGTATGGTTCCAGACAACAGTGATGAATTTCCCGATGGCACTTTGCTGGCAGATTTTTGGTGCCGGTCCTCTTGGCCGACTGATTTTCAGAACAGTGATGAAAGCTATGGGCAAACAGGAAGCGCCGGCAGCCGACCGTGCGGAATCCTGTTAATTTATAACAGATATTCAGCAAGGCTGCATACAGGCATGAGCATGAGCTTGGCCTCATTATCCGTATAAAGAAAAGACAGGAATCCTCTGTATACAAAACAGGGGATTTTTGATTTTAAAGGTTGACAGACCAAAGTCTTTGTACTATGATTACATAGTGGATAAAGACGAAGACAGAGACAGTAGCTCCGTATGAAAGTTTCAGAGAGTCGGCGGCAGGTGTGAGCCGATACGAGTAGCATGGATGTGAAGATCACTCCTGAGTTGCAGGCTGACAGGCCGACATATTCTGACACTGAGCAGGGTTTAAGACACTGAGCAGGGTTATGACACACTGAGTGTGGTTATGAGCTGAGCAAGGTTACGAGATACAGGTCAGAAGAGATGCCGGATGCCGGGTAAGCTGTGCCGGATTTTCCTCCGTTACAGGGAACGCATATGTCAGTATGTCGTATAGGTGGTTTAATGAATACAAGCTTTCATTCCTATTCGGAGTGGGAGCTTTTTTTGTTGAACAACTGCGCTGGGCGCATGAATGTGCCAGGGCACATTCCATTTAAAACATAGAAATCTACTTTGCTTTTTATATAAGGAGGAAACAAGATGTATGACAAAGTAAGTGCCAATCAGAATTTTGTTGAGAGAGAGCAGAAAATCGAGAAATTCTGGGCCGACAACATGATTTTTGAAAAGAGTATTGAACTGAGACAGCACAGTCCTGAATTTACTTTCTATGATGGACCGCCAACAGCCAATGGCAAGCCGCATATCGGCCATGTGCTGACCCGTGTTATCAAAGATATGATCCCAAGATACAAGACAATGAAGGGCTATAAGGTGCCGCGTAAAGCCGGCTGGGATACACACGGTCTGCCGGTTGAGCTGGAAGTTGAGAAGATGCTTGGCCTGGACGGCAAGGATCAGATCGAAGCTTACGGTATGGAACCGTTTATCCAGCATTGTAAGGACAGCGTCTGGAAATACAAAGGCATGTGGGAAGAATTCTCCGATGCCGTTGGTTTCTGGGCAGATATGGAGCATCCGTATGTTACGTACGACAACAACTATATCGAATCCGAATGGTGGGCACTGAAGCAGATCTGGGACAAGAAGCTCCTTTACAAAGGTTACAAGATCGTTCCTTACTGCCCTCGCTGCGGAACACCGCTTTCAAGCCATGAAGTTGCACAGGGTTATAAAGATGTCAAAGAAAGATCTGCCATTGCACGTTTCAAGGTAAAAGGCGAAGACGCTTATATCCTCGCATGGACAACAACACCTTGGACACTGCCTTCCAACGTTGCACTTTGTGTTAATCCTGATGAGACTTACATCAAAGTTAAGATGAAAGAGGAAGATTATGTGTACTATCTGGCACAGGCACTGGCTGATACAGTTCTTGGCGAAGGCACATACGACGTTCTGGAGACATATAAAGGTACAGACCTTGAATATAAAGAATACGAAGCCCTTTATCCTGTTGAGACAAAGAAGAAAGCTTACTATGTTGTCTGCGACAGCTACGTTACTATGACAGATGGTACAGGTGTTGTTCATATCGCACCTGCATTTGGTGAAGACGACAGCAAGGTCGGCAGAAAATACGACCTGCCATTTTTACAGATGGTAGATGAAAACGGTATGATGACAAAGGAAACAAAGTGGGCCGGTCATTCCTGTATCAAGAGAGTAGATCTGGAAGGTGAAAACGGCGTATCTCCTGAAGTTATCAAAGACCTGAAGGAGAGAGGACTCCTGTTCTCCGCACCGAACTTTGAGCATAGCTATCCACACTGCTGGAGATGTGATACACCGCTGATCTACTATGCACGCGAATCCTGGTTCATCAAGATGACAGCTGTCAAGGATGACCTGATCCGCAACAACAACACAGTCAACTGGATCCCTGAGAGCATCGGTAAAGGCCGTTTCGGCAACTGGCTTGAGAATATCCAGGACTGGGGTATCAGCCGTAACCGTTACTGGGGCACACCATTAAATGTATGGGAATGTGAATGCGGATGCCAGCATGCCATCGGCAGCATTGCAGAATTGAAGAGTATGTCCGACAACTGCCCGGATGATATCGAACTGCACCGTCCATTCATTGACGCTGTTACCATCAAGTGTCCGGAATGCGGCAAGGAAATGCATCGTGTACCGGAGGTTATCGACTGCTGGTTTGACTCCGGTTCTATGCCATTTGCACAGCATCATTATCCATTTGAGAATGAGAAACTGTTCAAAGAACAGTATCCTGCAGACTTTATTTCAGAGGCCGTTGACCAGACAAGAGGATGGTTCTATTCTCTGATGGCGATCTCCACACTGCTGTTCAACCAGTCTCCATTCAGAAATGTTATCGTTCTGGGACATGTACAGGATGAAAACGGTCAGAAGATGAGTAAGTCCAAGGGCAATGCGGTTGATCCGATGGAAGCTTTGAGAGAATACGGCGCAGATGCGATCCGCTGGTATTTCTATTCCAACTCCGCACCATGGCTGCCGAACCGTTTCCACAAGAAAGCCGTTCTTGAAGGCCGCAGCAAGTTTATGGGAACACTGTATAATACGTATGCATTCTATGTACTGTATGCTGAGATCGACCAGTTTGATCCGATGAAATATACACTGGATTACGGCAAATTATCTGTTATGGATAAATGGCTTTTATCCAAACTGAATTCTACAGTGAAGGCCGTTGACGCCAACCTGGCTGCTTACAAGATCCCTGAAACAGCCAAAGTCCTGCAGGAATTTGTGGATGATATGAGCAACTGGTATGTCAGAAGAAGCCGTGAAAGATTCTGGGCAAAGGGCATGGAGCAGGATAAGATCAATGCTTACATGACACTTTACACAGCACTTGTTACAATCTGTAAGGCTGCTGCACCGATGATCCCATTCATGACAGAAGAAATCTACAGAAACATCGTTGTGAATGTAGATAAGAATGCGCCGGAAAGTATCCATTTCTGTGACTTCCCTGAAGTGAATGAAGAATGGATCGATACAAAGCTTGAAGAAGACATGGATCATGTTCTCCAGATCGTTGTACAGGGCCGTGCCTGCAGAAATACAGCCAACATCAAGAACAGACAGCCAATCGGCAAGATGTATGTCAAGGCTGCATTTGAACTGTCTGATTTCTACAAAGACATTATTGCAGATGAATTAAATGTCAAAGAAGTTGTATTCACAGATGACGTCAGCGCATTTACATCTTACAGCTTTAAACCGCAGCTGCGTACAGTTGGTCCGAAATACGGCAAGAAACTGAATGCTATCAGACAGTATCTTGGCAGTGTTGACGGCAACGCAGCCATGAACGAACTGAAGACAACAGGCAAACTGACATTTGATGCAGATGGTGATCAGGTCGAACTTTTGGAAGAAGATCTGCTGATCGATGCCGCACAGATGCCGGGTTATGTTTCCGATACAGAGTACGAGACAACCGTTGTCCTTGATACTAATCTGACACCTGAACTGGTAGAAGAAGGCTTTGTCCGTGAGATCATTTCCAAGATCCAGACCATGCGTAAAGAAGCCGGATTTGAAGTAATGGATCATATTCGTGTTTATTTTGCTCAAAATGATAAGATCAAAACTCTGGTTGACAGCAACAATGCCGAAATCAAAGATGAAGTATTGGCAAATGAAATCTGCTTTGATACAATCAAGGGGTATAATAAAGAGTGGAATATCAACGGCGAAACCGTTGTGATCGGTGTAGAAAAGGAGAATGCCTGAATGAGTGATATAGCAGCAGTTGGTGAAAAGAGAGTATTCGAACCATTTGATAAAGAAGCATTTAAGAAGGAAATTCTGAACAATATCAAGTATCTGTTCAGAAAGACACCTGAAACAGCCAGCCAGCAGGAGATTTTCCAGGCGGTGGCTTATGCATCAAAGGATATGATCATTGATGAGTGGCTGAATGCCCACAAGGAATACGAGAAACAGGATGCCAAGACCGTTTATTATCTGTCTATGGAGTTCCTGATGGGCCGTGCCCTGGGCAACAATCTGATCAATCTCTGCTGTTATAAGGAAGTGGCAGAAGTCCTTCAGGAGATGGGACTGGATATCAATGTCGTGGAAGACCAGGAGCCGGATGCGGCTCTTGGCAATGGCGGCCTTGGTCGTCTGGCGGCCTGCTTCATTGAATCCCTGTCCACATTGAATTATCCGGCTTACGGCTGTACTATTCGTTATAAATACGGTATGTTCAAACAGCAGATCGTGAACGGTGAGCAGGTAGAGATCCCGGATGACTGGCTCAAGAACGGCAATCCATTTGAGATTAAGCGTCCGGAATATTCTCAGGAGATCAAATTCGGCGGTTATGTCAGAATTGAATACAATGAGAAACTTGGGCGCAATGTGTATGTTCAGGACGGCTATCAGTCTGTCATGGCTGTGCCTTATGATCTGCCGGTTGTGGGATACAACAACGGTATTGTCAATTCCCTGAGAATCTGGGATGCAGAGCCGCTGGTACAGTTCAATCTGGATTCCTTTGACAAGGGTGATTATCAGAAAGCGGTTGAGCAGGAGAATCTGGCCAAGAGTATTGTTGAAGTCCTTTACCCGAATGATAATCATTACAGTGGTAAGGAACTGCGTCTGAAACAGCAGTATTTCTTCGTATCAGCCAGCCTGCAGCAGGTGATCAAGAAGTTTAAGGCAACACATGATGACATCCATCAGCTGCCGGATAAGGTTGTTTTCCAGCTGAATGATACCCATCCGACGGTTACTGTGCCTGAATTGATGCGTATTTTGATCGATGAGGAGAATCTGGAATGGGATGATGCATGGGATATCACATCAAGATGTTGTGCTTATACGAACCACACCATCATGGCTGAAGCCCTTGAAAAATGGCCGGTTGACCTGTTTATGCGTCTGCTGCCGAGAGTTTATCAGATCGTGGAAGAGATTAACCGTCGTTTCCTGATCCAGGTTGAAGAGAAGTATCCGAACCAGTATGATAAGATCCGCAATATGGCGATTCTCTATGAAGGTCAGGTGCGTATGGCGAATATGGCGATCATTGCAGGCTTCTCTGTCAATGGTGTAGCCAGACTGCATACACAGATTCTGGAAGAAAGAGAACTGCATGATTTCTACGAGATGATGCCTGAGAAGTTCAACAACAAGACAAACGGTATCACTCAGAGACGTTTCCTGCTTCATGCGAATCCGCTGCTGGCACAGTGGGTAACAGATAAGCTTGGTACAGACGAATGGATCACGAATCTGCCATTGCTGAAAGGTCTGGCTCCGCTGGCGGATGATTCCAGAGCCCGCAAGGAATTCCAGGAGATCAAGTATCAGAATAAGCTGCGTCTGGCCAAATATATCAAAGAGCATAATGGTATCGATATCAATCCGGATTCCATTTTTGATGTACAGGTCAAGCGTCTGCATGAATATAAACGTCAGCTGATGAATATTATGCACATTATGTATCTGTACAATCAGCTGAAAGACAATCCGGATATGAAGTTCTATCCGACAACATTTATCTTCGGTGCCAAGGCTGCAGCCGGCTATAAGACAGCCAAACAGACTATCAAATTGATCAATGCTGTTGCGGATGTGATCAACAATGATCCGGCTGTCAATGACAAGATGAAAGTTGTCTTCATTGAGAACTACTGTGTGTCCAATGCAGAGATCATCTTTGCAGCCAGCAACGTTTCAGAGCAGATTTCAACAGCCAGCAAGGAAGCTTCCGGTACAGGCAACATGAAATTCATGCTGAACGGTGCCATTACACTGGGTACAATGGACGGCGCCAACGTGGAGATCGTTGAAGAAGTCGGCAGCGAGAATGCCTTTATCTTCGGTATGAGCTCCGATGAAGTTATGGGCTATGAAGCCAACGGCGGTTATAATCCGAGAGAGATCTATGAGCAGGATGCAGATATCCACAGAGTCATGGATCAGATGGTGGACGGCACATATTCCAATGGCGATACAGAGACTTTCCGTGAATTGTTCAATTCTCTGATCAACCAGGATGTTTACTTCATTCTGAAAGACTTCAGATCTTATGCCGAGGCACGTGCGAAGATTAATGAAGCTTACAGAGACAGTAAAGCATGGAACAGAATGGCCATTCTCAATACAGCATGCTCCGGCAAGTTCTCCTCTGACAGAACCATTGAAGAGTATGTAAGAGATATCTGGCATCTGAAGAAAGTATTCGTGAAATAAATAGCTGCGAACAGTAGATGAATTAATTCAATAGACATGAAAAAATAGAGAACGCCAATGCAGCGGGGACGCTGTATTGGCGTTTTGTTAATCAGGAATTGCTGATAATTTCCTGGACTTCTGAAATGTCTTTCTTGACGATATCAGCAATTTTTTCTAATGAAAGACCATATTTGTGCATATTTAAAATAAGTTCCTTTGTGGTTTTTTCGATAGTTTTTTCAATAGCTTTTTCTTCGATCCATTCACCTAAGTTAGACATAACATGCTCACTACTTTCTTTGTGTTTATTATAATCAGTGTAAAGATACAATGGAGTTATTGATAATCTCTTCAATTTCAGAAATATTTTTCTTAGTTACTGTAGCGATTAGTTCTAAGTTACATCCATTTTGATACATATCCAGAATAACTTCTTTCTTTGTTTTTTCAATGGCTCTTTCCTCAATGCCTTCACCTAAATTACACATATCGTTCACTCCTTCCTCTAACTCTACGCTTAATGGAATATGGTATTCGGTTTCTATGATTGCAAGTTTCTGTGTTACGGTCAATTCTGCAGATAACAAGGTGCCGATCAGGCGATGTAATTCATATTGCTCTTCCTGAGGCGGCAATTCGCGGCCAATGCCGAGCAAGACAATGTTCAATAAGTCGAGATGACCGTTCCAGTTATAATGTTCGAGAATGTCTTCTTTGGTGAGGTGGACATAGCTCATGCTGTTGGACGGCATGTTCATACACAACCAGATACTGAATACACGCTTCATATCATTGTAATTCTGATGGACGAAATCTCTTCCTTTTTGTGAGGAGACCATGCGGCTGACATAGAAGATCGCCCTGTTCAGAAGAAAGTACTGGGTGGGCTCGTCTTTCTGAATTTCGATGTTGATGATAACCTGTGCAAGGCCATCCTTCATGCGGACGTAAAAGATGATGTCAAAGCGAATCATACCTTCATTGATCTCGCTGTTCTCAGTGTTGAGGCCAATGAGCTGGTCTACGGATGAAGCGTTGTAGTTGATATTAGTCATACCGGGGTCAACGGGGACGATGCCTACCTTGGGATCGCCTTCGATGTGGGCAACAATATCTTCTGGCTTCATATCTCTGAATTCATCGACTGTTTTGGCAAGTATATGGGCTAATATAATCTTCTGTGCGATCAGACGCTTGGCGTATTCATCATACTGCGCTTTGTCATTGGCGGCTGCAACTGTGTTCGCAATTGCTGTATTCATATCGGTATTCCTCCCTCTGTTCTCTGGGGATTCAGTATCTTCGGATATCGTTCGGATCAAACAGAGTGTACCAATCTATCCTTATTATATCCAAGAGAATTTATGGAATCAACCCAAAATGAGTATGTAATCGTGCATCAACGTTGATAGATTCATTATAAAGTAACAATAGAATCTTAACAAATATCAATGTTCGACAATGTTCGACAATTCGACGTTAAAAATCGACAAAAATAGTCAGAAAGTCGAGTGGTTTTAGGTACATTTTAACTGTACAAATATTGACAAAGACCTTAGAAAAGGGTTATCATTTTGTTATGAATGTAGGGGATAAGCTGATACGGAGATGGCGGAATACCGTGCGTTATAGATTGTATGAAGAGATCAGAGGAGTGTGGCGCGTATGAAAGACAATTTGCCGATGTTGGAGGTAAAGGCCCTGGGCGGCTTTTCGATGAGATATGGAGAGAAAACGATTTCGATTGGCAGTGGGAAATCGACAAAGGCAGTGAAGCTTTTGCAGATTCTGGTATGCAGCGAGGGACGTACTGTTTCCAGAGAACGATTGTTGGATATGTTGTATGGGAATGAAGATATCACGGATGCTGCGAATAATCTGCGCGTGACTACATTTCGCCTGAAGAAGATGCTGGTGACGGCGGGGCTTCCTCAGTATGATTATATACAGATCAAGAGCGGCATGTATTCCTTTAATGCACCGATGGAAGTGGTGCTGGATGCAGACGGGTTTGTGTCACTGTGCGACCAGGCAGATGAGACGGAGAATGCCGAAGAGAAGATCGATCTGCTGAAGAAGGCCTGTCAGTTATACGGCGGGGATTATCTTCCGGATTTTATCTGTGACGGTGTGGTCCTGGCGAAGAATTCTAATTACAAAGAGAAATATACAAATGCATTGAATACATTGTGCGAATTACTGATGGACAGAGGCGAATATGAGACAGCCATTGAAGTCTGTGAACCGGCCTGCAGAATGTATCCCTTCGATGAGTGGCAGGCTATTCAGATCGACTGCCTCATGCGCATGAAGAAATACGATGAGGCTCTGAAGGAGTATGAGAATACGGCCAAGATGTTTGTGGATGAGTTGGGAGTGTATCCGTCAGAACGAATGATGAAGCTTTTTGAGCAGATGAACGGGCGGATGAACTTCAAGACCCAGTCGCTGCCGGAGATGGAGAAGCGTCTTAAGGAGACGGACAAGGGCAGCGGGGCTTATTTCTGCAGCCTTCCGGGGTTCCGTGATACATACCGCTTACTGGCCAGAATCGTAGAACGCAACGGTCAGTCCGTTTATCTGATGCTCTGCAGTATTACCAACGGCAAAGGGCAGCCGATGAAGAATGAGGAACGGCTGGATATGATGGGCAAGGAGCTGCAGGACACACTGGCGCATTGCCTGAGAAGAGGTGATTCTTATACACGGTACAGTAAGTCACAGTATTTGCTGCTCCTGGTGGGAACCAACAGAGAGAACTGCAGTCTGATTTTTGAGAGAATCCAGAAGTATTTCTCAAGAGAGCATAAGACCTGGAGTAAGTATCTGGAGTATGCGGTATCATCCGTGGCAGACAGCGGATTTAATAGTGAAGATAATGAGAATAAATGGAAATGGGGCAAAACATGGGACAAATAGTAAGACAGCAGAATTTCCAGCGTTCTCCCAATCTGATCAGTATTTGCGTGGATGAGATTCGGAATGGTGAATTGTCAGGGCGTCTGTATCATTGCTACAGCGAAGAAGCCTGTCCTTTCTCAAATGTGGCTCATCTGATCGAGCTGGCAGAGAATCTATTTGACCAGATTAAGTTTCCGCAGGCATCGACACAGATGCGGACATTTACAGAAAAGAGCCAGAAGACGGTACAGCCGCCTGAGAAGAAGAAATCAGCAGAAGAGCTTGAGAAGGAGCGCGGCAAAAAGGGGACGATGTTGCTGTACGTGCAGTATCGTCAGCGGTCAACCTGGCAGGGCATGGTCAAATGGGTAGAAGGCGATCAAGAGTGGAAATTCTTCAGTGAATTGGAACTTTTTAAGATTATTAATCAGGCGATACAGTAATAAAGCCAACAGAACGAATGTAATAACAGACATTGATAAGCAGAGGGTTTACTAAATCTTCTTCGACATGACAAAACGACAAAGAGGCGGACATCCGGATCGATTAAAGGATGCGCCTCTTTTTGTGTTCAGAAGGGGAAACAGGGCAATTTTCCGGATGTAAAAAAGACAGATAGAATTAGGATGATTTCAGGAATATTACGTCATGTACCCGCATATAATGGTTGAGATGACGGATCGGCCGAACATTACACAAAATATAATCGTCACAATGTCGAATAATGAAATAATCATTGAAATATGTCGGAAAAATGCATTAAGGGAAAATTAAAAAAACTGCAAAAAATGTAGTTTTGTAATGGTTGGCGTAATGGGTGATTCGCTATAATAAAACTACAATAACGGAGTAATCCAGAAAGGACGATGAAGGTACTGTCATGAAAGGAAGAGCGAAGAAAGCAGATACATTTCTGGTCAAGATTATGGATCATGAGCATGCAACATGGCAAGGGAAAGTGACATGGATTGAAGGACAACGTGAACAGTACTTCAGAAGTGCACTGGAACTCATCAAACTGATAGATGACGCTGTTGAGAAAGAGCAGGAAATGGAAGGAGGAAATGATGTTGAGTAAGTTTAATAATAAGAAGCATAGACGATTGACAGCTTTGTTGCTGTGTGTAGCATTGATGCTTGGCAGTGTAACCTCTGTTTCCGCAGATATCTCTGCAGCAGATTCAGAGACAGAAGTTCAGAATTATACAGAAGAGCCGACGACAGAAGCGGTTTCCTATGGGGCACCGGAGACTCAGGCAGAAGTTCAGGAAGAGACATCCGTTGCAGAGGAGACAGAAGCACCTGCAGCAGATACTCAGCAGACAGAGGCTCATACCGAAGCGGCAACGGAAGCACATACAGAGACGGCAGCTGAGACACAGGCGGCTGAGACAGCAGAGACAGCAGCTGAGAAGGTTTGGACTGCACAGGTTGGAAATGCAACTGTTAAAGTAACAGGCACAAAGGACGCATTGCCGGAAAATGCGCAGCTGACAGTCAATGAGATCACTGCTGGTAATGGTAAGGAACTTATTGAAAATGCTGTTGCTGAACAGGTGGCAGATGAAGGCGCTTCAATACAGAATCTTCTGGCATATGATATTAAGTTTATGGTAGAGGGTCAGGAAGTGCAGCCGTTAACACCTGTTCAGGTCAGTGTAGATTCACCGGAGATTACTTCTGATGACGAGACAGCTGTCTATCATGTCGATGACAAGGACAATGTAGAAGATATGGATGGCGCGGTAGATACGGAAGGAAAGGTTGTATTCGAAGCACCGCATTTTTCAACCTATGTTATCATCAATAAGGGTCAGGCGAATATTAATGTTACCTTACAGCACTATGATAATACAAGTCATAATAAGCTCTATTCAGACGAGACAATTCCACTTGTTGTAGGAAGTAAGATTAACAATTATGCAAAGAGTGGTAACTATGATGTAGTAAAAGTGTCTGTGATTACAAAGAATGCCAATAATAATGATGTTGAAACTGAGTTAACAGATATCTCTAATATTGTCGCTGCATCAAATACAACCTATCGTATTTACTACACTCCGAATACTGGCACCACAACAGGTGATATGACATTATGGGATTATGATAATATTTATAGTAAAGATAGAGGTATTAATCGTAACGACCATTATTCAGATAAAACAGGCCAGATTCCTCGTTTGACGATGGGATTAGCAAGTGAAAATAAGCTAGAATATGACAATCCGAAAGGAACGAATGGTCAGTGGGCAAATGATTATAACCATGGAAATAAAACCACTGGGCTTGTAACCGGTTTGTCAGAGGATTACAGTACTGTCTTATGGAGTTGCGATCAGCCTGGATTTTTCACGAAAGATAATACAGGTGAAGAAGATGGTAAAACGATATATGAGAATTATGATCTGGAGTTTAGCCGTACAGGTAATTCTTACACGTTGACAAATGTCATTAAACCGAATGAAGAAAGGGCACATTCTGGAGAAGGTTTCTGGCCACTGGGTTACGAGAAATTTTATTTCGGTATGCGTTATGATGTAACATTCACGTTAGGTGACTATGTTGGTGACCTGAACTATAAGTTCAAAGGAGACGATGACTTATGGGTACTCCTGGATGGTAGAGTAGTCATTGATGTTGGTGGTATTCATGACGCACTTGAAGGTAGCACAGATCTCTGGGAAGACCTTGGCTATGAGAATGGTAAAAGACCAACAACAGAAGCAGAGAAGAATAAAGAACATCGAATTACGGTATTGTATATGGAACGTGGTGCAGGTAAATCGAATTGTGAGATGGATTTTACACTGCCGAATGCCCGAGTGATTAATATCGAGAATACACCTGTGGCTCAGCTGTCATTTTTAAAGATGAATACAAAGAGTGAAGGTTTGCCAGGTGCAAAATTTGTATTGAAGAATGATGAGACAGGTACAGAACGGGAAGTTATTTCGGATACAGCTGGTAATGTAACATTTGATAATCTTGTTGAAGGTACATATACGCTGACAGAGAAAGTTGCTCCAAATGGATATGCAGCATCTAATACGCCTTGGAAGGTTATTGTTACAGTAGAAGGCACAACAGCTACAGCAAAGCTGTATGAATCCGATGGTACAACAGAAGTTGCCAAGACAGACGGTAGTACTTATAAGATTATCAATCTGTCTCAGGAAGAACAGGCAAAATTATTAGTTGATTACGATAAGACGGCAAAAGTAACGGACTGGGAAAATCGTAAGTATGATATTGATATTACAGCTTCTTCCAAGTTAACAACTTCCACAACTCAGGAGAGCGGTGGTGTAGCAGATGTTATGCTGGTACTGGATACTTCTGGCTCAATGGGTGAGAATATCTACACTTATTTTGGCGCAAATGACAGTACGACAAGAAGTCGTATGGACACAAATAAAACTTACTATTAAAAAAATAATGGTAGTTATTATAAAGTGTCATACAGTCGTCGGTATAGTGGATGGATAGTAAGCGGATATTACTTAGAAAAGGTAAATGGTGATATTTATACTTATTCTACCAGATTAGATGCCTTAAAGAGTGCAGCTACTCAGTTTATTACAGACACAGCAACAACTTCCCCGACAAGTAATGTGGGAATATCTGTATTCAGTTCCAAAGGTTATGGCAATCATGGAGATAATAAACCACTTGCAGCAGTAGACACTAATAAAGATACACTCATTAGTTTTATTAATGATTTGAGCGCGAATGGTGGTACAGATCCAGCAGTTGGTTTACAAGATGCTTATAATAAATTGAAAGCAGCGGCAAATAATGGAGATACTCTTCCGAAGTATGTGATTCTTTTTACCGATGGTGAACCAACCGGCGGTGGAAGTGATTGGGATAAAGCAGCACAGAGAAATGCAGAGAGACAAGCGAAAGACTTAAAAGAAATGGGTGTAAAGGTCTACACCATAGGTTTTGCTTTGAATGACAAGACTAAGACATTCCTGGCCGGCGGTGAATATGGCGGAAAAACTTATCCGGGAATTGCTTCACCGGGATGTGCAATGGTTGCAGATGATGCATCTAAGTTAGCTGAGATTTTCAAAACGATTCAGTCAACGATTACACAGAATTGTGATATCAATGATGCAACAGTTGTAGATGTGATTGATTCAAGATTTGTTATTCTCGATGATACTGGTAATCAGATTACAGAGGAATACCTGAAGGATAAAAAAGATGCTAGAGTTACATTGGCAAATGGTGGAACGGTTTACTATGAAAATGGTAAGCAGTACATCAAATGGACTGAACAGACAATCAAGCACAAAGAAGGCAATACACAAGGATGGCATAAAAAAATCTCCGTTCAGGCAAAAGATGATTATATTGGCGGCAACAACGTTCCGACAAATATATCACCGGACTCCAAGATTATTACATCCTATGGTGAACTGACGCTTCCACAACCAAAGGTCAATGTCAAAGCAGAACTGACACTGAAAGACAAAGAAATCACAATTTACAAAGGCGATAGTGTTCCACCAGCTAAGACAGTACTTGGAGAAATGGTTGATAAATACACGGATAACGTAAATAAGTATAGTGTATCTGAAGATCAGTTCGATGCAAAATGGTACACAGCAGATGCATTAAAGGATAATAAGGGAAACTTTAATGAAAAAACAGCCACAACATCAAAGGTTGTTGGTACAGCAGTCATTAATGATACGACTTATTATTTGAAGGTAACGTATTATGCAGGAGAACCTACCGCTGAGAGTAATAAAAATACTACATTAAGAGTAAATAATAAAGATAAAATGTATAGTGCCGGTGATGATAAAACGCATGAAGTTGAAGCAGTCAAGAAAGCAACGGACACAACACCTGAAAGAACTTATGGAATTTATCAGATTCATGTAATTTCAGGAACAATTCAGATTGTGAAGAAGTTAGAAACTCCGGCAACTGAAGATAAAACATTTACATTTGTTGTAAAGAATGCAGAAGGTAACGAGGTGGCAAGAGTTCCTGTTACTGTAAGAGCTAATGCAACAGAAGCAACTGTTACAGATGAAGCTGCTTTAACAGCACTTACAAATCTGGCACGCGGCACTTATACCGTAGAAGAGGTTGAACAGACAGGATATATGCTTGATAGCGCAGTATCAGATAATACAGTAACAAACTGTCAGAATTCTACTGATAATGCGAAAGTCACTTTTGTATTAGGCAACAGCAGAGTTTCACCAAATAAAGATGTTATTGAGAATTATACTTATAACTCGAAAGATGGCGGTACACTTGGCAAAGCAATCTTCACAAATGAACCGGTTTACAGTAATTGGCAGATCATCAAAGTCAGCGCAAGCAGTCATGATGTAAGATTAGCAGGTGCAATCTTTGAACTGCAGTCTACAACAGATGCAAATGTTAAGTATTACGGTAAGTCAGGAGATGCAGGTATCGTTGAATGGTATCAGAAATATCAGAACAATGATGTATCTGGTGAGAAAACAGATAAACTTCCGACAGGAACATATAAACTGAAGGAAATCAAAGCTCCGACAGGATATACACTTTCAAGCAATACTTATACATTGCAGATTACAAAGACAGGAGCATTGAAAACGGTTCAACTGAATGGTGAAAATGTTACACCTACATTGAAGGATGGAAAATATCAGATTCTTATCGAAAATGCAGTGATTTACAACCTTCCAAATTCCGGTGGCTCCGGTATTTACTGGTTCTCAATCTGTGGTATGTTGCTCATGATGGCAGCGGCCTGGATTATTTATAAAAACAAGTGCAGGGAGGTGCTGGTGAAATAGAGGGATGAACTTTAAACCAGCAGTCCCTGGACTGCCAGGATAAAACCGATGGAACATGTCAACCAAATAATATCTAAGAGAGAAAAGGAGAATATTATGAAGAAATTAAAGAAATTATTTGCAGTGATGTTATCACTTGTCATGGTATTAGCAATGGGCATCACAAGTTTTGCTGATACAGACTCAGCAACTATTACAGTTAATAATCTTGATGCAAAAGCAACATTACATTATGTACAGATTGTACAGCCAAATACATCAACAGAAACTGGCTGGGAGTTTACAAATAATGCTGCAGCATCTTTCAAGAAAGTTACAAAGTTTGCAAGTTTAACAGATCAGCAGATCCTTTGGAGTCTGATTAAGCTGGCAGATGTTCAGGCAGATGTTCCGGAAGGTACAATTACTGCAACAACAGCAGATTTTCAGGATGCTATGGAACATGTTCAGGATGATTTAACTTATACAGATGCTACAGGAAATACAATTACTGCAAATTCAGCAGGTATCTATGCTATTAAAGCGACAACAACAGATACAGCAAATTATGTATACAGCCCAATGGCAGCATATGTTAAATTTGATAACTATGATAGAACAACAGGTGTTCCTAAGGACTTAGTTGACGTTACAGTTAATGCTAAGAAAACAACAATCAAAATTGAAAAAACTAACAATAATGACAATGGCGTTGTAGAAATCGATAGTATTGTTGAATATACAGTAAGAACAAATGTACCTTATATTGCTGATGATGTAGACAAAGTTACATATACAATCACAGATACAATTGAAGGCGCTGAGTATGTAACAAATGCAGAGGGTAAAGTGGCAGTAACAGTTACAATCGGCACAAACACCACAACAAAGTATGTTGCAGTAACAACAAACAATGGTAAGAAACAGATTGTTCTTGATTTAAGTGATGTTGCTGCTGATAGAAATAATGCAAATAAAGATGTAGTTCTTAAATATCAGGCAAAAGTAACATCTGAGGTCGTAAGAAATGAAGTTGTTCCAGGCGATGGCTCTCATAACTTTGTACCAGCTGTAGATACATTATATACAGGCAAAGTAACATTAACAAAAACAGGCGAAAATAGTGCAAAATTAGCAGATGCAAAATTCGTTTTATACAGAACAGAAACAATTGAAAAAGAAGATGGAACTAAAGAATCTGTTAAGAAATATGCATTAGTATCAAAAGATACTGCAAAGACTAATAATGAATATGTAGTTACTGGTTGGACAAATAATGAGGCTGTTGCAAAAGCAGAGGGTAATCTGATTGTGACAGATTCAAATGGTGAAGCTGTTGTAAGAGGTCTTGATTCTACTTATACAGATTACTATTTTGAAGAAGTTGTAGCACCAAATGGTTATTCTATTAATGATGATGATTCTATTGTAAGATGGGGTGCAAACCAGACAGCAGATGCTACAACAGGTACAGCTAGTATGAGTGATACAAAGCTTTCCGCTCTTCCAGCAACTGGTGGTATCGGTACAACTATCTTCACAATCGTTGGTTGTGGTATCATGATCGCAGCAGCAGGTTTATTCTTCGCTAGCCGCAGAAAAGAAAACAGATAAGTCATAAATAAGTCTTTTGGTGAATTCCGGGGCGTTACCCGCCCCGGAATTTATCAGATTAAAGGCATTTTTTCAGAAACCTTTTAACCCATCTCTTTAGGAGAGACAGATACGTATACAACAATAAGGAGAACCCGGATGAAGAAGAAAACGTACAAAATTTTAATAGTCATTATATTTTTAGCCGGTTTGTCCTTGCTGCTGTATCCATTTGTAGCGAATCAGTGGAACAACTACAGACAGAAACAGCTGATCAGTGATTATGATTCTATTGTTTCTGCTGAAGATGCCGCAGGTGAGATTAATTATGCAGCGGAGCTTGAAAAAGCAAGGGCATACAATGAAGCATTATTACCGAGCATCCTGCCAGACTCCTTTGCCATTGCAGAGGCGACGGAAGGGGAAGACAAAGCCTACATGGATTGTCTGAACATTGCAGGTGACGGTATTATGGGTATCGTGGAGATTCCGAAGATTGATATCAAGCTTCCAATCTACCATACCACCAGGGAAGATGTCTTGCAGGTGGCAGCCGGACATCTGGAAGGAAGTTCCCTTCCGGTAGGCGGAGCCAGCACCCATGCAGTTATTTCAGCTCACAGAGGCCTGCCGAGTGCATCCCTTTTCACAGATCTTGACAAACTGGAAGAGGGCGACCATTTCCTGATCCATGTTTTAAATGAGACGTTGTGTTACGAGGTGGATAAGATTTCAGTGGTCAAACCGGAGGAGACTTCCGGGTTGGCAGTGGAAGAAGGCAAAGATCTGGTGACACTGCTCACCTGTACACCGTATGGTGTTAACACGGAGCGATTGCTTGTCAGAGGACACCGTGTGGAATATGTGGAGCAGGAAGTCGAAGCAGAGAAGACGCTTTTCAGCGGTATCAGCATACACACCAATTATTTGTTGTGGGTAATCGTAGGATTACTTGTGACGGTAGCATTTATTGTGGTATTATATAAGAAAGAACAGAAGTTAAAGAAACGCCGTGCCGAACAGGCAGCAGACGGACAGGAGGCACCGGTAGTCCAAGACAGGACAGTGACCGGGGATGCCGATACGGAGACTGAGAAGAAGGAGTAGAAGCTCATGAAGAAGAAGATTTCCGTCATCCTGTTTGGGCTATTGTTTCTGGTGGGATTTGGCATTCTGATCTATCCGACGGTATCCAATCAATGGAACACTTACAGACAGAGTCAGCTGATCAGCAACTATCAGAGTGTCGTGCAGGATATGACACCTGAGGACTTTACACAAGAGTGGGAAAGGGCCGAAGCCTTCAATGCGACAATCACCCAGAACAACCTATACAGTGATGTGTTTGGCGAGAGTACAACAGATTTGCAGAGTACGGAATACTGGAAGATATTGAATGAAGCCGGAGACGGTGTCATGGGTTATCTTTCTATTCCGAAGATCAATATCAAACTGGCGATATACCACGGGACAGCCGATGATGTGCTGCAGACAGGTGTGGGACACTTAAACGGCACAAAGCTTCCGATTGGCGGTGAGAGTACCCACTGCGTGGTAGCTGCTCACAGAGGACTTCCCAGTGCCAAGCTATTTACCGATATTGACCAGTTGAGAAATGGTGATAAGTTTTATATCCATGTGTTAGATCAGGTTCTGGCCTACGAAGTGGATCAGATTCTGCCGATGGTAGATAAGGATGATCATGAAACACTGGAGAATGCATTGAAGATTGAGGAAGGCAAAGATCAGGTCACATTATTTACCTGTACACCGTATGGTGTCAATTCTCACAGACTCCTTGTCAGGGGAACGAGAGTGGCTTATAACGGTGAGGAGGACAAGGAGGCGACGATTTCCGAGTCCATGGTTGAATCGATTAAGAATTACTATATGATCTATACGATTCTTGGTCTGGCCGTTACCTTACTGGTGATCCTGCTTTTGAGATTTTTATCAAAAAAGAAGAAAAATAAACAACCTAAAGAGTAATCTGGATTTGAAGAGGGAGGTTATGAAGCGATGATGAAAAAGAGTATAAAAAAGAGCTGCGCATTATTGATCGCATGTGCCCTTACATTATCAGCATTTGCGGTTCTGCCGAAAGCAAATGCGGCAAATATGGTGGACACCGGCAAAAAGGATTGCTCCATAGATTTTAAGACCGGCGGTGATGACAGGGTCAGTGCAGATCTGGGTACAACAACGGTGGATGTGAAGCTGTATAAGGTGGCGGATATCAGTGAAGTCGGAGATTACACCGCATCCGGAGATTTTGCACAGCTGGATGTTTCCGCACTGGATGCATCCGATAGTACATCCGCAGATGAATGGCTGAAGCGGGCCACAGAGGCGGTCGGTATGGTGACAGACAGTACGAAGCCGACAGCAGAGGTTTCGCTGACAGATGGTGAGGGAAAGGCTGAGGATCTGGCCACAGGACTTTACCTGGTGCTGGCGGATAAGGCACAGACAACGAATTATGAGTACACATTTACACCGTATCTGATTTCCCTGCCGAATAATTATTATTATCAGACAGGTGATGATGAATGGGTATACGAATTGTCAGAAGTAGTTCTCAAGCCGGAACAGACACCGAGATATGGTTCTCTGGTGATCGACAAGACGTTGAGAGATTTCAATGCCACATCCGGTGCTCAGGCAACATTTGTTTTCCAGATTGATATTACAACCCTGGAGGGTAAGACAGAAAGCAGAGTTGAAGCGATGACCATGGGAGCCGGTGAGGAATCACAGCAGCTGACCATTGATCAGATTCCGGCAGGTGCATCAGTCAGAGTCAGAGAGACCTACAGCGGCGCAAGCTACACACAGGTTTCCGATGATCCGGATGATGTGACGATTTTTGCAGATGAAGCGGTCCGCGTTTCATTTGAGAATGCACACGATGGCCGTCCAAACGGCGGTTACGGCGTGAAGAATAATTTCAAACTTGATGAGAACAAACAGTATCAGTACACTGGCGATAATGTCAGCACAGACTAGGAAGGGGGAACGATAAATGAAAAAGCAATTGAAGAAGCCGTTTTTGATGATGGCAGTGACAGCGCTTGTTCTTGTGGGTACCCTGAAGGTGGGCGGTGCGATGGCTTATTTCACCACCTATTCAACTGCCAGCGGTTCTGTTCAGATGAATATGGGATTTACACAGACAATCCCGCATGAAGAAGTGGACAGCAGAGGCAAACATGTTTCGGTTGAGAATACAGGCGATTATGATTGTTTTGTCCGTGTGAGAGCGTTTGCGCCATCTGATATCACGCTGAGTTATCAGCCGGAGGATTCAGGATGGACAGACGGCGGCGATGGTTTCTGGTATTACGATCAGATCCTTCCGGCAGGTGAGACAACAGCAACGAAGCTGAATGTCAGCTACACGTTCCCGGCAACAGACAGTGAGGATGCACCGGCAGAATTCAATGTCATTGTTGTGGAAGAGTGTACACCGGTGCTTTACAAAGCAGACGGAACCGCTTATGCAGACTGGAACAATGTGATCACAGCAGATACAGCAGAATAGAAGGAGGGCTATCATGAAGAAGAATAAGATTTTATTTCCGAAAAAAGTTGCCCTGCTTCTGGGAGCAGCGGCAGTACTTTTGCTTGGCAGTACAGTAGGCAGCACAAGAGCGGCGCTGACTTACTACAGTGAGAACTATTCCGCACAGATGAATCTGAAGCATATCGGTGTTTCTCTGGTGGAGAACGGCCAGGTTGTCAGCAGCAGAGATTATGTTTCCGGCAATGAGTGGAGTGGCAATACAGAGGGCAAGCTTCTGGCCAATATGCTTGGTGAGAAAGAGAAGTTTACACCGGGCAAACAGTATGATGAAGCCATCAGCGTGACTAACAGCGGCGATATTGATACATTTGTCAGAGTCATTATCACAAAGAGCTGGAAGGACAAAGAGGGCAGGAAGAATGCAGAGCTTTCACCGGACCTCATTGAACTGAATGTTCCGGAGAACAGCGGATGGGTGGTTGCCGAGGATCAGTCCACACCGGAACGTATGGTGCTTTATTACACAAAGGCACTGGCACCGGGAGAGACCACACCGGGACTTTCTGATACGATTCGTATCGATGAGTCCGTGGCACAGCAGGTGAACAAGGTGACAGATGGTTCCACCGTTACTTATCAGTACAAATACGACGGTTATTCATTTAATCTGGATGCAGAAGTTGATGCGGTTCAGACGCACAATGCCAAAGCGGCTATCAAGAGTGCCTGGGGCGTGGATGTCAGCGTATCCGATGATGAATCCAGCATTGGTTTTTAATAGGAGGTACAGAGTATGAAGAAGAAGATTTTGTGCCTCATGATGGCAGCGATTCTGGCAGTTGGGGCACCCCTTACAGCATTTGCCAGAGATTATCAGGGCGCTGACGGATGGCAGGCTACATTTGACGGCAGCAAGCTGAACAGTAATTTCAAGGATGAAGATGTGACGGATTCTATGTCTGAGATCCAGCCGGGTGACAGCATTACACTGCATGTTCAGCTGACGAATCAGGACAGCAGCAATACAGACTGGTATATGACCAATGAAGTCCTTCAGACATTGGAGGATGCACAGAATTCCGCATCAGGCGCGGCTTATGAGTACCGTCTGACCTATGTGGACAGCAAGAACAAAGAAACAGTTTTATATGACAGCAGCACAGTGGGCGGCGAAGGCAGTTCCGCAGCCGGTGAAGGTCTGAAACAGGCGGATGCCTCACTGGATGAATATTTCTATCTTGGCAGACTGGCCAAGGGTGAAAGTGGTACTGTTTATCTGAAAGTCGGCGTGGAAGGCGAGACAGGTAATAACGGCTACCAGCAGACACTGGCGAAGCTTCGTATGACTTTCGCAGTTGAGAAGGTCAAAGAGGGCCAGACCATTAAGAAGAACACAGTGATCGAGAAAAAGGTGCCTCAGAAAAACAATCTGACAACCTCCAGAAAAGCCGTTAAGACCGGTGATACATCCAATTTGCTGATGTATTCGGTGATCGGTCTTGTAGGCGGTCTGATCTTCCTGATCGCAGGCATTATCCTTTTGAACAATTCCAGAAAAACAAGACAGCACAGGGAAGGAGAGAACTAAGATGAAAAAATATAAAAAATTATTTGTATCTCTTCTTGCAGCAGCAGTGCTGACGGTTGGTTCTGCATTCAGCGTTATGGCGGCAGATACATATACCTACAAGGTAACGGTATATGCGGGCAATAAAGGCACGATTGACGGACAGGAACAGAAAGAGATCACAGGTCTTTCCCTTGGTTCACAGGTTATCCTGGACATCAACAGCGTCAAGGTAACGGATGACAAGTATTATGTTAAAGGCTTCCGTCTCAGCGGACGTGACAATGAAGAAGCCCTTGCCACACCGACGATCGAGGTGGACGGCGATGTGGATTACGTTGTTGCATACGGCATCAAAGGCGATATGGTGGCTTACACAGTGAACTATCAGGATGCCAATGGCAAGACCCTTGCCGACAGCCAGACATTTTATGGCAATGCCGGTGATAAGCCGGTGGTTGCTTATAAGTATATTGAGAATTATATCCCTCAGGCCCTTGCATTGACCAAGACTTTGAGTGATAATGAAAGCGAGAATGTATTTACATTCACCTATACGCCTGGTGAGACAGATCGTATTGTTGAGACAACAACAACTGTGACAACCATTGTTCCGGGTCCAACAACGACGACAACGACAACAGGAACCACCGGTACAGGTACAACAGGAACCGGCACGACGGGAACGGGTACAACCGGTACGACGGGAACGGGTACAACCGGTACGACAGGTACAGGAACCGGTACAGCTGCGAATGGTACAAACGCAGCGAACAATGCGGCAGGCGGCAATACGGCCAATGGTGCCAATACCAATGCAGGCGGTACGACAGACAATCAGAATAACGGTCAGGATGCCGATAATCAGGATAACCAGACGACAGATATTCCGGATAATCAGGTACCGGAGACACTGGTAGACCTGGATGACGAGGAAACACCAAAGTCCAATATTGATGCAGAAGACGGCAGCAATACATTGCCGATGGTAGGCGGTGCAGCCATTGGTATTCTTTCTGTAGCAGCGTTGGCAGCATTGTTTGTTTATCTGAAGAAACGTTCAAGATAGACATTATTGAAAGACAAGTAACAACAGGCAGTACTGTTTGGAATAGAACAGTACTGCCTGCTGACAAAGGAGAATTTGATTTTGGCTAGACGCAACAGGCAGAAGAAAAGCCCGGTGGCTGCAGTATGCAGCGTACTGGGCACTCTTTTATTAATCATCATTGTGGCGGCATATCTTCCTATTACGATTCCGAGAGCTTTCGGCTATGAGATTTACACAGTGATCAGCGGCAGTATGGAACCGGCGATACCGACGGGCAGTCTGGTGTATGTGAAGTATATCCAGCCGGAAGAGATCCAGACAGAGGATGTTATTGCTTTCTATGGAACGGATGCGGATGGTTCTATTGTCACTCATCGTGTGGTATCCAACAGTGCGGCTATGGGTAATTTTATCACGAAGGGCGATGCCAACAGTGATAATGACATGAATCCAATCCCATATGCGAATTACATAGGAAAGGTGCAGTTGTCTGTGCCGAAACTGGGAGGCATCTTCCAGACGATCACCGGTACAAACGGTAAGATTGCAGCGGTTTCCATGATCGGATTGGCCATCGTGCTGGAGATACTGGCGGCGGTGTTGCAGGGTAAGAGAGAAAAAGAGGAATAGAATATAATGAGGTCCGAACGTTTTTGATAAGTGGCGTTTGGACCTTTTTTATCCTTTGAATAAGATTACAAAGAAAAATGCAAGCTTTTTGGCTGTATGGAAAACACGGGTTTATTTTTATAGCCTTTTTTTCAGCATTTCCGGATTGGATGCGTAGGTCAGCGCAGTTTCCTTTGTAATGATGCCCTGTTTACAGAGGTTCATCAGACTCATATCCATGGAGATCATATCATCTTTGGCCGATGTGGCAATGAGGCCGTCAATCTGGTGGACTTTGTTGTCGCGGATCATATTGCGGATGGCCGGTGTGACGCTCATAATTTCGAAGGCAGGTACCATTTGTCCGTCTACCGTCGGCACAAGCTGCTGTGAGATGACGGCATTTAAGACCATGGACAGCTGAACGGCGATCTGATGCTGCTGGTTTGGCGGAAAGACATCGATGATCCGGTCGATGGTATTGGCTGCTCCGATGGTGTGCAGCGTGGAGAAAAGGAGATGACCGGTCTCGGCGGCTGTCATGGCAACGCTGATGGTTTCATAGTCACGCATTTCGCCCAGCAGGATAATATTCGGGCTCTGGCGCAGGGAGGCCTTCAGAGCAGTGACATAATTGTCCGTATCAATCTTGATCTCTCGCTGACTGACAATGCTCTTGTTGTGACGGTGCAGGTATTCCAACGGGTCTTCCAGGGTAATAATATGCGTATTTCGCGTGTTGTTGATGCGGTCGATCAGGCAGGCAAGGGTGGTGGACTTGCCGCTGCCGGCGGAGCCGGTGACAAGGATCATGCCCTTGTTGTGATCGGCAAACTGCATAACAGCTTCAGGAATGCCAAGTTCCTGTGGATTCGGCAGCTGGAATGTGATGACACGGATAACGGCTGACAGAGCGCCGCGCTGTTTGTAGGCACTGACACGAAAACGGGAAACCCCGGGTATGGCAAATGAAAAATCATCATCACCATGGACCAGCAGATTCATCATATCACGGTCTCCGGCCATGCCATAGATTTCATTTAATAATGCTTCAGTTTCTTTCGGGAAGAGTTTTTCTTCCTGTGTCTGAATGATATTGCCGTTTTTTCTGCATGAAACAGGAAGTCCGGCTACGATAAAAATATCCGAAACATCTTCTCTGACGGCCTGTTCAAGTATTTCTCTGGCGTTCATAAAAATCTCCTTTGGTTTTTGCTAAATCTTATTTCATTAAATTCAAAGTCTGATCGCCCTTCCACTCACCGGAAGACTGAACCTGCCACTGTGAAATGCGGTAGTAAGCCTCTCCTTTGGCAGGCGCTGCGGTCAGTGTCAGCGTGACACAGAGGTTCTGTTTGTCATCGATGGCGACAGCATAAGAAATGGTTGGTTCACTCTGTGTAAAATCCATGGAGAGCTGCAGCTGTTCGCGGCTATCGAGGGCTGTCAATTGGGTCTCGATTTCAGTGAAGACAGCAGCAGTGTCGCTGCTTGTCGAGTCAGGCTGGCTGCTGTCGTTATTTATCGAATTCTTGCCAGTGTCGGTGTCTGACAGCTGCCAGGCATCGGCCAGGATGGCATCGATCTCATCCAGGGTGCTTTCTGCCGTATTGCAGGCCGCATAGTAGTTCATTTTGTGATGAGCCAGTTTCTCTGCAAAGTCGGCATCACTTTTGGCGCTGGTCAGTGTCAGGATGGCAAAGGTCACCAGACAGAGGATCAGGAAGATGACAAGGAGAGAAGAGGCGCCGATATTAAAAAAAGGTGCTGGGGCTTTTTCTGACTGTTTTCTCATGATTCGGCCCTCCTTTGTCGGTGCTTAGTGACATCCAGTGCGTAGATATTCCGGTTGTCAGCGATGGTATCCATGGAAATATGGGCCTTCAGAAGGGTATCTTCCGGTTCATAATGGACGGTCAGGACATAAACGGCATCTGCTTTTTCACAGGATGCATAGCTGCTGTTATAGTAGGCGGCGGCATCCTGCAATGTACCGTCAGACATCTGTTCGGCCATACTGCTGACTTCATTGACGGCGAAATTCAGATCCCTGGCATCCTGGCTCATCAGATGGGCTTTGGTAAAAATCTGGATGCAGAGGGCACTTGCAACGGAAAAAAACAGAACGGCAAGTATAAGTTCCAGAAGAAACAGACTGGATGTATTATTGTGACGTTGATATTTCATATGAATCCTATTCCTTTCCCGTGACAGGTGCTATGACTCACTGTGGATGCTGATATAGGACGCAATGGTGTGTCCCTGCGCATCGGTACATGTCAAATGCAGGAGATCCGATTGAGACATCTCCATATCCAATGACTGCAGCGGCAGAATGACTTTGCCTGAGCCGACATCGACATCTGCACTGTTTTTGGTGTACAATTCCATCAGATTTCCCTCACTGACATAAATATAAGTGACATATTCCGTGTCGTTGTAATGCTGCTTCAGAATCAGTGCCTGATGACCGTCAAAACTGCCGATAGATACGGCACCTTCGGTATCGTTCTGGTGAATTTTCTCAGTAATATAGGAAAGAGAAGTGTTGGCGTTAAAGTTCAAAGCCGAGTTCTCAGTGGTTGTACGGTAAACATTCGTGGCCAGCAGAAGCACTGTCAGGGCCGATACCGTGAAAACAAAATACAGGGAGATGGGAAATAAAATATCAATGATATGATGTTTCCTGGATTGAAATCTCATTTGCCTGCCCCCTTTTCAATGATGGTCACATCCGGATAAATATTGGCACCGACGGTCTGATAATCTACGAAAAAGAGGTCTTCGTCATAGGTCAGACCATAATGTGCTTTCAGGTCTTCCAGACTTTCGGGATAGGTGCCTTCCGTTGCATAGCAGTAGACGATGCTGCGGTTTAATGCCCGCTCCAGGCTTTCTTTCTGATGACGGCGGGTGCTGTCCGAAAAAGAATCAATGCCGGAGATAAAAAGCAGAAGAATGACCAGAAAAACACAAATGGACAGAAAAACCCGGCGGTTTTTCCGGCTTTTCTTTTGATTTTGAAATCGTACCATAAGTGGGCCTCCTGACTTAGATGCTGGACATGATTCCGACGAGCGGAAGCATAACGGACAGTAAAATGAAACCGACAACAAGTGAGAGCGCAATGACAAGGGTTGGCTCTAAGATGGATAATGTATTGCTCATACGGTTATCCAGATCCTCCTGATAGAGTTCAGCAATATCGGACATCACCTGATCCAGTGAGCCGGTTTTGAAGCCGATGGAAGCCATACGGGCATAGACGCCGGTGAAAATACCTGTCTGATGGAGTGCAGCTGTAAAATCTGTACCGTTTTCCAGTAATTGTTCGCATTCGGTCAGCTCTTTCTGAAAGGCTTCATCATCATTTAATTCGCGGACAAGGCTCAGACATTCTTCGGGAGCCATGCCACTTTTGAGAGTCAGCGCCATGCCGCTGGCAAACCGGCATGATGCAATATCATGATGCATGCGTCGGATGGCAGGAATATGGCTGCCGAGCCCTCTTAAGAAAGCGGCCCCTTTGGCGGTGTGGTTGTAGGCGAAAAAGCCGATGACGATGACTGCAAGAACCGCAATGAATACAACGGAATAGCGGTTGATGGTATTGCCGAGGTCCATCAGAACTCTGGAAAATCCGGACATTTCCGAACCGAGCTGAATGAAGACCTGGTTGAAGATCGGCATGACTTTGATGATCAATACGAGGATAACAACGATCATCATGCTGATAATGATCATTGGATAAGTGACAGCGCTCCGGATCGTTCGGGCAATGGTATCTTCACGGGCATAGTGGTCGCCGAGGGCGGCCATGACATCGTCCAGTGTTCCGGTTTCTTCACCGATCCGGACCATACGTGTCATATAAGCCGGAAAAAGCTGTGTCTGTTCCAGTGCGCCGTTTAGTGTACCTGTTTCCTGAAGATTCTCTGAGAGTGCGTTGAGAATGGCTTTCTCTTCCTCTGAAGATGCATCCTCCAGCATGATAGAAATCCCTTCCAGAGCAGAGATACCGGAACGCAGGATCAGAGATAACTGGCTGCTGAAAGAAGAAAGTTCCGGATTGGAAAGTGGTTTTAATTGTGGTGATTTGTTCATGATCATTCCCTCCATAAATGCAGGATATTGTATAGATCCACAGATTGACAGGAAAACTGTGAATGCAGGATTAATAAGAGTATTTCACAGTGTATTTGCTGCCGTCTCCGATATATTTGGCAACGGCTTTGGAACTGTTGTTGGCGGCCAGAGTCGGATCCATGAGTACCCAGTCTTTGCCGTCAAATTCGATAATATTGTCCACCCATCCGGATTCCGTGAGGTAAACGCTGATCCAGGCATGATAGGCTTCACCGGAATAACCGACTTCCAGTTTTGTCGGAATGGACTGGGAGCGCAGCAATGCGGCCATCAGAGAGGCATAGTCGAAGCAGATGCCTTTCTTTTCTTCCAGTATCGTGTCAATATCCGGCACATAGTCGGTGGGTGTATTCTCGGCTTTATCGTTGTCATAGGAAATATTCCGGATCACATAGTAATAGCTGTTCTGCACGTAGTCCAGATCATCGGCAGACTGGTCGGATAATTCTCTGCCCAGGGCGATGACCTGGGAATCACCGGTGAACCAGACATATTGATTCGGATAGAGAAATGGCTTGAATTCATCGCTGAGGCTGACGGAGAGATCCTTGGAAAAGGCAAGGGCGTAACTGTTGTCAACTACCCATTCATAGACTTTGAGGGTGTAATCGCCATTGCCGCCGGTCAGCGGAAAAGTGTTGTAATCGCTGCCTTTGATGGTGTATGTATAGACGGTACCGTCGGGAATGGTGATCTGGGCCTTGGCTTTCTCGGAGCGGCCTGTGTAGCGGATCATCACATACCCATCGGAAATGTTGGAGGCGTCAATGGAAACGCTGTCATCACCATAGCATGTCTCACCGGATGCGGTGGGAATAAGGGAGGCATAGGCATCGGCACGCTTTTGGCCGGAGCCGTCTGCATCCGAGCTGCCGGAGTGACCGGCGTTTGCCTCTGCCTTCGATGAGGTGCCGCCTGAACAGCCGGTCAGAAGGCAGGAACTGCCAAACAGCAATATCAATAGCAGGAAGAACAGGGATGCACAGTATGTGTGCTTTGATCGATTGTGCATGCATGAACCTCCTTCGGATGATTTTTCTTAAAAACTGTTATCAGTATACCATATATTTAATATGAAAACACCTCTGTTTTTTCATGGTATTTTGCGGAAAGCTGTGGTAGAATAAAAGTAATTGCGTATTATCATCTATTTTAAAATCAATTCGGAGGAATTTTATATGCAGAAGTTAACAACAATCAGAGAGATTTTCAGAAATCGCGACAATTATCTCGGTCAGACAGTTGAAATCGGCGGCTGGGTGCGCAACATCAGAGATTCCAAGACATTTGGTTTCCTTGTTGTGAATGACGGTACTTATTTTGAGCCTTTACAGGTTGTTTTCCATGATGCTATGGCTAATTTCAGCGACATCTGCCATCTGAACGTAGGTGCAGCTGTGATTGTTAAGGGCCAGCTGGTGGCTACACCGAAGGCGAAGCAGCCATTTGAGATTCAGGCTGAGACAGTTGAGATCGAAGGTGCTTCCACACCGGATTATCCGCTGCAGCCGAAGAGACATACATTTGAATATCTTCGTACACTGACACATTTAAGGGCGAGAACCAATACATTTGAAGCTGTGTTCAGAGTGCGTTCTCTTATTGCTTATGCGATCCATCAGTTTTTCCAGGAGAGAGATTTTGTATACGTGCATACACCGCTGATCACAGGCAGTGACTGCGAAGGTGCCGGCGAGATGTTCCAGGTGACAACGATGGACCTGAACAACGTACCGAAGAATGAAGAGGGCAAGGTTGATTTTTCAGAGGATTTCTTCGGCAAACCAACGAACCTGACTGTCAGCGGTCAGTTGAACGGAGAGACATTTGCTATGGCATTCCGCAACATTTACACATTCGGACCAACATTCCGTGCTGAGAATTCCAACACAACCCGCCATGCGGCTGAGTTCTGGATGATCGAGCCGGAAATCGCTTTTGCTGATCTTCAGGATGATATGGAACTGGCAGAGAGCATGATGAAGTATGTTATCGGCTATGTATTGGAGCATGCACCTGAGGAAATGAAGTTCTTCAATCAGTTTGTGGACAAGGGCCTTCTTGAAAGACTGGAGCATGTGAGAACTTCTGATTTCGGCCGTGTGACTTACACAGAGGCCATTGAACTGCTGGAGAAGCACAATGATGAATTTGATTACAAAGTCAGCTGGGGCTGCGACCTTCAGACAGAGCATGAGCGTTATCTGACAGAGAAGATCTTCAAACGCCCTGTATTTGTGACAGACTATCCGAAGGATATCAAGGCATTCTATATGAAACAGAATCCGGACGGCAAGACAGTTGCTGCTATGGATATGCTGGTGCCTGGTATCGGCGAGATCATCGGCGGCAGTGAGCGTGAGAATGATTACGACAAGCTGCTGACACGTATGAAAGAACTGGGTCTGAAGGAGGAAGATTACAGCTTCTATCTTGACCTGAGAAAATACGGTTCAACACGTCATGCAGGTTTTGGCCTCGGTTTCGAGAGATGCGTGATGTACCTGACAGGTATGGGCAATATCAGAGACGTTATCCCATTCCCACGTACAGTCAACAACTGCGAATTGTAATTTTTAGTTCTTTAAAACAGGAGAAATGCTATGGGCGAAATGTTGAATGACCTGATTTTTAGTGTGAATACCATTCTGCCTGTTTTTATTGTTGTTGCGATCGGTTATTTTATGCGGCGGAGAGGAACCGTCGATGAGCATTTCGTCGGTTCTATTTCCAATGTTGTGTTTTATTATGCACTTCCGGCCCGGATGTTTCTGGACGTGGCCGGAAGTGATTTTACTGAGCTGATGAATCCCCGATTTATCCTTGTGACAGTCGGCGGAACCATCGGCGTTTTTCTTTTGGCGTGGCTGGTGATCAGCCATTGTATTCATGACGGCAGGAAGATTGCAGCAGCAGTACACAGTGCATACAGAGGCAATTATATTTATATCGGATTGCCGATCATCGAGAATATTCTTCAGACAGATCATGTGGCCTGTTCTGTGCTTGTGCTGACATTTATCATGCCGGTTTACAATATTTTGGGTGTTCTGATCCTTTCTATATATAGCGGCGATATGTCAGGCATGAAGCCGGGGAAGCTGCTTTTAAATATTTTAAAGAATCCGATGATCCTGGCGGTTATTTTTGGTGTACTCTATGCCATGACCGGGCTTCCGCTGCCTTATGCGGCTGAGAAATCCCTGACTTATCTCGGGGCCATCTCAACACCGATGGCACTGCTGATGATCGGAGCCAGAATGGTGGATAATTCGGTCAAGGGAGAAGGAAAAGCCATCCGTCTGGCGCTATTGTTCAAGTTGATCCTTGGGCCGGTTGTGATGACACTGTTGGCGATTTTCCTGGGTATGCCGACGGAAGAAATCGTGACGGTGTTCGTTCTGTTTGCAGTGCCGACGGCCATGAATGTGTTTATTATGACCAAGAGCATGGGCGGCGACGATGGCCTGGCGGCCAATGCCATACTGGCCTCAGTACCGTGTTCCGTTATTGTTATGACGATTGGTATTTATCTGATGCGGATAACGGGGATTGTATAACGGATGAAAAATATTAAAGTGATTTGGCGGTGAGACAGACAGCGGTAATCTTTCTGGCAACATTATGAATGAGCCAGGCGCCGGCAGCCATCGCAAGAATGTACAGGAGAATGCCTATCGGACGGCCGAGTATCCGATCGATATCGCCAAAGAGCAGCTGGGTGGACATTTCCCATGGGGAGATATAGAACAGGTTGGCGGCGCTGAAGCGATGCAGGATGCCATTCAGAACTTCGGCTGCCAGACAGAAAAAGGCAAAAAGTGGCAGTGTCCGAAGGAAGCCTCTGGTTGTAAGATCGGCTTCGTGACTGAAAATAATGACGAATCCGACAAAAATCAACATCAGATGCCAAAGGATGCCATGCAGTGTCAGCATCCAGTACGGATGAAAAATACCGGAGGGGTCGATAAAGGTGGCAACAGCCCCCATCATATTGAAATCAAGCAAAAAGGTACAGAGAATTCTGTGCCTTTTTTCGTTATGTATCATGATCAACAGGGGACACAGATACATGGGGAGACTGCAAAGTTGAAATGGAAAAATCCACCAGTCATAAACGTGGCCATTGACAACATAAAAATTCATCAGCTGTTTATATAATTCGCCGATCAGAAGAATTACACCGGAAATCAGCATGATTCGGTCAAATTTCTGTTGATGAATACGAGTGTTTGTATTTGGATGATCTTTAGGGGAGAAAAGCCATGCAGCCCAAATAGCCGCAGCGCTTCCGCCAAAGGCTGCGAGCAAATGAAAAGGCCCGTAAAGAACCGGCGGTGTCATCGGCCAGGCTGTCAGTCGGAGAAGACATTCCAAAAAAGACATATAAATTCCTTCTTTCGGGATAGTTAGGTACCTCAATAAATGAAATATTCATTATGAATAAAATTTTATTTGTACATATACACATTTAGTATATCATAATTCAGACAATGTATTCTTCTTGTGAAAACACTTTTTAATATTTGGGACTGTACTCAAAAAAGTTTTCATAAGTATTTCCTCTGGGAACACTAGGGGATTTTTTTATATTTGTGAAAGAATTGTGTTGAATTCTGAAATAAAGTATGGTATCTTTTTGGTTATACATATAAAAAACTGTAAAAAGACATACTTATAACGTATTGGCGCATCGAAGCACGAAAGTAATTTGGCGTACAAAGGCGTTTTAAGGTGTACAGTCACATTATGCAAAAGAAGACATTGACACGATGTGAATAGATGATGCAGTTTGATGGATAAATGGAAGGTATGTGATCAGACCATGAATCAGAGTGAGAAAATATTAGAGATCAAAGATTTATGCGTGGAATTTAAGACTGTGGAAGGCACGGTCAAAGCCATTAATCATTTGAATTATACATTACATAAAGGTGAAAAGCTCGGCATTGTCGGCGAGAGCGGAAGCGGTAAGAGTGTTTCTTCTCTTGGTATTATGCAGCTGATCCCGAATCCTCCAGGTGAGATTGTCGGCGGAGAGATTCTTTATAAGGGACAGGATCTTGTGAAGAAATCAGAGAAAGATATGCAGAAAATCCGGGGGAATGAGATCTCCATGATCTTTCAGGAGCCAATGACTTCCCTGAATCCGATCATCAAGTGCGGCAGGCAGATTGCAGAATCGCTTCGTCTCCACCGCGGAATGAATAAGAAGGAGGCCATGGAAGAGGCCATTCGTATGATGCAGGCAGTGGGGATTGCCAACCCGGAAGTGAGGGCCCATGAGTACCCGCACCAGATGTCCGGTGGTATGAGACAGCGTGTTATGATCGCCATGGCGCTGGCTTGCCAACCGCAGATTTTGATCGCCGATGAACCGACAACGGCCCTTGATGTGACGATTCAGGCACAGATCCTGGATCTGATCAGAGGTTTGAATGAGCAGATGAATACATCAGTTCTCTTCATTACCCATGACTTAGGTGTTGTCAGTGAGCTGTGTGATACGGTCATTGTTATGTATACCGGACGAATTGTTGAAAAAGCCCCTGTTCGAGAGCTTTTCAATGATCCGAAGCATCCTTATACAGTCGGCCTGATGAGTGCGATTCCGAGAATTACAAAGGATCGTCCGCCCCTTGAGACCATTGAGGGTGTTGTGCCGAATCCGACAGAGCAGATTTCGGGATGCAGTTTCTGGCCGAGATGTCCGCATGCGACAGAAGAGTGCAAGCAGGGCGAGCCGCCGGTTGTACAGCTGTCGGAAGAACGTCAGGTAAGATGCTGGCTGTATGCGGATGCAGCCGAGAAGAAGGAGGGTTAGCTGATGGCAGCAAATGACAAAGAAGTGCTGGTGAAAGCCGACCATGTCAAAGTTTATTTTAAAGGCAAGAAAAGGGGCCAGACAGTCAAAGCCGTTGATGATGTATCCTTTGAGATCATGAAAGGTGAGACCTTTGGTGTTGTCGGTGAGAGCGGATGCGGTAAGAGTACCCTTGGCAGGACACTGATCAGACTCCAGCAGCCGACAGAGGGTCATATTTATTTAAACGGGACAGATATTGCAGGTTTGAAAGGTGCACAGTTAAAGGAAATGCGCAAGGAAGCCCAGATTATTTTCCAGGATCCTTCGGCCTGTCTCAATCCAAGAAGAACCATCAAGCAGATTTTGATGGAGCCTTTTGAAATTCACAACCTCAAAGGCAAGATTGATGTGGATGCGAAGATCATGGAACTGCTGCAGCTGGTGGGGCTGGACAGTTATCATCTGAGCCGATATCCGCATGAGCTTTCCGGTGGACAGAAACAGCGTATCGGTATTGCCAGGGCGCTGGCACTGGAACCCCAGATTATTATCTGTGATGAAGCGGTATCCGCACTGGATGTTTCTGTTCAGGCACAGGTATTGAACCTTTTGCAGGAACTGAAAGAGAAACTGGGATTAACCTATTTCTTCATTTCACATAATCTGAATGTTGTTTATCAGGTCAGTGACCGTGTCGGCGTTATGTATCTCGGCAAAATGGTTGAGATCGCCAATTACGATCAGCTTTATGAAAAACGCTATCATCCTTATACAGAGGCATTGCTGTCAGCGATTCCTCAGGTTGATCAGGAAGAACAGAAGGAGCGTATTCATCTGGAAGGTGAAGTGCCGAGCCCTTATGATCCGCCTTCAGGATGCCATTTCCACACAAGATGTCCGAAGGCCTGCGACAAGTGCAGACAGACGGCACCGGAACTCAAGGAAGTGGCGCCGGGACATTATGTGGCCTGCCATTTGTATGAATGATTTTTAATTTGATGATAATTGCGGAAACGGCCGACAAACAGGTAGGCATTACATAACGGAGTATTTCGCAATCACCATACATAAGAAATTTCTATTTAGGAGGTTAAGGTTATGAAAAAGAAATTTTTAGCAATGGCCCTGGGCATTGCTGTAGTCTTAAGCTGCACAGCATGCGGCGGCGGTTCATCTGACGCAGTAGCACCTGCATCAGGCGAGACAAATGCTGCTTCTTCAGAAGCCGGAAGCGATTCAGCAGCAGGCGGAAACACAACAGTAACAGTGGCAATCGGTGCCGGATTCTCCACACTGGATCCAGGATATGTTTACGAGAAATATCCACCGCTTGTTATTAATGCATGTTATGAGAATCTTTTCAAGTTCTACAGCAATGACGGTGCAGCAGAACCTTGTCTGGCAGATTCTTATGAATTCTCAGATGACAATAAGACTTTAACAGTTAAACTGAAAGAAAATGTTACCTTTGCAAGCGGCAATAAGATGACATCTGCCGATGTTGCTTTCAGTATTAATCGTTGCAAGAATCTTCAGGGTAATCCATCCTTCATCTGCGATACTATCGACAGCATTGAAACACCGGATGATTACACAGTTGTTTTCCATCTGACACAGCCTGACAGTGCAATCCTTTCCAAGCTGACATACAGCTCACTGGCAGTTCTTGACAGCGCGGTTGTTAAGGAACATGGCGGTACAGATGCAGCAGACGCTTCTTCAACAGATACAGCACAGGCTTATCTTGACACAGCAAGTGCAGGTTCAGGTATGTACATTATGACAAGCTATACACCTGATTCTGAAATCGTTCTTGAGAAGAACCCTAACTACTGGGGTGAGTCTACAAATGTTGACAAATATGTCATCAAGATTCAGCCGGATGCCAATACACAGATGATGACATTATCTTCAGGTGACCTTGATATTGCCATGAACATGACAGGCGACAATGTTGCCAAGATCAACACTGCAACAAAGACAGTTGGTTTCCTTTTGATGAATATGAACGAAGAATACGGCGGCCCTGTTTCTAATCCAAAGGTACAGCAGGCTATCCGTAAAGCACTGGATTACACAGGTATCCAGACAATCGTCGGTGAAGGCGCAGAGACACCTTATTCCATCATCCAGGATGGTTTCATGGGTGCAAAAGGACAGCGCCCTGCAGATTACACTAATATTGACGAAGCAAAACAGCTTTTAGCAGATGCAGGCTATCCTGATGGTTTTGATATCGACATGCCTGTTTGTGACCTTGATATGGAAGGTGTTCTTCTGACAGACCTTGCTCAGAAGGTTAAAGATGACCTTTCTCAGATCGGCATCAATGTCAATATCGTTTCCCAGCCATGGGCAGCAGGTTTTGGCGATGATTACCGTGACGGCAAGATCGGTTTCACAGTTATGTACTGGTCAACAGATTACAACGATCCTAACGTACAGCTTGAATTCCTTCCAGGTCAGTCCGTTGGTTTAAGAGCAGGCTGGACAACAGATATGGATCCTGATCTGGCTCAGCTTTACGCAGATACACTGAATGCAACAGACAACGATGCACGTATTGCTGTTCTTGAAAAGATTCAGGACGATACATATGAGAACGGTCCATGGCTTATGATCGCTCAGGCACCTGCACATATTGCATACAACACAAGACTTGACGGTGTCGCTGCTTCTGATCCATATTCACTGGATCTGACACAGATCACAATCAAATAATCCATCATTTTCGGATGATTTCTCCACGGGGCGCGGAAATCGCTTCTGCGCCCTGTGGGTTTTAAACAGGACGGCAACAGATGCTGCCGTGAGTCGGCTGGTTCGGGACATTTTTTATGTTCGGAGGCAACAGTTGACTGACGGAAATATCTGTTCATCAGATGTTTGGCGGCAGATAAGCGATGCGCAGTCTGCTGTCGGAAAGCTAAAACGAAAGAGAGAGAGGTGTCGTATGGAACGGCTGAAGTTTATAGGAAAAAGACTTGTATACCTTGTGATTATGCTGTTCGGTGTGGCGACGTTGGTTTTTATATTGACAAAACTGGTTCCCGGCGATCCGGTAACCGCCAATCTGAGCCAGAGAGCATTGGGTGATCCTCAAATTGTGGCCGCCTATAAGGCAAAATACGGACTGGATCAGCCGATTATTGTGCAGTATGTATACTACATGAAGAATCTGCTGCATTTTGATCTGGGTACATCTATCCGTACCAACAATGCAGTTTTAAGTGAATTGGCACGCTGCTATCCGGCGACGATCGAACTGGCAGTATTTGCCATCATTCTGGCAACCCTGTTTGGTATTTTATTTGGTGTGATTTCTGCGATTAAGAGAAATAGTGTTCTTGATCAGATCGTGCGTGCGATTTCTGTTACAGGTGTCAGCCTGCCAAGTTTCTGGTTCGCACTGCTTGTATTGTATTTCTTTTATTACAAACTGCAGATCTTGCCGGGACCGGGCCGTCTTGGCAATGCATTCAGTGCACCGCAGACAGTAACAGGATTTTTTGTTATCGACAGTCTGCTTGAGGGTGATATTCCGAAGGCACTGGATGCCCTGAGACATCTGATTCTTCCGGGTACAGTTCTGGCTGCCTTTACCATGGGCCTGATCACCAGAACAACACGTTCCAATCTGTTGGATGTTATGTCCACAGATTACATCCGTACAGCCCGTGCAAAAGGTCTGTCAAATGTTCGACTGATCATCCATCATGCGCTTGGCAATGCACTGATTCCTGTACTGACGGTTATTGGTCTTGGTTTTGGCAATCTCCTTGGTGGTATGGTACTTGTTGAAACAATTTTCAATTGGCCGGGAGTTGGTCAGTTTGCGTATCAGTCCGTCCTGTCCAATGACTATCCGTCGATTATCGGCGTGGCGCTGCTGATTGCGCTGAATTATATGATTATTAATACAGTGGTCGATATCCTGTACGGTATCATTGACCCGAGAGTGAGGTGCAGTTAGATGTTACATTCTTTGAAAAAAATGTTTAAGTCCAATTATCTTTTCACTTTCGGCGTCATCATCTGTCTGTTTTGGATCATCATGGCTATTATCGCCCCTTTTGTGGCACCTTATGATCCGGTTGTCCAGGATCTGACCCTGAGATTAAAAGCGCCTTCAGCGGCGCATATCTTTGGTACAGATAACTTTGGCCGTGACATTTTCAGCCGTGTGATCTATGGCGGACGTTATTCATTGCTGGCAGGCTGTCTGACGGTTGTGATCGCAGGCTGTATCGGTACGATTTACGGTGCTATTGCCGGTTATGTAGGTGGTGCTGTGGACAATGTCATGATGCGTCTTTCAGAGATGATTCTGTCTTTCCCGTCACTGATCCTGGCAATGATTATCAATGCAGTCATGGGTTCCAACCTGTTTAACACCATGTTTGCCCTTGTTATTGTTGCATGGCCGTCTTATGCCCGTGTCATGCGAAGCGTGGTGCTGAGCGTCCGTGAAAATGAATACGTTACTGCTTCGGAAGCGCTTGGTGCGTCAAGAAGCCGTATCTTATTAAAGGAAATCATTCCAAACAGTATTACTTCTGTTTTGATCATGGCGACAACGGATATCGGTAATCAGATTCTGATGTTCTCCACATTGAGCTTCCTTGGTCTGGGTTCTGCTCCGCCAACACCTGAATGGGGTATGATGGTATCTGATGGTGTTCAGTACTTCAATAAATTCTGGGTGGCAGGATTCCCTGGATTGGCAATCTTTACAATGGCTGTGGGGGCCAACTTCATTGGTGATGGACTCCGCGATCTGCTGGATCCGAAATTGCGAAAACAGTTCTAAAATTATAATTGACGCTGCGAAACACAATATTTTACGAAGACCGTTGCCTATTTACAGTTCATAGCAGGCACACTTGCGTTGCCGATTGCTGGTAGCGGTACATAAGGTGGTAAAAGACACCACCTAAGTACCGACCACAATCGCAGCACCTGCTATGAATCTGTGAATAGGCAGCGGTCTTTTTGATGTGTGTGTTTCGCATCTGGCCATGATAATTTTGATGAGCGGAAGATGAAATTCTACGGTATGCTTGGGCGTACTATGTTAGATATTTCTGCGTAATTGACAAGTTTGAATGCGACATGTATCATGTACTTAGTATCAAAAATGTACTGTAAAGATGGACTTTTATAAAGTGCTTTCAGATGGCTATTAGCTGGTGCATTTTTAACAAAAGTTAGCAAGAATTCTCCTTCCTCTACAGGTGGGAGATGAATTGCAGAAAAAAGAAAATAGAACGCTTGTTCTGCGATGCGAAGTGTGGTATACTATAATCAGTCGAAAGGATAGAAAGGACTGATTATATGGACAAAA
>OLQY01000167.1_pt1 | contig 85096 bp, 68 predicted proteins | sample 1672851 | NCBI WGS metagenome assembly OLQY01 (sample SAMEA3136730, study PRJEB25190) | human gut metagenome
GGGCGAGGGTTCTGCGCGTGCCCGCAACTGGCAGCGCTACGACCTGGGCGGCGCCGCGAAGCTCAGCTTCGTCGAGGGCGTCGACTCCTACGTTCCCTACGCCGGTTCCCTCAAGGACGGCGTGGGCGGCACGCTCTACAAGGTCAAGTCTACGATGTGCAACTGCGGTGCCCTCTCGATCCCCGAGCTCCAGGAAAAGGCACGCCTGACCCTGGTGAGCTCGACCTCCATCGTCGAAGGCGGCGCCCACGACGTAGTCGTGAAGGATTCTCAGCAGAGCGTTTCCTATCGATAAGCGGCTTTCCCAAGCACCGCACCTTGCCGTTCAAACCGTCGCTCGCGTACCAAAGTACGCGTCGCTCCTCTTTCACGGCAATCTGCGGCACTTGGAAAACCCGACCATACATGGGCGGGTAACAATTAGCGGTTGATTCACAACCACGTTATTTAGATAAAGCGAGATGCCCGCAAGTCGCAGGCATCTCGCTTGTCGTATTTGCTATTATCAGTCGAGTCAACCTTAGGGTCGGGCGGCTTAGCTTTGTTCGCTACAAGTTCCGCACGCAAAGAAGAGCACTAAATGTGCTCTTCGTCTTGCGCAGGACTGTCCGCAGTAGCGAATAAAGCTAAGCCGCCCGACCCCAGCTAAGATTAAAGGAGCTGATATGTGCGATTGCACAGATCATAAGGACGAGATCCCTGCCTACGACGCGCAGGCCATTGAGTCCAAGTGGATGAAGGCCTGGGAGGACTCCAACCTCTTTGCCGTCGACACCGACGACAGCAAGCCCAAGAAGTATGTGCTCGAGATGTTCCCGTATCCGTCGGGCGACCTGCACATGGGCCACGCGCGCAACTATACCATCGGCGATGCCATGGCCCGTCAGGCCCGCATGCGCGGCTACGACGTGCTGCATCCCATCGGCTTTGACGCCTTTGGCCTGCCCGCCGAGAACGCCGCCATCAAGCACAACACGCAGGCTGCCGCCTGGACGTATAAGAACATGGACCAGGCGCTCGCCACGATGAAGCGCATGGGCTTCTCCTACGATCTGGATCGCATGGTCAAGACTTGCAGCCCCGACTATTACCGCTGGGGCCAGTGGATTTTTGAGAAGCTGTGGGAAAAGGGCCTGGTCTACCGCAAGAAAAACCCGGTCAACTGGTGCCCCACCTGCAAGACCGTTCTGGCCAACGAGCAGGTTACCGATGGCAAGTGCTGGCGCTGTGGCACCGAGCCCGAGAAGCGCGACCTGGAGCAGTGGTACTACAAGATTACCGATTACTCTCAGGAGCTGCTCGACGACCTGGAGAAGCTCCCCGGCTGGCCCGAGCGCGTCAAGCAGATGCAGGCCAACTGGATCGGCCGCTCCGAGGGCGCCGAGGTCGACTTTACCCTGTGCGACCAGGATGGCGAGCCCATCGAGGGCGACGAGGGCAAGATCACCGTCTTCACCACGCGTGCCGATACGCTCTTTGGCGTCTCCTTCTTTGTCCTGGCTCCCGAGTACGCTCGTCTGCACGAGCTCGTCGAGGGCACGGAGTACGAGGAGGCCGTGACCAAGATCGTCGAGGACTCCAAGCATATCTCCGCCGTCGAGCGTGCCCAGGGCACCCTCGAGAAGCACGGTGCCTTTACCGGCCGCTACGTGGTGAACCCTGTCAACGGCGAGAAGGTTCCCGTGTGGGTTGCCGATTATGTCGTTGCCGACTACGGCACCGGCGCCGTCATGGCCGTTCCCTGCGGCGACCAGCGCGACTTTGAGTTTGCCCGCAAGTACGACCTGCCGATCGTGCCGATCATCTTGGACGATGACGATCGCGCTGCCGTCGAGGCCAGCGGCGAGACCATCGATACCTTCCATGCCGAGACCGTCGACTGGGATTGTGCTCACGCTGCCGAGGGCACGCTCGTCCAGTCCGGCAAGTACACCGGCATGCGCGGTGGTAAGCACTCCGAGGGCGAGGCTGCCATCGTGGCCGACCTCGAGGCCATGGGCTGCGGTCGTCGCAAGGTCGAGTTTCGTCTGCGCGACTGGCTCATCAGCCGCCAGCGCTATTGGGGCAACCCCATCCCGGCCATCCACTGCGAGCACTGCGGCATCGTGCCCGTGCCCGAGGATCAGCTGCCGGTGACGCTGCCCGAGAACCTTGACCTGGGCGCCGGCGAGACCCTTGCCGAGTGCAAGGAGTTCTACGAGACCACCTGCCCGGTGTGCGGCCGCCCGGCCAAGCGTGAGACCGATACCATGGACACCTTCACCTGCTCCAGCTGGTATTACCTGCGCTATACCGATCCGCACAACACCAAGCTGCCCTTCTCCCGAGAGGCCGCCGACCGTTGGATGCCCGTCGATAACTACATTGGCGGCATCGAGCACGCCATTCTGCACCTGCTCTACAGTCGCTTCTTTACCAAGGCGCTGCGCGACCTGGGCCTGCTGAGCGTGGACGAGCCCTTCACCAACCTGCTGTGCCAGGGCATGGTCAAGGACGAGAACGGCGACACCATGTCCAAGTCCAAGGGCAATGTCGTGCCCCCGAGCTCGGTCATCGAGCCCTACGGCGCCGACACCATGCGTTTGGCGATCCTGTTTATCGCTCCGCCCGAGAAGGACTTCGACTGGGATCCCAAGGCCGTTGAGGGCGCCAACCGCTTCATCAAGCGCGCCTGGCGTATCGTTTGGCAGCTCGTCCAGTCCGGTGACGCCAACGTGGCCTTCGACAAGTCCGCGCTCGACGAGGTTGCGATGAAGCTCTATCGCGAGCGTCACCGCACCATCGCCAAGTGCACCGAGGACTTCGATCGCGGCCAGTTCAACACCGCGATCTCGGCCGTCATGGAGCTCGTCAACGCGGCGAGCGCCTACCTCAACGCCACCGAGGGTACCGCCCGCGACAAGGCGCTGTGCTACGGCGTGGCTAAGGATATCGTGAGCGTCCTTGCCCCCATCTGCCCGTTCTGGGCCGACGAGCTGTGGCACGAGGCCCTCGGCTGCGAGGGCAACGCCTACACCGCCGCCTGGCCCGAGTTCGACCTGGCCGAGTCCGTTGAGGACACGGTGCAGATCGTGGTCCAGGTGCTCGGCAAGGTTCGCGGCCGCGTCGACGTTGCCCGCGATGCCTCCAACGAGGAGATGCAGGCTGCCGCCGAGGCCGCCGTCGCCAAGTGGCTCGAGGGCAAGACGGTCGTCAAGGCCATCTGCGTGCCCGGCAAGCTGGTCAACCTGGTGGTCAAGTAAGCGCTGCGCGCAAAGCTGACATGCAATAAACGAGGGACGGTCCGTTTGGGCCGTCCCTCGTTTTGCATGTACCTGCCATGGTGTCTTCGGTCAATTGTCCTATTCTTGTGGAGAAGCTGTGCGCACGCTGACCTGCAGATTCGTACTGTGCTTGCACGTTTCCGCAGCTATTGGTATAGTTTGCTTGCAAATGAAGTTGTAATTGAAAGAAGTGGGGTTTCGGCCCCGCTTCTTTTTTGTATGGATGGAGGTGCCGCAATGGTCAAGACCAAGACCGAGCAGGCGATCATCGACGCGCTCGAGGCCGTCGCTCCCCAGCACGATGTCGACATCGTCGACGTCGAGCTCGTGGGTGCCACCAAGGCCCCCTGCGTGCGCGTGCGTATCGAGGGTGCCGAGGGTCAGAGCCTTTCGCTCAACGACGTCACGGCCAACACCAAGTGGGTCGGCGATGTGATTGAGGAGCTCGACCCCATCTCTTCGAGCTATACGCTCGAGGTGTCGAGCCCGGGTATGGCGCGCCCGCTGCGCCGCCCGTGCGACTTTACCCGCTTTGTGGGCGAGAACTGCGAGCTCACCTCCACCGCTACCGAGGGCCGTCGCAAGTACGCCGGTAAGATTGCCGCCGCCACCGAGACGAACGTGACCCTCGAGCTCGAGGGCGGCGAGTCCGTTACCCTCGATTTCTCTGATGTTAAAAAGTGCAAGTTGAAGCCCACCTACGACTTCAAGCCCGCGAAGGAAGGAAAGTAAGATGGCAGCATCCGACATGATGTCCGCCCTGATGGAGCTTTGCCAGGAGAAGCACATCGACCAGCTCTACCTGATCGACCGCCTGGAGCAGTCGCTCGCCAAGAGCTATGCCGAGATCCTGCATCTTGAGTGGGGCGCCAAGGTGACCATCGACCGCACCACCGGCAAGATCTACGTCTACCGCTTGGAGCCGATCGACGATTCCATGGACGAGGAGGGCAACTTCACCGAGTTCGAGGAGATTGACGTCACCCCCAAGAACACGAGCCGCATCGCTGCCCAGCACGCCAAGGCCGAGATCAACGCCATCGTGCGCAACTCCGCCCGCGAGCAGATCTACGAGGAGTTCTCCGGCCGCATCGGTGACCTCATCAGCGGTACCGTGCTGCAGTCCACACCCGACTTCACGATTGTCAAGATCCGCGAGGGCGTCGAGGCCGAGCTGCCGCACTTCGACCAGCGCCGTTACGAGAACGAGCGCAACGAGCGTCCGATGGGCGAGCGCTACCTGCACAACCAGCACATCAAGGCCGTGATCATCGACGTTCGCGACCCCAACTCCAACCTGCAGCCGGTTCGTGGCGAGCACAGCCGTCCGCCGATTGTCATCTCCCGTACCCACCCCGAGCTCATGCGTCGTCTGTTTGAGCAGGAGGTGCCCGAGATCTATGAGGGCACCGTCCAGATCAAGTCGATCGCCCGCGAGCCCGGCCAGCGCTCCAAGGTCGCCGTCCACTCGCTCGACGACCGTCTGGATCCCGTGGGCGCCTGCGTCGGCCCCAAGGGCAGCCGTGTTCGCGCTGTCGTGGGCGAGCTCCGTGGCGAGCGCGTCGACGTCATCCTGTGGGATGCCGATCCTGCCGTCTACGTTGCCAACGCCCTTTCGCCCGCTAAGGTCACCCGCGTCCTCATCGACGAGGAGAAGGCCTACGCCGGCGTCATCGTGCCCGACGACCAGCTGTCCCTCGCCATCGGCAAGGAGGGCCAGAACGCCCGCCTCGCCGCGCGCCTGACCGGCTGGCACATCGACATCAAGTCCGAGACGCTTGCCGCCGACATCCTCAAGAACGTTCCCGTTCACGAGGAGCCCGCCGCCGACCTGATCGGTGACGAGGAGGACGAGGACGTCCGCCGCTGCGAGTACGTGTCCGAGGACGGTATCCAGTGCCGCAACCAGGCTCGTCCCGGCTCCCGTTTCTGCGGTGTCCACGACACCGACGCCTTCGATGATGCGGAGGACCTGATCTAGCGCGCGTTCGCGCCGGGCGGGTCCCGGCGCGTCTTCCACGCTCGTTCAGTCTCTAGGCACCCAAGGTGCCAGAAAGGGTAGGTGAAGTCATATGGCAAAAGTCCGTGTGTCCACCCTGGCCAAAGAGTTCGGCATGACCTCCAAGGAACTGATGGGTCATCTTGCCGAAATGAAGATTCCCGCTAAGTCCGCTTCCTCCGCCCTGGAGGACGCTTACGTCGCCATGGTCCGCAAGCAGCTCGCCTCGGTGATCGAGGCCCGCGCCAAGGAAGTCGAGGCCGCCAAGCAGGCCGAGGAGGAGGCAGCCGCCGCCGAGGAGGCAGCGCGCGCTGCCGAGGCCGAGCGTGAGCGCATCGCCGCCGAGAAGGCACGCGAGGAGGAGCGCCGCCAGTTCGCCGCCGCCCAGGCTGCCGAGGAGGCCGCCCGTGCCGAGGCCGAGGCCAAGAAGAAGGCTGAGCAGGAGCGCCTTGCCCGCGAGAAGGAGGAGGCTGCCCGCGAGGCCCAGCGCCGCGCCGTTCCCGCTTCCGACTCCGGTTCGCGTTTCCGTTCGCTGCTCGACCAGATCGCCGCACAGGAGACTGTGCTCAAGGAGAAGAAGGACGCCGAGGAGAAGGCCAAGGCCGAGCGCGCTGCCGAGCGCGGCAACCGTCGTGGCGGCAACAACGACCGTCGCGGTGGCCGTCGTAACGATCGCAACGCCTCCGATAACAACTCCGAGCGCAACGCCTCCGAGAGCCGTCCGCACAGCCATCGCACCAATGCCAGCAACAACGTCGCTGCCGGCATGGACTTCCCCAACCCCGACAAGCAGGGTAAGGGCAAGAAGCGCAAGGGCGGTCACAACAACGAAGAGGACCACTACAGCCGCATGGCTCGCGAGGCCGAGGAGTACAGCCGCGAGAAGGTGCTCGAGGAGGCTCGTGCCGCCGTCGAGGAGGCCTCTCGCGAGTCCACCGGTCGTCGCAAAAAGCGCAAGGAGAAGCGCGAGCGCGAGGCCGCAAAGGCTCAGGAGGAGCGCAAGATTGAGGAGGCGCTGGCCCAGGGCGTGAACCCCGAGGACCTCGACGCCATCAAGGTCTCCCAGGGCGTTACCGTCCAGGAGCTCGCCGAGGCGCTCGACGTTCCTGCCAACGACATCATCAAGCGCCTGTTCCTGCTGGGCACGCCGCTTACCATGACGCAGTCCATGTCCGACGACCTCGTCGAGCTCGTTGCCGACGACCTGGGCCGCCAGATCAAGATCATTACCCCCGAGGAGGAGAACACCTTCTCGTTCTACGACGATCCCGCCGACCTTAAGCCGCGTGCCCCGGTCGTCACCGTCATGGGCCACGTCGACCACGGCAAGACGAGCCTTCTCGATGCCATCCGTCACACCGGCGTCGCTGCCGGCGAGGCGGGCGGCATTACCCAGGCCATCGGCGCTTCGCAGGTCATGATCAACGACCGCAAGATCACCTTCATCGATACCCCCGGTCACGCCACCTTTACGGCCATGCGTGCCCGCGGCGCCAAGGTGACCGATATCGTCATTTTGATCGTGGCCGCCGATGACGGCGTCATGCCCCAGACCATCGAGTCCATCAACCACGCCAAGGCCGCCGGCGTTCCCATCGTCGTCGCCGTCAACAAGATCGATAAGCCGGGTGCCAACCCCGACCGCGTGCGCCAGGAACTCACCGAGTACGGCATCATCCCCGAGGAGTGGGGCGGACAGAACATGTTCGTCAACATCTCGGCCAAGCAGAAGATCGGTATCGACGACCTGCTCGAGACCGTGCTGCTCCAGGCCGACGTGCTCGAGCTCAAGGCCAACCCCGATACGTTCGCATCGGGCAACGTCCTCGAGGCTAAGCTCGACAAGGGCCGCGGCTCGGTTGCCACCGTGCTCGTGACCCGCGGTACCCTGCGCGTGGGCGACACGCTGGTCGCCGGCCTCACCTATGGCCGCGTCCGTGCCATGCTCGACCCCAAGGGCAACGCCGTCACCGAGGCCGGTCCCTCCGACGCCGTCGAGATCTTGGGCCTGCAGTCCGTCCCCAACGCCGGCGATGAGTTCCGCGTGTTCGAGGACGAGCGCGAGGCGCGTGCGCTGGCCGACGAGCGTTCGCTCAAGGCCCGTATCGAGGAGCAGAGCCGCGTGAAGCACGTGACGCTCGAGAACCTCTTCGAGACCATCGCCGACGCCGAGGTCAAGGAGCTCAACCTGATCATCAAGGCCGACGTCCAGGGCTCCATCGAGGCCCTTCAGGACTCTCTCGACAAGATGGATCAGTCCGAGGTGCGTATCAACACGATCCACTCCGCCGTTGGTGCCATCAACGAGACCGACGTCGTCCTGGCCGACGCCTCCAACGCCATCATCATCGGCTTTGGCGTCCGTCCCGACGGCAAGGCCCGCTCCGCTGCCGAGCGCGAGGGCGTCGAGATCCGTTGCTACGACGTCATCTACAAGTGCCTCGAGGACCTCGACGCTGCTCGCATCGGTATGCTCAAGCCCACCGAGGTCGAGGTCTCCACGGGTACTGCGACCGTTCTGGACACCTTCAAGGTGCCCAAGGTCGGCATCGCCGCCGGTGTCCGCGTCGAAGAGGGCGAGATCGCCGCGACCGATTCTGTGCGCCTGGTGCGCGACGGCATCGTGGTCTTCAACGGTAAAATCGCCTCGATGCGCCACTACAAGGACGAGGCCAAGAGCCTCAAGAGCGGCTCCGAGGGCGGTATTGGCCTGGAGAACTTCCAGGACATCAAGCCTGGCGACACCATTGAGGGCTACCGCATCGACCAGGTTGCCCGTACCGAGTAGGGGGGTAGCGCTATGAAGCAAACGCAGGCAACCCGCCGTCTGGGCGAGCAGCTTCGCGAGAAGCTCGGTTATATCCTGCTCTTTGAGGTTTCCGATCCGCGTCTCGACCTGGTCACCTTGACCGCGGTCGAGGTCGCGGTGGACCGTTCGTTCGCGCGCGTGTACGTGTCGTGCGACGCGAGCCGCTACGAGGAGGTCATGGAGGCGCTCGCCAGCGCCAAGGGCCGCATTCGTAGCCTGTTGGCCCGCTCGCTCGATTGGCGCGTCACGCCCGAGCTCGATTTTCGCATCGATCGCTCGACCGATGAGGCCGAGCGCATCACGCGCGCGCTGGAAAACGTTCCCGCCACGCTTGCGATCGAAAAGGACGAGGACGGCTATCCCATAGCGGATGCCGCCCAGGAGGCAGCTTTAGATGAGTAATTCCGCCGACCTCGCATCGTGCGAGTCTGCAGATATTCAGCGACGCATCCTCGAGCTCATCGAGGGTGCGTCCTCCATTGCGATTTCGGGACATACGTCTCCCGATGGTGACGCCCTGGGCTCCGTGCTGGGTCTGGGCTTATCGCTTATGAAGTTTTTCCCCAACAAGGACATTGCCCTGCTGCTGGCAGACGATGACCCGGTTCCGCGCATCTACCGCTTTATGGAGGGCGCCGACCGTCTGGTGCCCGCATCTGCGTATACCGGCAATCCGGACCTTTTCATCTCGGTGGACGTGCCGGTCGTCGAGCGTCTGAACAACTCCGCTGAGGTGCTCCGCCGCTCGTCTCATGTGGTGTGCTTCGATCACCATCCGGCGCGTGAGGAATTTGCCGAGCTGAGCCTGAGGTGCGTCGGCGCCGCGGCCTGCGCCATGATCATCGACCGCTTTTTGGCCGATTGTGGCATTACCGCAAGCGATAGCATCGCGACCTGCCTGCTGTGCGGCCTGGTCACCGATACCGGTCGTTTTCAGTATCAGAACGCCGACGCCGCCGCGTTTCATGCTGCCTCGCGTCTGGTGGCGCACGGTGCCGATCCAGCGCGCGTCGCGCTCGAGGTCTACCAGAGCATGCGTGTCGAGTTCTTGCACCTCAAGTCCATTGTCATGGGTCGTATCAAGACGGTCGCGCACGGGCGCGTGGCGTATAGCTACGCCTACGAGAGCGACCTTAAGGACTGCGGCGTCACCTCTGATGAGTGCGACGGCCTGGTCGATGTGGTGCGCGCGGTGATGGGCGTCGAGGTCTGCCTGTTCCTTAAGGGCATCGAGGGCGATACCAAGGTGCGCGGCAACCTGCGCTCCAAGGGCGATCTTGATGTTTCCGAGATTGCGGCCAACTTTGGCGGAGGTGGGCACCACGCTGCCGCCGGCTTTACCAACGCCGGAACGATTTCCGAGACGCTCACCGTGGCACTTCCCATGCTGGCCGAGCTGGTAGGGGAGGATCCCGCTTCGGTGACCGTCGAGCTCTAACTTTTTGGATGGTACATGGCTCGTCGTACACCCTCTCAACTTAATATGCTGCTCGCCGTCGATAAGCCGGTGGGCTGTACGTCCCACGACGTGGTTTCGCAATGCCGACGCGCCCTCCATGAGCGGCGCGTCGGCCATGCCGGAACGCTCGACCCCATGGCGTCGGGTGTCATGGTGGTGGGCGTGGGCCAGGCAACGCGTCTGCTGGGCATGCTCACACTCGATACCAAAAGCTACGTCGCCGACATCTCGTTTGGCGTCGAGACCAATACCGATGATGCGGAAGGCGAGGCCGTCCGCACAGTGCCCATTGCCGCCGACCTGCGCGATCCGGCCTATGCCCGCGAGCGCCTGTGCGCCATGCTGGGCCCGCAGATGCAGGTACCGCCGGCGTTTTCGGCCATTTCGGTCAACGGCGTGCGCGCCTATAAGTCTGCGCGCGAAGGTAACGCCGTTGAGTTGCCCCCGCGTCCGGTCGAGGTGTACTCTGCTGACCTGATTGCCGTGAGCGGCGAGGGCGACGTTTGCGTTTGGACCGTGGCGTTTTCGGTGAGTAAGGGCACCTATATCCGTGCGCTCGCTCGCGACCTGGGTCGTGCCTGCGACAACGCGGCGCATATTTCTGCATTGCGCCGTACGGCCTCCGGTGTTGTTTCGATCGGTGCCTGCCATGCGGTCGAGGAACTTTCTGCCGAGTCCGCTGCCGGCTTTGCCCTGGATCCCATTGCGGCACTGGGCGCCACGCGCGTCGACTTGCCGGGTGATCTTGCCGACGATCTGCTGTGCGGACGTCGTATTCCTATTGAGCGCGCGCTTGCGAGCTTCGATGCGTCGAAGGCGCCGTTTGCGCTGGTGCTCGATGGCGGGCTCAAGGCGCTTGCCCGTATCGAGGGCGGCCGCTTTGTTATGGAGCATGTCTTTCCGCAGGCGATCGGCGGTGTTCGATGATGCTGGCCTCCCACGAGCTCGCGCGTATTTTTTTCGCGGGTGAGTCGGATGAGGCCCGCATCGTCGCCGCCGATGCATTTGATGATTGCGCGTGCCTGGGTGCCGCGTCGATCGCCATCGGCGTGTTCGACGGCGTGCATCGGGGGCATCGCGAATTGATCGACGCGGTCGTTCGCGATGCGCGTGACCATGGCTGCAAGGCGGTCGTGGTCACCTTCGATCCCGACCCGGACGTGGTGGTGAGCCCTACGCCCGCGCAAAAATTGATGACGACGGCTGACCGTCTGCATGCCCTGGCTCTCACCGGGGTCGATGCGGTCGTGGCCGTTCCCTTTACGCCCGCGGTGGCGGCACTCGACCACGTAGGCTTTCTTAAGCTGCTGTCGCGCGTCGTCGATATCCGCTCGATTCGCGTGGGTAGCGACTTTAGGTTGGGCCGCGGCGGTGCCTCGGGCGTTGCCGAGATGCAGGCATGGGGAGCCGAGCGCGGCGTTGACGTCTATGGCCACGAGCTGCTGTGCGTCGATGGGCAGACGATCTGCGCCACCCGTATTCGCCAGGAGCTGCGCCGGGGTCATGTTGAGCTTGCCGCCGAGCTGCTCGGCCGCCCGTACATGCTGCGAGGTATTGTTGCCGGCGGTCGCCACCAGGGCTCCGACATGGGTTTTCCCACGGCAAACATCCAGGTGCCCGAGGGCATTCAGGTGCCTGCCGATGGCGTTTACGAGGGCCTGGTGCTGGTCGACGATACCGTATGGCCTGCTGCCGTCAACGTGGGGCTGCCGCCGACGTATGCCGACGATGCCGCCTCGGCGCATCTCGAGGCCAACTTGATCGGGTATGCGGGCGACCTGTACGGCGCCTCGGTGTCGCTGGCGTTTACGCGCTGGCTGCGCCCGTCGCGCGTGTTCGATTCGCTGGACGAGCTTATCGCGACCGTCGAGGGTAATATTGACGATATCCGTCATCATTTGGGTGAGCAGGGGGTGAGCATCCGTGATTAGCGATGAGGAGAAAGACCAAGTGCGCGCTGCGTCTGATCTGGTTGCCATCGTGCAAGAAACGGTTGAGCTCAAGCCCCGCGGCCATGAGTTTTGGGGCTGCTGCCCCTTCCATGGCGAAAAGACCCCGTCGTTTCACATTATCCCCGCTACGCAGGTGTGGCACTGCTTTGGCTGTGGCGAAGGCGGAGACGTCTTCACCTACATCATGAAGCGCGAGAACCTGAGCTTTCCCGAGTCGATTCGCTACCTGGCCGACCGTGCCGGCATTGAGCTGCACGATACCGGCGCCTATCGCGAGCGCGGCACCAAGCGCGCCCGCATCTACGATCTGTGCGCCGAGACCGCCCAGTTCTACCACACCATGCTCATGCGTGGTAAGGACAGCCGTCCGCGCGAGTACTTCGCCAGCCGCGGTATGGGCGGCGATGTCTGCCGCCGCTACTGCCTGGGCTTTGCGCCGGGCCGCAACACGCTGGTGTCGCATCTGTCGCAGGCGGGTTTTACCCCGCAGGAGATGATTGACGCCAACGTGGCCGTGAGCCGTGGGCGCGGGCAGCTTGCCGACCGTTTTTACGACCGCGTGATGTTTCCCATCTTTGATGAGCAGGGTCATAACATCGCCTTTGGCGGGCGCATTATGGGCGACGGCCAGCCTAAGTACCTCAACACCGCCGAGACGAGCGTGTTCCATAAAAAGCGAAACCTCTACGGCTTTAATTGGGCCAAGGAGTTTATCGTCGCGCAGGATACTGCCATTGTGGTGGAGGGCTATACCGATTGCATCGCCTGCTGGGAGGCGGGGATCAAAAACGTCGTCGCCACGCTGGGCACGGCGCTGACGGAACATCATGTAAAGACGCTCACCCGTTTTGCCAAGCGTATTGTATATATGTTCGATGGCGACGCCGCCGGTCAAAAGGCCGCGCGCCGCGCGATTCAGTTTATCGAGCAGGATTCGATGGACCTGCGCTGCGTGGTGCTTCCCGACGGCAACGACCCCATGGAGTTCATTACCGCGCATGGCGGCGAGGCGCTGCAGGCGCGCATCGATGCCGCCGAGCCCCTCATGGACTTTGTGTACCGCTCGCTGCAGGAGTCGAGCGACATTACCACGCCGGGCGGTCGTGCCAAAGCGCTCGAGGACGCACTGACACTCATCTATCCGCTGCGCGATAGCTACATGATCGATACTTACTTTATCCAGATTGCCGACCTGCTGGGTTTGGATCTAGAGACGGTGCGTTCGAGCTCAGGCCGTGTGTTTCGCGATGTTGCCAAGCGTGAGGACGCCGAGCGTCGTCGCGAGCAGAACTACGAGCGCCAGCGGGCGCAGACCGAGCGCGCAGGCAGCGCAGGCGGTCGGGCGTCTGGTTCGCAGGGGGCGTCTCGCGGTGCCTGGGCGTCGGGTGCGACGCCGCCGGTGTCCACACCGGTCGAGGAAGAGCCGTACGGCTATGTGCCGCTCGAGGCCTATGGGGCCGCGCCGGTCGAGGTCGTCGATGACATGCCTCCGATCGATGTGCCGGTTGGCATGGATGGCGCGGCGCCGGTTGCCGGTGCAACGGACGCGTCTGCGGCACCGACGATGCCGATCGTGCTGACCGACCTGGAACGAAAGTCTTTGGCGGGGGAGCGCGAGCTGCTGACGATGCTCACGAGCTACCCCGACCTGTTCCGCACGTATGCCGACCGCATCTGCTCGATCGAGTGGGTGGATCCGCGCCACGAGTCCATCGCGTGGGCCGTGCTCGCGACGCCGCCGGGCACCGACCCCACGGCGTGCATGGATGCGGCGCGCGCGGTGTGTCCCGAGGCAGCGTCGCTTGTCAGCGCCGGACGCATTTCGTCGACGAGTAAGCATCCCACCGAGACGAACATCGTGTTTATGCTCGATACCCTTGAGCTCTACACCATCAAGCGCCGCATGCGCGCCGCGCAGGCAAAGCTTCGTCAGGACCGGTCGCTCGACGATGAGGCGCGCCGTGTGCTGACGATGCAGGCGATGCAGGATTCTCAGCGCCAGCGCGAGCTCCAAAAGTCGATCGGCGGCGTGGCAGACCCGTTCCGTTTGATCGGTTTGGAGACCGCGGACGCCGACCAGGGCTAGATGTTGTGGTCAACCAGCGTATTCGCGCCTATATCCAGTCTGAATTTTGGGTATAGACGTCAATGTGTGTGCTAAAGTAATGAGTCCTGTGGACTATGAAGGGAGAATCTGTGCCAAAAAAGAGTGAGAGCACGGGTACTGGGCTGGAATCCTACGTTGCAAAGCTCATGGGCAACGGCTCAAACAGGACTTCGGTAACCGAGGACGAGATTCAGGTCGCCCTGAAGGATATCGATGTATCTGACGAGCAGCTCAACGCGGTGTATTCCGCGCTGCGCAACAGCGGCATCCAGATTATCTCCGCGAGCGGAAACGACGACGCCCCCATGGACGTCGACGATGACGATAACGATAGCAATACCGACGATTTCGATGACGACGAGCACGATTCCGGCTCGCTCGACGATCACGAGCTTAAGATGGCCCGTCAGGCCGACGCCGAGATGGGTTCTTCTAAGAGCAAGAAGAAGCGCACCGTTCGCACGTCCCGTTCGCGCTCGCGCGTGCGCGGTATCGATGCCTCCACGGTAATGCTGACCGGCGACCCGGTTCGTATGTACCTTAAGGAGATCGGCAAGGTCGACCTGCTGACCGCTTCCGAAGAGGTCGATCTGGCTATGAAGATCGAGGCTGGCCTTGACGCCACCGAGAAGCTCGAGGCCGCCGAGGCGGGCGAGATCGAGCTCACCCGCGCCGAGATGCGTCGCCTGACCCGTATCGAGAACGTCGGTCTCGAGGCCAAGCAGGCGCTCATCAGCGCCAACCTGCGTCTGGTCGTCTCCATCGCCAAGCGCTACGTTGGTCGCGGCATGCTGTTCCTGGACTTGATCCAGGAGGGCAACCTCGGTCTGATCCGCGCCGTCGAGAAGTTCGACTACCAGAAGGGCTTTAAGTTCTCCACGTACGCCACGTGGTGGATCCGTCAGGCTATCACGCGTGCTATCGCCGACCAGGCCCGTACCATCCGTATTCCCGTGCACATGGTCGAGACCATCAACAAGCTCGTCCGCGTGCAGCGCCAGCTTCTCCAGGACCTGGGTCGCGACCCGACCCCCGAGGAGATTGGTGCCGAGATGGACATGAGTGCCGATCGCGTCCGCGAGATCCAGAAGATTTCGCAGGAGCCCGTGTCGCTCGAGACCCCTATCGGCGAGGAAGAGGATTCTCAGCTGGGCGACTTCATCGAGGACTCCCAGGCTATCGTTCCGCCCGATGCCGCCAGCTTCTCCATGCTGCAGGAGCAGCTCACCCAGGTGCTCGATTCGCTTGCCGATCGTGAGCGCAAGGTTATCGAGCTGCGCTTTGGCCTTGTCGACGGACATCCCCGTACGCTCGAGGAGGTCGGCCGCGAGTTTGGCGTCACGCGCGAGCGCATCCGCCAGATCGAGTCCAAGACTCTGGCCAAGCTTCGCCACCCGAGCCGCTCGAGCAAGCTCAAGGACTATATCGAAAGCTAGTCAAGCAAGAGGCGCCCTCAAGCACATCCGCTTGAGGGCGCTTTCATGTAGTCGTTGGGGACGTTCTTGAATGACTGGTCGTTTAAGAACGTCCCCAATGACTAGGTCGGAAAATTTCTTAAAAAAGTTCTTGCCCTGAGCTGATTCGTCCGTATAATAAACTTCGTTGCTTGAGAGCACGCACCTATTCCTCGGTAGCTCAATGGTAGAGCACGCGGCTGTTAACCGCGCTGTTGTAGGTTCGAGTCCTACCCGGGGAGCCAGGTTGTAAAACCCGTCGCTTATGCGGCGGGTTTTTTCATGCCGCGATCGCCGTTCGCGAACGTTACCATATCAACATTTCGTGTCGAGGATGTAATCCCGAGGCCCGCCACCTCAACATGCCGCGGTCGTTGTAGAATATTGCAATGATTGCTCCCACGACATGGTGCCGCGAGCACCAAGAAAAGGAGATTCTTGTGTCTGAGACCATTAACGGCAGCCTGAGCGTCTCGAACGACGTTATTGCCGATATTGCCGGTTATGCCGCGATGACGTGCTATGGCGTTGTCGGTATGGCTGAGCAGCTCCAGGGCGCCGAGAGCGTGCGCCTGCTTGCCGGTCAGCGCCTCCGCAAGGGCGTGCTTGTCTCCGCCGACGAGAACGGCCTTACGGTCGATCTTCACGTCGTGCTCGAGAACGGCGTCAACATGAAGTCCGTCTGCCACAATCTTTCGAGCTCCGTTGCCTTCACCCTGCAGGAGATCGCCCAGATCGATCCCGCCAGCCTTAAGATCGGCATCCATATCGACGCGCTCAAGAGCCGTCTGAACTAGCATCCGAAAACGGAGATTCAAATACCCATGATTGCAAAGACCATTCGCACCTGTTTTCCGATCGCTGCGGCTGCCGTTTCCGACAAGGCCGAGGAGATCAACAAGCTCAACGTCTTCCCCGTACCCGATGGCGATACCGGCACCAACATGTCGCTCACGCTCGCCTCGGTGACCAAGGAGCTCTCTGTCCTTCCCGCCGATGCCGATATGGAGGCCATCGCCGGTGCCATCACCCACGGCTCTCTCATGGGCGCTCGCGGTAACTCCGGCGTTATTACCTCGCAGATTCTTCGCGGCGTGGCCGAGGGCCTTGTCTCTGCCGATGAGCCCATCACGTCCGCCAACATTGCCTTCGCCTTCCGTCGTGCCGTCAAGGTCGCCTTCCAGGCCGTCCGCAAGCCCATCGAGGGCACGATCCTCACGGTCCTGCGCGATGTCTCGACCAAGGCCGATGAGTGCGAGAAGAAGAAGTTCTCGGCCGAGGATGCGCTCGATGCTATCGTCGTCGAGGCGTACCAGTCCGTTGCTCGCACGCCCGACCTGCTGCCCGTTCTGAAGGAGAACGGCGTGGTCGACTCCGGCGCCTTTGGCTTTGCCATCTTCCTGGAGAACTTTGTTGCCGCCGCGCTTGGCCGCAGCACCGTTGTCGAGGATTTCTCCGCCACGTTTGATTCCGCTGGCTCTGCCCGCGATGCGGCCCTTGGTCGCGTTGAGATCGAGGCCAACGACGACTGGGAGGGCTCGGAGTTCCGCTACTGCAACGAGTTCCTCTTTAAGGCCGACGCCCCGTTTGACGAGGACGAGTGCCTTAAGTTCCTGGGTTCCATGGGCGACTGCGAACTGCTCGTGGGTGCCTACCCCGATTACAAGATCCATGTGCACTCCAACACCCCCAACCTGGTGCTCGAGCACATGCTGCAGCTCGGTCAGATTTACGAGGTCTTTATCCACAACATGGAGATGGAGGCCCACGACCGTACCGCCAAGATTCACGAGGACCAGGAAAAGGCCGCCGAGCCCGCGAAGGCCCTGGGCTTTGTCGCCGTTGCCGCCGGTTCCGGCGAGGCCGACATCCTTAAGTCCCTCGGCGTCGACGTGATCGTGTCGGGTGGCCAGACCATGAACCCCTCGACCGCCGACCTGCTGGGCGCGGTGGACCAGGTCAACGCGACCTCGGTCATCATCCTGCCCAATAACGGCAACATCCGCATGGCTGCCGAGGCTGCCGCTTCTGCCTGCACGGACAAGAAGGTTGCCGTCGTTCCCACCAAGACCGTCCCGCAGGCGTTCTCCGCGCTGTTCGCGGTCCTGCCCGATTCCGAGCTCGAGGACGCCGTCGCCGCCATGGTCGACGCCATCAGCGAGGTCCGCGATGGCGAGGTCACCCGCGCTGTGCGCGACTCCAGCGCCTCCGACGGCTCGCCGATTCACTCCGGTGACGTCATGGGTATCATCGCCGGCTCCATCGACGTGGTCGGCTCCGACGTGAAGCAGGTCACGCTCGACTGCATCAACCGCATGCAGGAGGAAGAGGAGGGCGACGCACTGACGATTCTGGCCGGCGAGGAGCTGTCCGATGAGGCCTTCCAGGAGATCGTCGACGCTATCGAGGAGGCTCAGCCCGACTTGGAGATTGACGCCCATCGTGGCGAGCAGCCGCTCTATCCCGTGATTTTCTCGATCGAGTAGGCATCTCGTCATGTCCGAGCTGTGCTCCGTGCCGCGCGTCTCGGAGCGCTTTGCCCAGAGCAATGCGCTCGATGAAGATATCGCGCGACTCAAATATGTTTCGGGTAAACGTGAGGAGGCCCTTCGCCGTCTGGGAATTCGGACGGTGGGGGACCTCCTTCTCCATATCCCTCATCGATACCTGGACTTTACCCGTTCGTGGTCCATCGAGATGGCGCCCATCGGTACCATGTGCACCATCATCGCCACGGTCGACCGTATCGTCCAAAAGCAGCCGCGTCCGCGCATGCAGGTGACCGAGGTCTCACTCGTTGACGAGACGGGCGTGCTGCAGGTCGCCTTTTTCCGCCAGCCCTGGATTGCCCAGCAGCTTAAGCAGGGCGACCGCCTGGCCGTGATGGGCAAGGTCGAGTTTGCCTACGGCTTTAAGCAGATGGCCTCGCCGCACTTTGAAAAGCTCGAGGACGGGCGTGCCGCAGGCACCATCCTGCCGGTCCATTACGTGAGTGATGGCGTGAGCCAGGCGTGGATGCGCCGCATCGTAAGCGGCGCGCTCGAGGTCGTCGGCAATCCGTTCGATCCGATTCCCGCGCCGCTGCGCGCAAAGCGGAAGCTCATGAGCAATGCCCGCGCGTTGCGCTCAATCCATTTTCCATCGAGTATGGCAGAGCGCGACATCGCGCGTCGTCGCCTGGCCTACGAGGAGTGCCTCTACCTGCAGCTGGCGTTGCGTCTGCGCAACGACGGCGGCCTGGTCGATGTGGTGCCCTATGCCCACACCGCGGGCGAGCACCTGGCCGCGCTCAAGCAAGCCCTGCCGTTTTCGCTGAGCGACGAGCAGGAGGCCGCGTTCCAGGATATCCTGCGCGATATGTGCGATGACGGGCGTGTGATGAACCGCCTGCTGTTGGGTGATGTCGGTACCGGTAAGACCGCCGTTGCCGCCTGCGCACTGGCTGTGGCTGCCGATAGCGGCACGCAGGCCTGCGTTATGGCGCCCACGGGCGTGCTGGCGCGCCAATATGCCGATAAGACCGGCCCTCTGCTCTCACAGGCCGGCATGTCCTGGGCGCTTCTGACGGGTGCCACGCCGGCTGCAGAGCGCGAGCGCATCCATGCACAGCTGAAATCGGGCGAGCTTAATGTGCTCTTTGGCACCCACGCGGTGCTTTCGGATAACGTTGCGTTCAAGCATCTATCGCTCGTGGTCATCGATGAGCAGCACCGCTTTGGTGTGGGCCAGCGCAACGCTCTGCGCGCGAAGGGCCCCGGTGCCGATCTGCTCGTTATGACGGCAACGCCCATCCCGCGTACGCTGGCGCTTTCGGTCTACGGCGATCTGGATACGAGCATCATCCGCCACCGGCCTGTTCCGGGTGCCGGTGTGACCACGCGCGTGCTCACCGAGTCGAGCCGCGACCTCGCCTATGGCGCCATTCGCGAGGCGCATGAAAAGGGTCAGCAGGCCTACGTGATTTGCCCGCTCGTGGAGCCGAGCGATTCGGCCGATGAGTTGGAGGACGTACCCGGTATCGCCCGCGACGAGGAGGGCCGCGTGACGGTCCCCGTGCCGCTTCACGATACGGCAACCGAGCTCGACCGACTGCGTCTTGCGTTGCCGGGGCTTACCGTCGAGCGCCTTCACGGCCGTATGCCGGCGGGGGAGAAGGATCGGGTCATCGATGCCTTCAAGCGTGGCGAGATTGACGTGCTCGTCTCGACTACGGTGGTCGAGGTGGGCGTCGACGTGCCCAATGCCACCGTCATGGTTATCGAGAACGGTGAGCGCTTTGGTTTGGCTGCCCTGCACCAGCTGCGCGGTCGCGTGGGCCGTGGCAGCGTGTCGGGCACGTGCCTGGTCATGACGCACTCCAAGGGCAACGGCGGCGCATCGGCGGCACAAGACCGTCTCCAGTCGCTCGAAAAGACCTCGGACGGCTTTACGCTCGCCCAGATGGACCTGCGCCTGCGCCATGAAGGCGAGATCCTGGGTTATCGTCAGCATGGTGGTGTGACCCTGCGCTTTGTCGACCTGGACGCCGATGAGGACCTTATCGAATGGGCCCATTTGGACGCGGTCGAGCTCTTGCGGTATGCTTGCAACCTTGACTCTGTGGCGACGCGTCCCTTGCGCGACGCGGTCGCCATGCGTTATCGACATATCTTTAAGGAGGTCAGCGGAGGATGAGAATCATCGGCGGCGAATGGCGCGGTCGTAAGATCGAGGAGCCCCGTGGTCGCGATGTCACCCGCCCCACGACTGATCGCGTGCGCGAGGCGTGCGCATCTATGGTCATGTCGGCATTCGATTTCGATCTGGACGAGGTCCGTGTGCTGGACGCCTTTGGCGGCTCCGGTGCCCTAGGTATCGAGATGCTCTCTCGTGGGGCCCGCTCGCTCACGACGTTTGAGATCGATCGCAACGCCGCGCGGCTCATTACCAAGAATATCGAGTCGCTCTGCCGTGACCGTGCGCGTTGGCGCGTGGTAACGGGCGACATGCTGATGAGTGCCTCGCGCGGTCGTGTGCCGGGCGGCCCCTTTGATCTGGTCCTGCTCGACCCGCCGTATGCTTTTGGCGCCGAGCCGGTCGAGGAACTGCTGCAGAATCTGGCTCAGCAGGGTCTGCTTGCGCCTGGCGCTTATGCCCTGTTTGAGCATGCCTCCGCCGATGCGGGCGCGCATCCGGCAGGCTTTGAGACTGTACGTGAGAAGCGCTACGGCATTACCTCGGTCGACCTGCTTCGTTGGGTCGGCGATGACGACGGTGAGGACGATAGTGCCGTCACCGATGCCGATAACAACGATGCCACGACGTTTCAGGAGGACGCCCATGAATGACACCATCAACCGCGTGATCGTCCCGGGCACCTTCGATCCCATCACGTTTGGCCATATCGATGTGATCCGCCGCGCCCGCCGCATCTTTCCCAGTGTGATCGTCGCTGTTGCAGAGTCGCAGGGTAAAAACGGTGTGGGCACCACGTTTATGCTCGATGAGCGCGTGGCGCTGGCCCGCGAGGCGCTCGGTAATATCGACGGCGTCGAAGTCCTGCCCTTTACCGGCCTCTTGGTCGACTTCGCTCGTGAGCAGGGGGCGGGGGCCGTGGTCAAGGGCCTGCGCGCCATGACCGACTTTGAGTATGAGCTGCAGCAGGCCGACCTCAATTATCGCTTGGATAGCGAGCTGGAGTCCATCTTTGTCATGAGTGCTCCGCAGTACGGTTACATCTCGAGCTCGGTCGTTCGCCAGATCGCCTCGCTCGGCAGCGATGTATCGACGTTTGTGCCGCCCAACGTGGTCGAAGCGCTCAGACATCGCTTTTCGTGACGTTTTTTATTGCCTGGTGGCATGTGGTAAACTAGCACGATGATAAGTTACCTATGAAAGGAGACCGGATGCCGGGCGAGAATTTTCCTGGCGATAGGATCGTCAGCTTGGTCGATGAGCTCGAAGGGCTGATCGAGGAAGCCAAGCCGCCTTTCGGCAAGAACGCTCAGTTCAAGGTCATCGACGCCGACGTGTTCTTCAATATCCTCGACGAGATCCGCATGAGCTATCCCGAGGAGTGGCAGAAATCCCGCCGTATCCTTAAGGAGCGCGAGGAGCTTATGGCTTCCGCCGCCGCTCAGGCTGATTCCATCATCGCCGACGCTCAGCAGCAGGCCCTCACCATTGCCGGTGAGCAGGAGATCGTCCGCCTTGCGCAGCAGCAGGCCGACGACATCCGCGATCGTGCCCAGCAGTACGAGCGCGAGACGCGTTATGCTGCCGAGGACTACGCGGAGCAGGTCTTTACGCACCTGGAGGAGAACCTCAAGAGCCTGACTGGCACCGTTACCCGTTGCCGTCAGCAGCTCAACGAGGGTGCCGCCCAACAGAATGGTCAGTGGTAATGGCTGAGTTTCCGAGCGTTACCGTCGATCTTTCCGAGCAGCTCGAGTTTCCTGGAGATTCGTATCCGCTGACCGGTAAGGTCGATGTCGCCACCTACACGGTGGGCGAGAAGGAGTACCAGCTTCAGGACGGCATCGACTACGACGTTGTCTTTACCAATGCCGGTACCGGTGTCTTGCTCACGGGCATGGTCCGCGCGCACGCCACCGGCGAGTGCGACCGTTGCCTGGAGCCCGCCTCGTTTGATATCGCCGGCGAGATCGAGGAGTTCTACCTCTTTGAGGAGCCCGAGGATCCCGAGGCCTACGAGGACGGCTACGAGCTCCTGGGTGAGGACCGCATCGTCGATCTGGGCGAGCCCATCAATGACGCGGTCGTTATGGACACGCCGTTTGTGGTGCTCTGCAAGCCCGATTGCCGTGGTCTGTGCCCCACATGCGGTTGCAATCTCAACGTCGAGCAATGCGATTGCGCCGCCCAGGCAGTGGCGGAATGGGCCGCTGCCACGGAAAATCCATTTGCAGCATTGAAGAATCTCAAGCTTGATGAGTAAAACTGTGGTAGTATCGCTACTTGCGCGTAATCGCCACACTGGATAGTTCATAAGGAAGGTCACTATGCCCGTACCTAAACAAAAGCAGGGTCGTATCCGCACTCACACCCGTCGTTCCGCCAACATGAAGATCTCGGCTGCGGCTCAGTCCACGTGCCCCCGTTGCGGCGCTGTCAAGCTTCCGCACCACGTGTGCCCCAGCTGCGGTTTCTACAAGGACCGCGAGGTTATCGTTACCGAGTAACGGTATACTCTGGATGCGATGCCGTTCCAAATGGAACCACAATGGCCGGCTCAATGAGTCGGCCATTTTTGTATAAGGAGCATGTATATGAGTAACGTTCGCGTTTGTGTAGACGTTGTGGGTGGAGACGAGAAGCCGCAGGTTGTCCTCGACGGTATTGAGGCTGCACTTGCCGCCGATCCCGATATCGAGGTCTTGGCAGCTGGCCCCGCCGAAATCGTCAATCCCTTTGCTGCTTCCCATGCGCGCGTCGAGGCCCTGGAGGCACCCGACGTTATCGCCATGGACGACGATCCCATTCGCGCCGTAATGACCAAGCGTAAGTCGTCGATTGTGCTTTCTTGTCGCGCGATTAAAAAGGGCAACGCGGATGCGTTTTTCTCCGCCGGCTCTACCGGTGCCATGACAGCTGCTGCGACCGCCTACGTCACGCCGTTTCGTTATATGTCCGAGGGTAAGAAGCTGCCGGTGCGTCCGTGCCTGACCAATGCGCTGCCCAATCGTGCCGGCGGTCTGACGGTGCTATGCGACATGGGTGCCAATCCCGATGTCGAGGTTGACGATATGGTGCGCTTTGCGCAGATGGGCAGCGCCTATGCGCGCGTCGTCTTGGGCATTGAACATCCCCGTGTGGGCCTGCTCGCCAATGGCACCGAGGACGAGAAGGGTTCCAACTTTACCAAGGCCTGCTTCCCTGCTATGAAGGCCGCAGTTCCGGGCTTTGTGGGCAACTGCGAAGGCACCGATCTCACCTCGGGCAATTTCGATGTCGTTGTTGCCGATGGCATGTCGGGCAATATCGCTCTCAAGGCTACCGAGGGCGCTGCCAAGTTTTTGCTGCAGGAGCTCAAGGGCGCCTTTATGTCCTCGCTCGGCACCAAGATCGCCGCGCTGCTCATCAAAAAGCAGATGCGCGAGATTAAGGCCAAGCTCTCTGGCGATGCCAAGGGCGGCGCCATCCTGCTGGGCCTGCGTGGTGTTGTCTTGATCGGCCACGGCGCCACGTCGGTCGAGGCCGTCAAAAACGGCACGCTCGCCGCGGCTGAGGCCGTACGTGCCGGACTGGTCGAGAACGTCGCCAACTCCATGGACGGCATCGTTTTATAACAGCGGCGTTATGCGCCTCGGGGCGTGCGTCGTGGGGTAGAATCAGAACCGTGTCTTGGTACCGCCCGGGCGGTACCATTCTTTTGGTATTCATGCACTATGAGAGGAAGCGCTATGGACCGCTCCGAAATCTTCGACAAGATCGCCGAGGTCACTGCTGACGTTCTGGGCGTCGATGTTGCCGAAATTAGCGATGAGACCACCTTTGACGACCTCGATGCCAACTCGCTCGAGCGCCTGCAGCTGGTTACGGCTATCGAGGACGAGTTCGACCTCGAGATCGATGATGAGACCCTGCTCTCGCTCAACTCTGTCGCCGACGCCGTCGACGCTATCGAAGCTGCCAAGGAGGCCTAAGTCTTGGCTTTATCCGAACGACTTACGCGCGCCCAGGAGATTCTGGGCCACGAGTTTAATGACAAGGTGCTGCTGCGCTCAGCCCTCACGCATCCTTCGGCCGTCGAAGGCCAGCCAGTCTCGGCAAGCTACGAGCGCTTGGAGTTTTTGGGCGATTCCATTTTGGGTGCCGTCGTCGCCCGCTCGCTCTTTGAGTCCTATCCCGAGTTTGACGAGGGCAAGCTCACCCGCTTGAAGGTGTCGCTCGTCTCGGGCGCCACGTTGTCTGAAGTGTCCCACGAGCTGGGTATCGACGACATCATCATCTTTGGTGCCTCCGAGACCGGTACGGGCGCACGCGGCCTGCATTCGGCGCTCGAGAACGTCTATGAGTCGCTCGTGGGCGCGCTGTACCTGGATGCTGGTTGGGATGCCGCGGCGGAGTTTATTCACCGCACGCTTAAGCCGCACCTGGCTACTGAGCGTGCCGAACACCCTGCGAACCCCAAGTCGTTTTTGCAGGAGTGCGTGCAGGCCGACGGCCACGAGCCTCCGGCGTATAAGCTGATCGGATCCGAGGGTCCGGCGCATGCGCCCACCTTTACCGCCGTGGTGTTGATCGATGGCATTCGTCAGGGTCGCGGCACCGGTTCCTCTAAGAAGGAAGCCGAGGGAGCCGCCGCGCTCGAGGCGCTCGACCGTATGGGTTACACCACCAATGGCGTGATTCTCAACAAGAAGCCTGTTTAAGCGAGGAACCGTGTATCTCAAGTCCCTCACGCTCAAAGGGTTCAAGTCGTTTGCCGACCGCGCCCATATGTCATTTGAGCCGGGCCTGACCGTAATCGTCGGTCCCAACGGCTCGGGAAAATCGAACATCTCCGACTCGATTCTGTGGGTCCTGGGCGAGCAGAGCGCCAAGCAGCTGCGCGGTCAGGCCATGGAGGATGTCATCTTCTCGGGCTCGTCGGCTCGCAAGCCGGTGGGTGTGGCCGAGGTCACGTTGGTGCTCGATAACTCGGACCATATGCTGCCTGTCGACTTTGACGAAGTCGCCATCACCCGTCGCATGTATCGCTCGGGCGAGAGCGAGTACCTCATTAACTCGAGTCCGTGCCGCTTGATGGACATTCAGGACATCCTGCACGATTCGGGCCTGGGCAAGGATACGCATTCCATCATCAGCCAGGGCAAGCTCGACGCCATTTTGCAGAGCCGCCCCGAGGAGCGTCGCGCCCTCATCGAGGAGGCCGCCGGCATCTCCAAGCACAAGCGCCGCAAGGAGCGCGCGCTCAAAAAGATTAAGTCGATGGACGAGCACCTGACGCGTGCCCGCGACATCAATAAGGAAATCGCCCGTCAGCTGCGACCGCTGGAGCGTCAGGTCGATCGCGCACGCAAGTACAAAGAGCTGTCCTCTCGCGCGAACGAGCTTACGCAGATGCTGGCCGTCGACGAGCTGCGTTCGCTGCAGTCGCAGTGGAACGATCTGGAGAGCCGCTCCAAGGAAGGTGCCGCCGAGCTGGAGCTTGCGCAGTACCGCATGGGCGAAAAGGAGCGCGAGCTCGAGAAGCTCCAGGTTATGCTCGAGGAAAAAGGCTTGTTTGTGGGCGACCTGGGCGAGCAGCGCCGCCATATGCAAGATGTGGTCGGCCGCATTAACTCCGACATGCGCCTGCTCGAGGAAAAGGGTCACAACATGGTGTCGCGCCTGTCTGATATGCGCGGGCAGATTTCGAGCTCCGAGCATCAGCGTCGTCGCGTGGTCGAGGAGCTTGAGGACGCGCGTGCGCAGCTTGAGGAAGTGACCGGTGCGCATATGCAGGCCCAGGAGGACGTTGACGCCGCTGGTCCTGCCGCCGCTGAGCTCCACGAGCGGCGCGTGGCGCTCGACAATCAGATTTCGCAGCTTACGCGTGAGCATCGCGATGTTCAGCGCGTAGCCGATAACGCCGCGCTCGAGCTCGCCAAGGTGAAGGACTCGCTGAGCAATGCCGAGGTCGAGGACAACATGTATGCCTCGCGCCTGGAGCAGATTGACGAGCAGCTCGAGGAGGTCATGGCCTCGCTCGAGAGCCGTCGTGACCGCGCCGAGGAGCTTGAAGGCGCTCTTGAGGAAGCGCGCCAGGCCCAGGCCGATGCGCGTGAGGCCACCGAGGTCGCCCGTGCAGCCCTGAAGGACTTGCGTAATCGTGAGAGTGAGGCGCGCAACAAGCTGTCCGAGGTGCGCTCGGAGCTTGCCAGCCAAAAGAAACTCGATGCCCGCATGGCCGACAGCTCGCCGCTCGTGAGCCGTCTGGTGGGTGCGCTGGGCGACGATGTCTTGGGTCGTCTGGGCGACGTGCTGGAGGCCCCGCGCGAGCTTGAGGGCCTGGTCGAGCAGCTGCTTGCCGGCGACATCGATGCCCTACTGTTTGATGACGCAGCCACGCTTGAGCGTGCCGGTCGTGCGGCTCTGGACCAAAAGAAGGCCTCGGGCGAGGCACTGCTGATGGCGCGCGACGTGAGCGGCGGTGCTGCTGCTAAGGGCGCTGCCGGTTCGCGTCTGGTCGATCGTCTGTCCGTTCGTGCCGGTTATGGCCCGATTGTCGAGGCCCTGCTCGGCGGCTATTACGTGGTCGACGATTTGGCTGCCGCCCTGGCCGCGCCCGTCGTTGGCGGTATGACCTACGTGACGCCCGATGGCGCTCGGGTGAGCTGTGGCGGCCTGGTGCGCGTGGGGCTCGATGCCGGCGAGGCTTCGGGTGCCTTGGAGCGCAAGCGTCGTATCCGTGAGCTGGAGGGCCTGGAGCCCGATCTGGCTGCCGTGTTTGAGCATGTGTCGGATCAGGTCGTCGAGGCCAATGCGGCCGTCGAGGGGGCGCGTGCTGCCGAGGGCGATGCCGCCGGCGAGATTGCTCGTCTTGAGGGCGAGCGCCGCTCGCTGCTCTCCGAGATCGGCCGCTTGGAGCAAAGCGCCAACAATGCCGAGGTCGAGCGCGTACGCATCTCCAAGCGCCGCGAGCAGGCCGCCGAGGCCGTTCGTGCTGCGCGTCCGCGAGTTGACGAGCTCACCCGTTCGCGCGACGAGGCCCGTGCGCAGGCAAGCGATCTGGGTCTCCAGATTGCCGAAGCCAACGACGAGCTCGATCGCGTGCGCCGTGACGATTCCGAGGCAGCCGGTAAGCTCGCCGATGCCAAGGTCCGCCTGGCTCAGACGAGCGAGCGTCTGCGTTCGCTGAAGGGCCGTGTGCCCGACCTGGAGCATCGCCTGGAGGGCATCGACCGCCGTATCCGCGGAACACGCCAGGCCTCGCGCTCACTCGAGTTGCTGCGCCTGCGCGTCGATCCCATGCACGAGCGCTATTCTGCTCTGCTGGAGCGCGCATCGGATTGGGCCGCGCGTCTGCGTGACCAGGCTTCGCTCGAGGAGGCGGACTCGGCTTCGCTCAAGAAGACCATCGAGGATGCCAAGGCCGAGGTCTCCCGCGCCAAGGAGCGGGTCGATGCCGCCACCGCGACGCAAAACGAGTTCAAGGTCGCACGCGGCAAGCTCGAGGTGCAGGTAGAGGCGGCCATCAAGGCCATTACCGCCGATGGCACCACGGTGCTCGAGGAAGCGCTCATGCTTCCTGCGCCTACCGACCGCGACGCCGCCGAGCGCGAGCTCAACCAGCTCGTGCGCCAGATCAACAACCTGGGCCCTGTGAACCAGGTTGCCATGGAGGAGTACGAGCAGCTCAAGCGCCGCGCCGATTACATCGAGGAGCAGCTGGCCGATCTGGAGAGCGCGCGCAAGGCGCTCACCAAGATCACGGTGGCCATCGACCGCAAGATGCGTAAGGCCTTCCTGGTGACCTTTGAGAAGGTCGATGCTAACTTCCGCGAGATCTTCGCCATGCTGTTCCCGGGAGGCCAGGCACATCTGGAGATGACCGACCCCGAGCATCCGGCTGAGACGGGCATCGAGGTCGTGGCACAGCCGCGCGGCAAGCGCATCACCAAGATGATGCTCATGTCGGGCGGCGAGAAGAGCCTGACGGCGCTCGCTCTGCTCTTTGCCGTGTATCGCACGCGTACGGTGCCGTTCTATGTGCTGGACGAGGTCGAGGCGGCGCTCGACGACGCCAACCTGTCCAAGCTCATCGGCGCGCTCGATGTGTTGCGTTCCGATACGCAACTCTTGGTTATCTCGCACCAGCGCCGTACTATGGAGGACGCTGACGTCCTCTACGGCGTCTCGATGCAAGCCGACGGCGTCAGTCGCGTCGTCTCGCAAAAACTCGATCGCGAAACCGGAAAGGTCGTGAATGCATAATGGGATTCTTCGATGCTCTCTCGCGCGGACTTGAGCGCAGCCGCGAGGCCCTCAACGAGGTCTTTTACTTTGGCGGCGAGGTCGATGAGGATTTTTGGGAGGACCTAGAGGACACCCTCGTCATGGGTGACATGGGTGCCGAGGTCGCGATCCAGGTGTCCGATGACCTGCGCGATGCCGCGGCCAAGAAGAACCTTAAGACCGCCCCGCAGCTCCGTCGCGCCCTGGCCGAGCAGCTCGAGCAGCATTTTGTGCCCGTCGAGCGCGATCCGTTCTCCGACACGCCGAGCTGCGTGCTGTTTGTGGGCATTAACGGTGCCGGCAAGACCACGACGGTCGGCAAGATTGCGAGCGCCATGGCTGCCCGCGGCAAGAACGTCGTGATCGGCTCGGCCGACACCTTCCGCGCCGCCGCCATCGAGCAGCTCGATGTGTGGGGCCAGCGCGCCGGCGTCCCTGTCATCAAGCGCGACCGCGGCTCCGACCCGGCAAGCGTTTGCTACGACGTGCTCGACGAGGCCGACAAGCGCGACAGCGACCTGGTGCTTATCGATACCGCCGGCCGTCTGCACACGAGCCCCGAGCTCATGCGCGAGCTTGCCAAGGTGGTTAACGTGACGCGTAAGCGCGCCGCCAATATGGCCGCCGGCCCCATGCCCGTCTCGGTTGTACTCGTAATCGATGCCGCGACAGGCCAAAACGGTCTGAACCAGGCGCTTGAGTTTAACGAGGCGTTGGGTCTGGACGGTATTATCATGACAAAGCTCGACGGAACGGCTAAGGGTGGTATCGCCATGGCCGTTGCCGAGAAGCTCAAGCTCCCGATCCTGCGCGTGGGCGTGGGCGAGCAGGTCGATGACCTGCAGGAGTTCAATGCCAAAGATTTCTGCCGCGCCCTGGTGGGCGAGTCCAACTAAGGAGTAACCAGTGTTTGATTCCCTGAGCGATCGCCTCAACGACACATTTGACCGCTTGCGCGGCAAGGGTAAGCTGACCGAGGCCGATATCACCTCGGCCATGCGCGACATTCGCATGGCGCTGCTTGAGGCCGACGTCAACTTCAAGGTCGTCAAGGAGTTTGTCGCCAAGACCAAGGAGCGCTGCATGACCGCCGAGGTCATGGAGTCGCTGTCGCCGGCGCAAAACGTCGTCAAGATCGTGCTCGACGAGCTCACCGAGATGCTCGGCTCCACCGAGAGCAAGCTCGTCTTTAGCAACCGCATCCCCAATGTCATCATGCTCGTGGGTCTGCAGGGTTCCGGTAAGACCACGGCGGCCGTAAAGCTGGCCTACCTGCTCAAGAAGCAGGGCCGATCGCCCCTGCTCGCCGCGTGCGATGTCTACCGCCCTGCCGCTGCCGACCAGCTGGCCACGCTCGGTGGAGAGATCGGCGTTCCGGTCTTCCGCGGTGACGGCGAGCACCCGGTCGATATCGCCAAGGGCGCCATCCAGGAGGCTGTCGACCACCTGCGCGATGTGGTCATCGTCGATACCGCCGGCCGCCTGCAGATCGACGAGCAAATGATGCAGGAGGCCGTGGACATCAAGAAAGCCGTCAAGCCCGATCAGGTGCTGATGGTCGTCGATGCCATGACCGGCCAGGATATCGTCAACGTTGTCTCGACCTTCGCCGAGCGCACCGACTTTGACGGCGTGATCATCTCCAAGCTCGATGGCGACGCCCGTGGCGGCGGCGCGCTTTCTGTGCGTCAGGTGACCGGCAAGCCCATCAAGTTCGTGAGCATGGGCGAGAAGCCCGATTCGCTGGAGCCGTTTTACCCGGACCGCATGGCCAAGCGCATCTTGGGCATGGGCGATGTCGTCGGCATCATCGAGAAGGCCCAGGAGGCCGCCGATGCCGAGCAGCTCGAGGCCGCCGAGCGCATGCTGCGCGAGGGCTTTACCATGAACGATATGCTCGACCAGATGAAGGCCGTCAAGAAGATGGGCGGCATGAAGGGCATTCTGGGTATGCTTCCCGGTGGCCAGCGCGCGCTCAACCAGATGGGCGGCAACCTGGACGAGGGCATCTTCGACAAGAACGAGGCCATCATCATGTCGATGACCAAGGAGGAGCGCCTTCGCCCCTCCATCATCAACGGCCAGCGCCGTGCCCGCATTGCCAAGGGCGCCGGCGTGACCCCCACCGAGGTCAATAGCCTTATGAAGCAGTGGGGCGAGATGAATAAGATGATGGGCCGCATGCGCACGATGGCCAATCAGGCGCAGGCCGGCGGCAAGAAGGGCAAGAAGGGTAAGAAGGGCAAAAAGATGCGCATGCCCAATATTCCCGGTCTGGATGCCATGGGTCTGGGCGGCATGGGCGGACTGGGAGCGGGTGGTCCTAAGTCCGATATGGACCTGCTGCGTCAGATGGAAGCGCAGATGCGCAATAAAAAATAACGACTGATTGAGTCGTGTGTTGCTAAGGCCGCCTGGATGGTACTCCAGGCGGCCTTCGCCGTTTGTTTGCAGGTTGTTGCATGTGCGGAAGCGTTCTGACGCGCGGGTTTGCCGCTAGTGGCAGCTGCAGCCCTCATGTCCGTCGTGGTCGTGATGACCGTGGCAGCCGCAGGACTCGCCATGCTCATGGGTGTGCTCGTGGTCATGACCATGGCAGTCGCAGGTGGCCTCGCCGGTCTGAGCGAGCGTTCCGGCAATGAGGGCCTCGACGCAGGCATCGCAGCTGCCCTGGGCGCCCGCATAGACGGTGATGCCGGCCTGGGTGAGCGCGTTGATGGCGCCGCCGCCGATACCGCCGCAGATGAGCGCGTCGATGCCACCGTTGGCAAGCAGGCCCGCCAGGGCGCCGTGACCGGTGCCGCCGGTGCCTACGACCTGCTCGTTGAGCACCTTGCCATCCTGGATGTCGTAGATCTTGAACTGTTCGCTGCGGCCAAAGTGCATAAAGATGTTGCCGTTGTCGTACGTCGTTGCCACCCTCACGGTGCCGACCTCCTTTGCTGGCCATGCGGCCGTCGTCGTGGTGATGGGGGAGTATGCGATATTGCCGCCCTCGATACTCAGCGCGCGCCCGTTGACCAGCGCGTTTGCCACCTTGCGATGCGCGCGGCTGCAGATGGCCGCCACGGTGGCGCGAGCGATGCCCATGTGCTGGGCGACGGTCTGCTGATTGAGGCCTTCCAGGTCGCACAGCCGCAGGACTTCGAGCTCGTCGACCGTCATCTCGATGGCGTCTCCGCTGGCAAGGCCGTCAGGGGTAAAGCCGCGATATTCGGGGATGATCCCGACGCGGCGCAATTTTTCGTGTCTTCCTGCCATACATGCTCCTTATCTGACATATGTCAATAATAGAATAGCGAATATGCGGATTTGAGCAAGGAATTTCTGGCATATGTCAGAAAATGAGGGCTTATGTTTGGGCTGTGGGGCTGCGTGCGCCTGGGCTACAATGAATCTCGCTTATAGGCGACTGACAGGAGGGTCAATGAGCAAGGCTGATCAACAGTTTGTATCCATGTGCCGCGATATTCTGGACCATGGCACCACCACCGAGGGGCAAAAGGTCCGTCCGGTGTGGGAGGATGGCACCCCTGCCTATACCATTAAAAACTTTGGCGTTACGGCACGCTACGACCTGCGCGAGGAGTTCCCCGCGCTTACCTTGCGCCGCACGGCGCTTAAGTCTGCGATGGACGAGATCCTGTGGATCTATCAAAAGAAGTCCAATAACGTTCATGACCTCAACAGCCATATTTGGGACGAGTGGGCCGACGAGACCGGCTCCATCGGCAAGGCCTATGGGTATCAGATTGGCCAGAAGAGCCATTATGCCGAGGGCGATTTCGACCAGATGGACCGCGTGCTGTACGACCTTAAGCATACGCCGTACAGCCGCCGCATCATGACCAACACGTACGTGTTTAGCGACCTGTCCGAAATGCACCTGTATCCGTGCGCGTACAGCGTGACCTATAACGTTACGCAGCGCCCGCATGACGATAAGCCCACGCTCAACATGATTCTCAACCAGCGCAGCCAGGACATTTTGGCCGCGAACAACTGGAATGTGTGCCAGTACGCCATTTTGCTGATGATGGTCGCGCAGTCGGTCGACATGATTGCTGGCGAGCTGCTGCACGTGATCGCCGATGCCCATATTTATGACCGTCATGTCGATATCGTCCGTGAGCTTATCGAGCGTCCGCAGTTTGCGGCGCCTAAGGTAACGCTTAACCCCGACGTGCATGATTTCTACGCGTTTACGACCGATGACCTTATCGTGGAGGGCTACGAGCACGGCCCGCAGGTCAAGAACATTCCCATTGCGGTGTAGGTGGCGCTTATGACGTGTAAGCTTTCTGCCATCGTCGCCGTGTGTGATGATTGGGGCATTGGTTGCGAGGGCGACATGGTGGTGTCCAATCGCGCCGACATGCGCCATTTTGTGGCGTGTACCAAGGGGTGCCCGGTCATTATGGGACGCAAGACGCTGCTGAGTTTTCCCGGCGGGCGTCCGCTCAAGAACCGCCGCAATATTGTGCTTACCCGCGACGAGAGCTTTGCTCCCGAGGGCGTCGACGTGGTGCATAGTATCGACGAGGCGCTCGCCGCGGTTGCCGATGAGCCCGTTGCCTGGGTGATCGGTGGTGGCGATGTCTATCGGCAGTTTTTGCCGTACTGCGTGGAGGCCGAGGTCACGCATAACCACTGCGTTCATCCCGTGGACACGTATTTTCCCAATTTGGACGCCGATCCTGCATGGGAAGTTTCGCAGGCTGGCGGGGTTGCCACGATTGCCGCGGGCGAGGGTGACGAGGGTCTCGATTATGAGTTCGTGACATATCGTCGCGTTGAGGCGTGAATCGCCTAGCGTGAACGGTATTATCGGGTTGATTGAATGCATGGGGCGGCGCTTCGCGTCGCCTCGTTTGGTATAGATGTGCTGTTAAGAAGGGTGCGGGCTGGCTGCTATGACTGATGCCGTTGAGGTTCTGCGAATCGATTCGCTTACGGATGAGCGGCTCGACGCCTACGTGCGACTGACCGAGCGCGAGCTTCGCTGCGTGCTGGAGCCCCAAAAGGGTATCTTTATCGCTGAGAGTGCCAAGGTTATCGAGCGCGCGGTGCGTGCCGGATACCAGCCGTTGAGCTTTCTTTTGGGCGAACGCTGGCTCGATCAGATGATGCCGCTGTTTGAGCGCCTGGTTGTGCGCGAGGGCGCAGGTCCGGTTCCTGTGTTCGTTGCCTCCATGGAGCTCATGGAGCAATTGACGGGCTTTAACGTGACGCGCGGTGCGCTCGCGGCGTTTCGTCGCCCGCGGCAGATTCCGGTTGATGAGTTCTTGGGTGGCGTCGTCGAGGCGGCGGGCGAGCGCCCGGTGCGCGTGTGCGTGCTCGAGGGTATTGTCGACCATACCAATGTGGGCGCGATTTTCCGTTCGGCGGCCGCATTGAACGTTGACGGTATTTTGGTCAGCCCTACGTGCTGCGACCCGCTGTACCGTCGCTCGGCCCGCGTGAGCATGGGCACGGTGTTTCAGGTGCCGTGGACGCGCATTGGCAGCGAGGCTCGCGTGTGGCCGCACGATGGCCTGGCGGCACTGCACGAAGCCGGTTTTTCTTGTGCTGCCATGGCATTGACGGACGATTCCGTATCGCTGGACGATCCCGTGCTGCAGGAGATTGACCGCCTGGCAATCTTTATGGGTACCGAGGGTGCCGGCCTGGGTGCCAAGACTATCGCGGGCTGCGACCGGGCCGTGCGCATTCCGATGGCGCACGGGGTCGATTCGCTTAACGTGGCAGCGGCGAGTGCCGTCGCCTTTTGGCAGCTGTGCCCGCACGTGAGCAACGAGTATCACTACCAGCCGGGGCTGTATCACTAGGCAGATAGTTTGCACCGGGCTCTGACTCGGGGTGTTTCGGTCGACGTCGGTCGGTGCTAAGCTGCTATTAGCTTAGGTCTTTAATTACTGTTTTGTCGGTTGACGTACGCTTTTGGGGAGGGCGTGTGGCTAAGAAATCTACGGCTATCGATGTAACGCAGGGTGTTATTTGGCAGCAGCTGCTTTCGCTGTGCGTTCCCATCTTTTTTAGTTCGTTTTTTCAGCAGGCCTACACGCTTATCGGTACCTATATCGTCGGCCAGTTTGGCGGCAAGCTCGCGCTAGGTGGCATTCAAGCTACGATGGTGCTCACCGAGCTCTGCATTGGCTTTTGCGTTGGCGTCGGCGCCGGCTGCGCGGTCATTACCGGTCAGTATTTTGGTCAGCACGATGATGAGCGACTGAGCCGTTCGGTCCATACGGCCATGACGCTCGCGCTGGTGGGCGGTATCGTTTTCTCGATTCTTGGCATAGTGTTCGTTGAGCCCATGCTGGTACTTATGAACACTCCACATGAACTTTTGGCCGAGGGCGTGGCCTATGCTCGTTGCTATTTTGCCGCCATGGTTGCGGCGCTGCTGCTCAATATGGGAACGGCACTGCTGCGCGCCGTGGGCGACACGCGCGGGCCTGCTGTGATCATCGCTTCCGGCTGCCTTGTTAATGCGGTGCTGGATGTCATCTTTGTTGCCGTGCTTCATATGGAGGCGCTGGGCTGCGGCATCGCGGTGGCGCTGACCATTTGCTCCAACGCCACGATGATCGTGATTCGCATGATGCACGCACCGGGTGCGTGGCGGCTTTCACTGTCCAAACTCGGCATTGATCCTGGCATTTGCAAGAGCATGATCTCGTGTGGTCTGCCGCTTGGCTTTCAGTCTGCTGCGTATTCGATTTCCAACGTTTTGATTCAGGTGTCGGTCAATTCGTTTGGTGCCGATGTCACCACGGCGTGGGGTCTTTCGGGCCGCTTGGATGGCATCGTCTGGATGGTTACCGAGGCGCTTGGCGTGTCGATCACCACGTTCTCGGCACAGAACTTTGGCGCGCGCAACTACGAGCGCATGCGCAAGGGCTACCATACGTCGCTCGTGCTGTCGTTTATGCTCATTGGCGGCCTGTCTGCCGTGCTGCTGGTATTCTCGGGTCCGTTGTCGCGTCTGTTTGTCGACGATGCTTCGATTTCGGCGTATACCACGACGATTCTTCATTTCATTGCGCCGTTCTACGCGATTTTCTCGATTATCGAGAACGCGTCGGGCTCCATTCGTGGTGCCGGCGTGAGCTTGCAGCCCATGCTGCTCACGATTTTTGGCACCGTCGTGCTCAGGGTGATCTGGGTGTTTGCGATTATGCCGTTCGATCCGTCGCTTGAGCACCTGCTGCTGGTCTACCCTGCAACCTGGCTCATCACCGCCACGATGTTCACCATCTACCACCATAGCGGCAACTGGCTCGGCCGCGCCACCGCCTAATGATCCGTATGAGACGGAGGAAAAAGGATCATTTCTCTCCGTCTTGATGTCGATGATCCGTTTTCCTCCGTCCCTTTTGGATCATTTAGTATTCGATGCCTTGACGGGCTAGGAGGCCTTCGTCGAAGTAGTGTTTGACGGGGCGCATTTCGGTGACTAGGTCGGCGAGGTCCGCGAGAGGCAGCAGCCCGCGGCCGGTGAGCACGAGCTCCGTGGTGGCAGGCTTCAGCGCGATCAGCCCCTCCACATCCTCGCGCGTCACGAATCCGCGGCGCATCGCTTCGCCGAGTTCGTCCAAAATCAGAACGTCGACCTGTGATATCTGCTCGCGTGCGAGCTCCATGATCTGCTCGGCGCAGGCCTCGGGTGTGTCGCGATCGGCCTGTACAATGCGCAGTCCCAGGCGCGGCGCGGCGTCGTGCTCGGCGCAGTGCAGCTTCTTGGCAAACTGCAGCATGAGTACGTCGAGCCCATAACCTTTGGCGCGCATCGCCAATCCCAGCGCAGCCGTGGTTTTGCCCTTGCCGTCGCCCGTATAGATCTGAACCTTGCCGACTTCAAGTGATGCCATCTCTGTCCTTTCGTGCCCGGCGTCGGTTTATCGCCGTCCGGGTTGGGTATTCTAGTTAGCATTATCAACCCCAGTAGATGGAGTTCAAGCAGATGGAGATGGATGACAACAAACGTAGACGGAATATGATCCTCTACGTGCTCATCGCCTTCGTCGTCTACCTCGTGCTCTCGACCGTTCTGTTCCCCAACATCGGTCACACGCAGCAGATTACGAAGACCGATTACTCGACGTTTGTCAAAGCGCTCGATAAGAAGAGCGTTGACAAGGTTGAGTACAACACGGACGATTACACGATTTATTACACCAAGAAGGGCGAGGACGAGAACATCGCCTACAAGACGACCGGTGTGCCGAATGATGCGGGCTTTACCGATCGCGTGCTTGAATCTGGCGCCTCGCTTGAGTCGGTCGTTCCCGATAAGAACTCGGGTCTGATGACCTACTACCTGCTCACCCTCATTCTTCCCATGGCGATTTTCTTCCTCATCGGCTGGTGGCTCAACCGCCGTATGAAGAAGGCCATGGGCGATGACGGTCCGTCGATGAACTTTGGCGGTGGTGGCTTTGGCGGCGGCGGACTGGGTAAGTCCGGCGCTCGCGTTATCGCCTCCAAAGATGTGGGCGTGACCTTTAAGGATGTTGCAGGCCAGGAAGAGGCCAAGGAATCCCTTAAGGAGGTCGTCGACTTTCTGGAGAAGCCGCAGCGCTACGAGGAAATTGGCGCCAAGCTGCCGCGCGGTGCCCTCCTTGTCGGCCCTCCGGGTACCGGTAAAACCCTGCTCGCCAAGGCCGTTGCCGGTGAGGCGGGCGTTCCGTTCTTTAGCATTTCGGGTTCTGAGTTCGTCGAGATGTTTGTCGGCCGCGGCGCCGCCAAGGTTCGCGACCTGTTTAAGCAGGCCAAGGAAAAGGCCCCGTGCATTGTGTTTATCGACGAGATCGATACCATCGGCAAAAAGCGTGACGGCGGCGGCTTTAGCGGCAACGACGAGCGCGAGCAAACGCTCAACCAGTTGCTGACCGAGATGGACGGCTTCGATAACCACAAGGGCATCGTCGTCCTCGCCGCTACCAACCGCCCCGACAGCCTTGACCCGGCCTTGCTGCGCCCCGGTCGTTTTGACCGCCGCATCCCCGTCGAGCTGCCCGACCTGACCGGCCGTAAGAACATCCTCGAGCTGCATGCGAAGAGCGTGAAGACGCAGCCGCCGATCGACCTGTCCGCGATTGCCCGCGCCACGCCCGGCGCCTCGGGCGCCGACCTGGCCAACATCATCAACGAGGGCGCCCTACGTGCCGTCCGCGAGGGGCGCAAGCGTGCCACGCAGGACGATTTTGAGGAGTCGGTGGAGGTCGTTATCGCCGGACAGCAGCGTAAGTCCACGGTGCTGTCCGACCACGAGAAGCAGGTCGTTTCCTACCACGAGATCGGCCATGCTATCGTTGCCGCCCGCCAGAAGGGGTCTGCGCCGGTCACCAAGATTACCATCGTGCCGCGCACGAGCGGCGCTCTGGGCTATACCATGCAGGTTGAGGAGGATGAGCGCTTCCTGACCACACGCCAGGAGGTCCTGGACAAGCTCGCCGTCTACTGCGGCGGACGTGCCGCCGAGGAGCTCATCTTTGGTGAGATGACGACCGGCGCCGCCAACGATATCGAGCAGGCCACCAAGCTCGCCCGCAACATGGTGACGCGCTTTGGTATGTCCGATGAGTTTGGCATGATGGCGCTCGGTACCGTGCAGAATGCGTATCTCAACCAGGACACGTCGCTCACCTGCGCCCCCGGTACGGCCGAGCGCGTGGACGCGATTGTCGCCAAGCTGATCGAGGATGCGCACGACCGCGCCCTGCAGATCCTGAAGGAGAACAAGTTCAAGCTCCACGAGCTGGCTCGTTATCTGTACAAGAAGGAGACGATCACCGGCGAGGAGTTTATGAACCTCCTCACGCGCGAAAATCCGCTGATGCCTAAGCAGCAATAGCGTTGCGTTCGGGACAGTAAATATCGACGCCCCATTTGAGTGCCTATCTCAAATGGGGCGTTTTGCTTGAGAGGGATGCATATGAAGATCGTGGTGAGTGCCTGTTTGATGGGCGAGAGCTGCAAGTATAACGGGCTCGACAACTACCATCGCGAGCTGGTCGAGGCCTGCGAGCGTACGGGGACCGAGGTCCTCTTGGTGTGCCCTGAGGTCTTTGGGGGCCTGCCCACGCCGCGCAAGCCGTCCGAGATTGTGAACGGCGAGGTTCGTACCTGCGAGGGCGTGTCCGTTGACCGGGAATTCCGCCTGGGCGCTCAACGTGCGCTCGATATGTGTGAGCAGGCGGGTGGGCCGTCCGAGATTTCCGCGTGCATTTTGCAGGATCGTAGTCCGTCGTGCGGCGTGGGCCATATCTACGACGGATCCTTCAGCGGCACGCTCACAACGGGTAACGGTGTCTTCGTTGACCTGCTCCTGCGCCACGGCTACCGCGTGATCCCGGCAAGCGAATTCGACTCGAGCATGTTACAGCAATAAAAAACCGCCACAAAGGAACTGTCCCCTTTGTGGCGGTTTTGGCCGGTTAGGCCAGGATAGAGTGGCCGTAGGCGTTGGCGGCCTTGATGGCGGCGGCGAACTTTTCGTCAGTGAAGGGCTCAGGGTTGCCCTGCTTCCACTCGTTGGTGGCGTGCGCGTATTCGCACAGGGCAGGGATGTCGGCCTCGGAAAGCCCGACCTGCTCAAGCGTCACGGGCAGGCCCATCTGCTTGTTAAAGGCGGCGTAGCGCACAAGGTTCTCGGTATCGCCCGTATAGGCAAACAGGACGAGCACGCCCAGGCTTACGACTTCGCCGTGCAGGTAGGTGCCCTCACGTGGAATGCTGCAGGTGGCGTTGTAGAACGCGTGCGCCACGCTCGAGTTGTAGTAGTAATCGTTCTGGTTGGTCAGGTTCGAGACATAGCCCGTGTTGACCACGATGTCGAGCGCGATCTGCTTGACGGCCTCGGTCGACAGGTCCTGGCGCACGTCCTCAAGACCCTGGACGCCATAGGTAAACAGCGGCTCGGAGCAGGTGTGGGCGAGTGCCAGGCCAAGACCGGCGGTGTGCTCCAAATTACCGGCGCTCGTGGCGTACTCGACCTCTGGCTGCTTAGACAGGGCATCGCCTACGCCGGCCCAGAAATACTCTGCCGGTGCCTCGGCGATGATCTTGGGGTTGATGAAGATGTGCGCCGGTCGGTTGGGGTACGAATAGCCCTCGAGCGAGCCGTCGTCGTTGTACACGACAGCAATAGCGGTCGCGGCGGAGCAGTTGGAACAGATCGTCGGGACCGTAAAGACGATCTTCTTGAGCTCGATAGCTGCGGTCTTCACGGTGTCGAGCGCCTTGCCGCCGCCGCATGCGATAAGCACGTCAGCTTCCTGGCAGGCAGGGGAGTTCACGACCTTGGCGATATTGGCACGCGTACTGTTGGTGCCGTAGACGCGCGTCTCCAGAATCTCGACGTCGGTACCCGCTAGCGCAGCTTCGATACCGGGAAGTGCTGCGGCCAGTGCCCGCTTGCCACCGATGATCGCGACCTTGGTCGCTCCGTACTCCGCCAGTGCGGTGGGCAGCTCGTCAAAGCAATCCTCGCCAACGGTGTAGTCGCTCATTCCAATCGTGCGCATAGCAACCTTCTTTCGTTCGATAAAGTGCTTTCAGGTATTTTGCTCCAAGAGAAGGTCCACAGCCGCGAGAAATTTCGAACGTATAAAACCAGTGTTGAGGGTTTTTCGTCGGCGCGGAACGTGCTAGCATACTCCGCATAAGCGTTGATGGGGACGAGTAGTCGGCCGTCCGCATGCCACAGAGAGCGGGGAGCGCTGAGAACCCGTGCATGCGACCGATGAAAATCACCCCGGAGCTGCGATCCCAACGGACGTGCCGCGCAGGTTCGTCTTAGTAGACATCGCCGAGATGGCCGTCGATACAGGCCAGCCGAGTAACGGATGCGAGCGCGCGAATACGCGGGCGAGGGCATCTAAGCTGGGTGGTTAAGCGAAGAGCTTTTACGGGCAGACTGCCTGTTTTTGTGGCGCTTCGTCCCAGCTTGTAGGGACGGGCGCTTTTTTGGTGCCCAGAGGGCGTGAGCGCCCACGACATGAAAGGGGTACCGTGGCAAACGAGTACAAGCAGACGATGAATCTGCCCAAAACCGGATTTCCCATGCGTGCCGGTCTTTCCAAGTCCGAGCCCAAGCGACTCAAGGACTGGCAGGACAACAAGGTCTACGAGCAAGTTCTAAAGAAGAACGAGGGGCATAAGAAGTTCGTGCTGCACGACGGCCCTCCGTACGCCAACGGCCCGATCCACATCGGCCATGCCATGAACAAGATCTCCAAGGACATGATCAACCGCTACTGGATGATGCAGGGCTATGAGGTTCCCTATGTCCCCGGTTGGGACTGCCACGGTCAGCCGATCGAGCACAAGGTCGAGGAGAAGCTCGGCACCGAGAAGTTCAACCAGACCTCCACGGCTAAGATCCGCGAGCTTTGCAATAAGTTCGCTGTCGAGAACATCGAGCTGCAGAAGGCCGGCTTCCGTCGCCTGGGCGTGCTCGGCGATTGGGACAACCCGTATCTGACGCTCTATCACCAGCATGACGCCGCCGACATCGAGGTCTTCAAGGCCATGTTCGACAAGGGCATGATTTATCGCGGCCACAAGCCGGTTCACTGGTGCAAGCACTGCCACACCGCGCTGGCCGAGGCTGAGATCGAGTACTCCGATGAGACGAGCCCGTCCATCTTCGTGCGCTTTGAGATGACCTCCAAGCCCGCCGGCCTCGAGAACTTCGACGGCCCGGTTGACTTTATCATTTGGACGACCACACCGTGGACCATCCCCTCCGACCAGGCCGTTTCCCTTAAGCCCGGCGCCGCCTATGTCGCCGTTGAGCACGAGGGTCGTGCCGAGGTCATGCTCGAGGACCTGGCTCCCAAGTGCTGCGAGGAGTTTGGTTGGGAGTACACCCCGGTTATGGTCGACGGTAAACCCTATGTGGTTCCCGCCGAGACCTTCCACCACATCCACTACAAGCAGCCGATCTTTGACGGTGTTGAGGGCGTGGCGCTGCTGGCCGATTACGTCGGTGTCGATGACGGTACCGGTATCGTCCACAACTCGCCCGGCCACGGCGTCGACGACTACTTTGCCTGCCTCAAGGAGGGCATCACTGACATCTGCATGCCGGTCGATGACGACGGCAAGTTCTACACCGGTGAGGAGTTTGGCACCGGTGGCCCCTTCAGCGGTATGGATACCGATGAGGCCAACCCGCACATCATCGAGTTCCTGCGCGAGCGCGGCACCCTGGTCCTCGAGAAGAAGATCACGCACAGCTATCCGCACTGCTGGCGCTGCAAACATCCGGTGCTCTTCCGTGCTACCGACCAGTGGTTTGTCTCGATGGACAAGACCGGTTTGCGCGAGCAGGCTGGCAAAGAAGTCCGCGAGAACGTCAAGTGGTATCCGGCCCACGCGGCTAACCGCATCGGTGCCATGGTCGAGCAGCGTCCCGACTGGTGCATCAGCCGTCAGCGCAACTGGGGCGTGCCTATCCCGAGCTACACTTGCGCCGACTGCGGCGAGAAGGTTATGAACGACGCCACGCTCGACGCCGTCATCAAGCTCTTCCACGAGAAGGGCTCCGACGCCTGGTTCACCGACGCTCCCGAGAGCTACCTGGGCGAGGCCTGCGTTTGCCCCAAGTGCGGCGGCCATCACCTCAAGGCCGATAAGGACATCCTCGACGTGTGGTGGGACTCCGGCGTGTCCTGGAAGGCCGTCTGCGAGTACCGTCCCGAGCTGGAGTATCCGGCGGATGTGTATCTCGAGGGCTCCGACCAGCACCGCGGTTGGTTCCAGAGCTCGCTGCTCACTTCGGTGGGCGCCAATGGCCATGCTCCCTACAAGGCGGTCGTCTCGCAGGGCTTCACGCTCGACGGCCAGGGCCGCAAGATGTCCAAGTCGCTCGGTAATGTCATCGACCCCAATAAGGTCTGTGACGAGATGGGCGCCGACATCATCCGCCTGTGGGTTGCCTCCGTCGACACCAGCTCCGATGTTTCCATCGACCACGAGATCCTTGCTCGTACGTCCGATGCCTACCGTCGTTTCCGCAACACGCTGCGCTTCTTGCTCTCCGAGCTCGAGGGTCAGTTTGAGCCCGAGACCGACGGCGTCGCCTTCGCCGACCTGCTGCCGCTCGACAAGCTCATGGTTGCCCGCCTGACCCAGGTCCAGGCCGAGGTCGACGATGCCTACGCCAGCTACGAGTTCCCGCGTGCCTACCGTGCGCTTTACGACTTCGTGGTTACCGAGCTCTCCAACGTGTACCTCGACGCCCTGAAGGACCGTCTGTACTGCGAGAAGCCCGGCTCGCTCGAGCGCCGCAGCGCCCAGACTGTGCTCGCCGAGCTCTTCTCGATGCTCATGCGCGACCTTCAGCCGATCCTGTCCTACACGGTCGACGAGGCCATGGCCTATGCGCCCGCCGGCTGCGTCGATCACCAGAAGTACGCCGCGCTGCTCGATTGGTACAAGTCGCCCATCACGTTCGACGAGGCCAATGAGTTTGAGGGCGTGCTCGAGGCTTCACTCGAGCTCCGTAGCGCCGTGACCAAGGCCCTTGAGGATGCCCGCTCCGCCGGTACCTTCACCAAGAGCCAGCAGGTCCGCGTCAAGGCGGTCGTTCCTGCCGAGATGTATGCGCTGCTGACCGGCGACAAGGCCGTCGATCTGGCCGAGTTCTACATCGTCTCCGATGTTGAGCTGACCCAGGGCGAGGAGCTTTCCGTCGCTATCGAGGCTGCCGAGGGCGAGTGCTGCGACCGTTGCTGGAACTACCGCACCACCGTTGGCGAGTACAACGGCCACGCTCATATTTGCAAGCGCTGCGCGGAGGCGCTGAACTAGCCGTTGGGGACGTTCTTAAACGACTGTCAAACAAGAACGTCCCCAACGTCAACTTTTGTCACGTCCAAGCGGCATTCTGTTTTTCGGAATGCCGCTTTCGTTTTTAGCTGGTTATTTCGCTAGCGTTGGTGAATATGCTGCGCGTTTGGCGTTTGTCACTATAAGATGATTACTTGCATTAAACGGAATTCGATGTTCTTGAGGGTAGGGGATTGATTTGGGTCGTACTGGGGATATGACGCCGCCTTTGCGCTGGCGGTTAGGTGTTGCTGGTGGGGTGGTGCTGGTTGTGCTGCTTTTTGATCAGCTGACCAAGCTTGCGGTTCGTGCCGTGGGCGACGCTTTGCATGTGACTGTTATCCCCGGTGTGATCGACTTCCTGTTTGTCCGCAATATCGGTGCTGCCTTTAGCATGGGCGAGGGGCATGGCGTTGCGTTTGCTTTGCTGGCGCTTGCGGTCATTGTCGCCATTGCCGTGTACTTGCTTCGCGCGCCCCAGCTTGCTCGCTTGGAGGTTGTGGGCATGGCGATGGTTGCGGGCGGTGCTATCGGCAACGCTATCGATCGTTTGGCCTTTGGCTTCGTGACCGATTTTATTGCCACCACCTTCGTCGACTTCCCCGTCTTTAATGTGGCCGATATCGGCATTACCTTGGGCGTCGTGCTCGCCCTCTTCGGTTACATGTTCTTGAGCCCCGCTGCCCGTGAGGTCGATGCGACCGCCGAGCTTAACGCCCGTGACGAGGCCCGCGCTAAGCGCAAGGCCCAGCAGCGTGGGGAGCGTGCCCGCAAGATTCGCGAAAGGAATGAGCGCTAATGGCCGACATCCATATCCTTGTTGCCGACGATGCCGCTGGTCAGCGTCTTGACGCCTATCTGGGCTCCAATGACGGCTGCCCTACGCGCTCTTCCTGCGCGCATCTGATTGAGGGAGGCGCCGTTGCCGTCAACGGTGAGACTTGTCTCTCTAAAAAGTACGCCGTACGCGCCGGCGATCGCATCTCGGTCGACTTGCCCGAGCCGCACGACCCGACCGACGTGATTCCCGAGGCCATTCCCCTCGATATCCGCTACGAGGACGACTACCTTATCGTGCTCTCCAAGCAGCGGGGCCTGGTGTGCCATCCCGCCCATGGCCACGAGAGCGGCACCCTTGCGAACGCTCTGGTCTACCACTGCGGCATCGATCATCTTGGTACTGTGCAGGGTGAGGACCGCCCCGGCATCGTGCATCGCCTGGATCGCGATACCTCGGGCCTTATGCTCGCGGCAAAAGATGTCGACACCCAGCGCGCGCTTCAGAATCTCATCCGCACGCGCACGCTCGACCGCCGCTATATCACGCTTGTCCACGGGCACATCGCCATGGACGAGGGCACCATCAATACCGGTATCGCCCGTTCTACGCGCGACCGCGTCAAGATGGCGGTTTCGGATGACCCCTTTGCCCGTCAGGCCATTACGACCTTTAAGGTCCTCGAGCGCTTTGATTCCACGCGTTTTGACGACGGCTATACGCTCGTTGAGTGCCACCTGTTTACGGGCCGCACACATCAGATTCGCGTGCATATGCGCCATATCAACCACGCCTGCGTGGGCGATCCGCTCTACGGCAAGTGCGATGCGCGTGCCGATCAGGGCCTGACCAGGCAGTTCCTGCATTCTTGGCGCGTTGCGTTCGATCATCCCGTAACGGGGAAGCGCATTGAGTGCCGTGATGAGCTGCCGTGGGATCTTGCCGCGGTTCTGGACGATCTGGCCCCGCGTTCGCTTGGTCGCACTGCCGCCGGCGACGACATCGTTCCGCAGCTCGGTCTTCTCGAAGCCTAGCCAGTATTAGGTGGTTTCTTGAACTCGGTAAGCCTGCGGTAAGATATACGATTGTTTACGTTACACGTTGCTGGGAGCCTGCATGCTCGCCTTTTTACAAACCAACACACCCATCGTGATCTTCAACCAGATTGTCGTCACGCTGCTCACGGTCTGCTTTCTGTACCAGGTGGTCTTCTTTGTCATTGGCGCTCTTCGTGGCGAGGTCGCGCCTCCCAAGGCCAAAAAACTCCATCGCTATGCCTTCTTTATCGCGGCGCATAACGAGGAAGCCGTAATTGCCAATCTCGTACGCTCCATCAAGGACCAGGACTATCCGTCCGAGCTTATCGAGGTCTTTGTCGTTGCCGATGCCTGCACCGACAACACGGCGCAGCTCGCGCGCGAGGCCGGTGCCATTGTTTACGAGCGCAATGACCTGGCCCGCAAGGGCAAGAGCTGGGTCATGGACTTTGGCTTCGACCGCATTCTCAACGAGTATCCCGACACGTTTGAGGGCTACTTTATCTTCGATGCCGATAACGTTATCTCCCGCGATTACGTTTCCAAGATGAATGATGCCTTTGACCAGGGCTTCCATGTGGTCACGAGCTATCGCAATTCCAAGAACTTCGGCAGCTCGTGGATCTCGGCTGCTAATGCCACGTGGTATCTACGCGAGGCGCGCTTCCTCAACAACGCGCGTAATATCTGCAAGACGTCCTGCGCTGTTTCGGGTTCGGGCTACCTCATCTCCGCCAGCGTTATCGAGGGCATGCACGGTTGGCAGTTCCACACGCTGACCGAGGACATTCAGTTCACCACGTTCTGCGCCATTCACGGCATTCGCATTGGCTATGCGCCGGCGGAGTTCTTTGACGAACAACCCGTGACGTTTAAGGCGTCCTGGAAACAGCGCATGCGTTGGACCAAGGGCTTCTACCAGGTGTTCTTTACTTACGGTAAGCACCTGGTCAAGTCGACCTTCCGCTACCATCGCTTTGCCGCCTACGACATGTTCATGACGATCGCCCCGGGTATGCTGCTGTCGCTCATCTCGATGCTCGCCAATGCGACGTTCCTGATCGTGGGTGGACTCTCGCACGGCTTTTTGGCTACCGAAGTCGAGATGCAGGCCTGTGCCGCTTCGCTCATTATGACCTTCGCCATGATGTATCTGACTTTCTTTATCCTGGCGCTGCTCACGACTATCTTTGAGTACAAGCACATTCACTGCGCGCAAAAGTGGCGTCTGGTGACTAACCTGTTTACCTTCCCGATCTTTATGTTCAGCTATATCCCCATCACGGTGGCCGCGCTGTTCCTGAAGGTCGACTGGGTTCCTACCCAGCATGCCGTAAACGTCACCCTCGACGAGGTCATGCAAGGCGCCAAATAACCACCACCAAAACCACCGCAAAGGGGACAGGCACCTTTGTGGTGGTTTTTGCTTTTGCGATGCAGCTCGAGGAGGTACTCGATGTTTTATATCCCGTTTTGGATTTGCATCTTTGCCGGCGCGGCGATTGATGCCCGTCAGCGACGTTTTCCCAATGAACTTGCCGGTGCGTGTGCGGTGACGGCGTTAGTGGGCGTTTGGCTCGACAAAGGCGTTAACACAGCGCTTGACCACGCGGGTCTTGCCGTCATTGTGTATCTTGCTCTCGTGCTGACTGAGTCCCTCTGGCGTCGTCTTCGCCAAATCCCGGGCATCGGCATGGGGGATGCCAAGGCGCTCTTCGCGCTTTGCACGCTCGACCCTATGGGTGGCATCGTGGCATTTGCCGTCGCACTCCTGGCTCTGGCCCTTTCCTGCCTCTTCACAAAATCGCGCTCCCTGCCATTGCTCCCGTTTTTAGTGCCGATTTTTGCCATAATCGAGGTCGTGGGCTGCACTTTGTAACCGATTGCGCATCCTTCTTAAGGAGCATGCCATGGAATCTAATCAAGAAACGGCCGTCATTAAGGCGCGCATGGACCGTATTCCCTCAGCGTTGTCGCCCGAACTTGTCGAGCGCATTGCCGCCGATCGTGCTTCGGGCTATGTCAACCCGTATCGTTGCAACGACGATCAGGTCATTCGTCGTATTGATCGCGCCGCCGACAAAGGCACGCTTATGCGTCCGGCGTTTATGCGCGATACCGAAAAGATACTTCATCTTCCGGCGTACACCCGTTATGCAGGCAAAACGCAGGTCTTTAGCTTCCGTAGCAATGACGATCTGTCACGCCGCGGTTTGCACGTGCAGCTTGTCTCGCGCATTGCGCGCGATATCGGTCGCGCCCTGGGGCTCAATTGCGATCTGATCGAGGCGATTGGCCTGGGTCACGACTTGGGACACACGCCTTTCGGCCATGCCGGCGAGCGCTTCCTCAACGATATCTATCATGAGCGTACGGGGCGTTATTTTTTCCATAACGTGCAGTCGGTCCGCGTGCTCGACACACTGTACGGCCGCAACGTGTCGCTCCAGACGCTCGACGGCGTGCTATGCCATAACGGCGAGTACGAGCAGCGTGTGTTTGAGCTCTCGGACATGAGCTCCTTTGACCAGTTTGACCAGACGGTTGAGGATTGCATTGCCACGGGCTATAGCGCAATTGGGCATCTGCGTCCCATGACGCTCGAGGGCTGCGTCGTTCGCATCTCGGATATTCTTGCCTACGTCGGTCGTGACCGTCAGGATGCGATCGCGGCGGGCCTGCTGTCACCCGACGCTTTTGATGATGGCCGGGGCGGTGCCTACAACAGTTGGATCCTCACGCATGCCTCCATCGATATCGTTGAGCACAGCTATGGTAAGCCGCGCATCGAGATGAGCGAGGACCTGTTTGAGGAAATCCGCCGAGCCAAGCGCGAGAACTACGAGAAGATCTATAGCAAGGGCGGTATCGAAGGCGATTCCGAGGTGGAGCTGCGCGAAGCCTTCGAAAAGCTTTACGATCGTTGCCTGCAGGATATAAACGAAGGTGACGAGTCTTCGTATATCTTTAAGCACCACATTTCTCGCATCGAGCAGCAGCTTTCCTACTACGATCGCGCCTATGCCTGGCAGAACGATAAGGACCAGGCGGTCGTGGATTACATTGCGAGCATGACGGACGGTTATTTCTGCGAGCTCACGAGCAAGCTGTTTCCGGGATTGAAGTTTCCGCACCGTACCTATATTAACGAACGGTAGTTCGTATAAATTCGGTATACTGTTAGTGGAAAACGTTTTTGATTGATACACGGGATGGCTATGGACGACCTTTTTTCTGCTTCGACGCGCGAGCGTTCCTTTCAGAATGCGCCGCTTGCGGTGCGCATGCGCCCCAATTCGCTCGACGAGTACGTGGGCCAGCAAAAGGCCGTCGGTAAGGGTTCATGGCTGCGTGCCGCGATCGAGCACGACGTGCTTTCGAGCGTGATTCTGTACGGGCCTGCCGGTACGGGCAAGACGACGCTGGCCCACATTATCGCCAACCATACCAAGAGCGAGTTTGTCGAGGTCAGCGCCGTCACGGGTACCGTGAAGGACCTGCGTCGTGTGATTGATGAGGCCAAGACGCGCCTGAATACGTACGACCGCCGCACCATTCTATTCATCGATGAGATTCACCGCTTCTCTAAGTCGCAGCAGGATGCCTTGCTGCATGCAGTTGAGAACCGTACCGTCATTATGATTGGCGCTACGACAGAGAACCCGTACTTCGAGGTCAACTCGGCACTGCTCTCACGTGGTCGCGTCGTGGAGCTTGAGCATCTGAAGGATGAGGATATCGCCACGCTTATTGAACGTGCGCTTGAGGCACCGCAGGGTTTGAACGGTAAGTTCTCGGCCGATGAGGATACGGTCAAGACCATTTGCACGCTGGCAGCGGGTGACGCTCGCTCGGCGCTCACGACGCTTGAGCTTGCGAGCGAGATTGCCGTCACGCGTCCCGATACCGAGGGAACGCCAGCGCCTGCGGCGGGGGAGCGCTATCCCATCACCGTGGATGACGTGAAGATCGCCAACCCGCGTCGCGGCTTTACGTATGACAAAAACGGCGACATGCACTACGACATCATCAGTGCGTTTATTAAGTCTATGCGCGGTAGCGACCCCGATGCCACGATCTATTGGCTCGCGCGCATGATCGATGCTGGGGAGGATCCTAAGTTTATCGCTCGCCGCATTATGATTCACGCTTCTGAGGATGTTGGCAACGCCGACCCGCAGGCGCTTTTGGTGGCGCATGCTGCCTTTAAATCTGCTGAAGTTATTGGCTATCCTGAATGTCGCATTAACCTTGCACAAGCTGCGCTCTATGTGTGCTTGGCGCCCAAGTCCAATGCGTGCGAGGCCTCGATCGATGCGGCGCTAGCCGATATCCACAGCAGTGGTCTTCGCGAGGTGCCCAGCTACCTGCGCGATCGCCATCGCCCGGGCAGCGATGAATACGGTGTGTATAAGTATCCGCACGATTATCCCGAAGGCTGGGTCGATCAGCGCTATTTGCCCGAAGGCTTGGAACGCGGTGCATTTTGGCAGCCTGCCGGCCGCGGTTGGGAAGAATGGCGCGTAGAGCAAAGTGAACGCGACCGCAGCGGGAATGCACCGAAGTAGCTGCTGATAATTTTGTCCCACGTTGCTGCTCATGGCATGTTCGGTCCCCTTTGGGGTACCATGGAAACCGTCTGTATATCGATTCCTTTGGGAGGCTTGTATGAGTCCCATTCAAATCGCCCTGCTGCTGCTCGCTGTTGCCGGCGTGTGGGCCATCGTTGAGCTCGCGCTTACCCTGCGCAAGACCCGCACCGTTGTCGACTCGCTCGATAAGACCGTTAACGACCTCAACAACACCATCGCCGAGGCTCAGCCTGTGGTGGCAAAGCTCGATGGCGCTGTCGATGAGCTTACGCCGGCGCTTGCCCAGATGGAGCCGCTGCTTAAGTCGAGCAAGACGGCAGTTGATGCCCTTACCTCCAATCTCGTAGAGGTCGAAGCCGTGGTTCGCGACATTTCTGAGGTCACCGGTAGCATGGCCGAGGCCAGCAATGCTGTGTCGAGCGTGACTGATTCTGCGGCAGGTGCCGTGCAGAAACTCTTTAACAAGGTGAAGGCTCCCGCGGCCGACGCTGAGTGCAAGCTTTCCGCTGCCGAAGAAGCCGAGCAGCCGACCGAGCGTGTCCTGATTGGCGAAGCCGGGGACGATGTCGCTGCTGGTGACAATGATGCACAGAAGCCTGCTGCTAAAGCAGCCCAGTATTACACCTACACGCCCGCCGAGACCTCTGAGGAGTCCTGCGATGAGTAGCGAAGCAACTTGCCCCATTACGCTGACCGTTGCCGGCGACCCGCGTCTGGCGCGCCTTGTGCGCATGACGGCGGCAAATGTCGGTGCGCTCTGCTCCATGTCCGTCGATCGCATCGAGGACATTCGTATGGCTGCCGAGGAAGCATTTATTTTCGGCTGCACGGCTGTTGATTCCGATGACATCTCGATCAAATTCGATGTCGACGAATCTCACGTTGGCATGACCTTTACCTTTGGCGACCAGGCCACCGTCGACGAGGATGACCAGGCCGCTGTGTATGCCGAGCTCATTTTGGCGAGCGTGTGCGACTCCTACGAAAAGACTGCGGCGCCCCTGACGCTTTCCCTCGACCTCAAGGCGGATATCTAATATGACCGAACGTTCCCGGAGCGGTAAGACCGCTTGGGACAAGGAGAAAACCCGCGAGCTGTTTCGTCGCTATAAAGAGACCGGTGACCCGGACGCACGCGAGCAGCTCGTCATGTCCCACATGAACCTGGTAAGGTTTCTTGCCAACAAGTTTAAGAACCGCGGCGAGCCGCTCGATGACCTGATGCAGGTTGGTTATTTGGGCCTGCTCAAGGCTATCGACCGCTTTGACCCTGAGCGCGGACTCGAGTTCACCACGTTTGCCACGCCTACCATCCTGGGCGAGATCAAGCGTCACTTCCGTGATAAGGGCTGGAGCGTGCGCGTGCCGCGCCGTTTGCAGGAGCTTTCTGCCAAGGTCAACCAGGCCACCGACAAGCTCACCAATGAGTTGCAGCGCTCGCCTAAGGTTGAAGAAATCGCTGAGTACCTGGGTGTGACCGTCGACGAGGTGCTGGAGGCCATGGAATCGTCTTCGGCCTATACCTCGGTGCCCATCGAGGCTCCTGGCGCGTCCGATTCCGATGATGCCCCCTCGATTCTCGACCGCTATGCCGATGACGACAACGAGCTCGATTTTACCGATGACCGCCTGGTGATCGAGGAAGCCATCCGCGATTTCTCGCCGCGTGAGCGTGAGGTTATCGAGCTGCGCTTTGTGAAGGGCATGACCCAGATCGAGATCGCCAAGAAGCTGGGTATCTCGCAGGTGCAGGTTTCGCGCCTGCTGCGCCGTACCCTTAAGAAGATACAGGACAAGATCGACCCCGACGGAGTGATGGTTCGTTCATGATTGAGCACCCCCAACAAACCGACCGCACGCTGCGCGATACTCGTATTCTGACGCTTCGCATTTGGGCTGTCGTTGGCTGCATTGTCATCGCAGCCGTCATCTTTAACCTTATGGGTATCCTGGCGCCTGTTATCGAGTTTCTCGCTGTCGGTTCCATCATCGCTTTTGTGATGTCGCCGATCACTAACTGGCTCGAGCATCACGGCGTCGGTCGTGGCATCGGTTCGCTCATCGCGCTGATCGTGGTTGTGGCAGTGCTCGTTGGCGTCGTCTGCATCCTGTCGCCTATTTTGCTCGGTCAGATTATGGAAGTCCTGAGCCGTCTGCCTGAGCAGCTTCGCGTTGCGGGCGGTGATCTCAACGAGATGATTTCGCACGCTAAGACGCTCAACAACACGCCGCTCAAGGAGTACCTGGACGATAATCTGTCCTCGCTGGTTACTGTGGCGTCCAAGTACGTATCGCAAATCGCCGCTGAGCTCGGTCGCGGCGTGTTCCCGCTGATCACCAACACGGCCTCGCAGCTGTTCGTAATCTTCCTGGGTTTGGTGCTTGCCTACTGGCTTGCCTGCGATTATCCCCGTATGCACCACGAGGTCTGTACCATCATCGGACAGGAAAAAGAGACCTCGTACCGCTTTATGGTCGCGATTCTTTCGCGCTCGGTCGGCGGTTATATGCGCGGCATGGTCGTGACGTCCATCTGCGGTGGCATCCTCGCCTTTATCGGCTTTACGCTCATTGGCCATCCCTACGCGGCACTCATGGCCATCTTTACCGGCATCATGCACTTGGTCCCGGTTGTCGGTCCCTGGGTAAGCGCGGCTATCGCCACGGTGCTTGGCTTTATGTTCAGCCCCATGCTGGCGTTGTGGACGCTCGTTGTGACCATGGTGGCTCAAAACGTCACCGATAACGTCATTTCCCCCAAGGTCATGCAGAGTTCGGTGCAGGTGCATCCCATCATGAGCCTGACGGCCCTCGTTATTGGTTCGGCACTTATGGGTCCCATCGGCATGGTCATCGCCATTCCGCTGTGCGCGGCCCTCAAGGGCATTTTCGTCTACTACTTTGAGAACGAGACCGGTCGCCAGCTCGTGGCATACGACGGCGCTGTATTTAAGGGCACGCCATATCGCGATGCCGAGGGCAACCCGGTCGCCGCCTACGACGCGCTTGGAGACGATACGTTCATTTACGAGTCCGAGCTCATCGGCAACGAGACCGCGCCCGAGGCCCAGGCGATGCCCAAGCCCGAGCTCGAGAATCCCTGGATCAAGCTCTCGGGCCTGCAGCCCGATGCGACGAGCTTTTTCAAGAATCCCTTCGCCAAGGACGATGACTCCAACTCGGACGACGATACCAAAACCGGCATCGACGGCTCCATGGACGATTCGGATTCCAAATAGGCACCGCTAGCGTTTCTTGAAGTTGTAAATGACAAGAAACGCGAGAAAAGCGATTGATAAGGGGCCGGCTACATAGAAAAAGAGAACGTCAATTGCGCGTAGAGTGTAATAGGCTTTATCGCCGGACATTACTGCATACAATACGTAGCCAAATGCTGGTTGGTTTGCGTACCAGCAGGAGAAAGCCAAAAGCGCTAAAAGTGCTACAACCAGAAGTGCATTCAGGACAAATCGTTTGCTTTTCATCGATCGCTCCTTCCGGGTGAATCTTATATGTAATTCTATAGTAGCCTTTTTCAATGCATCGCATACTCCTAAATAACGTGCACTTTCGCTGTAGGGTCGGCTTTATGTCGGCCCTCTTTTTTGCACTTGCGCGGCGGGATGGTAATATCGTTACGTTTGAACTGTTTCGATGTGAAACCGAGGAGATTCCCTCTATGAGTGCTGACTACCCGTCAATGACTACGGCCGAGATCCGCTCCAAGTTCCTCAACTTCTTTGAGGAGCGCGGTCTTAAGCTCTATCCTTCTTCGTCCCTTGTTCCCGACGACCCCTCGCTGCTGCTTGCCAACGCCGGCATGAACCAGTTTAAGGAGTACTACCAGGGCAAGAAGACCATGAAGGAGATCGGCGCGATCTCCTGCCAGAAGTGTGTCCGCACCAACGACATCGACTGCATCGGCGAGGACGGCCGTCACCTGTCGTTCTTCGAGATGCTCGGTGACTTCTCCTTTGGCGGCGTCTCCAAGCAGCAGGCTTGCGCTTGGGCCTTCGAGCTCATCACCAAGGAGTTCAAGCTGCCGCTCGATCGCCTGTACTTTACCGTCTTTACCGAGGACGACGAGACCCACGACGTGTGGCGTTCTCTGGGCGTTGCCGAGGACCACATCTCCCGCCTGGGCGAGGACGACAACTTCTGGGCTGCCGGCCCCACCGGCCCCTGCGGTCCGTGCTCCGAGATCTACTTTGACATGGGCGAGGAGGTCGGTTGCGGCAGCCCCGACTGCAAGCCCGGCTGCGACTGCGACCGCTTCCTTGAGTTCTGGAACCTCGTGTTTACCCAGTACGACCGCCAGGAGGACGGCTCCATGCCGGAGCTGCCGCACCGCAACCTCGATACGGGCATGGGCCTGGAGCGCATGGCCGCCATCATGCAGCACAAGACCGCCAACTACGACGGCGATTTGATGCAGCACCTCATCAAGCTGGGCGAGGAGATCAGCGGCAAGACCTATGACGCCGACGATTACTCCGGTGCCAGCCGCTCCCTGCGCATCATCGCCGACCACTCCCGTGCCGTCGACTTTATGATCTCTGACGGCATCCTCCCCGGTAACGAGGGTCGCGAGTACGTCCTTCGCCGTCTGCTCCGCCGTGCCGTGTTCCACGGCCGCCTGCTGGGCATCGAGGGTGCCTTCCTAACCAAGTTCATCGACGAGGTCAACGCTCAGATGGGCGAGGCCTATCCCGAGCTGCTCAAGAACGTCGCACTCGTCAAGGGTATCGTCGCCTCTGAGGAGGAGCGCTTCTCCACGACGCTCGACAACGGCCGCGTCTACCTGGACGAGGCCCTGGCAGCGCTTGCCGATGGCGCCGTGCTCCCGGGTGATGTCGCCTTTAAGCTGCACGACACCTTTGGTTTCCCCATCGACCTGACCGTCGAGATTGCCGGCACCGCCGGCCACGACGTCGACATGGACGGCTTTACCGCTTGCATGGAGGACCAGAAGGCCCGTGCTCGCGCCAATGCCAAGGGCGACGCCTGGGGCAGCTTCAACGATGTGTGGGTCGAGCTTTCGGACAAGGTCGCTGCGACCGAGTTCGACGGCTATGACAACGATGTGATCGAAGGCGCCAAGGTTGTCGCCATCGTGCGCAACGGCGAGTCCGTCGAGTCCGCTGCCGCGGGCGATGATGTTGAGGTCGTGCTCGACCGCACCCCGTTCTATGCCGAGATGGGCGGCCAGCAGGGTGACGCCGGCGAGCTTTCCGCCGAGGGCGTTTCGCTGACCGTTTCCGATACCAAGATCCACAACGGCCTGTATGCCCACGTTGCGCACGCCGCCGAGGGCACGCTGACCGTCGGTGCTACCGTGACCGCCGCGCTCGACGCCGAGCGCCGTGGCTTCCTGCGCCGCAACCACACCGCCACGCACCTGCTCGACGCTGCCCTTAAGCAGGTCCTGGGCGAGCACGTCTCCCAGGCCGGCTCGCTGGTGACGCCCGAGCACCTGCGCTTTGACTTTACACACTTCGAGGCCCTGTCCTCCGAGCAGCTCAAGGCTGTCGAGGACCTGGTCAACCAGCAGATCTTCGCTTCCAAGCCGGTCGTGACCCGTGTCATGGGCATCGACGAGGCTAAGGCTGCCGGCGCTGTCGCCCTGTTTGGCGAGAAGTACGGTGACGTCGTCCGCGTTGTCTCCGTGGGCGCTGAGGACCAGCCGTTCTCCCGCGAACTCTGCGGTGGCACACACGCTGCCAACACCGCCGAGATCGGCCTGTTCAAGATCATTTCCGAGTCCTCCACGGGCTCCAATGTCCGCCGTATCGAGGCCGTGACCTCTAAGGGTGCCCTCGACTATATGGCCGACCGCCTGGCACTCGTTGACGCCGCTGCTACTGCGCTCAAGTGCCGCGTGGATGAGGTTCCCGCTCGCGTGGAGAACCTGCAGGCCGAGCTGCGCGAGATGTCCAATAAGCTCAAGAAGGCTCTGACCGGTGGCTCCTCCGACGCCATCTCCAGCGCCATCGAGGTCGCCGTCGAGCTCGACGGCTATAAGCTCGTTGTCGCTGAGCTCCAGGGCCTTGAGGCTGCCGACCTCCGCAACGTATGGGATACCGTGCATCAGAAGGTCGCCGGCCCTGTCGCTTGTGTCGTCGCCAGCGTGACTGAGAAGGGCACTCCGGCCCTGCTCGCTGCCGGCTCCGATGACGCCGTCAAGGCCGGTTTCCACGCCGGTAACGTGATCAAGCAGATCGCGGGCCTGGTTGACGGTCGCGGTGGTGGCCGTCCCAACATGGCCCAGGCCGGTGGCAAGAACGCTGCCGGTATCGCCGATGCCCTCGCGGCCGCTAAGACCGCACTCGGCGCCTAAGAATCTAAGAAGTCACTGTGGTCGCGCTTGCGCTGGACATAGGGGAGACCAGGATCGGCATTGCCGTCTCGAGCCGTGATGGCAAGATGGCGATGCCCGTCAAGGTGCTTCCGGCTGCCGAGGTCACCGGTATGGCCAAGACGTTCCGCTACCTGGTTGAGGACTATGAGCCCGACATCCTGGTAAGCGGACGTCCCCTGACCATGGCCGGTGAGCCCGGCCCTCAGGCCGAGCGCGTTGCCGCTGTGGCGCAAAAGATTGCCGACGAGCTCGATCTTCCGTTGGAGTTTGAGGACGAGCGTCTGTCCTCGCAAGAGGCCAAGCGTATCCTGCGCGAGCAGGGACTCAACGAAAAGCAGATGAGGGGCAAGATCGACATGATTGCCGCCAGCCTGTTTTTGCAGACGTGGCTCGATCGTAAAAACGAGGAGGTTTCGCATGCCTAGTGCTTCCGATCCGCGCCAGCCGAATCGTACACAGCAGCCGGCGTCGCGCCCTGCCCAGCCTGGCCAGCGTCCGGCACAGCCGACTCAGCGCGCAGCTCAGCCTGCCGCGCGCCCGGCGCAGTCCTTCTCTCGTTCGGCCCAACCTGTTCAACGGACGGGTCAGCAGCCTTCTGCTCGTTCGGTTCAGCATTCGGCTTCTCACGCGGCTCAGCAGCCCACTGCTCGTACGGCCCAGCCTGCAGGCGGCACCCGCTTTAAGCAGCAGGCACCTACCCAGCGAACGCAGGCCCCCCAATCGCATTCGCATCACGCTCGTGGTTCGCATGGCGTTGCTCCGGCGACCCGCTCGAGCTACAACACGCATGTTCGTCGCGGTGCTCAAAAGAAAAGCTCCCCGGTGCCTATGATTATCGGTGGCGTTGTTGCCGTGCTTGCGCTTGTCGCGATCGTTTTCTTTGTCGTGCCAGCCTTCAAGGGCTTCTTTGGCGGTGAGGGTGCGAAAGTCGTTGCAGGCCAGCAGGTTACTATCACGATTCCCGACGGTGCCTCGGGTGACAGCATCGCTTCGATTCTCTCCGAGAATCATATCGTCGAAAATCCCAAGGATTATTATGCGGCGGTGAAAAAGCTCAACGCCGATATGTCGCTCAAGCCTGGTGATTATTCGTTCACCACACTCATGGATGCGACCAAGGTTGTTCAGCAGCTCATGGAAGGCCCCAACGCGGGCTCCAATGCGCTGACTATCCCTGAGGGCCTGACGGTCGATCAAGTCGCCGACCGTGTGGCCCAGGCCTACGACAGCATCTCTAAGGAAGACTTCCTCAACCAGGCCAAGGCCTCCAACTACGTGGACGACTATAGCTTCCTTAAGGGCGCCGCTAACGACTCGCTCGAGGGTTTCTTGTTCCCCAAGACCTATTCGTTGGGTGATTCGCCGACGGCCGATGGCGTGATTCGCGCTATGCTCGATCAGTTTAAGACCGAGTACAAGTCGCTTGACTTTGCGAACTGCGAAGCCAAGATTAAGGAGCGCTATGGCGTGGAGATGTTCGACTACGACATCGTCAACTTGGCCTCTATCGTTGAGCGCGAGGGCCTCAACGCCGACCAGCGCGCGCACGTGGCCTCGGTCTTCTACAACCGCCTTGCCGGCAAGCTCGACGGTCTGCGCTATCTCAACAGCGATGCGACCATGATGTATGTCACCGGTGGCGAGGTTACCGCCGACGATCTGCAGAGCGATAGTCCGTATAACACCTATAAACACGAGGGTCTGCCGCCCACGCCCATCTGCTCTCCGTCGCTCGAGGCACTCAAGGCCACGCTTGAGCCGATCGACTCCGAGGACCTGTATTTCTACATTACGCAGGACGAGGAGTACTTCTCGCAAACCTACGAAGAGCATCAACAGTCTTGGAATTAACATGAGGATTTTTAGCCCCAAACGATACGTTGCCTCGGTCGATCGCATCGACCTTGATACCCTGTGGGCCGATGGCAAACGCGCCATTCTGCTCGATCGCGATAACACCCTGGTGCCGCGCGACACCGAGCAGGTTCCCGCCGCGGTTTCTGCTTGGCTCGACGCCGCCCGCGCCAAAGGTTTTAAGCTGTGCATGGTGTCCAACAACTGGCATCGCGACCAGGTCATGAGCTCTGCACGCGAGCTGGGACTCGAGGCCATCAGCCACGCCATGAAGCCGGCGCCGTTTGCCCTCAAGGCGGGTCTTAAACGCCTCGGCGCCACAGCCGACGAGGCGGTGCTGATCGGTGATCAGCTCTACACGGACGTGTGGAGCGGCAACTTCGCCGGCGTCGATACCATCCTGGTAAAGCCGCAGGCGACGCAGGACCTGTGGTATACGCAGATCTTCCGTATCTTTGAGCACCGGGCCTTGCGCGACCTTCCCTGCGAGGAATAGGTCTCGCTATGTCCCAGCATACCAAACACGGCTGTGACCATATCTTCTTTATCGGCTTTTTGGGCGCGGGCAAATCGACGCTCGCGCGCAACGTCGGCACTATGTTCAAGCGGCGTTTTATCGATACCGACCGCCTGGTCGTGCGCCGTTGCGGTAAGTCGGTAACCGAGATTTTTGAGACCGAGGGTGAGGGTCGTTTTCGCGAGCTCGAGACCTCGGCGCTCCGTTCGCTCCAAAGCGAGCGCAGCCTGTTGGTTTCGTGCGGGGGCGGTATCGTCGAAACGCCGGTGAATATTGAGCTGATGCACGAAATGGGTACGTGCGTGTACCTCGAGGGTGACTTCGAGGATTCGATTCGCCAGATTCGTCGGTCCGACACGCGCCCCGATTTCCGTTCGCCCGAGCACGCTGCGCGCCTGTTTGAGCATCGCCGTCCGCTGTATCGCCAGGCCGCCGACCTTACCCTTGATATTCGCAACAAGTCCTTCGAGGACGTTTCCTACCTTTGTGCCGAGATGCTTTTGGAGCGTGGACTGCTATGATTCGCCGTCAACTGATCAATTTCCAAAACCGCAGTGTCGATGTCCGCGTCGGATTGGGCGCGTTCGATGAGCTGTCGCGCATGTTTGCCTCGGCTGTGGGCAAACCTAAGCGCGCGATGGTGGTTTGGAACTCCGCCACATCCGAGCGTTTTGGTGAAGTCGTCGAGCATGCGCTGGTCGACGCCGGTTTTGTCGTGTCGCCGCTAGTCCTCGAGGTTTCGCCTGCTGGTGCCACGCTGGTCGATGCCGATACCGTCTTTGGCGCCCTGTCGGCTAACGGCATTACCTGCGACGATTTGGTTGTCGCTGTCGGCGATACAGCGACCTGCTCGGTCGTTTGTTGGTGTGCCAATCAGTGGTGCGGTCGCACCGAGTGCGCCTTACTGCCGACGACGTTCGACGCCATGCTCACGGTCGCGACGACCATGAAGCCGCTCGTCGCCTCGTCGGCGAATGCGCTTCCCGCTATCGCGTTCCGTCCCGAACCGGGCTTGGTCGTGTGTGACCTCGACCTTGTTCGCGAGGCGGACCCCGAGGACCTTAAGCTCGGCTATGTGGTACTTGTTGGCACCATGCTTTCGAGCAGCAAGTCCCGCTGGAATCAGTTTACTGAGACCGTCCCCGAGATTCTCGCGGGCGAGGAGGTCGCGCTCGTCAATGCCGTTCAATGGTCTCAGACTGCCCGCAAGGACGTACTGATGGCCACGAACCCGAGCGCCCGCCATGCGCTCGATTTTGGTAAGACGGGGGAGCGTACCTTGCGCGCTTGCTTGGGTGATGCCGCTTCGCAGGTCCCTGCCTATCAGCTGTTATCCGAGGGCATGCGCTTTGAGGCGCGCCTAGCACATGATGCCTGCGACTTTGATATCGATTACGTCTTTGAGGTCGATGACTGCCTGGAGGACTTTGGTATCGAGGAACTTGCCTTCGATCTGGAGCCTGCCGCATATATCGAGGAGTTCCGCAGACAGCAGTTCGCGCGCTCAAACCGCAGCATGCTGCCGCTGCCCGCAGCACTCGGTGCCATTCGCCTAACGAGCGTTGAGGACGAGGTTCTTGAGCGCCATGCTCACGCCTACTTGGCTTCTCGCAAAGAACTTCTCTAAGATTTATTGACATCCATCGTCTTTCGTATCATGTTGAGGGGCGGGTTTTCTATCGGTTGCGGATCGCATGCGATTCCGTCGTTCGGTTGAGACCCGTCCCGTCTATATAGAGACAACAAGAAAGGAATCTGCATGTCTGAGTTTGCTGCCGGTCCTGCCGGTCGTATCGAGCGTGTCCATGCCCTGATGGCCGAGCGCGGCTACGACGCTATCGTGGTGCGCGACGAGGCCAACCTTCGTTGGCTTACGGGCGTGAAGGGCGTCTTCGACTACACCTTCGAGTTCCCGCACGCTGCGTTTATTACGGTCGACCAGTGCCTGTTCCACACCGACTCGCGCTACCTCAACAGCTTTGAGGAGAACACGCCCGCCGGCAGCCCCTGGGTCTACGACATGGACGAGGGTACCATTCCCGGCTGGGTCGCCGGCAAGATCGCGGCTAACAAGTGCCGTGTCTGCGCTGTCGAGGACGATATGCAGATTAACTTCTACCAAGGTATTCAGCGCGGCCTGGAGGACCGTTCCGTCGCCTGCATGCTGCCGCTGATGCACGACGACATCCGCAAGATGCGCGCCATCAAGGATGCCGAGGAGATCGAGCTCATGCGTCACGCACAGTCGATCACCGACGCCGCCTTCCAGCACATGCTCGGCTTTATTAAGCCCGGTATGACCGAGAAGCGGGTTCGCAACGAGCTCGAGAACTTTATGTTCGCCAACGGCGCCGACAGCTTGGCCTTCGGCTCCATTGTGGCGAGCGGGCCCAACACCGCCAACCCGCATGCCGTGCCGAGTGACCGTGTCATCGAGAAGGGCGACTTCGTCCTCATGGATTACGGCGCGGGCTACTGCGATTATCGTTCCGACATGACGCGCACTGTCGTGATGGGCGAGCCTACCCAGGAACAGCTCGACCTGTACGCGCTCGTGCGCCGTACGCACGAGGAGTGCGTCGCCGCCATCCATCCGGGCGTCGAGGGCAACGACATTTTCAAGCTTTCCAAGAAGATCATCGGCGATGCCGGTTATGGCGATTATTACAACCATGGTCTGGGTCACGGCGTGGGCATCGACATCCATGAGCTGCCCAACTTCAACCGCAGTAAGAACACCATCGAGGTCGGCTCGGTTGTCACCATGGAGCCCGGCGTCTACCTGCCCGGTGTGGGCGGCGTGCGTCTGGAGGACTACGGCGTGGTCACCGAGAACGGCTACGAGCCCTTCACCAAGACCCCGCACGACCTGCACGTCATCGATTGCTAGCCCATTTCGATAGATTTTTGGGGCGGGGCGTCCGGATCGATTCGGACGCCCCGCGTTCTCTTTTTATGCGCTCGCTACAGGCGCCGTCTGCAAGTGTATAATTTCGGTCGTATGTAATTTGGACGCTTGTGCGTTCTGCCCATAACAAGAAAGGTCGCTATGCCTACCATTTCTACCGCCGACTTCAAGAACGGCCTCGGTCTCCGCATCAAGGACAAGGTCTACACCATCGTCGAGTTTCAGCATGTCAAGCCGGGCAAGGGCGGCGCGTTTGTGCGCTACAAGACCCGCGACATCAAGAGCGGCCGCGTCGTCGAGAACACCTGCAACGCCGGCACCAAGTTCGAGAGCGTCATGCTCACCACCCGTGAGTTCCAGTACCTCTACAACGATGGCGCCGACTACATCTTCATGGACAACGAGACCTATGAGCAGGTTCCCGTTCCCGAGGACATGGTGGGCGAGAACTCCAAGTGGCTGCGCGAGAACGACATTTGCCAGCTGCTCTTCGCCGACGATGAGCTCATGGGCGTGACCCCGCCGATGTTCATCGAGACCACCATCGTCCAGACCGACCCGGGCTTTAAGGGCGACACCGTCCAGGGTTCCACCAAGCCGGCCACGATCGACACCGGCGCTGTCATCCAGGTCCCCATGTACCTCAACGAGGGCGAGGTCATCAAGGTTGACACCCGCGACGGCAAGTTCGTCTCCCGCGTCTAGCAACCAACTCTTCTAGGAGGACTCATGCCCCAGGAAATCAAGATTGACGGCATCGGCATTTCGCCCGATGTTCTGACCGCCATCGTCTCGCGCGCCGTGTCCGATGTCGAGGGCATCGCCTCCGTTGGCGTCAAGGACCTTGCCACCAACCTTGTCTCCATGATGCTCTCGTCCAAGGCCCCGGCTTCTGAGCCGGCGGTCGAGGCCGAGGTCGTCGGCGACAAGCTCGCACTCACCGTGCGTGTCGTGGTGTTCTTTGGCTATCCGTTCAAGAAACTCGCCGAGGCCGTTCGCGCCGCCGTGGTCGCTGCCATCGATGCCCAGGTTGGCGTCGAGGTCGAGCGCGTTGACGTTTGCATCGACGGCCTCGTTTTCCCCAAGGAGTAACCTTTGAGCCTTAAGGTTTATCGCGGGCGTACGCTTGCCCGCAGTCAGGCGCTGCAGCTGCTGTTCCAGGCCGAGGCCACGGACAGCCCGCTCGAGCGCGTCCTCGAGGGTGATTTCCTGATCTCGAAGGGTCCCCTCGACCCCTATGCGCTGGAGCTGTGCCGCGGTGCTTACGAGCATATCGACCGCATCGACTGCGCCCTGCGCTCCGTTGCCAAGAACTGGGATCTTATGCGCATGCCCGGCGCCGATCGCAATCTGCTGCGTATCGCCGTTTATGAGATGCGTTTCCTCACCGACGAGGAGGTCTCGGACGCCATCGTGATCAACGAGGCCGTCGAACTTGCCAAGGCCTATGGCACCGACCAGTCCGCGTCGTTCGTCAACGGCGTTCTGGGTAAGATCGCTCGCAGCGAGGAACTGCCGGGCGAGGACCTATACCAGGAGCTGCTGGCCGAGGATCGCGCTCGCGAGGAGGCACAGGCTGCCGAGGCTGCCGCTAAGGTTGCGGTTGCCCAGGCTGAGGCTGGTGTGCTGGCCGAGGATGCGGACGCTGCTGAGGCCGTCGAGGCCGACTCCGTCGAGGAGTAGCCATGCCAGAGGGTTCCGTCCGCAACTTTGATGAGATCTCGGACCGTCTGGACCAGATCATCGCTACCGTTCGCTCCAAGGATACGTCCTTGGAGCGTTCACTCGATCTGTTTGACGAAGCGATTGAGCTGGGCTCCCGCGCGGTCGATATGGTCGATAAGTTTGAGCTGACGCCGCGTGAGGCCGACAAGCTCGAGCAGGAATACGATGAGGATGCGGCAAACGAATCCCAGGATAGCTAGGCTGCATCTCCGGATACGAATGGTTGATGGCATTCATGAAACGCGTGCGTCTTGATGACGAACTGATTTCACAGGGCATCTGCGCCGATCGCGCGGATGCCCTTCGCACTCTTATGGCCGGCTTGGTCTCGAGTGGCGGTGAGCGCTTGACTTCGCCGGGTCTTAAGGTGATGCCGGGGCTGCCGCTGCACGTGAAGGGGCGCATTCCCTATGTTGGCCGCGGCGGTCTTAAGCTCGAAGGCGCGCTTGATGCGTTTGGCATCAATCCGACGGGCCTTGCCTGTCTGGATGTGGGCTGCTCTACCGGGGGTTTTACCGATTGCCTGCTCAAGCGCGGAGCTGCGACCGTTGTCTCTGTGGACGTGGGTCGCGCCCAGTTCGATTGGTCGTTGCGTCAGGACGATCGCGTGACGCTGCATGAGCGCACAAACGTGACGCAGCTGCCTGAGCTTGGCTATGCCGGCGCCATCGACCTGGCTGTGTGTGATGTCTCGTTTACCAGCATCGCGAACATTATCGATGCGGTACTGGCGTGCCTGGCGCCTACGGGTGCATTCTGCACGCTCGTAAAGCCACAGTTTGAAGCTCCGGCGGCGCTGGTGGGCGAGGGCGGCATTGTGACCGATCCCGCTGTGCGCCGCGATACGCTCGTGGCGGCGGTTGAGCTCTTTGCTGCCAAGGGGCTGTTCCCGGTCGATGTGTGCGTTTCGCCCATTCATGGTGCCAAGGGCAACGTTGAGTTTTTCCTGTACGGCACGAGATTTGAATCTGGCGACCGCTCGCAAGACGTGCTGCAATCCCAGGTATCGGTTTTGAGCGAGAAAGCTGCAACGCTATGAAGGTCTTTCTGGTTCCCAATTACTACAAGCAAGAGGCGGTCGAGAGCGGCCTGATGCTCGAGCTTTGGCTGACGCGCCAGGGCTATGAGGTCGCATGGGCTGCCGACCAGCGATCGAAGATTCAAAGCACGCCTGATATTGACGGCTCCGATCTGGTCATTACGCTCGGCGGCGACGGTACGTTGCTGCGCGCTGCCCGCATCCTCAACCATCGCGAGATTCCTATCCTCGGTCTTTCCTATGGTCACCTGGGCTTTTTAACTGCTGCGAGCCCCGAGGAGCGCGACATTCTGCAGGTCGTGAGCGACGCCCTTTCCGGCGAGCTGCACGTGAGCCGTCGCGCCACCATCGCCGCGGATATCGTGTCCGTGCGCGACGATGGCACGAAGGATGTCGTGCGCACGTTCGCCCTCAACGACATGGCGCTCACGCGCGGCCCCCTGTCCGATATGGTTGAGTTCGACATCACGGTGTCGGGCCACCATATCGATCGACTGCGTGGCGACGGCGTGGTCGTGTCCACGGCGACTGGTTCTACGGGGTACGCGCTCAGTGCAGGTGGCCCCATTGTGAGCCCCGACTATACGGGTATGGTCTGCGTACCCATTGCGCCGCACACCATTCAGGCCCGTGCCTTCTTGACTTCGCCGAGTGATGTCGTCGAAATCTTTATGTCCGATGATCGCCCGAGCGTTCCGGCGATCGCTATCGATGGACAGTTTATTACCTGCGACGGCACGGTCGAGAGCGTGGCCGTGCGCCGAGGCCCAGGCGATGTGCTGCTGCTCGACTACGGCCCCGAGAGTTTTTACAACTCGGTGAGCCGCGTATTCTACGGAGTCCGTCATGATCGATGAGCTGCAGGTTTCTAACATTGCACTCATTCGTGAGGCGACGCTGGTGCCGAGTGCCGGCTTGACCGTCCTGACCGGTGAGACCGGTGCTGGCAAGACCGCACTGCTCTCGGCGCTCAAGCTTATTTTGGGCGAGCGCGCGGATTCGTCGACGGTGCGCGAGGGCGAGGCGCTGGCGAGCGTCGAGGCGCGCCTGTTTGACGGGCCGCACGACACGGAGGGGTTCACCGTACAGCGTAGCCTTTCTGCCGAGGGCCGCAGCCGCGTGAAGATTGACGGCCGCATCGCCAGCGTGCGCGAGCTTTCGGAGCGCGTTGGCGTGATGATGGATCTGTGCGGCCAACACGAGCATCAGCGCTTGCTCGATCCATCGCATCACGTTGCGATGGTCGATGCCTGGGCGGGGCGCTCTGCGCTCGAGGCACTCGAGCACTACCGTACTTGCTTTAAAGCCTCGCGCGCGGCTGCCAAGGAGGTCCGTCGCGTTGAGGAGGCCTCGCGTGCGCAGGGGAGTCGTGTCGAGGAGGCGCGCTTTGCCCTCGAGCGCATCGGCGAGGTCGACCCTAAGCCGGGCGAGTATGAGGAACTCGAGGAATTGCTGCCGCGCTCCGAACATGCCGAGGTACTGGTTGCCACAGCTAACGATGCCCATGCATCGCTTGCCGCCGAAGGGGGAGCGCTCGATGCCGTGAACAGCGCCGTGGCAGAGCTTTCCCGAATGGCTACCGTCGATCGCAAACTGGGCGACATTGCCGATGCACTTTCGGATGCCTGCATCTCTCTTGAGGATTGCGCGAACGAACTTCGTTCCTATCGCGATGGGGTTGCCTTCGATCCTCGCGAGCTCGCTCGCATGCGCGAGCGGTATTCCGACCTCAAGGGCCTGCTGCGTCAGTGGGGTCCGACCATGGACGATGTCTTTGCCATGCGCGACCGCTCACAAGAGCTGCTGTCGCTGGTCGATGATGGCGATGAACAGATCAAAAAGGCGCGTGAGGCACTCGGGAGCGCCGAGCGCGAGCTGTTCGCTGCTGCCAGGGCACTTAAGCGCGCTCGCAATACGGCGGCCCCGCGCTTCTGCCACGAGGTCGGCCGCCAGATGGCTCGCTTGGAGATGGGTGGCGCCGAGCTCGTCTGGGAGTCGCGCGATCTTCCCCGTGCTGAGTGGACGCCCGTTGGTCCTTCGAGCTACGAGCTGCTATACCGCAGCGGTGCCGGTTTGACGCCGCGCCCCCTGCGCCGCATTGCGTCGGGCGGCGAGCTTAGCCGCGTCATGCTGGCAAGCAAGGTTGTCCTCGGTAACGCGGACGGTGTCGATACGCTGGTGTTTGACGAGGTCGATGCTGGTGTCGGTGGCTCCACGGCGCGTGCACTCGCGGGCGTGCTGGCAGATCTCGCCGCTACGCATCAGGTGATTGTCGTAACCCACTTGGCGCAGGTCGCCGTCATGGCGGACAAGCATTATGTTGTCAGCAAGGAACCGGGCGATGTTCCCCAGACGCATTTGGACGAGGTAACCGGCGAAGCGCGTACCGCCGAGATCGCCCGCATGCTGAGCGGCGATCAGTCCGAGGCAAGCTTGGCCCACGCGAAGCAGATGCTCGAAGAAGCTCGAGGTTAGGTCGTATCAGCGGTGTTGGTGGGACAAAATAGAATGAAATTTTTGTCCCACTACGCGTTTTACTCAACGACCTTATCCGGCTGGATGAGCTCCTCGTAGTAGCTGATATGCTCGCGAGCGTCTTCAATCTCGGGCAGCAGGAAGTTGTAGATGACTTCGATGATCATCGTGGCGCTGATCTTAGAGAACGCAAAGTCGCCCGTTGTCAGCAGCGCTTCGTGGTTGACGGTGTTAAAAGTGTAGTCTGCCAGGCGCGCGAGCGGGGATTTACTGTCGCTGCTGATGACGACTACGGTTGCGCCGCAGTTGCGAGCCGCTTTTGCCATGCGATTCAGTCGGCGCGATTTGCCAGAGTTTGAGATTAGCACGATAACGTCACCCGGGCGCAACGTGAGCGCAAAGCCGATTGATGTTTCGCTAATGGTGCTCGCCATGCAGCGCAGGCCCAGCTGCGAAAACTTAAATGTCGCGTCGAGCGCGACCGCGTTTGTATTGCCCACGGCGGCGAACTCAATAACGCCGGCATTCTTAAGCGCGTGTACAACTGCGGCCAACGTGTCGTGATCAATGCCGTCGATGGTCGCATTAAGCTCGCTCACCTTGGCAGCCAGGATGTTCTTGAGGCTCTGCTCCATATTGTCGAGCGAGACCTCGTCAGTCAGGCCCTCGTTACGCTGGCTTTCCAAATCCCTCGCCAACGAAAACTGAAAGCTGCGGAAGCTACCAAAGCCCAGCTTGCGGCAGAAACGCGAAACGGTCGCCTCGGACGTGGCGGCAGCGCGCGAGAGCTGAGCGGCCGTGAGGCGTGGCGCTTCGGACTGGTGCTCCAATATATAGTCGACAATGCGCTGCTCGGACTCGCTGTATCCCTGATGGGTACTAATGAGGGAAAGTGCGCTCTTGCTACTATCGGTCATGGATGGCTCCTGGTTGGCATGAAAATCTAACTTGATTTGCAACGCCATAGTATACGGGCATTTTCAATTACAAGATACACCTTGCCGTTTCAGGTGTTGATGGTAAACTTTCACCTACCGTTTACGGTTATGAAAGAACCTTTCACCGGAGAATTGCACCTTGTCTCTTCTCACGCGGACGGTAGGTTGGTATCTTTCAGTTGTGGAAAAACGCGCATCGAAGCGCGTGTAGGGGAGCGCCCGCGGGCGCTGTACTCAAGAAGGAGGGACACATGGCTAAGTTTGACATCATCGCCGCGACCGGTTGCCCGACCGGCATTGCGCACACCTTCATGGCGAAGGAGGCGCTGGAGAAGGCAGCTGCCGAGCGCGGTCTGACCATTAAGGTCGAGACTCATGGCCAGGTCGGTGTCGAGAACGAGCTCACCAAGAGTGAGATCGCTGGCGCCAAGGCCGTCGTCGTCGCAGCCGACAAGGATGTCCAGGCTGAGCGTTTCGCCGGCAAGCCCATGGTTTCCGTTGGTGTTTCCAAGGCCCTTTCCGTTGAGGCCGCCGGTAAGCTGATTGATCGCGCGCTCGCCGCCAAGGGTGACGACACGGTTGCAGCTGCCGCCGATGTCGAGGACGATGTCGAGGAGAAGGAGTCCATCGGCCACATCATCTACAAGCACCTCATGAACGGCGTCAGCCACATGCTGGTCTTCGTCGTTGCCGGTGGTGTTCTGACCGCTGTCTCGTTCCTGTGGGGCATTACGTCCTTCGATTCGACGGCGTCTGACTACAACAGCTTTGCTGCGATGCTCAAGATCATCGGCGGCATCGCAATGAACCTCATGGTTCCGGTGCTTTCCGCCTACATCGCCGAATCCATCGGCAAGCGTCCGGCGCTCGTTCCCGGTTTCGTCGCCGGTATGATCGCCATCCAGGGTCTGCCTGTTAACGCCGATACCGGTATGATCGACGCCGGTGGCGCAGGTGTGGGCTTTGGCTTCCTGGGCGGCATCGTCGGCGGCTTCCTCGCTGGCTATGTCATCCTGCTGCTCGAGAAGGTTTTTGCCGGTCTGCCCAAGAACCTGGACGGCCTCAAGGCTATCTTCCTGTACCCGCTGTTCTCGACCGCCATCGTCGGTCTGGTCATGCTCGGCATCTCCGGCCCCATGGCTGCCATCAACACCGCCATGATGGACTTCCTCAAGGGCCTGTCCGCCTCTGGCGCCGTTGTCCTGGGTCTTGCCATCGGCTGCATGTGCGCCTTTGACATGGGTGGCCCGGTCAACAAGGCTGCTTACGTCACCGGTACCGCTATGCTCACCGAGGCTCTGGCCGCCGGTGTCGGTACCGACACCTACAACTTCGGCACCAACTTCATGGCTGCCGTCTCCGCCGCCTGCATCGTTCCGCCGCTGATCACCACTTTCGCCGTCGTTGTCGGCAAGAAGTACTTCAGCCAGGAGGATCACGACGCCGGTGTCGTCAACCTCATCCTTGGTTGCACCCACATCACCGAGGGCGCCATTCCGTTCATGACCAAGAACATCTGGCCCGTCATGCCCATCATGATGCTCGGTTCCTCCATCGCTTCGATCCTGACCATCATGTTCAACGTTCATGATCCGGCGCCCCACGGTGGCTTCCTGGTCCTGCCCGTTGTCGAGAACGGTCCGCTGTGGGTCCTCGCTATCCTCATCGGCGCCGTGATCGGTGGCATCCTGTTCGTGGCCTTCAAGAAGTACGACTTCGAGAAGAACCATAAGGCCGCTCCTGCAGCCAAGCCGGTTGAGGCCCCCAAGGCCGCTGCCGTCGAGGCCCCCAAGGCCGAGGCTTCCGACTTCGTGAAGGTCGAGAACGTCTTTGTCGCCGAGGACTTCGCTTCTCGTGACGAGGCCTTGAGCTTTGTTTCCAACCAGGCCGTCAAGGCCGGTATCGCCGGCGACGCCGACGCCGTTATGAACGCCTTCCTGGCCCGCGAGGCCGAGGGCACCACGGGCATGATGGAGGGCTTCGCTATTCCGCATGCCAAGTCCGACGCCATCACCGAGGCTGCCGTCATCGTCGTCAAGGACGACTCTGGCGTGACCGGTTGGGACACCATGGACGGCGCTCCCGTCAACGTTGCCATTGCCCTGCTCATCCCGGGCGCTCAGGCTGGCACCACGCACCTCAAGATCCTGTCCAAGGTCGCCGAGGCGCTCATGGACGAGGACTTCCGTGCCACCGTCAAGGGTTCCACCGACGCCGCCGAGATCGCCAAGACGATCAACGCCCGCCTGGTCTAATTCCACGGTACGCGAATAACATCGCCCCTTGTAACAAAGGCGGAGACCCTCTCCAGGGCCTCCGCCTTTTTCATCCCCAAATAAGTTGCGGTGAAATAGGGACTGTGTAAACGATTCAACCCCAAATTCAGTCCCTATTTCACCGCAACCTACAAAAGGGTACAGATAGGCCCCTTCAACTAGTTCAACCAGGCGAACAAAAATCAGCCAGAATTCCGTTCGCACGATATTGCTCTGGACCGACTGAGTTTCCGCAGCTTGCTCGCCCACAGGGGGCCGGGCGCGGCCTGCGAGATTTATCGCGAGTTCCGCACGAGCCGAAGAGCACTAAATGTGCTCTTCGTGCGAGCCAGGACCTGACCGAGCGAAAACCAAGCAGGCGGACACGCCGACGGGCAAGGGAGAGATATATGGAAGAGATGCCCAAGAACTACGATCCGTCGACCAACGAGCCGGCGATCCTGCAGAAGTGGCTCGACGGCGGCTACTACAAGCGCCGTGAGGGCGTGGGCGACTGCACCGTCACCATTCCGCCTCCCAACGTGACCGGCAAGCTCCACATGGGCCACGCTACCGACGACTCCATTCAGGACGCCATCATCCGCATGGCCCGCATGCGCGGTAAGTCCACGCGCTGGGTGCTCGGCACCGACCACGCCGGTATCGCCACGCAGACCAAGGTCGACAAGAAGCTCAAGAGCGAGGGCATCAGCCGCTTGGAGATCGGTCGCGACAGGTTTGTCGACGCCTGCTGGGATTGGACCCACGAGTACGGCGGCATCATCGTCGAGCAGATCAAGCGCATGGGCTGCTCCGTCGATTTCGACAACGAGCGCTTCACCATGGACGAGGATTACGCCCAGGCCGTGCGTAAGGTCTTCTGCGACTGGTACCACGACGGCCTGATCTACCGTGGCAAACGCATCGTCAACTGGTGCCCCAACTGCACCACCGCCATCTCGGACGACGAGGCCGAGTATAAGGACGAGAAGGGCCACCTGTGGCACCTGCGCTACCCGCTGACCGAGCCGGTCAACGGCCAGGACTACATTGTCGTCGCCACCACGCGCCCCGAGACCATGCTCGGCGACACGGGCGTCGCCGTCTCCCCGAAGGACCCCGAGAAGGCCGCCTTTGTGGGCAAGACCGTCAAGCTTCCCATCGTCGACCGCGAGATCCCCATTTTTGAGGATTGGCATGTCGACGCCAACTTTGGCTCCGGCTTCGTCAAGGTCACCCCGGCCCACGACCCCAACGATTACGCCATGGGTCAGGCCCACAACCTGCCGCAGATCAATATCTTCGATGAGCACGCGGTGGTCGTCGAAGGCTACGGCGAGTTTACCGGCATGAACCGCGACGAGTGCCGCGAGGCCGTCATCAAGTGGTTCGAGGAGCACGACCTGCTCGATCACGTCGACGAACTCGATCACTCCGTCATGCACTGCTACCGTTGCGACGCCGCACTGGAGCCGTGGCTGTCCGAGCAGTGGTTCGTCGCCGTCGATAAGCTCAAGGGGCCGGCGCTCGACGCCGTCAACTCTGGCAAGGTCACCTTCCACCCCGCGCGCTGGACGCAGACCTACACCACCTGGATGGAGAACCTCAAGGACTGGTGCATCAGCCGTCAGCTGTGGTGGGGCCACCGCATCCCCGTGTTCTACTGCGAGGACTGCGGCTGGGAGGACGCCCTTACCGAGGACACCGATGTGTGCCCCAAGTGCGGCGGTCATCACGTGCACCAGGACGAGAACGTGCTGGACACCTGGTTCAGCTCGCAGCTGTGGACCTTTGCCACGCAGGGCTGGCCGCAAAAGCCGGAGCTGCTCGAGGGGCATCACCCCACGACGGCGCTCGTCACCGCGCGCGACATCATCGCGCTGTGGGTCGCCCGCATGGTCATGAGCTCGCTGTACTTCCTGGACGAAGTGCCGTTTAAGGACGTCGTCATCTACCCGACGATCCTTGCCAAGGACGGCAGCCGCATGTCCAAGTCCAAGGGCAACGGCGTTGACCCCATGGACCTCATCGGCATGTACGGCGCCGACGCCATGCGCTTCAACCTGCTGACGCTGTGCACCAACAACCAGGACGTCAAGTTTGACGCGAACATCGATAAGAAGACCAAGAAGCTTATCGACAGCCCGCGCACCGAGCAGGCCAAGTCGTTTGTGACCAAGATCTGGAACGCCAGCCGCTTCCTGCTCATGAACATGGAGGGCTACACGCCCGGCGAGCCCGTTGTGGAGACGCCGGCCGATGCTTGGATGTTCAGCCGCCTGGCCAAGGCCGTCCAGATGGTCACCGAGGGCATCGAGAAGTACACCTTTGGCGACATGGCCCGCGGCGTGCAGCAGTTCTTCTGGAACGAGGTCTGCGACTGGTACGTTGAGGTCACCAAGGCCCGCCTGAAGGGCGAGGGCCGTCTGCAGGCTCAGCGCAACCTGATCTTTGTGCTCGACACCTCCATTCGCCTGATGCACCCGCTTATGCCGTTTGTCACCGAGGAGATCTGGGACAACATGCCGGCGAGCGTGCTCGATCTGGACGCCGAGGGCAACGTGAACCGCGCCGAGGCGCTCATGATCGCCAAGTGGCCGGAGCCCGCCGACTACGCCAAGTACGTCGACGAGCCCGCCGAGCGCGCGTTTGAGCTGTGCCGTTCCGTCGTTTCCGCCGCCCGCGCCACGCGTTCGCGTTATCGCTTGAGCCCCAAGGCCGAGCTCGATGTGGTCGTGCGCGCTGGTGCCGAGGACATTGAGAAGCTCGAGAGCCTGCGCTCGACCATCGAGCCGCTGGCGAACACCGCCTCGCTGGTCATGGGTACCGACGTTGAGAAGCCGGCCGCGAGTATCGCCGTGGTCGATAGCGGCGTCGAGGTCTTTGTGGTGCTTGAGGGCAAGGTCGACCTTTCCGCCGAGAAGGCACGTCTGGAGAAGGAGATCGCCGCGGCGCAGAAGGAGCTCGCCGGCTGCGAGAAGACGCTGGCCAACGAGGGCTTTGTGGCCAAGGCCGCGCTCGCGGTGGTCCAGAAGAAGAGGGACCGTGCAGCTGAGCTCAAGGAGATCCTGGCGGCGCTGACTGCTCAGGTTGCTGATTTCTCGTAGTTCTTACTGAGGGGCGCGTCCCGACGCTTTGCTCGCTACTGCGGACAGTCCTGCGCAAGACGGACAGCACATTAAGTGCTGTCCTTTGCGTGCGGAACTTGTATCGAGCAAAGCGTCGGGCCGCTCCTAGTGCGGTTACGTGGCGTCCACTGTCTGCCTGTTAGGGCCACATGGCTGGTGCCTTGATTCTGCTGCAAGCGGGTAGTGGCTGATATTTTTGAACGCGAGGGGCTCATTCTATTTAATGGGCCTCTTTTTCTGTTATGGGGGACTTTGGGTTATGGCTAAGCGTTCTGGGTCGTATGTCGTTCCTTTTTCGTTTGAGTTGCTTTCGTTTGATGATGCCGTTGCTTTGGCTGCTGATACGGGGCGGATTTCTGGGGATGCTGGTCCTCTGCTTGAGACGGTCGTCGATATGCTCGATGAGCTGGGGCGTCCGGACGAGTATTTCGATTGCATTCAGGTTGCCGGTACCAATGGCAAGACTTCGACTACGCGTTTTTCGGCTGCCATTCTTCGTGGTGAGGGGCTCAAGACCGCGCTGTATACGTCGCCGCAGCTGGTGCGCTATCCCGAGCGCATGGAGGTTGATGGGTGCGTCGTGAGCGACGAGGCCTTTGCCCGTGGCGTTTCGGCAGCTGTCGAGGCGGGGCGTCGCGTGAATGCGCACCGTGTGGCGGCGGGGGAGCGTGCCTATTCCATCACGCCGTTTGACCTGCTGACGGCTGCCGCTCTTGTAGTGTTTGCCGAGGCCGCGGTGGATGTTGCCGTGCTCGAGGTTGGCATGGGCGGGCGTTGGGACGCCACAAGCGCGACTGATCCCGTCGCCGTTGCCATTACGGGCATTGGGCTCGATCACACACGCATTTTGGGCGATACGCTCGAAGCCATTGCGGGGGAGAAGGCTGCGGTTATCAAACCCGGGCGCTTGGTTGTTTTGGGCGAGGGCACGCATGAGGCGAGTGTTCAGCGTGTGATGGATGCCCGTTGTCGCGAGTGCGGCGTCGTGCCGCTCGTGGTGAGTCTTGCCACGACTAAGGTGCCGGCGCATGTGGGCGACACGATTGAGTTTAGCTGCACCACGCCGCGTGCGATCTATACGTCGAGTATGGTCAAGCCGGCCTATCAGCCGCAGAATGCCGCGTGCGCGATTATGCTATGCGAGGGCTATCTGGGCCGCGAGCTTGACCACGATGCGCTGGATTCGTCGCTTATGGGCTGCCCCACGCCGGGTCGCTTTGATGTGCTGGGAACCAATCCGCTCAAGCTGATCGACGCCTGCCATAACCCTCAGAGCTGCGAGAACTTTGTGAGCGCGCTGGACGAGATCGATCCGTGTGTGGAGAACCGCCCCACGCTGCTGTGCGCCGCGCTGGCCGATAAGGACGTGGCGGGTATCGTTGACGTTTTGGTTCCGGCGTTCCCCCGCGTGGTCGTGACCCAGACCGATTCCGATCGCGCTCTGCCGGCAGAGGAGCTCGCCGCCCTTGTGGACGCCGATAAGCTCGCGGGCGTATACCCGAGCGTGCCCGAGGCCCTCGCTGCCTTCGATGCCGCTGGCGAGGCTTTCGTTGCCGCCGGCACTATCACCCTAGCCGGCGAAGTAGCCGGCCTGCTGCGCTAATCCCGTCCCCTCATTAGTTGCGGTGAAATAGGGACTGTTTTACAAGCCAGGAGCCCCAAACAGTCCGTATATCACCGCAACTCAAAAGCGGCCAATTTGGGACGGGGCTTTTTTAGCTGCCCTGTGCCCCGAGTTGACTCGCTTGCCACGAAATGGGGCTATCTACTACGTTTTGGCGACTACCCTCGACCACACGGAACATCGCGAAATTAAAACTGCAGGTAGACGGCTTGCTGGTTTTAAAAAAAGACCCGCATGGTCGACCCATGCGGGTTGAACGTAGTAGATGGGCCGTTTTCGTGGCGCGGCGTAATCGCAATGCGGCAAAGGGACAGCCCCTTTGCCGCATTGCCTAGTCTAGGCGGACCGGATCGTGGGGGTAGGCGTTGAGAATCTCGACGCCGGACTCGGTAACTAGGGCCAGGTCCTCGATGCGGACGCCGGTGCGGCCGGGGAGGTAGATGCCCGGCTCGATGGAGAAGGTCATGCCCGGCTCGACAACCTGCTCGTTGACGAGCGAGACGTCGCCCGGCTCGTGGTCCTGCAGGCCGATCGAGTGACCCAGGCGATGCGTAAAGTACTGCCCATAGCCAGCATTCTCAATCACGTCGCGTGCGGCGCGGTCCAGGTCACACATGCGCACGCCCGGTGCGATGAGCGCTTCGGCGGCCTCGTTGGCGCGGCGCACGATGTCGTAGATGCGCGCCGTCTCCTCGTCCGGCTCGCCCCAAAAGAACGTGCGCGTCATGTCCGAGCAGTAGTTGCAGCGTCGCCCGCCAATGTCGAACAGCACCACGTCGCCGCGCTTGAGTACCGTATCGTCGGGTTCGTGATGCGGGTCGCCGGCGTTGGCGCCAAAGCTCACGATCGGCGGAAAGCTAAAGCCCTCGCAACCGTGCTTGCGATACAGGCCGAGCATCTGGTCGGCAATCTCGCGCTCCGTCACGCCCTCGTGGACGAGCTTGATGGCGTCGGCCATCACGGCGTCGTTGGCTGCCGAGGACGCGCGCATGAGCTCCTGCTCGGCGGCATCCTTGTAGGTGCGTGCGGCGGTGACGGCAAAGTCGCCCAGGAAAAACTCGCTGGCGGCGTGGCGCTCCATGAGCGGCATCAAAAAGCCGGAGCGCATGACGGTATCGATGCCGAGTGGTTTGGTCGGATCGACCTCGCGAGCGATGGCGTCGGCCACGACGTCGGTATCGGTGTGGTAGGCAACGCGCGCATTGTCATACTCGGGCAACTGATGCAGCGCGTTGACCAAGATCACGGGCTCAGCATCGCGTGCGAGCAGCACGCCGCAAAAACGCTCGAACATATCGGCATAAAAGCCGGTCAGGTAGTAAATCGACCACGGGTCGTTTACAAGCAGCTGTGCGCCGGGGTGCTGAGCCTCGAGCGCATCGAGCACGCGCGCCACACGCTGTTCATCGACATGTGCCATACATCGTCCTTTCGTTAGGGTGCCACCATGGTATCCCAAGCCCGGCAGATAGGGACGTTCCTTTTATGCCGGCACCTCGGGACACTCCTTTGCATCCCATGCGCACCCTCATAAGTTGCGGTGAAATACGGACTGTTTAGCGGCCTGAAGCCATAAAACAGTCCGTATTTCACCGCAACTGCGGAGGAGGGCGGGGTGGATGGTGGGGTAGCTAAAAGAGCCCCGTCCCTAATTAGCTACTTGGGCTCGGTCGATGTCCATGCTGGCGATCAGGTTGATGTTGGTGTTGAGGAGGTCGGGGAGGACGACGTCGCCCATGCGGATGGGGGCGTTGACGATTAGGCCTCGGATGAGGTCCATGGCTTGGGCGTGGAGGGTCAGCGGGATGGCTTCGGATGTGCGCACGGGGAGCAGGGCTTCTTCGCCGCCGGAGACGGCCACGGTGGTGGTGAGCACGCGCATGGGGCAGGTGAGCTCCTGATGCGCGAACTTATCGCCGCGCGGGCAGTTGTTGCCGGTCACGGAGCGCACCTCTGCCACGGCGCCGTCTGCGTCACGCTTTACCTCTACGGTCAGAAGGCACTCGGATGGGCAGGTGGTGCAGTTGAACTGCAGCGTCTCGATTGCGTTCGTGCTCATGGCTTTACGCCCCCTCAACAGGGTCAACGGACAGGACAATCTCGCTGGCACCCAGGTCGAGTGCACGCTGAATCACCTTCGCCGGCAGTGGGAAGGTTTCCATAACGCTCGGCTTAAACGCGCGGACCTTGCCGGCGAACAGCTCTTCGCCGTTGGCCAAGATCCTCACGCGGGCAGCGTCGACGGGTCGGCGTACGCGGAAGTTGAGCCTGGTGAGCGCCACGGCCGTAATGCGTCCCGGCAGCGCGTAGCTCGCAATGCCGGCGGGGGAGACCGTGAGCTCGCAGCCCGCGTCCGCGGCACCCGCCTCAGCATCCGTGTTGCCACCCAGCGCGTACGCCGCCGCAGCTGCGCCAGCCCTCTCGGACTCGGTCGTCACGTTGTCGGCTAGGTCGTGCACATGCAGCACATTGCCGCAGGCAAAGATGCCCGGCACGCCCGTCTGCAGGCTCTGGTCCACCACTGCGCCGCGCGTGCGCGGGTCAAGTTCAACGCCCGCGGCAACCGAAAGCTCGTTCTCGGGTATCAGACCCACCGAAAGCAGTAGCGTGTCGCACGGAACAACGCGCTCGGTCCCCGGAATGGGCACCAGGCTCTCGTCGACTTGGCTCACCTCGACTGCTTCCACGCGATCGTGTCCGATCACACGCGTGACGGTTGTGGACAGGTGCAGCGGAATGCCAAAGTCGTCAAGGCAGTTCTTGACGTTGCGGCGCAGACCGTTGGCGTACGGCATGAGCTCGTATACGCCCTCGACCGAAATCCCCTCGAGCGTGCAGCGACGTGCCATGATCAGCCCGATATCGCCCGAGCCCAAAATGACGGCTCGCGAGCCGGGCTTGAGGTTTTCGATATTGATGTATCGCTGCGCCAGGCCGGCCGTAAACACGCCGGCGGGACGACTGCCGGGAATCTTGATCTCGCTGCGCGTGCGCTCTCGGCACCCCATAGCAAGGACGACCGCGCGTCCGGTGAGCTGCAGCATGCCGGCAGGGCTCATGAGCGTGACGGTATGGACTGCGGCGGCTCCCGCGGCCTTGTCCGCATCCAGCGCGCGCACATCCGCGCCCTCGCCTGAATCAATCCCGATCACCATGCTGTCCAAGAACAGCGCAATGTCGGTTGCGTGCACCTGGTCGATAAAGCGCTGCGCGTACTCGGGACCGGTGAGTTCCTGTTTAAAGTGCGACAGGCCAAAGCCGGGGTGGATGCACTGGCGGAGGATTCCGCCCAGGTGCTGCTCGCGCTCCACGATGGCCACGTGGGCGCCGGCATTATGTGCGGCAAGCGCAGCCGCCATGCCAGCGGGTCCGCCGCCGATGACGACCACGTCGAAGGCCTGCGTCGACACCGACGCTACAGCTCCGGCCTCCGCGCGTCCGTCGCGCATATCAAACGTCGCCATCCTAGCGCACCCCCTTTAGCGGTCCCTCAACCAACCAAGATCCGGTATCCTCCAACAGCACCTCGCTGGGGTCGCACCCCAGCTCGCGTGCAAGAATCGCCACCACGCGGCTCTGGCAAAAGCCGCTTTGGCACCGACCCATGCCGGCACGACAGCGGCGCTTGACGCCCTCGACCGAAACCGCGCCTGGGCGGCGTCTGATCGCGGCCACGATCTCGGCCTCGGGCACCGTCTCGCAGCGGCAGACGATCTGTCCCCACGCGGGCTCGGACTCGATTAGCTCCTCCTTGCGCGCCAGCGGTGCGCGGTCAAAGTCGTCCGGCGCGCGGCGAATTGGGTTCCAGTCCGCCCTCTCGTGCAGCTCCACGCCCGCCTCGCGCATCACAAGCTCCATGCGCTCGGCAATGGCCGGTGCGCTCGCCACGCCCGGCGACTGAATGCCCGCCGCTTGGAAAAGTCCCGGCACCACGGTCGACTTTCCAATAAAGAAGTCGTTTGTTCCCTGAATGACCGGACGCCCGCCGGCAAATGCGCGCACCACGCGGCGCGTATCCAGGTCGGGCACCAGCTTGCGCGCGCCGGTCAGCAGCGCGTTCACATCGCTCGCATAGGTCTGCGTGTCGCCCGGCTCGCGCACAGCGGCCGTCGCGGTGATCACGGTGTTGCCGTGTACGGTGCCCGTGACGATAACGCCCTTGGACACCGGCGTGGGAACGGGGTAGAGCGGCATGAGCGCACGCGGCTCCTTGTCCAGCACCACGATGTTGCCCTGACGCCAGACCATCTGAAACTCTTCGGCGCCCGCCATATGCGAGATGTCGGCGGCGCCGTTGCCCGCGGCGTTGATCAAGTAGCGGCAGCGCACGTTGCCAACGGGGGTCGCCAGCGTAAAGCGCGCGTCGTCGCCCGACCCCGCGACTTCAATCGCTTCCACCGGAGCTGACCGCATAAACGTCACCCCGTTGGCCACGGCGTTCTCCAGCGCGGCGATGGCGACCTCAAACGGATCAACATAGCCGGTCGAGGGGCACCACAGCGCGCAAGCCGCCTGGGCACTCGCACGCGGCTCTAACTCGTGGATGTGGTCGGGTCCGACGATCGACAGCTCGGGCACACCGTTGGTAAGGCCATTGCTCCGCAGCTGCTCCAGATGCGCGCGGTCTTCGTCGTTAAAGCCCAGCACCATGGATCCTGTTCGGCAAAACAAAAATCCTAGCTCCTGGGCCCAGGTGTCATACAACTCGCAGCTACGGGCGTTGACCTGCGCCTTTACCGTGCCCGGCACCGGATCGTAGCCGGCGTGTACCAGGCCTCCGTTGGCCTTCGACGCGCCCAGCGCGATGTCGTTGGCCGCCTCGACCACGCAAATGGACAGTTCAAATCGCGCGAGCTGCCGCGCGATGGCGCATCCGGTGATGCCCGCGCCGACAATCGCGATATCAAACGTTTCTGTCACAGTGCCTCCCAGACGAGTTGACAGGCCGTCAATAAGACTATCCTACGGTCTGCATACCTCCAGCGCAGCGGCAATGCGGCGAACAGCCCCGCAACACCCGCCAACGGCAGGCGAGGGGAGACCCGGCAACGTCGACAATCTTGCCTGCCAGCTACCACGTTGACGTTTTGTTTCGATCTGTAACAGTAAGAGGGGTTTGGGGGTCCAAGATGTTACAGATCGAGATCGAAGTCGGGGAGGAACCCCTGTGTCTAAATCTGTAACATCTAGACCCGGATTCCGCTCCCACCTGTTACAGATTGAGATGTTTGTGTCCGCGCCAGCCCCGCCCCTAGCCGTGGTCCCATATAAACAAACCCCGTGGTAAACTTGACCGGACTGTTAATATTCCGAAAGGTACCCGTAATGTCCAAGTACATCTCCGAGCTCATGTCGCCGCAGCTTATGGGCGTCGTCTATGCCTTTGTTGGCTTTATCATCGCCCTGTATGTGCTGTCGGTCGTCTATGTGTTCATCGACGCTCGCCGCCGCGGCGCCAGCGCCTACGTGGCATGGGGCATCATCGCCCTCATCCCGTTTGTGGGCCTCATTGCCTACCTGGTCCTGCGCCCGCACTCCTACGCGTCCGACCGCGAGGAGCAGGAGCTGGACATGGCCCTGCGCGAGCGCCAGCTTGCCCAGTACGGCACCTGCCCGCAGTGCGGCGCGCCCATCGAGAAGGACTTCGTCGTCTGCCCGGTGTGCGACACCCAGGTTCGCAATGTCTGCCCCAGCTGCCATCGCCCGCTCGATGCGCACTGGAAGGTCTGCCCCTACTGCCGAACTCGCATCCAGTAACGCATCCATCGCCGGGCCGGCCGTAAGCCACGGGCACCGCGCACTACGCGCTAGCCGCATGCGCGCCCCGCAGCCCCGCCCCCACACGATGAAGCATGCGTAGAAAATCGCCCGCCGTGCCATTAAGGTACGGCGGGCGCTTGTATACCAAGGCAACCTGCCTATAATGATGCAAGTCAAAAACGCCGAGCGCATCGCACGCACTTGCATCAGGCATCCGAGAGGAGAAAACATACCCATGAAGGCACTCTACAATGACGGTTCGGTGGCCGAGCTCCCGCAGGACGAGGTCACGCACGTCATCCGCCACTCCGCCGCGCACATCATGGCGCAGGCCATCAAGCGCCTGTACCCCGAGGCTGACTTTGCCTACGGTCCCGCGACCGACAACGGCTTCTACTACGACGTCGACCTTCCCGAGGGCGTCAAGATCAGCGAGGACGACTTCCCCGCGATCGAGGCCGAGATGAAAAAGATCGTCAAGGAGAACCTCAAGTTCACCGTCTTTGAGAAGCCCCGCGCCGAGGCCATCGCCCTTATGGAGGAGCGTGGCGAGAAGTACAAGGTCGAGCACATCGGCGACCTGGACGACGACGCCCGCATCACCTTCTACCAGCAGGGCGACTACATCGACATGTGTGTCGGCCCCCACATCTGCTACACCAAGGCCCTCAAGGCCTTTAAGCTCACTGGCGTCTCGGGCGCTTACTGGAAGGGCGACAAGGACAACAAGATGCTCACCCGCATCAACGGCGTCGCCTTTGCCACCAAGGAAGAGCTCGACGAGCACATGCACATGCTGGAGGAGGCCAAGAAGCGCGACCACCGCAAGATCGGCCGCGAGATGGACCTCTTTATGATGCGCGACGAGGCCCCCGGCTTCCCGTTCTTCCTGCCCAACGGCATGATCCTTAAGAACACGCTGCTGGACTACTGGCGCGAGATCCACCACAAGGCCGGCTACGTGGAGATCTCCACGCCGCTCATCATGAACAAGCAGCTGTGGAAGACCTCGGGCCACTGGGACCACTACAAGGACAACATGTACTCCACCGTCATCGACGACGAAGAGTACTGCATTAAGCCCATGAACTGCCCGGGCGGCGTGCTGGTGTACGCCTCCAAGCCGCACTCCTATCGCGAGCTGCCCATTCGCGCCGGCGAGATTGGTCTGGTGCATCGCCATGAGCTGCGCGGCGCCCTGCACGGCCTGTTCCGCGTGCGCTGCTTTAACCAGGACGACGCCCATCTGTTTGTGCGTCCCGACCAGCTGACCGACGAGATCGTGGGCGTGGTCAACCTCATCGACTCCGTGTACCAGAAGTTTGGCTTTAAGTACCACGTTGAGCTTTCCACCCGCCCCGAGGACTCCATGGGTTCGGACGAGGACTGGGCTCGCGCCGAGGAGGGCCTGCGCACCGCTCTGGAGAAGCTGGGCATGGACTACGAGGTCAACGAGGGCGACGGCGCCTTCTACGGCCCCAAGATCGACTTCCATCTGGAGGACTCTCTCGGCCGTACCTGGCAGTGCGGCACCGTGCAGCTCGACTTCCAGATGCCGCTCAACTTTGACCTGGAGTACGTTGACGCCGACGGCACCAAGAAGCGCCCCATCATGCTGCATCGCGTGTGCTTTGGCTCCATCGAGCGCTTTATCGGTATTCTGATTGAGCACTTTGCGGGCAAGTTCCCCACCTGGCTGGCTCCCGTGCAGGTCAAGGCACTTCCGGTTTCCGAGAAGAGCCGCGATTACGCCCACGAGGTGTGCGCCGAGCTGGAGGAGGCTGGCATTCGCGTGGTCTGCGACGACCGCGACGAGAAGATCGGCTACAAGATCCGCGAGGCCCGCTCCATTGACCGCGTGCCCTACATGCTCATCCTGGGCGAGAAGGAGGTCGAGGCCGGCAATATCTCCGTCCGCGATCGCTCCAACGAGACCGTTCAGATGAGCGTTGACGAGTTTGTTGCGAAGGTGCTCGAGGAGATCAAGACCCGCGCCTAAGGCAAACTTCACAACAATTATCAAAGGCGACCGTCCACAAAGGGCGGTCGCCTTTTTCATGCCGAAATAAGAAAAGCCGCTGGTTGAGCGGCTTTTCTTGTTGCACAAAAAGGTACAGTTTTTTGTATCTTTCGACAGACGACATTATACGAGCAATTAATCAGCGTTTGACCAGATTACGCAAAATGTACTGCTAGTAGGTACATCTCCATACCCCTCTACAAAAACCTGTACTTTTGCGACTGCGCCTAGCTGCGAGCGAGAAGCCTGTTCTAAACGCCCCTGCATTTGCGTGCATCGCAAAGCCGACGAGGGGGCGAGAACATGGAACAGACGGCGCGGCGCCAAGAGCAGCTGCCGGGCGCATTTAATGGCTCCACCACAAACAGCCAGCACGGCCGCGTCCGCTGGTATCTGGTTCACACCCCCTATGGAAAAGAGCGCGAGACCTGCGAAAAGGTCCGCTGCATTATCCCACACAACCTTATGCAGGACGCTTTTGTAATGCAAAAGGAGTTCTGGTTTAAGCGGGACGGCGCATGGTCGCTCCAAACCAAACCTATGTACAAAGAATATTTCTTCGTCGCCACGCACGATGCCGCCGCGCTCGATAGGGCTTTGGCCCAGTTGAGCTTTGGCTGTCGCATCGCCGGCAGTAGGGAGCGGGCGTACATGCCCATGCCGGACGATGCGCAGGATTGGTACCGCAGCGTGCTGGACGACGACGGCGTGGTGCGCAACAGCATCGCGCGCATAGAAGACGGCGTGTTGCACATAGAACAGGGGCCCTTGGTGGGGCAAGAGGCCCGCGTGAAGAAGATCGACCGTCATAAACGTTGGTGCCTGGTAGACGTGGGCGTAGGCGACTCCGCTTTTAGGGAGCTGCTGCCGCTCGATGTCCCCAGCAAAACGTAAGGGAGACGTTGCACCAGCTATTCGTTCGCATTTTTGATTTTACCGATTGGGGGATCCCTGGGGAACGGGGACGTAAGTTTGACTGTGGCTGCTAAAGAAGTAACAGAGAGCAATGCGCCCGTGGGGGCGGCGCTGATTGCTCAGGCCATGGACCGGCGCGAGGGCGCCGGCCGCTACAAGGCCATGCAATCCATCATGGACTGGGATCGCTCGCGCCTGGTCTACCGTGTCGTGAAGCGCACGTTCGACATTGTGTTCAGCGGTGCCGCGCTCGTCCTCATCGCGATCCCCAGCCTCGTACTCGCCGCTGCCATCCGCCTGGAGAGCGAGGGGAGCCCCTTCTATAGCCAAATCCGCGTGGGCCGCACCCGTTCCGACGGTAGTTTAACCACCTTTCGCATGTGGAAGTTCCGCAGCATGTACAGAGATGCCGACGAACGCCTCGCCGAGCTCAGGGAGCAAAACGAGATCGCAGGCGCCATGTTCAAGATGAAGGAGGACCCGCGCGTCACCAAGATCGGGAAGTTCATCCGCAAGCACTCCATCGACGAGTTCCCGCAGTTCCTGAACGTGTTCCTGGCCCAGATGTCCGTCGTGGGCCCGCGCCCGCCGCTGCCGAATGAGGTAGCTGAGTACACCGAGTACGACCTGCAGAGGCTAGCAGTGAAACCAGGCATTACGGGGCTCTGGCAGGTTACGGAGCGCAACTCCACCGGTTTCGACGGCATGGTCCGCCGGGACCTCGAGTACATAGCTAAACGCGGAATCGTTATGGACCTCAAAATCGTCCTCCTCACGGTTCTGGAGGTCTTCAACGGGAGCGATGCGTACTAATGCAGCATGTTTTCATCATCGGATCCAAGGGGATTCCGGCAAACTACGGCGGCTACGAGACGTTCGTGGAGAAGCTGACCGAGAATCAGGCGTCGCACGACATCAAGTACCACGTGGCATGCGCCGTGGACTCCGCCGAGCAAGTCGGCGAGTTCGAGCACAACGGGGCGCACTGCTTCAACGTGCTGCGCAGGCCCGTCGGCGCCGCGAGGGCTATCATCTACGACATCGACGCCCTCAAGTGGTGCATCGCCTATATCGAGGAGAATCGAGTCCAGCACCCCATCGTCTACGTGCTGGCCTGTCGCATCGGGCCGTTCTTCGGCAGGTACGTGAACAGGATCCACGCCCTTGGCGGCGAGGTCCTCGTGAACCCCGACGGGCACGAGTGGAAGCGCGCCAAGTGGAGCGCGCCCGTCCGCAAGTACTGGAAGCTCTCGGAGCGCGGGATGGTCAAGCACGCCGACCTGATGGTGTGCGACTCCAAGAACATCGAGAAGTACATCAAAGGGGAGTATGCCGACCTGCGCCCCGAGACGACCTTCATCGCCTACGGGGCCGACATCAGGCGCTCCGCGCTCGCTGACGACGACCCCAAGTTCACGGGATGGCTCTCCGAGAAGGGCCTCGAGCCCTTCGGCTACTACCTGGTCGTGGGACGCTTCGTGCCCGAGAACAACTACGAGACCATGATCCGGGAGTTCATGGCTTCCGAATCCAAGCGGGATTTCGCGCTCGTGACGGGAGTGGACGACTCCTTCCTCGCGGAGCTCGAGCGGAAGACGCACTTCAAGTCCGATCCGCGCATCAAGTTCGTCGGGACCGTCTACGACCAGGAGCTTCTGAAGAAGATCCGTGAGCAGGCTTACGGCTACTTCCACGGCCATGAGGTCGGGGGCACCAACCCGAGCCTCCTGGAGGCCTTGGCTTCCACCCGGCTGAATCTTCTTTTAGACGTGGGCTTCAACCGTGAGGTCGCCGAGGACTCGGCCCTGTATTGGAGCAAGGAATCCGGAGACCTGGCTGAACTTATCAACCGTGCTGACGCGATGGACTTGAAGTCGATCGAGGAGTTTGATGCGGCATCGACCTCCGTTATCCGCGACCGGTATTCGTGGCGGTCCATCACCGACAGCTATGAAGACCTTTTCCTCGGAAGGCTGTAGCACTATGAAAGGCATCATCCTCGCCGGCGGTTCCGGCACCCGCCTGTACCCGCTCACGCTCGTGACCTCCAAGCAGTTGCTGCCGGTCTACGACAAGCCCATGATCTACTACCCGCTGTCCACCCTCATGCTGGCGGGCATCCGGGACATCCTCATCATCTCGACGCCGACCGACCTGCCCAACTTCGAGCGCCTGCTCGGGGACGGCTCGCGCTACGGCGTGAGCCTCTCCTACGCCGTGCAGCCGAGCCCGGACGGCCTGGCCCAGGCCTTCACCATCGGCGAGGAGTTCATCGACGGGGAGCCGTGCGCGCTGGTGCTGGGCGACAACATCTTCTACGGCAACGGCCTGTCGCGCCACCTGACGC
>OLQY01000172.1_pt1 | contig 84346 bp, 73 predicted proteins | sample 1672851 | NCBI WGS metagenome assembly OLQY01 (sample SAMEA3136730, study PRJEB25190) | human gut metagenome
TACTCAAAGCTACAGAAGAAGGCTATGAACTTCAGTCGTTCACTGAATGGCATGAAACCCATTCTATCAGTGAACTTGACAGCTACCGTATGACCATTGAACAGAAACAGGCAAAGGGCCACAAGCCTGAGGCTGCGCCTTCTGCATCTGTAAACGGCACTTATAAGACCAATTCTAAGGAGGATATTCCTGTGAACAACAATACTAACATTGCTGCAACTACTGTTTCCGATTACTTCGCCAAGGTCAAGTCGCTCTATCCTGATCATGTCTTGGACAAGGTTATTGTCTGCGTCGGAACAGGTGGAGCACGCAGTTTCCTTGAAAACTGTGCCCGCTCCGGTTTCCGGAACTTCATTCTGATGGACAAGGATGTTGTCGGAACGACCAACATTGCAACGCAGGGCGTATTCATATCCGAGATGGGAAAAAAGAAGGTCGAAGTGATTCGTGAACGTATCCTCGATATTAATCCCAAAGCCCGTGTAGTCTGTGTGGACAGCTTCCTTGACGACGCAATGAGTGACGAAGAGTTCAAGAGCTATCTCGATATGTTCCCCCATCGCCGTCCTACGGATTACCTGATCCTCGGCTGCACTGACAATTTCGAGGCACAGAAGCGCAGCTCTATGCTTGCTTTGAAGTACGGCAACCCTTATCTGGCGGCCATGATGTACGCAGGCGGTGCTGCTGCAGAGCTGATTTTTACTTATCCGGGTGTTACTGAAAGCTGTCCTCGTTGTCTCCTGCGTGATCGCTTTGAAAAGTACGAACATGGCTTTCAGAATGACGTAGACTCCTCTGCCTGCCCGATTTTTGCAACCGAACGTATGAATGCGACGAAGGGGTACATCGCTCTTATGCTGCTTATGTATCACGAAGACCCGACCAGTCCCTTTAACGATATGCTTAATAAGGTCGCAAACCGAAACTTCGTCTGGATTCGACTGAACCCTTATTTAAAGGAGACGGCACTTGGCATTGAGCTGTTTGATCGTTTGTTTGCAGGCACTCCGGAACGCTTTACTTTCATGGATGAAACGATTTGGATTCCTCAGCATCCTGATACAGATCCGCCTTGCAAGATGTGCGGCGGCACGGGTGACCTCAGAGAGTTCTCAGTGAAGTGGGCAGATATTGATACCCGTAAGATCCGGCTCCAGGATTGATGGTATTCGGAACAGGGGTAGGCAACTGAAGCTACCTGCTCCTGAGACAAAAAAGCTATCCAATAACGAAGCCTTGTTAACCGTCAATTGATGTCGTTTTCAGGGCATTGAATTTATACTGTTGTCACAGGGTTGAGAAACACTTGAAATAACCCTTGATTGATTCCTATTCATTTAATCGGCTCCACATCTGTTATGGGGAGGTAAATCTGATGTGGAGGATACCATTAACAATCGTCTGTGGCGGTAGCAGGATGTACCTGCTGCTCAGCCAACAGCACCACATGCCACTGGAGGGTAATATCGATGGCTACTTTCATTAACAAACGTATCAACAACACTACTAACACTAAGGAGGATACTTCTATGGAAAACAAGATCATGTATATCCAGCAGACCAATTCTATTGCCACTATGCTGCCCGGCGGAGGAATGCATGGCGGAGAACAGACTGACATTCTCCCCGGAGGTGGATTCCACAACGAGTGCACTGAAGAACTGCCCGGCGGAGGAATGCATGGCGGAGAACAGACTGACATTCTCCCCAGTTGTGAAATCCACGTAGATTTGAACGCTTCGCAGGAAACATCCGATGGTGTGAAAACTGACGAGGAGCCACCTTGGATGACAGGCGGTGAGTTTGGGGTTGATTGGTTCTTCGCATAAATCATGTAATTAGCAGAGGTCACAGGTAGCAGTGTTGCGAGTGCTGCCTGCGACCTGTTCCAATTATATGGCTTTGTTAACACGCGGTTGATGTTGCCTGATGACTTTTGGCAATATACTTTAATTGATAAAGCTATTACAAAACACATCATAAGGAGGCATAACAGATGAGAGAATTTGTGTATGGCAACGATCAGCAGTATGCACTGCTGAAGGAATCTTTGAATGACCATATGTGCCACGTATATGGTCACTGTACCTTTCCCTCAAGCTTCAGTAAGAACGCAGGTCGTATTGGTTTTGAGAAAGAGGGAGATACCTACGCTTTGTTTATTGATAAGGGTATTACTTGCTCCAAAAGTAATACATCTCAGCTGTTCCGAGATTGGCTTTCTGTAGGTACACTTCGATTTTTGGATTTTACTGACATGAAGGTCTTTCTTAAAAGCTTGAAGTTTCTTTACTGACATGAAGGGGGCGAAAACATGACTGGTTTAATTATTACGATTGTTGTGATTGCTGTAAGTGTTGCTGTTACATGGTGTATCTGTTCTACAAATAGCAATACCAGCAATGGCAATCAGACTGATGCTACATCAGTTAACCGTCGTCCTGCTCAAGAACGAACAGAGACAGGTCCCATGGTTTACTTTGCCAATGATCGGCATGGACGTAGTGATAGAGAATACCGTTTCAACTACAAAAAGGTAAACGGTTCCTGGAGAGCATATATTCTTCGCATGCCAAACCTTTGTGGTCGAGATGCCGGCGGCATGGCAACACATCGCTTGTTTGACAATGGGCAGCCGTATGTATGCTGGGATTCTAGGGTCAGCACACTGAAAGAAATGCAGACGATTTCTAGAGTATGGGCCGATAGCATCCAGGAATACATTGCAACTGGAAAACGATTTGGTCCACAGTAAAAGAATGGAGAATTCAACATGAGCGATATGTATGAAATGTTTTGGGTAATACTTGCTATTATCGGTATCGTTGCTGTGTGTAAGGTTACCTATCAAGTTTACCAAAGCAGAAGCAATAATACGGAGGACCATAGTATTGGTGACGTTGCCCCGCGCCCATCAAATCCGTCTCGCTCACAGGACGAGACTGGCACTATGGTCTATTATGCGGATAATCCGCACGGTCTGAACGATTGTGAGTACCGCTTCAACTACAGATATGTTTATGATACAAATCTGGAAGCAAGAACATGGCGCGCTTATATTCTCCGTATGCCAAGTTTGTGCGGTCGAAGCAGTGATGGTCATGTAATTCATCGATGGTCTGACAACAACGGCAATCACTGGGTTTGCTGGGATTCGCCTGTTGGTTCTCTCAAAGACATGCAGTCAATCTCTCGCTTCTGGGCAAATAATGTCCAAGAGTACATTGCAACCGGGAAACGTTTTGGCTAAGGAGGAAAACAATGAAGATATGTTCAAACCCTAATTGTGAGTCGTCGTTCCTTTTTGGAGACAACAAAACGACCTGCCCTTTTTGTCATGCACCGCTGATCGACAATAATGGTGCAGCAATAACACAGCAGTTGATTACACCTGTTGATGTGGTATTCGACAGTGAGCCTGAAGAGGATCGTCCTTTCATTAGCTGTTCTCTGGGCAGTGTCGAGTGTACGGGAAGAATTATCGAAATAGAACATCAGGCTTTGTTCTATAGTAAGATTCATAAACTTTTCAACACAATCATCAGAGGAGAACCGTTTCAGCTTGCTCACCAGAGTGTGGAGTACACGATCAGAGTCGAACCGATTGTGGATGGGATTCCCACCGAGGTCACAGATTTTTGCCTCTACGGCAACTATCTCGGACGTCTTCAGGTAGGAGATGAAGTACATATTAAAGCTAAGGACTGCGGTCACCGTCGCATTGCGAGGTCTATTGTTAATCTTTCAACAGGTTCGCCAGTAAAACCAGGACTGCAAATTAGTGCGCCAGTCATCAGAACTGCTTTACTCGCTGTGCTTATGGCAATTGTAATATTGGCATATCTGTTAGTTCAGCTTGTTGCATCTGGTGCTGTCACAGCACTTTTCATTTCACTTATAGCCGCCATTATGCCAATCATCATCTGTATTGTTGGACTGGGCTTTCTGTTTCGTAGTATTTTTCCAAGCCGTAGAAGAAGGAGAAGATGGTAATGAATCAGTATAATACCGGAATGCGCAATGCATCTGTCCTTGCCAAACGAATTGTCAATCTCAAAGGCAATCGTTTTCTGAATAACCTCCAGGGAATCACCTTGGATGCCAAAGCCTTTATTCCTGACATCCGCAGTTGGACTCAGCTTCATGGATTTCGAATGACCGACGCACAGTCTTCGCAAGAAATGCTCAAGAAGGCTGCGTTTCAGGGAATTCGTTCTTCGTTCAGAACAGGAGCACCTTCCGTGTATGTTTTGGACTCCAATAAGGAAGGAGTTCTCTCTGTCTATTACGGAAATATGAGTGTTGCTGCCGCCCTTAAATCAACTTTGCCAGATTGCCATACATCAGATTGTGACGGGTGGAAGCCAGATGGTTTTCGTTTTTCGGGTATTGTAATCGGTACTCTTGCCTCAGAAAATATGGCAGATACTTTTGCATCGGCGGGCATCAAAAGCGCATACATAGCGTGTACGATTGCACCTGTTGCTGATTCGGTAGCACAGCATATTTTGGCTGAAAACCGCCGTTTATCCGCAACATTGGCTCCGTATAAATCCTTTCAGCGGGTATATGGGAATTCTTCTCGGCGTGTGGTTGAAATGCCTGTACAGGAAGTAGTAGAAGCAATAGCGGTTCTCAAAGACGAATGTGAGTTCCTTCAGAACCATCTTTCCGAAGGTCTCGCCTGTGTAGCTGTTCGCTTTGGTGCCAATGACAGAAGCGACTTCTTCCGGCTTGCAAATCTGATACAGTCCGGAATGACTTCTCGTGGCGGGAATCCGGGGTTTGAGCCGGTGCGTTGTTTTGAACTGAACGGTGTATTTTCGAGCTGGAGAGACTATGTATCTATTCCACGTGTTAATCTGGGAAATGCTGAAACACTACAGCATACTGCCCATGCAGTATCATTCCAGAGTATCTCCGATGTGGCTTCTTTCTGTACTGCTCCGATTCATTCGTATTCTGGCTATTACATTGATTGCGGGCAGCCGGGTGTAGATGCACACGAATTGTTTCCTGTCGTTCCTCCGATTGATCAGGATGGGATTACTGTGGGTAAGGCCTGTAACAGTTCCGGAAATACTGTGCTCCCGCTCAGTAGTCTCCTTTGTCATTCGGCGGTCTTTGGCGCATGCAATACTGGCAAGACTAATGTTGTTATGAAGGTTCTCAATGATGCCTGGACCAACCATAGCATTCCGTTTGTTGTTCTGGAAGGTGCAAAAAAGGAGTACAACGCGATGCTCTCACGTGTTCCGGAACTTCGGATTTTTACTCCCGGTGCCGATGGAATTCCCTTGCAGATAAACCCACTGCAGCCGGAAGATGGTGTGCTGATTGAAAATCATGCAGACACTGTCGTGAGAGCTATTGCTGCAGCTACTGGAGCAGAGCATCCGATTCCTGAGGCTTTCAATGGACTGCTGAAATGCACATATCAGCGCTTCGGTTGGGAGTTTGGTACGATGGCGTATGAGGATCATAACAAACCGTTTCCGACCTTTACGGATGTTCTGGCTGATGTTGACAGTTACATTGCTACATCGGCACAGTACGGCCCGGAAGTTCGTCAGAACTTGACCGCTGCGTTGAAGATTCGCTGCGAGACATTTTCTTCTGGCGCACTTGGACGTCTTTTCTCCAAGGCTTCTGGTCTGACGGCAAAGGACTTTCTCGAAGTGCCTACGGTGGTGGAGCTTGCAGACTTTTCGGAAGAGAACACAGCGTTTCTGATGAACATTCTTCTCTTCAAATTTCAGAGTTACCTCGAGCGTCGTCCTGCATCGCACACACTGAATCGGCTTATCGTAGTAGAGGAAGCACATAATATTTTTCGCAAGACGCTGTCAGAAGACACATCGCTGGCAAAATCGAACCAGGCTTTTGACAAGATGTTTGCCGAGATTCGTGCGAGTGGAACAGGCTTGATTCTTTCTGACCAGCGCCCATCTATTATGCCCGATTCTGTGCTGGCGAATACTGCGGTAAAGGTTTGTCTGAGCATGGATTCAGAGGATGACCGAAAAACGATTGGCGGTGCAATGGGACTTTCCGATATACAGCGGCATGAACTTCACATATTTGGCATTGGCGAGTGCATCGTCACGATTCGTGGGCATCGAGGTGTGTTCCATGTAAGGGTTGACAAATTCGCCGCGGAAAGCTCTTTCTCTGCTTCCTGCATGGTATGCACTTGTCGTTTCCGGTGCAGAAAAACTGCAGTTCGGAAGCTGATTGCTGATCTGCCTCCGGAATTAGTTCGCTATCATCTGTCAAAAGTCACGGCGAACCCGTATAACATTTCTTTGCTTTCAGCAAATATAAATCACATGCTGGAAGACATGCATGTTACTGCAGCGGCTTCAACTAGGCTCTGTCTTCTTGGTGAGCTTCTTCGACGAGCTAACATTCCAATGAATGAAAGCCGGCTTATTGTAAATGTGTATAATAACTATATGAAGGAGGAAGGAAAATGAGCGAGATTAGTGGCGGCAGCGATTCCATGGATATGTCCAGCGAGACTGAAACTGGCGGTACTGAGACTGGAGTCAGCGTTGAAACAGGCGGACACATGGATTTAGGTGCAGAGACATCTTCTCAGAGCGTAGAAGGGCTGGTATCTGGCGATGAGGTGTCCATCAATCCTGCTGAAACAACGCATGGCATGAACCAGATTCTTGAAACGACTGATACTCTTGAGATGGCTCATGCCCAGGCACAAGTTGAAAGTGTCCATCATTCAGCTCTTGAAAGCATTCTTGAACACAATGGGGCGTACATCTCTGAGCAGGATCATGCAAGAATTGAAGCGGGTATTACCAGTATCAAAGCCATGGATAATCTTGGTCACGGGAAAACGGGTGGATACCACTTTGATTCCAAGAATAGCTCTATTCGAGTGGCATCTCTCAATGAAACACAGCGTGAAAGATCGACCATACACGAAACCCACCACTTTGCATCTCACAATCGTGAAATCATAGTGCCGATGCCAGACAAAGGTGGCTACATGGTACACAACACTGTTGGGACCCGTCAGTCTTCCTGGTTTCATTCAACAAGAACTGGAGAAAATTCGGGCTACTCGGAGCGTGGCAGAGGACTCAACGAAGGGATTACTACAATGCTTACAAATCGCCAGCTTACGGAGATTAGCACGGAGAAAGGTAAAGAAGCAGAACAGCAACAAATTTACGGTCATGCAGTAGATTTGACAGCTTCTCTCGAAGACATTGTCGGTGAAAACGCATTGAAGGATGCTTACTTTGGAGGGAATATGCAGGGACTGGAAACCAAGGTTGACAGTCTTGTCGGTCCTAATGAGTTTGGTCATCTTAGGGATTGCCTTGATAGGTCCATCTCCGACAATTATGCAGAACGTGTTGTAGCGACTCGTGAAGCGCAGGAAATACTCGCCAGAATGGCAGAAAGGAATAAAGTGTCATGATTGATTTTGTAATCGACCATATGGAAAATGCTGGTGTTGTGTTTGCCAGTCGTAATGAACTTGCAAGTGTCACAGAGGGAGTGAAACTGTATTTGCTTGAAAATGGCATTTCAGAAAAAGATAACAGAGATTATTTCAAAACCTACATCAACCGTAGTCTTGCAAGGATTGAACATCATGAAATGAAAACGTTTTTCATTGCATACCCTGTCATTTCCAGAGTGAATCAGATTTGCATTGAATTTAGAGCTAACAATACGCTTTCAGAAGCAAGAAAAGCAGATCTTTTAAAGGACATGTCGGAACTTTATTCATTGGGACTCGGATATAAATATATTCCGGCAGCAGAGGTGCATGAGATATTAGGAAGGCTGGCATAAGGATGAGAGTGACAGCTGATTTGAATTTTGTAGAGGAATCACTTAAACGACTTCGCATTGTTTATAGAGCACTTCCTTGCAAAAATGGGTGGTTTTACTACTGCAAAAATACATCTAATGGCATTTCATTTGATATTAAGCTTACTGACGATGGGACTGTCCGATTATGGAGATTCGTTGGTAATGCACCTATTTTCAAGGCAGGAAAACGCTGTGAATACCGTCGCCCCGAATACCCACATGCAGTTGTTGGGGTGGAGATAACAGATGAAGGCGATCTGTGTTTTTTTGCAGAACTGAAAATTGATCCATCTGACTCTGAAAGAGAAATTTGCATTCCCCATATGATTGAAAGTTATTTATCTGTGATTACTAATACATCGTCTGCTAAATAGCTCGACTTTATTTTCTGCTACAATGCTTGAAAACACAGCATTTCTTAAGTTGAGCTAATTCAAAAACGCTGTACTAATATGTGTCTCAAAACGGTATAGATGTTAACTGCCAGTTAATCGAGTTTTGAAGATATTAGATTTACAATAAGGCTATATGGAGGGAATGACTTATATGAATGATATGAATGTTATCCGAAAAACCAGTTCCGGTATCCAGAGCCTTAGTCTGGACGCAGTATTACTCGACAAGCGAATGATCTTTCTGAGCGGAGTCATAACTTCTGCGTCTGTTGATCTTATTGTAAAGCAGTTACTGTTCCTTGAAGGACTCGATGAACGCGAACGGGTGAAATTGATTATCAATTCTTCAGGTGGAGAAGTCGAAGCGGGACTGTTTCTTTATCAGCAGATAAAGGGCATGGATGTTCCGATTGATCTTTATTGTACTGAATTAGCGGCTTCAATGGCCGGTATTCTCCTGGCTGGTGGTAAACACGGTCGTTACATCCTCAAAAGTGGACGTGTAATGATCCATGAACCGCTGATTTCGGCTTCATCCGGAGGCATCTCCGGCTCAGCAAGCCAGATTGCCAGAACGGCTGAGACAATTCTTGATACAAAAAGGCGTTTGAATCAGCTTCTTGCTAACGACACTAATAGACCTATCGAAGAAATTGAAAAACTTGTTGCTGACGGTGATCACTGGTTTACTGCAGAAGAGGCTGTTGCATTCGGTATCTGTGATGCAATTGTTGATCGTGTGTGAGGAGGGAGAATTATGAGAAGAGACTCCATTGTACTTGGTAACAACTACATACTTCCTGGCTCAGATGTCGGAAAAACTCGTCCTAATGCAAATGCACTGGTAGTAGGTATCAGCGGTTGCGGAAAGTCAACAAGTGTTATTCTTCCAACTGTAGGAAGAATGGAACATAGTAACCCAATTCTCAACTATGCCAAGGAACCAGATGCGTATGCAATGGCTCGATATCTGAAAGCAAAAGGTTATAAGGTTCACATTCTTAATATTAATCATCCAGAGAAATCCACGGTATCATTCGATCCTGTACTCAGCATTGAAAGCTATGAGGACATCGACTCCTTGTCAGCCGCAATTGTTGATGCGGCAATTAAACAGACCGTGGATGATTACTGGCAGGCAAAAGCAAAACCTCTTAATGCAAGTCTGATTACTGCAGTCCTTATGACTGCCAAGGATAAAAGTTCCCCTGGAATGGCCGATGTTTTGAATCTCTTTGATAAGCTTCTGCCGCATGAAAACGGATACTCTGTTGAGACTCCGTTGGATAATATGTTCTATGAACTTGAAAAGGCTGCACCTGGCTGTTATGCCGTGAGAGAATACTCCGCATGGCATAGTTTGCCCTACCGCACTGCTTCGTGTGTGCGAGATACCCTTGCAGCTGCATTAAGTTTAGTTTTTCCAGAGTCGATTCGTAAAATGATGCAGGAAAAACCGCAGTTTGATGCTGAACATTTTGCAAATAACAAAGAAGCTCTCATTGTCATTACCAGCGCGATTGATCCTTCACAGGCTTATTATGCAAATCTTTTTTATCGTGATACGGAACGTCAGCTGCTTCGCTATGCGTCAACGTGTCCAAACGGAGAACTTCCACGCGAGGTTCGGTATATCTTCGATGACTTTGCATGTACGGCACCTATTCAGGGGTGGGCAAATGATATTAGCTTGTTTAGGTCTGCAGGACTGTCAGCAATTATGCTTTTGCAGAGTGAGCAGCAGTTAGAGGCAATTTATAAAGATGACGCCCCTATTATTCGCCAGAATTGCGCTATTTATGCATATTTCCCAGGAGGATTCGACGATAAATCCTGTGAGATTGTAAGCAAGCGTATGTGTCTGCCTTATGATGAGGTTCTCTATGCCCCGCTTGGCAAAGTGTTTATTATGCAGAGCGGAAAAAAGCCTGTACATATTCAGAGGTATGACACTTTAAATAGTGAAGAGTATCTGGAATATTTAGAAGCCAACAAAATGAAACGGAAATCATCTCATGCTAGATAATCTGAAGGAGAATGATACATGAATGCACATAAAAGATTTCTTAATGAACTGCGTGCTCCGGTGAAAAAATACAATCGAAAAATGAATGACCAGCGACGGAGAAAAACAGCTATGCCGCAAGCCGAATCTTCATCTGCCATGGATAGTGACGAGCTTATGAAAGAACTTGAAGCAAAGTTTGATGAGCTTTTTGGAACGGCAGATGATGAGTAGTGTAGAATATTATACTTTGTGCAATCAGGAGTCCAATTACGGGACTCCTGATTTTGTTAACTATTGGTTTATCGGAAATGCGCATCACTTCATGTACACTAGCAGATAAATAAGGAAAGGATGTTTTTGTATGAAAGAAAATGAATGCGTTCATAAACCGGCCAACGCATTGGTATGTGAACGGTCCTGTTCTTCGTGTATGAAAGGAAGATGCTGTTTTGAATGCGATGAGCAACATGATCTAATAAGCTATATACCACTATATTTATTTGGTCAACCAGAAGATATGCATGATATATGCAAGTACTGTTACTTACAGGCCAGGTTTTATGTAGTCTACAGTTATTATTTTCAGTGCTTATCACGGTATAAAGGCAAGGAATACTCGCCAAGTATAGAAGCTGATTCGCCAGATTCGTTTGATCCCCGTTTTCTTGAAGCTCAAGAGAAATACTATGATGTATCGCACAAATTGACAATCCTGCAAGATTCATCACAACCGCTGGTGGTAATGAGATTGTTGGTTGATTGCAGAAAGGAATTAGAAGTGCTTGAAAAACGTTTTTGCTTTACTTTCGGAGAAAACACAGATTAAATGAAGCACGATTGATAGGTTGCTATCAATTAGTATCTGTATGACCACATAAGCGAGCTGTTTAGAAAGGATGGTTTTATGAAAGATCACTCTACAATGACAACATTTGAGTTCCTGCTCAGCGTTGCCTGGAAATATATAATAGGTTTTATCTGGTATAAGAATTTCTTGTTTCGAGTTCTTCCCCACCGTGATGTGTATGACTCTCTTCAGCTCCTCTTGATTATGATGCTGGTTTCTGTGGTCGGGTTCATCATTGTGATGAACCGAAGAAAAAATGGATGGACTGCAACAGCGTGTTTTGTTTTTCCGTTTGGCCTTTATACAATGTTGACCTATTCGACTACTTCGGCATTGTTTATCCGAGTTGTAGCAGCAACATCAATTCTTTTATCACTTGTATATTCGATTTTGCTTTTCACGAGAAAAATTAAACAGAGGGGCCAAATCGCACGAAGAAAAGTGCTGCAGAGCCGATTCTCGAAGTGTATGTATTCTGCATCATGTATTATGGCAGTTGGCATGTTAGCTCTTATGGTTGGCATTGGATGGAACGGCTATTTTGGTACGGGACTTGTTACTTCGTCGGTAGAGGCAGAAGCGCTGCATCAGGATATCAAAGACAAGGATACCATGGAGGCAAATATGAATACCGTCCTGAAACTTCAGCCAGCCGTATGGGAGGACTTGAATACTCGCGAACGTATCGACGTCCTTCAGACAGTCTGCAATGTCGAAACACACTATTTGGGACTGAACGATCCGGTCACTGCTCAGGGAGACAACCTCTCACCGTATACTTTAGGAGTTTATTCGGATGCACAGAAATTAATACGAATTAGCCTTGATTATATTGAAAATGACCCTGTAGAAGAAGTACTGTCTACCCTCCTGCATGAAATCCATCATAGCTACGAACATCGCCTGGCAGATGTAGTTGATAATATCTTACCAGAATATCGTGATCTTCGCCTATTTAAGGATGCCACACATTATTCTCAGGAGGTCGATGATTACATTAATCCACGAGAAGATTACTACGGTTACATGACACAGAGACTGGAGATGGACAGCGAAAAATATGCTGAACTGGGTGTGCGGGAATACTATGCTCGTATTGAGACATGGATTGAAGAGCACGAGACTGAAGTAACAGGAAACTATACATATAACTGACAAGAAAGGATGGTCTTAAGTATGAACAAAAGAATCGTTGTCATCAGTGGATTTTCGGGTGCGGGGAAAGGTACATTGGTAAGACAGTTGCTGGAACTCAATCGAAAGGCACCAGTGGATTCGAAATTGTGGCTTTCTGTATCTGATACAACACGACCGCCCCGAAGTGATGGTGGGGATAATTATAACTTCATCTCTGCTGAAGAGTATAATGATCGTACCGCAAACGGTTTCTATCTGGAGCACAACGAATATGGGAATTATGGATACGGAACACCCATCAAGCCAGTTTTAGCCGCACTTGAAAACGGAAATATTGTATTGCTGGAGATTGATTATAACGGCATGGTGCAGGTGCGAGATTATTTCCGAAACAGAGATGTTTCTGTTACAACTGTTTTTATTAGCACGGAAGGAAATGAATTATTCAATCGATTGTATAAGCGAGGAGATTTGCCAGGCGAAATCAAAAAGCGATTGACTGCCGCCAGATCGGAAGCAACTCATGTTGGTGAATACGACTGTTTAATTAATAATGGGGATCTTAAAGATGCCGCACATTACCTTTGGTCGGTCGTAACCAGGGAAGCAGATTTTGTGCGGAACAGTTTTGATTCTTTGCTGTTTATTGAACAGGTAGACTCTGTACTTAGGTCGTTTGAGTATATAGGTTCTGCGGAGGAGGCGTAAACAATGGATAATGTAGTTAAGTTGACAGATGAATCTGGTTGTGAAGTTTTTTTTGAATTTCTCGATTTGATTTCATGGAAGGGAGACGAGTTCGTAATTCTTCTCCCTGTTGGATCTGAAGATGGAGAAGTAACAATTCTTAGGCTTGAAAACGATAACGGTGAGACGGAGTCTTACATTTCTGTAGAAGATGAAGATACACTTATGACCGTGTTCAGTCTCTTCAAGGATAGATGGAAATCAGAATTTGATTTTGCTGACGAATAATGAACTGGCACACCTGCGACATGTATTTGCAAGGTGTGCCAGTTTCGTTAACCGATGGTTTATCGTTAATGAACCCTTCCTAACTTATAATTGGAGCATAGAAAACAGTTGTGTTGCAAGAGAAAGGAAGGACCAGTTATGATTACTTGTGATATGACCATTCAAGAACGTAAGCAAGCTATTAAAGCTCTGTTCAAGGGGTATCGAAGAATGTCTCGTTCTATGGAAAAAGAACTCGAGTCACTCGGTATTCAGGTTGAGCGCACAAAAAACCATGTCAAGCTTTATTGTGATGGCAGACTTTACACCGCTCCGTCATCTGCATCTGATTGGCGCTCCGGTGCAAACCTGGCAAGCATAATATGTCGGGAAATGTAATAGCCTAAACAGCTGTACTTAGAGGAGTGACCAGATGAGCAGACTACAAAAGGACGATGTCCTTAAGCTCCCCATATCCGTCAGAAGCTGGATTCTGCTTCGGTATTATCTGGATGAAACTTGGGATCCCGATGTGTTCCGAAAAGTAATAGATGATTACTACGATGAAATGCCCTTGTTTGAGATCAATAATCTATTCTCCAGTGTAGAAACGAGGATGAGCAATTATGATTTTCAAGAGATGTTGAATTATTTGTTCAAGATGAAGAATAGGATTCGTCTTCACAAAATCACAGATACAGAAATACTGATAACACAGTTGCCATTATCGGTAGATTTACCATGAGTAACATTCTTGGTGAATCCATTTTTGGTATTTAGGCACGGAGTTAAACTGGAGAAATCTTGACGAGCGTGATATAATGAAAAAATACAGTGAGGGCTGATGAGATGATAACGAAAACATACTCCGTTGGAGAATTGGAAAAATATAAATATGTTGTAGTGATGTCGTACTACAACGGGAAAATACTTCTTAGCAGGCATAAAGATCGTTCAACATGGGAAACTCAGGGCGGTCATATCGAAGAAAACGAGACTCCTTTAGAAGCAGCGAAGAGAGAGCTGTTTGAGGAATCCGGAGCTATAGAGTATTCAATTGCACCCGTATGTGATTATTGGTCTGGTACAGAGGATATGTCCCACGGTGCAAATGGTATGGTGTTTAAAGCACTCATCAATAAACTTGGAAAAATTCCAGAGAGTGAGATGGCTGAAGTAAGGCAGTTTGATGCTTTGCCCGAAAATCTGACATACCCAGCAATCACTCCTGTTTTATTTAATTACCTGGTGCAGATGAATGATGAAGCCTAATAGTAAAACAGTAGATATGTTCCCTTGTACTGCGGGGGTAGATTTGTTTCCGTGTTGTGTGGACATTCATGGCATCGTCTCGAGCCATGTGGAGACGGTCTGCTTGCTGACGAAGAAATAAGCGGGCTTGTCGCATAAAAATAGAATAGATTAATTAAAAAAAGCGGTTGAACACTGGGAGCTACTGTGAGAGGTGTTCAATCGTTTTTTTGCTTTTGGAAGAGGAAGAATTGGAAGAAAATTTAGTTGTTCGGAATTTCCGAATAACTGGAGCTGATGAAAAATGGAAAAGAAAGCGCAAAACGTGGAGTTTTGAAAATGGATGCTGGCAAGTAAAAATCGTAATAATATTTTACAGAAGATGATTGATACCACCAGTTAAGAGGACGGTGGTATTTTTAAATAAAACTGGAATACGTAGGAATCGTAAAAAACATTGCAGAATGGGCAGTGGGAAGGTAAAATAAAAACAGAATACGAAAGATCAGGAGATGAATGAAATATATTATTCGTGGTCAAATGGAAATACAGAAAGAATCGCAAAGCAGCTCGCAGAGAAAACAGGAGCGGATCTTGCCAGAATCGACACGGCAGAACCGTATAAGGGCAGCCATGAGGATGTTGTGGCGCAGGGAAAAAGAGAAGTGGAAACAGGCTTTATGCCGAAGATCAAACCGCTGGATGCAGACATTTCCGCGTACGATGTCATCGCCATCGGAACTCCAACCTGGTGGTATACAATGGTCCCGGCTGTACTTACTTTCTTAACAACTCATGATTTCACTGGAAAAACAGTAATCCCTTTCATGACAAACGGAGGCTGGCCGGGTCATGTTATAAAAGATGTGAAAGCAAACTGCAAAGGCGCAGATTTTGCGCATGAAATGCAGATCCGCTTTGACTCCATGGGAAAAGACCACCTGGAAACGCCGGAGAGTGAGATTGAGGAATGGGTGGAAAAAGTAAAACAGGAATTACGTTGAACCAGGATTGCCCAAAAAGATCCTGTTTTTAGTAATAGAAGTTATTGAGAAGCTAAGAGCCTTTGAGTTTCAAAACTTAAAGACTCTCATTTGGACATAAGAAGAAAAGAGGAACACGATGGCATCAAGTATGATTCATCTGGCGGTTGTGCAGGAAATGATGAAGGAAGTTTCTTTCCGCGATATCGCCCGCCTGCGGCTTGGGGTGATTCTGCCGGATGGGGCGGTGGAAGGGAATAGTCATTTAAAAAAGAAGATCTGTGAGAATACCCGATATACGTATGATCTGGAAATTTTTCGGGAGCAGTACGGCGCATATATGAAGAAAGATGACCTGTATCTCGGATACTATCTTCACCTGATTCAGGACATGCTTTATCGGAGATTTCTGTACGGAGAGCATGGCTGGAATTCGAGTATTCCGGGGAATGTGGAGAAGCTGCATCGGGATTATGAGATACTCAATGGGTATGTAGCAGAAAAATATGGTCTTTCCCGGGAGATGGTTCAGGAGATAGATCTCGCCGATGAGCCGCTGGCACAGCTTGCGGAATTTGATGCAAAAGGTCTTGCGGAAGAAGTCCGCGGGGAGTTCGCCCCGATGGAGGAAGAAGAACTTTCGGTATTTACAAAAGAAATGGCCGATGAATACATCACCCGCGCAGTGAAATTCTGTGTGGAAGAAATGAAAACACTTTCCGCAGGAAAATCAGGTCTGGACAGTACAGCGTGGAGCTGGGAAAAACCAGAAAATAAGTCATAAGAAAATTTTAAGGAGGTTTTTACATATGAACACAAGACGTTTAGGAAAAACAAATCTGCAGGTCAGTGAGATCGGCTTTGGCGGTGAGTGGCTGGAGCGCCATCCGGAGGAGGAAGGCGTGGAGCTGATCCACTACGCTTCCGAGCAGGGCATCAACATTCTCGACTGCTGGATGCCGGATGCGAAATCGCGTGATATCATTGGAAACGGCATCAAGGCGAACCGGGATAAATGGTTTATTCAGGGACATATCGGTTCCACATTAAAAGACGGTCAGTATTACCGTACCAGAGATATGAAATATGTCCGTCCGGCATTTGAGGATCTGCTGAAACGGCTGCAGACAGACTACATCGACCTCGGCATGATTCACTACATCGACTCCGAGGAGGAGTGGGAGCAGATTCAGCATTCCGATTACATGGATTATGTGATGGAACTGAAAAACAGCGGTGTGATCCGCCACATCGGCATGAGTTCCCATAACCCGAAAGTCGCTGTCAAAGCAGCGGAATCCGGCTATGTGGAGATGATTCTGTTCAGCATCAACCCGGCGTTTGATATGCTTCCGGCGAGCAACAACATTGACCAGATGTTTGCTGAAAAATTCGACGAGGACCTGAAAGGCATCGACGCGGACCGTGCAAAATTATACAAAGTCTGTGAGCAGAACGACGTCGGAATTACCGTTATGAAAGGCTTTGCCGGAGGCCGTCTCTTTGATGAAAAACGCTCCCCGTTCGGCGTAAAGCTGACTCCGGTGCAGTGCATCCACTATGCGCTCACAAGACCGGCCGTCTGTTCCATCATGTGCGGTTACGATACGAAGGAGCAGGTGGACGACGCCGTTTCATACGAGACAGTATCCGAGGAGGCAAAAGATTATGCATCCGTCATCGCAAACGCGCCGTTCCATTCTTACCGCGGCGAGTGCACCTACTGCGGCCACTGCAAACCGTGTGTGGCTAACCTCGATATCGCAATGATCAACAAATTCTATGATCTTGCAACAATGCAGCCGGAAGTCCCGGCGACTGTAAAATCGCACTATGAATTATTGGAGCACACTGCATCTGAGTGTGTCGGATGTCATGCCTGCGAGAGCCGCTGCCCGTTCGGCGTGCCGATTGCGGAGCGCATGGAGAAAACAGCGGAATTATTTGGATGTTGAGAAGACAGAAATTTCGTGAAACAGACGAAGTGACTTGTCTGAAAAAAAGAAGGAATGAAAAACAGGAGAGGAAATAAGGAAACATGGCAGTAAATAAAAATGGAATCGTAGTATTAGGAGCAGTTTTCGTAGATATCAAGGGCTTCCCGGAGGACATCTACGTCCCGGACGGCAGAAATGCCGGTCATGTCGAGTACATCCACGGCGGTGTGAGCCGAAACGTGGTGGAGGACATCGCAAATCTGGAATTGCGCCCGACTTTCCTTGGAATTGCGGACAATACCGCACTCGGCGAGGATGTTGTGCGCAAACTGCAGCGCCATAAAGTCAACACCGAATACATGAAAGAAATCCCGAACGGTATGGGAACATGGCTCGCTGTCTTCGATCACAACGGTGATCTGGCGGGCTCCATTTCCCAGCGCCCGAACCTGATGCCGATTCTCAATATTCTGGAAGAAAACGGAGATGAAATTATCGAAAACTGCGATTCTGTTGTGGCGGAGATCGATATGGATAAAGAGATCATCAAAAAGCTGGTACAGCTCTGTGAAAAATATGATAAAAAATTGTACGGCGTTGTCAGCAACATGAACATCGCGGTCGGCAGACGCGATCTTCTGCAGAAATTTGACTGCCTGATCTGCAACCAGATCGAGGCAGGTGTTTTCTTCTCCGACGATTACAGTGAGAAAACACCGGCCGAGATGGAAAAGATTCTCGCCGAGCGCCTGAAAGCGGCGAATGTTCCGGCCATGGTCGTAACAATGGGCGGCGACGGAGCGGTTTATGCGGAAGCAGACGGAGAGAGCGGCTTCTGCCCGGCGCAGAAAGTACAGGTAAAAGATACAACAGGAGCCGGTGATGCGTTCTGTGCAGGTGTTTCCGCCGGTCTGACCTATGGAAAAACACTGGGCCAGGCAGTAGAAATCGGTACGCGTCTTGCTGCATCCGTCATCACATCGTCGGAAAATGTCTGCCCGCGCTTCCGCCCGGAAGAGTTCGGCATCGAGGCATAAAGGGGGGCAGAAATGAAGTTACTGTACGGAACCGGCAACCCGGCAAAACTCGACGCGATGCGTCACCGCCTTGCGGGTCTTGGGATTGAGCTGATCGGGCTGAAAGATCTTGGCGGTGTTAAGCAGCCAGAGATTATCGAGGATGGAAAAACGCCGCTGGAAAATGCCAGGAAAAAGGCGGAGGCGTATTTCAACGCGCTTCATATGCCGGTGTTCTCCTGTGATTCCGGTCTGTATTTTGACAACGTGGCAGAGGACGACCAGCCCGGTGTTCATGTGCGAACCGTGAACGGAAAGTATCTGTCCGATGAAGAAATGACCGCACATTACGCCGCCCTTGCGGAAAAGTACGGCGGCCTGATGGGACGCTACCAAAACGCAGTTTCGCTGATCCTTGATGCGGACCACCGCTATGACGCGATGGACCCGTCAATGGAGAGCGCTCCTTTCCGCATGGTCAGCACACCCCATCCGATGAGCAAAAAAGGCTTTCCGCTCGACCGTCTGTCGATCGATCTGCGGACCGGAAAATATTATTATGATCTGAATGAGAAAGAAGCCGCGCTCGATCAGCTTGCCGTGGAAGACGGTTTTCTGCAGTTTTTTGAGCGGGCAATGGAGGAATACCATAAAATGGAACGATATGAACTTCGAACCATCCGCCAGGATGAAATGGAACAGGGCGTTGCCATTGAGCTGGCGTGCTTTCCGCCGAATGAGGCGTGCTCCGAGAAGAGTATGCGCGAGCGGGTGCAGTACGCGCCGGAGCTGTTTCTGGCGGCAGTAGACAAAGAAACCGGAAAAATCGCCGGAACGCTGAACGGACTTGCAACAAACGAGACAAAATTCCGTGATGCCTTTTTCGATGAAATCAGTCTGTACGACCCGAAGGGTGAAAACGTTATACTGCTGGGCCTCAGTGTCCTGCCGGAATACCGCGGCCAGGGAATCGCCCGCGCGCTGATGGAAGAGTACAGCCGCCGGGAACAGAAAAACGGAAGAAAACAGCTCATTCTGACCTGCCTGCAGGATAAGGTGGAGATGTACAAAAAGATGAATTTCCGCGACGAGGGAATCTCCGCATCCACCTGGGGCGGCGAGGAATGGCATGATATGACGAGAAAATTAAACGATTAAGAAAATTTGCAGAGAAAATCTCTTGTGTTAAAGTTTGCTGTAAGCGTTATAATAAAGAAAATCAAGCAAAACAGGAGGAACAACCATGAGCAGAATAAATTTTGGAGCAAAACCAAACATGTATCCACTTCCGGTTCTGATTATTGCAACATACGACAAAGATGGCAACCCGGATGCCATGAATGCTGCATGGGGTGTAGTCACAGATTTCAATGAGATCTCCATCAGCATGGGCGACCACAAGACAACAGACAACCTTGCCGCAACCGGTGCCTTCACCGTCAGCATGGCAACCGAGGATACTGTTGTTGGCTGCGATTACGTCGGCATCGAGTCCGGCAGAAAAGTTCCAGATAAATTTGCACGCGCCGGTTTCCATGCAACGAAGAGCGAATTCGTCAACGCGCCGCTGATCGACGAGCTTCCGATGGCACTGGAGTGCAAAGTGAAAAGCTTTGACAACGGCATTCTGGTCGGCGAGATCGTGAACGTCTGCGCAGACGAGAGCGTTCTGACCGACGGAAAGATCGACCCGAAAAAACTGAAACCAATCGCCTTCGACCCGGTCAACAACACCTATCTCGCCATGGGCGACAAAGTCGGCGACGCATTCGGTTCCGGAAAAGCCCTGAAATAAACACAGATGATGACATGACAGCGAATATGTAAAAATTTTATATATTCCCCTTGACAAACCACCTCCATAGTCTTATGATATGTATAAAATTTATATATATAAATATTTTACATATCAGAAACTAACGGAGGTGGTTTTTTATGTATTTTCCGGTATCAGCACTGCTGATCGAATTTATGATCCTGTCGATTGTGAATCGGGAAGATTCTTATGGATATGAAATCAGCCAGACGATCAAACTGGTTGCAGACATCAAAGAGTCGACACTGTACCCGATCCTGAAAAAACTGGAAAAGGCGGGCTACGTGACGACGTATTCCGCAGAGTACCAGGGCAGAAAACGGAAGTATTATTCGATCACAGAAGCAGGAAAAACACAGATGGCGTACCTGCAGGGCGAATGGAAGTCCTATCGTGACACCATTGACAACATCATCGAGTGGAGGAAAAAAGAATGACGAGTGGGGAATATCTGAAACAATTGGAAAAGTATCTGAGGAAGCTTCCGCAGAGCGACTATGAAGATGCGATGGAATACTTCACCGAGTATTTTGCAGATGCCGGTCCGGAAAATGAGCAGGCCGTGATCAAAGAACTCGGAACACCGAAACAGGCAGCCGCCGAGCTGATGCGGAATCTTCTGGACAAAAAAGTAGATGAACGCGAGGCAATGGAAAAGGAAGAAAAACAGAAAGAGAAGAAAAAAACGACAGGCGCCAACGTCGTCTGGATCGCGATTCTCGCCCTGTTTGCAGCCCCGATCGGAGCCCCGATTCTGATCAGCATTCTCATCGTTCTGCTCTGCGCGGCCCTCTGTGCGGCACTGCTTGATATGAGCGTCTTTCTGATTGCAGTTGTCGGCGTGGCCGCCGGAATTAAGATGCTGCTGCGCGGCATTCTGGCAGTCTCGGTTTCCTTCGGCGGATTCTGCTTTATTACCGGAATGGGCGTTTTCATGCTGGGAATCAGTATTCTGTGCGCGGTGTTCGGCGTATACTTTGCAAAATGGATGGGACGGCTGTTCGTGTGGTGTACACGTAAGGTAACGAAAAAAGGAGGAAGCAGATCATGAAAAAATGGACAAAAACAGCATTACTGACAGGATGTGCCTGCTGTATTGCCGGTGCAGTGCTGATGTTCAGCGGATGGGCAAGCGGCGGAAAAGCATACGCGGAAACGTATGATCTGAATGCGATGAGCGGTTCTGCGAAGAAGGAAGACGGCATTTCCACACAGGAAAAGATAAAACTTGATGATTTTGATGAACTGCAGGCAGACCTTACGATCGGCGACCTGAACATCCTTCCGTCCGGTGACGATTCCTGTTATCTCGCCTGGCGGATTCCGTCGAAAAAAGGAGAGAATGCAGTGGAATATCGCGTGCGGGACGGTGTTCTGAGCATCGAAGAGACAAGCGCAGTGTCCGATACGATTTACATTAATATTGACTTTACGGAAGAAATCTTAAGTGGCGGTAAACAGTCGGAAACAGGAGTGATTCTGTATGTACCGGAAAAGAAGGTACTGAAAAAAATAGAGGTAACGATGGGATTCGGTGATGTGCAGATGAATGGCATCCAGGCGGAAAGCGGAAGACTGCAAAATGCGGATGGAGATATCACACTTTTCGGATGTGACATGCAGAATATCAAATGCAAAGCAGATTACGGTGATGTGGAACTGAAGAGTGGAACGTGGGAGAATGGGTCGATCACGCTGGAGGATGGCGATGCGAAAATCCAAAATACGAAGCTTTCCGGAGACGTGTCGGTGGAAAACTCCTACGGCGATATTGAACTTGAACTGGGTAAAAAAGATCTGGAACGGCTGGAAATTACGGCAAAGACAGATTTTGGGGAGATCGATGTACCGGATACCATGGAGAATCTGATGCAGAAAGAGGAGGACGAGCAGAGCTTTTCTTATGTACCGGATCAGCCAGCGGGCAGAATCACACTGATGACAAAGGATGGTGATATCTCGTTGGAAAACGATTAAGCGTTTCTGAATGTTCAGGGACATATGAAATTCCAGAAAAATCGCAAAGCATGCCCGCATGAATGAGCGTTTTTGGAAAATAAGACAAAAGTGACAAAAACACAGGAGGCTGTTTGGATGGTTTCACCAGAAAAAGGGAAATGATCCAAACAGTCGCTTGTTTTTTGTACTTAAATTTTCAGCTTTTAACTTGATTTGTAGATTGCGGTGCTTTAAAATAAAAGTAATCAAGCATTGTGGAACGGGCTCCACAGACTGGCAGCGGGGGAAAAGCCGGAACGAGTCAGAGAAAACAGCCCAGTGTCAGAATAGGAGTTAGGAGAAACTATGGCAAGTATTAGAGATGTCGCGATCAAAGCGGGAGTAGGAATCGGAACGGTATCCCGTGCACTCAATGGGAGCGGGTATATTTCCGATGAAACAAAACAGAAGATCATGCAGGCAGTGGAGGAACTGAACTATAAACCAAATGAGCTTGCCCAGAACCTGTTCCGCAACAAGTCCGGTTTTATCGGAATTGTTGTTAAGAATCTTTCACATCCGTTTATGGCATCTCTGGTGAAACATGTCGAGAATAATCTGTACACCAATGGCTACAAGTGCATGCTCTGCGAGGTTGGGGACAATCCGAACCGCATCGAGGAATTTGTGGAAATGCTGCAGCGAAATGTCATGGACGGCATTATCTGCTGTGCGGATATCCCGTCTTCTGTCAGCCTGGCGGAAATTCACCGTCCGATTGTCATGATTGACCGCTACGTCACCGAAGGGATTCCGTGTATACATTCCGACCATAAGCGCGGCGGTGAGCTTGCGGCGCAGGCGCTTTTGAGCGCAGGATGTAAGAATGTGCTCTATTTTGCATCGAGTGCAACAGAGCGTGGTTGCTCCATGGATCGTTACCGACGGTTTGCGGAAGTCTGCAAACAGCATAAATGTAAAATTACAGCGATTGATGCCGGAAGCAAGATTCTGAATTTTCAGAGCGGCCCGACGATCTGGAAAAAATACATCAGCCATTTTGATGGAATTGATGGACTCTTTACAGCCGATGTCACAGCGGCAGCGTGCATGAAGATGCTGCAGAAAAAAGGGATTAAGATTCCGAAAAAACTGAAGGTGGTTGGCTACGACGGCCTGGATTTTACCCGCTTTTTGACACCGGAGCTGACGACGGTCTGTCAGAATGTGCCGGAAATCGCAAAGCGGAGCGTGGACACAATCATCCGCATGATTGACGGAAAGAAGATTGAGGAGATGGAGCAGATTGTGGATGTGACCTTCCGAAAAGGAGAAAGTACCTGAAGATAACAAAACAGGGAATTACCGAATTTTGCATCATTTTCCGGGATTGCGATAGAACAGAAGAAGAACAGATATCAGAGACACTCGATCTGAAAAGAAAGGGTGTCTCTTTTTCATGTATAAAATAAAAATGAAATAAAACCAACTTATATACGGCAAAAGGGCAGAAAGACTGAGCAAAAGGATATGAAATCGCTGCTGAAACAGTTGCAATTGTCGAAAAAATAGTGAAAAACGGAAAAGTGGAACATATGGAACAGGAAAAGCATGGAACAGCGGAACATGTGGAACAGGAGAATGGGAGAAGAAAGAAGATAAGTGTGAATTTTATGAAAAACAGGATGCATATTGCACAAAAACACAAAATAAAAATTGTGAAAATATTGAAAATGACGAAAAAATATTGATGATTTGTTGACATTGGGCGAACTGCGTACTATGATACAGGTATGGAACAGGTTCCACAAGGCAAAGTGCCAAAACGGAAACGATGCAAATGTGGAACGAAAAGCGGTTGGTAAAGCTTTTAGAGAAATAAGGAGGGAACTATGAAGAAAAAAACGTCATCGCCGAAAACGGCAGAAAGTGGAAAATTGAAAAAAGCGCTCTCGTGCTGGCAGCTGTACATCCTGCTGATTCCTGCACTGATCTGGCTGATCGTTTTTGCTTACTATCCAATGTACGGCCTGATCATCGCCTTTAAAGATTTTAAAGGCCGCATGGGAATCATGGGAAGTCCGTGGGCAGATCCGATCTTCAAGTATTTCAAGATGTTCTTCAGTACCAGTATTGCCATGACGGCAATCAAGAACACGATCGTCATCAGTCTGGAGAGCCTGATCATCGGATTCCCGATTCCGGTTATCTTCGCACTCTTACTGAACCAGGTACAGAGAAGCGGACCGAGACGAATCATCCAGACCATCTCCTACGCACCGTACTTTATGTCAAACGTAGTTGTAGTCAGCCTGATTTCCGTACTGTTTTCCGCAAACGGTCTTGTAAACCACGCAGTTATGGGAGCCGGCGGAAAAGCAATCATGTTCACCAGCCTTCCGGAGTACTTCCGCAAACTCTTCATCGGAAGTAACATCTGGCAGACGATGGGATTCAACGCCATCATCTTCATCGCAGCACTGACCGCAATCAGCCCGGAATATTACGAAGCAGCAACGATGGATGGTGCTTCCAGATTTCAGAAGATCCTTTACATTGATTTACCTCTGATTATGCCGACCATCATCCTGATGCTGATCCTTCAGGTAGGTAACATTATGAACGTGGGATATGAGAAAGCTTATCTGATGCAGAACGGTACCAACACAACCGTCAGTGAGATCATTTCGACATACGTATACAAAGTAGGTCTCCAGACCGCACAGTACAGTTTTGCGACAGCCGTTGGCTTATTTAACTCCGTTGTAAACTTCATTATTCTGGTTATCACAAACGCAGTTGCAAAGAAGACCAGCGATATCAGTATTTTCTAAGAGTCAGGGGGCTTGAAAAATGGCAAATAATAACACTGTGAAAAAGAAAAAAGTAAAAATGAGTACGGGAGACAAGGTCTTTACCGTGATCAATACCGTCATCATGATCCTTGTCTGTATTGCAATTGTATATCCTCTGTATTACGTGCTTCTGGCATCTGTTACAGACCCGGTTGTTGTAAGCTCCGGTAAAATTCTTCTCTATCCGGAAGCGTGGTACACCAACGGATATGAAACCACACTGAAATACCAGCCGCTCTGGACCGGCTATGCAAACACCATCAAATATACCGTATTAGGAACGCTGATTTCCCTGGTCTGCACCATTCCGGCCGGCTATGCACTTTCCAGATACGATATGGTAGGAAGAAAACCGATTATGTTCCTGTTCACCTTCACGATGTTCTTCAGCGGCGGTATGATTCCGATGTACTTAACCGTACAGCAGCTGCACATCTACAACACAACATGGGCTATGGTCCTTCCGGTAGCAGTGTCCGCTTACAACCTGATCGTATGCCGCTCCTTCTTTGAAAGTGGTATTCCGGTCGAGCTTCTCGAAGCAGCAAAAATCGACGGCTGCAGCGATTTTGGATTCTTCTTCAAAATTGCAATTCCGCTGTCGAAAACGATCATCGCAGTTATGTGTCTGTTCTATGCAACCGCAATGTGGAACCAGTTCTTCAACGCACTGATGTTCCTGCAGGATGACAGCAAGATGCCTCTTCAGGTCGTTCTTCGAAACTTGGTACTGATGAACCAGTCCAACCAGATGGGAAGTAGTGCTTCTGAGATGGTAACAAAACAGAAACTGGCTGAGCAGTTAAAATACTGTGTCGTAGTTGTTTCCGCATTCCCGCTTCTGTGCGTATATCCTTTCCTGCAGAAATACTTCGCAAAAGGTGTTACGATCGGTGCAGTCAAGGGCTGATGCAGAACAGAAAATTTATTGTTGCAGAATTCATGGATATAGCAGACATGGTTTATGTGTAGGAATACAAAAATACTAACGTATTTCACTGCCGGAAAAGGCAGCAAAATAAAGGAGGAACAATATGAAGAAAAAAATCGTATCCGTATTACTGGCAAGCCTTATGGTAACCAGCATGCTCGCAGGCTGTGGAAACAGCTCCGGCAGCTCAAGCAGCTCCGGTGCAGGAAGCACAGGAGGAGACACCACCTCTGCATCCGGTACAGAAGCAGGTGACACAGGTCTCACAGCAGAAGAGCAGGAAGCAGTAGATGAGGGAATCATCCAGCTCGACGGTACCCTTCCGATCATCAAAGATCCGGCAAAATTCGAAGAGAAATACGGAAAAATTTCCGCTCTGATCGTAAACTCTGCAGACAGAACTGTAGAAGTAGGCGACCTGGCTATGTGCCAGAAATGGTTCGAGGACACAGGAGTAGAGTTTGACTGGCAGCCGATCCCGCAGGAGAGCGCAACAGAGAAAATCAATCTGATGCTTTCTTCCGGACAGGATCTTCCGGATGTATTCTGGAACTTCGGCGATGGTAAATCCGGAAACACCGTAGTTCAGTACGCAGACCAGGATGTATTCCTTCCGACCGAAGGCCTGATCGAAGAGTATATGCCGAACCTGAAAGCATTCCTCGATGACAATGAGCAGTATCAGCTTGAGATCACCGCTCCGAACGGCCATAAATATGGATTCCCGTACGTAGAGGAAATGAAAGGTCTTGTATTAACACCTGGACCATTCGTGATCAACAAAACATGGCTGGATAAAGTAGGCAAAGAAGTGCCGACAACCGTAGACGAGTGGGTAGACTGCCTGAAAGCAATCCGCGACGGCGGCGATCTGAACGGAAACGGCGAAGACGATGAAATCCCGATGGCAACCTGGTTCGGCGCAACCGATACCTTTGGTTCCTACAACCTGTTCTATCGTTTCACAGGTGCATTCGGATGCGCTGACTCCTACTGCGGAGGAAACTCCTATGCGGATCACTTAAGAATGGTTGACGGAAAAGTTACGTTCACTGCAACAGACGAAGCATTCAAGAAAACAGCAGAATTTTTCAACATGCTGTATGAAGAAGGACTGATCTGGAACGGTTCCTTCGAGGCAGATGAAAGTATGTCATTCAAATCTTCTCTGATCAAAGAGAATGTTGCAAAGATCGGTTCCTTCGGTGTTTGGGGCGATCAGGAAATTACAAACCAGGAAGTACATGATCAGTACGTAGCAGTTCCGAGACTGCAGGGCGAAGACGGTATGACCGGTTTCGAGTGCAACTACTCTGAGCTGCAGGATTCTTCCGATACAGCAATCACAACGACCTGCAAATTCCCGCACGTTGTTGCAAGATTTGTAGATTACATGGTAGGCGATCCGGAAATCTCTGTTACATCTAACTGGGGCGCAATCGGATACAACTATGAGAAAGACGAAGACGGCGTTCTTCGTACACCGCTCGATGAAAACGGAAACTACAAACCTCTGAATCCGGAATATAAGAACTTTGGTGAGGCTCGTGTAAACTCCACAACCTGCCGTGGTTCTATGATCGTTCAGAACGAGTACTATGACACCGTTTGCGGCTACACCTTCGATGCTGTAAAACTTCTCGAGATGCAGAAAGAAAACGGTAAAGATGACATCATGGAAGAGTATGACACCATTCCGCGTGTTCTGATGACCCAGGAAGAGATTCAGCGTCTGGCACAGATTCAGCCGACCGTCTCCGATATCGTTGACCGTTACATCACTACATGGGTAACCGGCGGCGTTGATGATGCAAGCTGGGAGTCCTATAAGACAGAGCTTGAGGGCGCTGGTTTGAGCGAACTGGTTGAGATTTACCAGGGCGCAGTAGATCGAGCAGCTTCTGCAGCAAACTAAAAATCGGGCGAAAAGCGATTACGAAAAAACAGTAACGTAAACGATTTGCAATTAATGTTCTATAACTAAAGAAATTCCAAATGTGGCCATGTTGTATCCCATATAACATGGCCATATTTAAAAAGAAGATTATTTCGTTCTTATTTCTTTTTTGTTGAAGTTCCAAATGGAAAAAGATAAAATAGGAAAAGAGAGAACAGGAAAAGAGGGATCCTATGAGTAAACAGGGAAAAAGAGATTTTAGACCGAACATTCATTTTACACCGGAGAAAAACTGGAACAACGATCCGAACGGACTGATTTATATCGATGGTATCTGGCATCTGTATTATCAGCATAACCCAAATGACGTTGTATGGGGACCGATGCACTGGGGTCATGCAGTATCGAAAGACCTGATTCACTGGGAGCATCTGCCGGTCGCCCTGTACCCGGATGAGATCGGAACGATGTACTCCGGAAGTATGGCATACGATGAAAATAACACCAGCGGATTTGCGAAATACGGTGAGAAACCGATGGTGGCTGTCTACACGGCGCACAATATGGAAACGGGCCTGGAGCAGCAGTGTATTGCATACAGCCTGGATCAGGGAAAGCATTTTGAAAAATATTATGGCAACCCGGTGATCGAAAACCCGGGCACACCGGATTTCCGTGATCCACGCGTCTTCTGGAATGACAAAAAGGACTGCTGGAGCCTTGTTCTGGCATCCGGCGACCACGCAGAGTTTTACGCATCCCAGGATTTGAAAAACTGGAAGAAAACAGGCGAGTTCGGTGTCGGTGTCAATAAAGTGCCGACTGTATGGGAATGCACCGATCTGATCCGTGCTAAAACAGGAAATGAATTTGACGGATTCAAATGGATTCTGATAGTCAGCATGATACATCCGGGAACCGAAGGCCGTGCCAATATACAGTATTTCGTCGGTGATTTTGACGGAGATACCTTCCAGTGCACCGAGATCACAGACGAGCCGCTGTGGATTGATTTCGGATTCGACAATTATGCCGGTGTAACGTATGGAAACTACGACCGTCCGGTTTACCTTGGATGGGGCGTTAATCCGCTCTACGCGAACTTTGTTCCGACCGGTGAGTATTCCGGTCTGATGACACTGCCAAGAGAACTTTCACTTTGTGAGACCGAGGAGGGCTACCGCCTGAAAACAAAACCGTTCGGGATCGATGAGTACCGTGCGGGTGCCTTCCCGATCGGAAATCAGAAGCCGCTGCTGACCGAGAGCTTTGGACTTCTCGTGCAGGGCAATTTCGGAAGAATTGCGCTGAAAAACAGCAGAGGTGAGGAAGTAGTCATCGAGGTAACGGTGGACAGCATCACGGTGGACCGCTCTAAGAGCGGCGACCTTAGTTACTTTGATGATGTAGATCCGAAGCTCTTCAAAAAAGAGGATCTGCTGGTATCTACAACAAAACGTTACATGCGCGGAAATGTCAACATGGAGATTATTTTTGACGTTTCCTATCTGGAGATTTATGCAGATGGTGGTCTGGAGACCGCTTCCGTATGCGTTTACCCGGATGCTCCGTATCAGGTGGTTTCCACAGACGGAGATCTGGAAGTGAAAATGTACACTATTAAAAAATAGGGATGGAACATTTATAAACGGTAACGATGCAGCATGGCAGAATCGAGATGGGACTCTGAAGCGTTACTATAAATAAAAACGACGGATGTCTGCAAAGCCGATGGAAGTGGTTTTGCAGACCGTTGTTTATCTTGGGAGGTTTTACAAAAATGATGAAAAAAAGAGATTACAGACCGAAAATTCACTTTTCACCGGAAGAAGGCTGGATGAACGACCCGAATGGCATGGTTTATGTAGATGGCGTGTACCACTTCTTTTATCAGAAGTACCCGTATGATACCAGCTGGGGACCGATGCACTGGGGGCATGCAACATCCCGCGACCTGATTCACTGGGAGCATCAGCCAATCGCACTTTATCCGGATGAACTTGGATTTATCTTTTCGGGAAGTGCTGTGTATGATACGCAGAATTCTTCTGAGTATGGTACCAATGAAAATCCGCCAATCATTGCTATTTATACCAGCCATCACAAGGACGGTTTGGAACAGCAGAGTATTGCATACAGCAATGATAAGGGCCGGCATTTTGAAAAGTCATATCTGAATCCGGTCATCAAAAACCCGGGAATTTCCGATTTCCGTGACCCGAAAGCGTTCTGGAATCCGGTCAGAAGATGCTGGAGTCTTGTTCTTGCAGCGCAGGACCGTGTCTTCTTCTACGCATCCCAGGATATGAAAAACTGGGAGAAAACTGGAGAATTCGGACCGGAAGGAAACCATGTGAAGGGTGTATGGGAATGCCCGGATCTGTTCCCGATTGAGTATAAAGGAAAAAATGTATGGGTTCTCGTTGTCAGCATGACGAAAGCTTCCGAAGATGACCACTGCAAAATGCAGTATTTCCTGGGTGATTTCGATGGAGAAAAATTCCTCTGCACCTATCCATCCGATGAGCCAAGATGGCTGGATGAAGGCTTCGACAACTATGCAGCCGTTACATTCCAGAATGCGAAAGATGTTCTGCTGATGGGATGGGGTATGAACTGGCAGTATGCAGCGCAGACTCCGACAGAAGGGTACTGTGGACAGGCAACTCTGGCAAGAAAACTGTCCCTGACAGAAGTAGATGGTGCTCTGACCCTTGCGGCTGCTCCGGCCGGACTGGAAAAATTCCGCCACAGCAGCTATCCGATCGAGAATCACACAACGATCCGCACAGAGACCTTTGGACTGAAGGTTTCCGGAAAAGGAGATGCGAAAATCTGTCTGAAAAACTCAGTGGGACAGAAATTGAAGATTTATGTAACTGACACCAAAATCACGGTTGACCGTACCATGGCGGGCTACAAAGAATTCAGTGAGCACTTCATGACGGAAAAATATTCCATCAGCACCGCAGCGAGAAAGAAAGACGGAGCATGGAATCTGGAGCTTGTTTTTGATGTTTCCATTCTGGAACTGTTTGCTGAGGACGGCGTAGATGCTATTTCTACAGTGGTTTATCCGGAGACACCGTACGACCGTATAAGCTGGAAGGGTGATCTTTCTGTTGAACTTTACGAAATTGATGCATAAGGGCTGCGAGAAAGGGGAAAAGCAAAATGGGATACTTTAAAGATGTGACACCGGAATCAGCTGGAATCAGCTCCAAAGGAATTTTGAATTTTCTCGACCGAATCGAAGAGAACCAGATTGAGCTGCACAGCTTTATGGTGATCCGCCATGGACAGTGTGCAGCGAAGGGCTGGTGGAAGCCGTATGATGAAAAATTTCGTCATCCACTGTATTCGTTCAGCAAATCGTTGACAGCAACGGCGATTGGTTTTGCAGAGCAGGAGGGAATCTTATCGCTGGATGAGAAAATTGTCGATATCTTTCCGGACCTGCTGCCGGAAAATCCATCCGAAAATCTCAAAAAAATCACGCTGCATCACCTGTTGATTATGGGTTGTGGTCACGAGACGGAGATTATGGACAATTCCGAAAACTGGATTTCTACCTTTCTTCATCATCCAGTGCTCCATGAGCCGGGAACGTTTTATAAATACAATACAGCCGGAACTAACATGCTGGCTGCCGTTCTGAGGAAAAAAACGGGACAGAACGTCACAGAGTTTCTGAAATCCCGTCTGCTGGAGCCGCTTGGCATCACATCCCTTACCTGTGCGCTGCTCGGAGACGGAACGGAGCTCGGTGGAGGCGGTATGAAGATGGTGACGGAGGATATGGCAAAATTCACGTATTTTCTGTCCAGACAGGGCGAGTGGGAAGGAAAACAGCTGCTTCGAAAAGAATGGTTTGAACGCGCCTGCCGCAAACAGATTGAGACGGAGGGCGATTCGGAAGGCCACGTAAAAGACTGGGCGCAGGGCTACGGCTATCAGTGCTGGATGTGCCGTTATCCGGGCTCCTTCCGCGCAGATGGTGCGTACGGTCAGTTCGGCGTTGTGTTCCCGGATCTCGATCTGATTGTGATTCTGACAACAGCAACTGAGCAGACACAGGAGGAACTGAGCGCACTGCAGGAGGAACTGATCCCGTATGTGAAGAAAGAGGCAGGAGAGCTGCCACCGTCCCCACTTGCCGGTGCAGTAAAAGAGCGTACCGCAGATCTGGCTCTGCCGCCGCGCAGAGGAACGAGAAATCCGTTTATGGAAGAGAAGGTAAGCAAGCATGTTTATGTATCTGCTCCGCTGATGGGGAACCAGCAGCTGCCGGATTCCGCAGAAATTCTGATCGGCGGAAGCGGTCTGTTTTCGCTGGAGACAAGTCCGATTCAGGAGATGCGATTCTCCTTTGGCAGCGATAAGATGTACTGGGAAGTACAGGAAGGCGGGAAAGAAAAGGAATTTGTCCTCTCCATGCGCCGGGATTTCGCCTACAGTGAAGCAGACGGCCATATTTACGCAGGATCCGCTGCATGGCGTACCGTCAACACGCTTGAGATGGAGCTTCGCCGGATGGATGGCTTAAGCGGCGGCCGCATGATCGTCAGATTCCAGGAGGAAAAGCTGCTGTTAGAGGCAGAGGATACGCTGATCAGTGTCGGCGGACTCGGCATTTCACCGCGTCAGGCGTTGACAGCTTTTGAGGTAAAAGAATCTTGAAAAGTGTGAATGGACAGGCTGTTCGGCAAATTTGCAGCTTGTCATTCTGATAAAGGTTCGATATAATAAAGAAAAGGATATTCCAGAACCGGTCATCTCGGGTGGGCTCCGGTGCATAGCGGATAACATAGTTTCGCAGTGCTCCGGACGGGAACCTGAAGGTGGCCGGTTTTCGCTGTCATAATCTGTTTGGACAGAAACAGATTATGACAGCGATGGAAAATAAAATACAAATGGGGGTTTTGTATCATGAGCACAGAGAGCAAAACAAGAATGACAGAAGGCAGTATTTCCCGGAAGATCATCCTGTTTGCCATCCCGCTGTTTTTCGGAAATCTGTTTCAGCAGTTGTACAACACGGCAGATTCCCTGATCGTGGGAAATTTTCTTGGCAGCAACGCGCTGGCGGCAGTCAGCTCGTCGGGCAATCTGATCTTTCTGATGGTCGGCTTCATCAATGGTATCGCGATGGGTGCCGGTGTCGTCATCGCGAGGTACTACGGAGCGAAAAACAGGGAAGATCTGCAGAAGGTGATTCACACGACCGTGGCTTTTGGTCTTGCGGCGGGACTTGCCCTGACTGCGATCGGTATGTATCTGGCACCGAAAATCCTGGTGCTGATGGGAACACCGTCCGATGTGCTTCCGCAGTCAGTCGAGTATTTCCGTACGTATTTCGCAGGATCGCTTGGCTTTGTCATGTATAATATTTTCGTCGGAATCCTGCAGTCCGTCGGCGACAGCCGCCATCCGCTGATTTATCTGATCCTGTCGTCGTGCATCAATGTAGTACTCGACCTCTTCTTCATCGCGGGCCTCGGCATGGGTGTCGGAGCAGCGGCACTTGCAACGGTGATCTCACAGTTTACGAGTGCGATTCTCTGCCTGATCCACCTGATGCGGACGAAAGAAGAGTATCAGCTTCACATCAGCAAAATCCGGTTTGACGGCAGAGTGCTCGGCGAGATCATCCGGAACGGCGTGCCGTCGGGCTTTCAGAACTCCGTAATCTCGATTGCGAACGTTTTTGTGCAGACCAACATCAACGCCTTCGGAAAGATGGCGATGGCAGGCTGCGGTTCGTATGCAAAAATCGAGGGCTTTGCGTTCCTTCCGGTTACGTGCTTTACGATGGCGCTGACGACATTTGTCAGTCAGAACCTTGGTGCAAAGCAGTACGACCGTGCGAAAAAAGGTGCGCGGTTCGGCATCCTCTGTTCCATCATTATTGCCGAGCTGATCGGAGCTGTGATTTATACAGCAGCGCCGACCCTGATCGCGGCATTCAACAGCGATCCAGAAGTCGTTCACTATGGTGTGATGCAGGCGAGAACGATTGCACTGTTCTACTTCCTGCTGGCGTTTTCTCATTGTATCGCGGCCGTACTCCGCGGTTCCGGAAACGCATCGATCCCGATGCTCGTCATGCTTTGTGTCTGGTGCCTGTTCCGCGTCAGTTACATCACGGTGACGGTCCGTCTGATCCCGGATATCCGCGTGATCTTCTGGGCGTACCCGCTGACCTGGAGCATCAGTTCTGCCATTTTCCTGTATCTGTTCCTGCGCGGAAAATGGGTCTACGGTTTTGAAAAAGGAGGAAAACGATGAACGCAGAATCGACGAGAGAAGCTCTCGATGTGGCATCGCTGGCAGGCGATATTCTGCTGGCGAGCGGAGCGGAAATCTTCCGTGTGGAGGAGACAATCGACCGCATTGCGCGGGCGTACGGCGTCAAATCCAGCGATGCGTTTGTACTGAGCAGCGGCATTTTCCTGACAGCAGAAAGCGGAAAAAAACAGGAATTTGCCCGTGTGCGCCACATCCCGCTGTCGGCGGCGCGGCTCGATAAAGTAACGGCGGTCAACCAGCTTTCCCGCGAGATCGAGGAGGGACTGCACACGCCGAAAGAGGCGAAAGCGTGGCTGCTCGACATCCAGCGGATGCCGGAAAAACCTAAAATGCATCAGGTCCTTGCGTCCGGTGTCGGAAGCGCCTGCTTCTGCTTTCTGTTCGGAGGCGATGTGGTGGACAGCATGGTGGCGTTTCTGTCGGGCTTTGTCCTGTACGTTTACCTGCTGTATCTGCTGCGAGGCAGAATGTCGAAGATTGCAACGAACATTTCCGGCGGCGCACTCGTCACGCTGATCGCCGTCTTTCTGTACCAGGCGGGAATCGGCCATCATCTGGACAAGGTCATCATCGGTTCGATTATTCCGCTGGTGCCGGGCGTAAACTTTACGAACGCGATCCGTGATATCGCCGACCAGGACTATATCGCGGGTTCTGTGCGGATGCTCGATGCGCTGCTCGTGACGTTCTGCATCGCGCTCGGCGTCGGCCTTATTATCACAGGTTACCATCAACTGGCAGGAGGGCTGCAGCTATGAGCAGTGATACAATTCGTTTAATCGCAGAATTTTTCGCCGCCTGCGTCGGAACGATCGCGTTTGCGCTGTTGTTCCAGGTTCCGCGGAAATACTATCTGTACTGCGGCATTGCGGGTGCCTGCGGCTGGATCTGCTACAAACTGATCCTTCCGTATACGACGGAGCCGGTCTCGATCTTTTTTGCAACCGTGCTCGTCATCATTCTGTCGCGCAGCTTCGCGGTATACAAGCGCTGCCCGGTGACGGTCTTTCTGATCGCAGGAATCTTTCCGCTGGTGCCGGGAAGCGGCATCTACTGGACCGCCTTTTACGTGGTGACAAACGATCTGGAGCAGGCAGGCGCAAGAGGGTTTCTGACATTCAAAGATGCAGTGGCGATCGTGCTCGGCATTCTCCTCGTCTTCGAATTCCCGCAGAGCTGGTTCCGTAAGGTATTGACAGACAAAAGCAAATAACCTATCATTGTACTAGAGATTATAATAAACAAGGAGGAAAACAAATGGCATTAAATCAGTTTTCCAGAACACAGCTTCTGCTGGGTCAGGAGAGCATGGATCTTCTGGCGGATGCGACCGTTGCCGTTTTCGGTATCGGCGGCGTGGGCGGCTATACCGTGGAGGCGCTGGCAAGAAGCGGTGTCGGCCATTTTGTGCTGGTGGACGACGATAAAGTCTGCCTGACCAATATCAACCGTCAGATTATTGCGACAAGAAGCAGCGTTGGAAAATATAAAGTAGACGTGATGAAGGAGCGGATTCTTGACATCAATCCAAAAGCAGAGGTGGAAACATACAAATGCTTCTATCTGCCGGAAAATGCGGATGCTTTTGATTTCACGAAGTATTCGTACGTTGTCGATGCTGTCGATACGGTAACGGCAAAGATCGAGATCATCATGCGCGCCAAAGCGTGCAACGTGCCGGTCATCAGCTGTATGGGAGCCGGAAACAAACTGGATCCGACGAAGTTCCGTGTGGCAGATATTTACAAGACGAACATGTGCCCGCTGGCAAAGGTCATGAGGCGTGAGATGAAGAAACGTGGCGTGAAGAAACTGAAAGTTGTTTATTCTGAGGAGAAATCCATCCGCCCGCTGGAGGATATGAGCATCAGCTGCAGAACGCACTGCATCTGCCCGCCGGGTGCTGCAAGAAAATGCACCGAGCGGAGAGACATTCCGGGCAGCATCGCATTTGTGCCGTCCGTAGCAGGCCTGATTCTGGCAGGAGAGGTTATCAAGGATCTTTCCGGAGTCAGGGAGAGACGGCAGTTACAGTAGGAAAAAGAATAGAAAAGGGACGAGCCCCTGAAAAAAGCAATTGCTTTTTCGGGGGCTCGTTTTGTATGTTATGTATGGAGATTTGTGGTCTGAAAAAAAATTACATCACTGCAACAACATCATACTCCGTGCAGCCTTCGGTAATCGGAATCAGATTTCCTTCTACAGCAGTTCCGTTGACAGTCAGGGAAGAAACGCCCTTCTCTTTGTGCTCTGGATTCTTAAAGGTAATGTTGTACCATGCACCGCGGAAGTATCTGCGGATCTTGAACTCTTCCATATCGGACGGAATACACGGATTTAAGGTCAGTCCGTCGTAATCCGGCTGAATGCCGAGGATGTACTGGGAAACATTGACAAAAGTCCATGCGGCAGTACCGGTCAGCCAGGAGTTCTTTGCCTCACCGAAGTGAGCAGCGTCTTTTCCGGCGATCATCTGGGAGTATACGTACGGCTCAGTACGATGGATTTCACTGATGTCCTCGATATAAGCCGGGCAGATCTTACGGTACAGGTCAAAGGCGCGGTTGCCGTGACCTACCACCGTTTCGGCGATGGAAATCCATGGGTTGTTGTGACAGAAGATACCGGCATTTTCTTTGTATCCCGGCGGATAGGAGGAAACTTCACCAAGATTCAGGTAATATTTGGTGTAAGCCGGCTGCAGAAGAACGACACCGTACTTGGTTTCCAGAATATTTTTTACGGAAGTCAGAGCCTTTTCGGCCAGACCCTCTTTTACGCCGATTTCGGCAAGAACGCAGAAGCCCTGTGGCTCGATGAAAATCTTGCCTTCCTCACACTCTTTTGATCCGACTTTTTCGCCGGCAGCGTCATACGCACGCAGGAACCATTCGCCGTCCCAGCCTGCATCAAGGACTGCCTGGTAAACTTTTTCGACTTCTTTTTCTGCGTAAACAGCTTCTTCCTCATTGCCTCTGCGGCGGCAGATGGCTGCGTACTCTTTGCCGTATTTCACGAACATAGCGGCGATGAAAATAGACTCAGCAACCGGTCCCTCGGAAGGTCCTGTCGTCTGGAACGGTTCGCCCGGCTCTGCAGAGAAGCAGTTCAGGTTCAGACAGTCATTCCAGTCAGCACGGCCGATCAGCGGCAGTTTGTGCGGTCCGAGATGGGTTACGGTAAAGTCGAAGGAACGTTTCAGATGCTCCATCAGCGGCTGTGCCTTGGTGGAATCGTTGTCGAAATCAACCTGCTCGTCGAGAATAGAGAAATCTCCGGTCTCTTTGATGTAGGCGGCACATCCGGCGATCAGCCAGAGCGGGTCATCGTTGAAGCCGCTTCCGATATCCATGTTTCCTTTCTTCGTCAGTGGCTGGTACTGATGGTATGCGCTTCCGTCTTCAAACTGGGTAGCGGCAATATCGAGCAGACGCTCTCTTGCGCGGTCCGGGATCAGATGAACGAAGCCGAGCAGATCCTGGCAGGAGTCACGGAAGCCCATGCCACGGCCGGTGCCGGACTCAAAGTAGGATGCGGAACGGGACATGTTGAAGGTAACCATACACTGATACTGGTTCCAGATGTTGACCATGCGTCCCAGTTTTTCATCTGCACAGGAGAGCGCATATTTTGCCAGCAGGCCTTCCCAGTAGGAAGCAAGCTCTGCAAGTGCTGCGTCAACCTGCTCGTCGGTCTGATAGTGGGAGAGCATCTCTTTTGCCGGTTTTTTGTTGATCACGCCAGGAGCTTCCCATTTGTCATCCGCTGCATTCTCACAGTAGCCGAGAACGAAGATAAAGGAGCGGGACTCGCCTGGTTTTAAGGTAACGTCGATGTGGTGGGAACCGATCACACCCCATCCGCTGGCAACGGTGTTGCCTGCAGTGCCGCGCAGAACGGTCTCCGGGCGGTCATTTCCGCGGTAAGCGCCAAGGAAAGCGTCGCGGTCGGTATCGTATCCGTCGATCGGGCAGTTGACTGCATAAACAGCGTAATGTCTGCGGCGCTCGCGGTACTCAGTTTTGTGGTAAATCTCAGAACCCTGGATCTCAACTTCGCCGATGCTGAAGTTTCTCTGGAAGTTGGTCATATCGTCCATGGCGTTCCAGAAGCAGAACTCTACAAAAGAAGTCAGAGCCAGTGTTTTTTCTTCGGTGCCGTTGTTGGTCAGCATGAGACGGTTTACTTCGCAGGAATCTGCCAGCGGAACAAAAGCGGTCAGTTCAGCGGCAACTAAGTTTTTGGAAGAAACAAAGCGGCTGTAGCCAAGGCCATGATGGCACTCGTAGGAATCGAGCGGCGTCTGGGTCGGCTGCCAGCCCGGGTTCCAGACGGTATCGCCGTCCTTGATGTAGTAGTAGCGTCCGTTCTGATCGAGCGGCGTATCGTTATAACGGTAACGGGTCAGACGCAGAAGTTTTGCGTCCTTGTAGAAGCTGTATCCGCCGCAGGTATTGGAAATCAGAGAAAAGAAGTTCTCAGATCCCAGATAGTTGATCCACGGAAGCGGAGTCTTCGGGCTTGTGATGACATACTCTTTTTTCGCATCATCAAAATGTCCAAATTGCATGTGTGATACCTCCTTCGTCGTACAATGTAATTTCATTATACAGCCGAAAAAAGAAAAAACTAGCAAGAATTTGCTAAAAATATAAAAAAACGCCGAAACCGTTTTCGTGACAGTTTCGGCGTTTGTGAATATTCACGAATTGCTCCGCAATTCTGCAAACATTCGGAATCCGCTGGCGCTACTTCCTCATGTTTGGCGGGTTCCAAATTCGAACGCTTTATCGTGCAAGCACGAACAGCTTTCGAACTTTGAACCCTGGAATATCAGATCTTCTCGTGATTCTTAAATTTCTTAATAACTTTCTGAATACGATCCGCCGGATCCAGCAGTCCGCTGATGGAGGCGTCGTGATTCAGCTTGTCGATGATGAGAGCGATATATTTGCTCAGGTCGCAGCTGATGTAATATTCGCGGGAGAGAAGCTCCGGTGTCTGGTATACGACGTTGGTGGTCAGAACTTTTGTGAAGAGTCCTTCCTCATAAGCCTTGTCGAATTTCTCCAGTCCGCTGGTGAACAGTCCGAAGGTCGAGCACATGTAGATGTTGCGTGCCTCACGATCCTTTAAGAGTTTGGCAACTTCCAGCATACTCTCGCCGGAGGAGATCATATCGTCGATGATGATCATATCCTTACCTTTGACATCAGCACCGAGGAACTCATGGGCAACGATCGGGTTGCGTCCGTCAATGATGGTAGAGTAGTCGCGGCGTTTGTAGAACATACCCATGTCAACACCGAGGTTGTTTGCCATGTAGATAGCACGGCCCATACCGCCCTCATCCGGGCTGATGACCATCAGATGATCCTTGTCGAGCTTCATATCCGGTGCATTGCGCAGGATGTTTTTGATGAACTGGTAAGCCGGCTGGATGGTTTCAAATCCATGCAGCGGAATCGCGTTCTGGACACGCGGGTCGTGAGCGTCGAAGGTGATGATGTTTTCTACGCCCATAGCAGTCAGCTCCTGCAGACCAAGTGCGCAGTCGAGAGACTCTCTTCCAGATCTCTTGTGCTGGCGGCTCTCATACAGGAATGGCATAATGACATTGATTCTGCGGGCTTTTCCACCGATGGCTGCGATGACACGCTTCAGATCCTGGAAGTGGTCGTCCGGAGACATGTGGTTGGTGTAGCCGCACAGAGAATAGGTCAGGCTGTAGTTGCAGACATCGAGCAGAATGTAGATATCGTCACCGCGGACAGATTCGTTGATGATACCCTTTGCCTCGCCTGAACCGAAACGCGGAACCTGAGACTGGATAATGTAGCTGTCACGCTCATATCCTTCATAGGCAGCGACATATTTTTCCGCAAATTCATTGCCGCGTCCTTTTCTCCAGCTGACCAGATAATCGTCGACCTTTTTTCCAAGTGCGGCGCTGCTGTTCAGCGGGATCAGTCCCAGTCTTCCGATTGGCAGTGTGTCAAAATGTCCTTCAGTTCCCTTACTCATGCTTTGGTTCCTCCCAAAAGTTTTTTCTGGATCCGAATATCGTTTCCAAAAAGTTTAATGATGGTGTAGTTACTTGAAATTCGTGAAAAGGTACGTTCCGAGTACGTCTCCATGAAGCGGTCAAGGGGCAGGTTCGTGGAGATGATCGTCGATTTCTTCCGCAGGATGCGTTCGTTGATGCAGAGAAAGAGCTGGGAAGAGACGAAGCTGTTGGTCAGTTCCGTACCTAAATCATCAATGATCAGAAGATCGCAGTCAAAGATATTGGCGTGAGCGTCTTTTGCTTCTTCTGAACTGGAAAAGGTGTAGCGTGCAAACAGGTCAAACAGATCAAATGCAGTAAAATAAATCACACAGAACGACTGCTCGATCAGTTCGCGGGCAATACAGTGCGAAAGAAACGTTTTTCCGACACCGGTGTCGCCGTAAAAGAAGAGATTTTCAAACGACGAGCCGAAATTGCGGACGAACGCCTGGCTTTTTTCGAGCGCGGCAGCAGCGGCCTCGCGGGAAGTGAGCGGTGTTCCGGTACTGGTCAGGCTGTCCGAGTAGTAATCCAGGGAGAACTGGCTGAAATTTTCGGTTTTCAGAAGCTCCTCCACGTTGGACTGCCGGTACAGAAGATCGACGGCAGCTTTTTTGAAGCAGGCGCATTTCTGCGTGCCGTTGATGTAGCCGGTGTCGCGGCAGAGCGGGCAGTCATACGTCAGCTCGAGATAGTCTGCCGGGTAGCCGTGCATGGAAAGAAGCGCCGCGCGTTCCTGGGAACGGTCACGGATGGCAGCATTCAGGTCGAGATCCATGGAAGCGTCTCCGTTCAGCATAGCTTTTGCTTTCCGGACCGAGAGGGATGCAATCTCGGCGTCGATTTCCGCAAGGCGCGGAATCTTTTCATAAGCAATGCGGATGTGCTCCTGCTGTTCTCTCTGATGGCGGAGCTGCCGTTCGTTGTACATGCGCATAATCGCATCGTATTGCGGGTTTGTCAGTGCCATAGTTGTTTCGTCCTCCGGGCGTTATTTCAGAAGCTGTTCTTCTAACTTCTGGTAGTCGTATTCTCTCTGATGGAAATTGTTGAAGCGGTTACTTGAAGCAGCAGGAGCGGTTTTTCGTGCCGCATTCTGATCAGATGCGGTTTTCTTCCTTTTCTGGTGCTCCGCATCGCGCTGTTCGACGTCTGCCATGGAGCGGACGCCCTGTTCCTTCCATTTGGAGAGAATGCCTTCCGCGTACTGGAAGCTCGGCTGGCCGATCTTGGAAACGGTGCGCTGACAGGCTTCCGTGATAAGATCAATCGTAAAACCGTAGGTATTCAGCCAGCGGTCCATCATCTCGGCTTCTTTTTCCACCGGTGCGCGGTTGCGGATGCCGAATGCTTTCAAAATTGTGTAGTAATGTTTGTTGAATGTCGTGGTCTCCTGTTTGGCAGAGGCAACATCGCGGATTCCGCTTTCCTGCCAGGCGAGTCCTACCTTTTTCAGGTAGTGGATGCTGGTGCTTCCCTTCGAAACACAGTATTCCACCAGGTATTCCAGAAGATCCGCGGAAAAGTGGAGATCATCATAGAAAAACATGATGCATTCGATTTCCGTCGGCGACAGAAGATGACCGAAATACGTCTGCGCAACGTAAAGAACGTGCTGCAGTTCTTCGCGGCTGCCGGGAGCGTGTTTTTTTTCTGCTGACTGTCCGGAAATACCGGAACTGGAAAGATCATCTGCCGGAGAAGAGGCAGATGGGGCAGAAACGGCCGGCTGTGGTGATGGAGCCGGGGTCTGTTCCGTCTGCGGGATTTCAACAGATACAGCAGAAACAGCCGGTGCAGCCGCAATCGGGCCGGAAATCGAGGATTCCGGTGTTGGAAGGATTCCGCTTTCTTCCTTCCGGACAAGCGGCAGAAAGGCGATTCCGGTCGGAACGCTTTCCCCGGCGGTGTAGGAGAGCGAGAGGATTCCCTGCTTCTCCCAGTATTTCAGCGCACGGACGATATCGTTTTCCGTGCAGGAAAAAAAATCTGCCATCGATGACAGAGTGGAATCCTGCTGATGGTCTTTGACCAGCTTCAGCAGATAAAGGTACACTTTTACAAATTCTCCGTTGGCTGCGGGCATATATTGTTCCAGAAAAAGATCCGGCACAGCAGTCACACTGGCCAGGCAGTCATTGTTTAATGTCAGCATACTCAAAATTACACCATCCTGTTCTTATCGTGCGGCAGATTTTTACTTTTAGCGATCTGTTTTTTATTATACGTCTTGCCTTCTCATACACAATCAAGTATAACACAGTATTTTCGACAAGTGAATAGGTGTTTTGCGGAAAAAACATTCCGGGAAAAAGGCACGGTGGATGAAAAAGGACTGTGGACAATGTGGATAATGTGGAGAAATCCGTTTTGTGAAATATTATCATCTACCAAAAATGTTGAAAAATGGAGGAAAACAGGGAAGTATAGGACTTTCTGGTGATATCGTTATGTAAACAAAGTTATACACAGGGAATCCACATTGTGAGGATCGTAAAAATGTGTATAAAATTGTGGACAATGTGGATAACTCTGAAAACAGGCGAAAATACAGGAAAATAGCTGTGAATAAAAATGTGCGTAACTATTTGGCGAAAAGACAGATTGTGTGGATTCGGAGCAAAAAAAGACCCTGTGGAAAAAAGGAAAACTCCATTTTCCACAGGGAGCAGGTAAAGCGAAAGAATGATTTTATTTTTCGGAAGCAAGAAGCTCCTCACCGATTTTTACAACGTCTCCGGCACCCATGGTGATCAGCATGTCGCCCTCGGCAAGATTTTCGTTCAGATAGTTTTCGATTTCCGCAAAGGATGGGAAATATTCGCAGGCAGTGCCGAGTTTTACAATGCGCTCCTGGATATCTTTGGAGGAGATGCCGAGCGTATCGGTTTCTCTGGCTGCGTAAATATCGGCGAGAACCACATGGTCTGCCAGGGAAAGAGCGGCAGCGAAATCATCGAGCAGCGCTTTCGTTCTGGTGTAGGTATGCGGCTGGAAGACGCACCACAGTGTTCTGTGCGCACAGTTTTCAGCGGCTTCCATCGTTGCACGGATTTCGGTTGGATGATGCGCATAATCGTCGATCACCTTTGCTCCGTGGTATGTACCCTTATACTGGAAACGGCGGTCGGTTCCGCGGAAGGTGGCAAAGCCTTCGTGGATGGCGTTTTCCGGCAGCTGCAGTTCATCGGCCAGTGCAATGGCAGCCAGGGCGTTGGAAACGTTGTGAAGTCCCGGAACCATCAGCGTGTAGCGACCGCGCAGCTCGCCACGGCAGATGCAGTCGAAGGACGGGTGATCGAACTCATCGTAGGTGATGTTGGCAGCGGTATAATCAGCGACAGACTGATTCTCCAGCGCGTAGGTGACAATTTTGCAGCCAAGGCCTTCGGTTACGTAATCGTATTTCGGCGTATCGGCGTTGATGATCAGCATGCCGTCAGCCGGGAGCAGACGGGCAAATTCGCGGAAGGAATGGCGGATATCATCAATATCCTTAAAAAAGTCAAGATGATCCGCATCCATATTGAGGATGATGCCGATTTTCGGGAAGAAACTTAAGAAACTGTTGGTGTACTCACATGCTTCGGTCAGGAAAGTTTCGGAATGGCCGACACGGATATTTCCGCCGATGGACGGAAGAATACCGCCGACAGAAATCGTTGGGTCACAGTCGGCTGCCATCAGAATGTGGGAGAGCATGGAGGTTGTCGTCGTCTTTCCGTGGGTACCGGAAACGGCGATCGGCGTATTGTAGTTGCGCATGATCTGTCCAAGCAGTTCAGCGCGGGTCAGCATCGGAATGCCGGCAGCTTTGGCGGCGGCAAATTCCGGGTTGTCCGGGTGGATCGCTGCGGTGTAAACGACAAGGTCGATGCCAGGAATGATGTTTTCCGCCTTCTGGCCGTAGAAAACCTGTGCGCCAAGAGAAGTCAGGTGGCGGGTCAGGTCACTTTCCTTTGCATCGGAACCGGAAATCGTAAAATTTTCTTTTAAAAGAATTTCAGCAAGGCCGCTCATGCTGATGCCGCCGATGCCGATAAAATGTATATGGATTGGTTTACTGAAATCTACTTCGTACATAGTATCTCCTTCAATGTGTCTTTTCACTGAATTGGGGAAATTTTCTCAATTAATCATAGGAAAGAACAGAGTAAAATCCAAAGCCGTTTCCCCGGAATCCGGCCGGAACTGTTCTGGCTAATAGTATACACGTATTTGCCGGAAAAGTAAAAGAAAAAAAGCGGATGAATTCGAAAATGAAATAAAAAACAATGGATAAGTATTATAAACCAGAACATATGCAAAAAGAAATATTGCAAACTAAAATGAACGAAATGTAACAAAAACTGGTAAAAATAAATGAATACGCTGTCGAAAATTGTAGAAAATCATGATACGATTTTTGACACAAATAAAATGCATAGTCAAAATCAATAAAATATAAGATAAAATAAAAGAAAAATTATAAAAAATGTTCACAATGAGACGGAAGTGTGATATAATTTTAATTGTAGTTATCAAAGAAGTGCGTGGATATGAAAAACCAGAACCGACAGCATGGTTGCTGTTTCGTACACAGGGAGACAGGTGCTGTTTCGCTGCGTGAGAAAGTGATTCAGGTGTAAGTAGCCCCTTCCTGCAAGGCAAAGCCTGAAGGGGGGCAGCGAAGGTTACCGTTCGCGGAAAAGCGGTGAACGGTAAGCGTAGAACCGTACATTCTTACAGTTACTGCAAATCTTTAGATACGACAAGAGGTGATTGCATGATTAAGAAAGAGATGATAGCAATGCTGCTGGCAGGCGGCCAGGGAAGCCGTCTCGGTGTGCTCACGGAGAAAGTGGCAAAACCGGCAGTAGCATTTGGCGGAAAGTATCGAATCATCGACTTCCCGCTCAGTAATTGTATCAATTCGGGAATTGATACGGTAGGCGTACTGACCCAGTATCAGCCGCTGCGGCTGAATACCCATATCGGAATCGGTATTCCGTGGGATCTCGATAAAAACGAAGGCGGCGTAACCGTTCTGCCGCCATACGAAAAAAGTACAAACAGCGAATGGTATACAGGAACTGCAAATGCAATTTACCAGAACATGGCTTATATGGAAACATACAATCCAGAATATGTTCTGATTCTTTCCGGCGACCACATTTACAAAATGGATTACGAGGTGATGCTTGACTATCACAAAGCAAACCATGCAGATGTGACCATCGCATGTATGCCGGTACCGATCGAAGAAGCAAGCCGTTTCGGTGTCATGATCACAGACGGAAACGGAAGAATTACCGAATTTGAAGAAAAACCGGAGCACCCGAGAAGCAACCTCGCTTCTATGGGTATCTATATTTTCAGCTGGAAAGCATTAAAGGAATCTCTGACAGCCCTGAAGGATCAGCCGAGCTGTGACTTCGGAAAACACATTCTGCCGTACTGCCGCGACAACGGAAAACGTCTGTTTGCGTATGAGTTCAACGGCTACTGGAAAGATGTCGGAACGCTTGGCTCATACTGGGAAGCAAATATGGAGCTGATCGATATTATTCCGGAATTCAATTTATATGAGGAATTCTGGAAGATCTATACCAAAGGTGATATCATCCGTCCGCAGTATGTTTCCGGGGACGCTGTCATCGACCGCTGTATTATCGGCGAGGGCGCTGAAATCTACGGAGAGGTACATAATTCCGTCATCGGTGCGGATGTGCGCATTGAAAAGGGTGTTGTTGTAAGAGATTCTATTATTATGCGCCACAGCACAATCGGCGAGGGAACCCAGGTCAATAAAGCCATTATTGCAGAAAACGTACATGTCGGCAAACATGTTGTGATGGGCGTTGGCGAGGAAGCGCCGAACGTCTTAAAACCGAATATTTACGGATTCGGACTTGTGACCGTTGGAGAAAAGGCAGTCATTCCGGATGGCGTAACCATTGGAAAGAATGTCTGCATTTCCGGCGAAACTTCCCTTGAGGATTACCCGGATGGCACACTTCCGTCCGGCGGAGCAATTGTAGAAAAGGACGGTGAGTAATATGAGAGCATTGGGAATTATTCTTGCAGGCGGTAACAACAACAAAATGAGAGAGCTGTCCAATAAAAGAGCCGTTGCAGCTATGCCGGTCGCAGGCAGCTTCCGCAGCATCGATTTTGCGCTGTCAAGCATGGCAAACTCTCATATTCAGAAGGTGGCTGTCCTGACACAGTACAACGCCAGATCCTTAAATGAACATTTGAGCTCTTCCAAATGGTGGGATTTCGGAAGAAAACATGGCGGTCTGTTTGTATTTTCTCCAACCGTTACATCAGATAACAGCTGGTGGTACCGTGGAACGGCAGACGCGATCAGTCAGAACCTGAGCTGGCTGAAAAACAGCCATGAACCGTACGTAGTCATCGCATCGGGAGATGGCGTATACAAACTGGATTTCAATAAGGTACTGGAATATCATATTGCAAAACGTGCGGATGTTACTGTGGTATGCACGGATTCCAAGGAAGCAGATACCAGCCGCTTCGGCGTCCTGAAGATGAATGAGGACTGCCGCATCGAGGAGTTCGAGGAAAAACCGATGGTTTCGAGCTCCAATGTGATCTCTACCGGTATTTATGTCATCCGCCGTCGCCAGCTGATCGAAATGATTGAGCGCAGCGCACAGGAAGACCGCTACGACTTTGTAAAGGATATTTTAATCCGTTACAAAAACCTGAAACGGATTTACGGATACAAGATCAATACCTACTGGAGCAACATTGCTACCGTAGATTCCTATTACAGAACCAACATGGATTTCCTGAAACCGGAGGTAAGAGATTACTTCTTCGGCCAGTATCCGGGCATCTACTCCAAGATCGACGATCTTCCGCCGGCAAAATACAATCCTGGCTGTGTAGTGAAAAATTCTCTTGTATCCAGCGGCTGTATCATCAACGGACAGGTTGAGAACTCTGTTTTGTTCAAGAAGGTATATGTTGGAAACAACTGTGTGATTAAAAATTCTATCATCTTAAATGATGTATATCTCGGAGACAACACTCACATTGAAAACTGTATTGTGGAGAGCAGGGACACCATCCGTGCAAACTCCTATCACTGTGGGGAGGACGGCATCAAAATTGTTGTCGAAAAAAACGAAAGATACGCCATCTGATTATGGGGTGAAAGGGGCATAAAAGTTTATGAACATTACAGACGTGAGAGTACGCAAGGTAACAAAAGAAGGAAAAATGAAGGCGGTTGTGTCTATCACAATCGATGATGAATTTGTCGTACATGATATCAAAGTGATTGAAGGAGAAAAAGGACTGTTCATCGCAATGCCGAGCCGTAAGGCTACGGACGGGGAGTACCGCGATATCGCACATCCGATCAACTCCGGAACCAGAGAAAAGATTCAGACCATTATCCTGAAACAGTACGAACAGGCGATGGCAGAAGCGGAAGCAGAGGAAGCTGCTGCAGAGGCCTGAGCAAAAAGAAAGAACGCCCCCGGGCGGAAAACGGAAGTGGTTACGTTTTCCGCCGGGGGCGTTTTTGTCAGTAAAAACAAAGATGACGATATACAAAAGTATATCGCCATCTTTTTATGAGGGGGGAGATAGTGAGTGGTTTATCAACTATCCGAGCTTTATTATAAAAGGAATATGTGAGCAAAGTGTGTCCAAATTCTAAAAGAAATGGAAAAAATATAAAGAAAAGAAGAAAAATTGTGGGAAGAGGTATGGACAGAAGAGAGAAGAAAGCGTAAAGTGAGAGAAAAATGTATCTTCGGAGTCTTTTTTTGTGCCTGTATTTGCGCGAGCTGAAAAATTCCGGGAGTACATCATAAAAAGAGGAGGAAACAGGATGAGACAGAAAAGAATCAGCGATTACGGATATCGGATAGGACATCATGAAAGCGGACCGCGAAATAAAATTACGGATGTGCCCGGTGTGCGGGTAGGCCATGCGACGGTGGAAAGTGGAAATCAGCATACCGGAGTGACGGTGATTGTGCCGGGAGAGGACAATCCGTTTCTGAAAAAGTACCTGGCGTCTGCCTACGTGCATAATGGTTTTGGGAAAACATGCGGTCTTGTGCAGGTACAGGAGCTCGGAACGCTTGAAACGCCCATTGCCCTGACCAATACACTGAATGTCGGAAAAGTGGCGGATGCCATGATTTCCTGGATGATACAGAAGACCAAAAAAGAAGGGGAAGATGTTTTCTCCATCAATCCGGTTGTTGGAGAATGCAACGACTCGAGAATCAATGAGATTTGTAACCGGGTAGTGGGGGAAAAAGAACTGTATCAGGCACTGGAGCAGGCGGATACAGACTTTGCGGAAGGTGATATCGGTGCCGGAACAGGAACGATCTGCTATGGGCTGAAAGGGGGGATCGGATCGGCATCCCGCACGCTGGTGCTTGACGGAAAAACATATACCATTGGTGTTCTGGTACAGTCAAATTTCGGGGCAACCAGAGATTTGAAAATCAGCGGAAAACCGGCAGGAGAGAAGATTCTGGAGCGGATCCGGAAGGAAGAATGCGGAAGCAGCGCCGAAGACCGGGGATCGATTATGACGGTTCTGGCAACAGACCTTCCGGTATCGGAGCGGCAGCTGTACCGGATTATCCGCCGCTGTGGAGTTGGAATCGCCAGAACAGGAGCCTACACCGGCCACGGAAGCGGTGAAATCATGATCGGATTTACAACAGCAAACCGCGTAGACACAAAGAGTACATGTGAGGTGGAAGCGTGCGCCCGGATAAAAGAAGAAAAAATCAACGAGGCATTTGAAGCAGCGGCAGAGGCTGTGGAGGAAGCAATCCTGAACTCTATGGTAACCGCAAAGGAAAAAAGAGGCCTGGACGGAGCCAGATACCGCAGCCTTGCCGAGTTTCTGGAAAAACCGGGATTTCTGGAATAAATCATTTTTCCAGAACCATACGCCCCAGCTCGGAAATTTCACATCCGCCTTTTGTCCGGTGCACGATGAGATAACCGGCGGAAGAAAGCTCTCCAAGTACGGTGCGCAGAGCCGCTTCGGATACAAAGGTTTCTCCGTCGGCCAGTCCGTTTTTGATTGCCAGGCGGCCTGCTTTCGGATGCGTCGATACGAAAGAAAGAACCTGATATTGAAGGTCGGTGAGGGAAACGTCAGCCATCTGGCGGGAGCGGAGGTACGTCGGCAGATCGGAAAGCTGCAGCTTATGGCTGCTGTACCGGGTAAACAGGCTGCAGGACAGATTGTACAGCTCATGAATATTTCCGGGGTACGCATATTCCTTCAGAAAGCGCAGAAGCCCTTCCGAAAAGATCCGGTCGCAGGTCATATCGGTGTTGTGGAAAAACTGAAGCAGAAAGTAATTGAGAAGATCGGGAATATCCTCCCTGCGTCTGCGGAGCGGGACTGTCTGAAGCTCTGAAGCACTTAAAAGGTGAAAAAGTTCCCGCAGGAAGGTTCCTTTTTCTACTTTTTTGTAGAGGTTATCATCCGCAATAGCAATGATCCGCACATCGAAACGGCGGGTTTCCGGTGCGGAAAAGAAGTTACCATGAACATTGGTAAGAACATTGACCAGCAGATCCTGAATGGAAAGCGGAAAACGGTCCACCTGGGAAAGGACGAGTGTGCCATGGTTGGTTTCGGCAAGAAGCCGGAGCAGAGAAGCTTCGGTCAGATCATTTCCCGGAGAATGAAGAACGGAAAAAGGATAATGATGGCGGCGCGAAAAATTGTGGATCGCACGTGCGAGTGTCCTGCGCTGTGTACCGCTTTCTCCCTGGATCAGAATCGGAAAATCAAAAAGTGCAAGATGTCTGGCCTGCGCCATCAGATTCTGGACGGAATCTGCGTGGGACAGGGAAAGTGAAAAGGTACGGGAGGAAGCAAAAAAAGTGCTTTCTTCCGTTTTTTCGTCTTTCGGAACCGACATTTCCGTGGATCTGCCCTCGGGAAGAAACGCAAGAAAAACAGGCTCTGTATCCGGAAAAACCATAGAGAGAACGCTTAACGTAATCTGTGTTTTCTGATCCGAAAGGAGAATAGTCCAGTCACCGTTGCGGTCGAAAGCCGTATCCGCGTAGGCAGGCGGAAAACATTCCGAAAAAGGCTGTCCTTCAAAGTTGGAGGAGGGAAGCGAGAAGGCATGTGCAAATTTAGCATTCATGAACTGAATGCGGCCATCCGCACCAAACAGACAGATGCCAATGGGAAGAGAGAACAGGATCACCTGCATGAGCTGTTCGGTCTGTACATAATTGGTATAGTAAGTTTCTGAGGTCTTGACGGTGTGAAGAATCTGATTGACATAATTGCGCGATACACGGTTTACGGTCTGCAGAGGAATGTTGAAATATTCGCAGAGCTGTAAAATAGTGGAAATATCGATGATACGGTTGCCGATATCCAGCACATTGGGAATGCGGGAAGGAACGAGCTGCGGCTCGCCGGCGGTGATAGCAAACTGAATGTCAGACTCGGTATCCTTGCATCCTGGATAAAACGGAACAAAGTCATATTGTGTGACGCCGCATTCCTCAAGCTGGGAAATGATAGCGAGCGTGGAATATCTATCATCGTTTACCAGATAGACACGTTCGTGCGGCGGAATCTGAATGATTTTATCCAGGAACATATGGTTGAAAACGCGGTCGCAGGGGAGCTGCAGAATGGAAGGGTCGATGGTAAGCGGAAAGTTTTCCATGGCGCGTGCGGTTGGGAAAAGGACGCACTGGTATCCCCGGAAGAGAGAGGGGTCTGTGGCCTGTTCTCTTAAAAGGGTATTAAAGGTGAGATATTCACCGAGCACGGAGTGAAGATAAGACTGAAATTCGGAAAGCATTCGTTTTCGGGAAGAAATGATCAATACGTTGCCAAGCTTTTGCGTTCTGTTCATAAAGGGCCTCTTTTCCTGCTAAAAAGTGGTAATAGGTTAAAAATTAGGATAATTATACCACTTTTGACGAAAATAAACAACCTAAATGCAAAAAGACAAAAAAGAAAATAAAAAATCAGGAAGAATGCTTTGACATAGTAATGCATTGCATCTATAATACCGATTAAGCAAAGGGGCTGTAAAAAAAGTAAGGCATCTTTGCTCTTTTTTATATCATGGTTCTGGTATCTGTGAAAAAAAGAACAAAGAAAAACAGCAGCATTTGCAGAAAAGGAGGAGACAACAATGAAAAAAAGACATGTAATGCGTGCTCTGGTTGCAGCAGCAACGGCACTGGCACTGACAGCATGTGGATCGACAGGTTCTTCTGACACAAGTAAGAGCACATCAACAGCATCCGCTGCATCGACCTCATCCGGTTCAGAAGCAGGTACGGAGAATACCATCACGATTCCGGCAGGCGAGTCGGTATCCCAGGATTCTGATGTTACGGCAATGGTAGCTGTAGACTTTACCACCATGGATCCGATGGATACTTCCGATACACTTTCCGGTGGTGTACAGCGAATGATGATGGACGGTTTGTTTGGATTTGATGAGAATATGCAGATCATTCCGATGCTGGCAACCAGCTACGAAGCAAACGATGAAGCAACCGAGTATACGATCCATCTTCGTGAGGGCGTAAGCTTTACCGATGGAACTCCGTGGAATGCAGATGCCCTGATTGCAAACGTAAATAAATGGGCAGACAAGAGCCTTGGACTGAAACGTACTACATTCCTCTGCAATGTTCTGGATCATGCAGAGAAGATAGATGATTATACCGTTAAAATTTATTTATCACAGTCATTCGGTGCTTTCATCAGCAACCTGGCACATCCGGCTACGCTGATCATGAGCCCGAAACAGATTGAAGCAGGAGAAGATGCCTGTGCACAGGCACCGGTAGGAACCGGCCAGTACAAATTTGTTGAGTGGGTTGCCGGTGACCATATGAAAGTAGAACTGAACAAAGACTGGTGGGGATATGACGCAGACGTCTGCGGCGGAACTGCTCTGGCAGATGCAGATGCAGGATTTAAGAGCATCACATTCAAACCGGTTGCAGAAAGTGCTACCCGTGTATCTGCAATTCAGGCAGGTGACGCACAGATTATGTGGTCTGTACCGACAGAAAGTGTTGACACCTTAAAAGGTGACAGCAACGTATCCGTTGGAATGGGCGACAGCATCGCCGTATGGTACTTCTTCATGAATACACAGAAAGCACCGTTCAACGATGTTAAGGTTCGTGAGGCAATGGCTTATGCAATCAACAAAGAGGCATATATCCAGGTCGTTATGAACGGTTACGGTTCTGTGGCAACTTCTATGGTAGGAGAAGAAGTACAGCACTACAAAGGAAATGATCCGTATTCCTACGATCCGGAAAAAGCAAAAGAGCTGTTAAAAGAAGCAGGATATCCGGATGGATTTACCACAACACTGATGTACAGCAACACGACAGCAAATCAGAAAAAAGCAGAGTTCTACAAACAGCAGCTTTCTGAGGTTGGTATTGATCTGGAATTGAACGGAATGGAAAATGCCGTTCTGAATGAAAAGGTTCAGGGAGCTGACTGCGCAGGAGCAGATGCCGAGGTTGACTGCTACTTAAGCGGATGGTCTACTTCCACCGGTGATGCTGACTGGGGACTTCGCCCGATGCTGGCAACCGAGTCTGAGCCGCCGATGAGCTTCAATATCAGCTACTATGAGAATGAAAAAGTAGATCAGCTTCTCAAAGACGGTCTTGCAACTGCAGATGAAGACAAACGTGGTGAGATCTATGGAGAAGTACAGGATATCGTATGGAAGGATCTCCCGCTGCTCTGCATCGCAAGCGATAAAAACATCTGGGCAACCAGCAACAACATTACCGGAGTATATCTGTTAGGCGATGGAAGCATCGGTATGAGAAATGCCAGAATGGCAGCCGAATAACGGCAGACTGAAACAAGGATATGAAAAAGACCCCGGCGTCCTTCCATCAAAAGAGGGCGCCGGTTTCTTACAAACAGGAAAGCAGGCAGTGATCCGTGGGATTGTACCTGTAGGATAAGCATGAAAGTAGGAGATACAATATGCCAAAATATATACTGAAGCGTATTGTGGGTACGATCCCCACACTGATTATTGTTGTTACATTTGTATTTTTCTTTGTCCGCCTGATTCCGGGAGATCCGGCGAGACTCGTTGCAGGAGAGCAGGCAACACAGGATGACGTAGAGGCAGTAAGAGAAGAGCTTGGCCTCAATAAATCCATTCCGACACAGTATGTTACCTATGTGACAGGACTTTTAAAAGGAAATCTCGGAACATCCCTTCGCACAAAGCAGCCAGTTACAAAGGAGGTTGCGGGAAGATTCGGAAATACCGTCCGTCTGGCATTTGTCACATTGCTGTGGAGCTCGGTTGTGGGCGTGCTCTTTGGTGTGTGGTCCGGAACACACCGGGGAAAATGGCAGGATTATACCGGAATGACGATTGCGGTCTCGGGTATTTCGCTCCCCTCGTTCTGGATCGGCTTTCTGCTGATTATGCTGTTTGCGGTAAAACTGCGAATTCTGCCGACAACAAGCGGAACGAGCCTGAAAAGTCTGATTATGCCGTCTATTACGCTTGGCGTCGGAATTGCAGCCGTGATCGCACGATTTACAAGATCCTCCATTATTGAGGTTTTAAAAGAAGATTACGTCAGAACAGCAAGAGCAAAAGGAATCAAAGAAAAGGTTGTGATCTGGAAGCATGTTTTCCGCAACTCCATGATCTCCGTCGTGACGGTTGTGGGTCTGCAGTTCGGCTTTCTGCTGGGAGGTTCTGTTGTCACAGAAACGGTATTTGCCTATCCTGGCCTTGGCTCCCTTCTGATTGAATCGGTCAATTACAGAGATTATCCGGCAATCCAGTCCCTGATTCTGATCTTTTCGCTGCAGTTTATCGTCATCAACCTGATTGTCGATATCCTCTATGCGGTTCTGAATCCGGAAATTAAACTTCAGTAGGAGATGAGTGGAATGAAAGAAAAGAAAAAAGTACAGACCGAGAACCAGGAGAGAATTAAAACTCCGTTTTCTGAGATGGTTCGAAAATTTAAAAAACAGAAAAATGCAGTAGTTGCGCTTTGTTTTATCATTTTTCTCATTTTCCTTGCGTTTTTCGGAAGCAAAATTGTGCCGTACGGAATCAATGAGTATGATTACAATGCGATTCTGCAGGGACCAAGTATGAAGCACCTGTTTGGAACGGATGAGTTTGGACGGGATCTGTTTTCCCGTATCGTCTGTGGAACCCGGATTTCACTTGCAGTCGGATTCGGCGCTGTTACGGTCGGTGCAGTCTGTGGTACCATTCTCGGACTTCTGGCCGGATATTACGGCGGATGGATTGATTCTATTATTATGAGAATCTGCGATGTCCTGTTCGCTTTTCCGGGACTGATTCTTGCAATCGCCATCGTGGCAATCCTCGGAAGCGGCATGACAAACGTTGTGATTGCGGTCGCTGTCTTTTCTACACCGACCTTTGCGCGGCTTGTCCGAAGCAAAACGCTGAGCCTGAAAAATTCCGTCTTTGTCCTGGCGGCACGGAACATCGGTGTTTCCGATGCAAGAATTCTGTTTCACCATATTCTGCCGGGAGCCATTCCGGACATCATTGTACAGTATTCCATGTCATTTGGATCTTCCATTCTGACAGCATCGAGCCTTTCCTTCCTGGGAATGGGCGCACAGCCGCCGACACCGGAATGGGGACTGCTTCTTTCCAACGGAAGAAACTATATGGCAAGTGCAATGTATGTGACGATTTTCCCGGGTCTTGCGATTTTCCTTACCGTACTGAGCTTTAACCTGTTAGGCGACGGACTTCGCGATGCACTCGATCCGAAACTTTCCGATTGATAAGGAGGAGCAGAAGTGGCTACTGATAACGTACTTGAGATAAAAAATTTACATACGTATTTCTATACCGATGGCGGCGTGATCAAAGCAGTAGACGGTGTCGATGTGGAGCTTCGACGCGGCGCAACGCTTGGTATCGTAGGCGAGTCGGGAAGTGGAAAGAGCGTGACATCCCTCTCTGTGATGGGATTACTGACCGGAACGAAAGGAAAAATTGCTGATGGCGAAATCCTGCTGGATGGCGATGACATTGTAAAGCTGACGAAGGAACAGCAGAGAAAGCTGCGCGGAAGCAAGATTTCCATGATTTTCCAGGAACCGATGACCAGTCTGAACCCGGTCATGAAGATTGGAGACCAGGTGGCAGAATGCGTTCTGCAGCACGAAAAAATATCAAAAAAAGAGGCACTGAAAAAGGCAGAGGACATGCTCCGGAAAACGGGTGTTCCGCGTGTGGAGCATATGATGAAGGAGTATCCGTTCCAGCTTTCCGGCGGCCAGAGACAGAGGGTCATGATTGCCATGGCACTTGTATGCAAGCCGGAAATCCTGATTGCGGATGAGCCGACGACTGCACTGGATGTAACGATTCAGGCACAGATACTGGATCTGATGAATCAGCTGAAAAAAGAGACGGGTACATCCATCCTGTTTATTACACATGATCTTGGCGTTGTTGCAGAGGTCTGCGATGATGTTGCCGTTATGTACTGCGGCCGCGTGGTAGAGCGCGGAGATGTAAAAACAATTTTCGCCAATCCGTCCCACCCGTATACGAAGGGACTGCTGGGATCGATTCCGAGACTGGGAGACGCCGGAAAAGAACTGAAGTCGATTCCGGGTAACGTTCCAAACCCGAAATATATGCCGAAAGGCTGCAAATTTGAGCCGCGATGTCCATACGCTTCGGAAAAATGCCGCGAGGAAGAACCGGGATTTTTCCAGATCGAAGAAGGCCATATCAGCAGATGCTGGCTCTGCGAAAGCGGACAGCTCAAAACAGATCACGTAGAGAAGGCAGGTGACTAGGATGTCAGATACATTACTTAGAGTAGAGGATTTGAAAATTTATTATCCGGTTGCCGGAAGCGGATTTGGGAAAAAGGAATTCGTCAAAGCGGTAGACGGAGTTACCTTTGAGGTGAAAAAAGGAGAGGTATTCGGAATTGTAGGCGAGTCCGGCTGCGGAAAATCCACGCTGGGAAGAGGCGTCTGCAAACTGGAAAATCTGACATCGGGCCATGTGTATCTGGATGGAGAAGATATTACAGAGTACAATGACCGGAGAATGCGTTCCATCCGGAAAAAGGTACAGATGGTTTTTCAGGATCCGTATGCGTCCCTGAATCCACGGATGTCTGTTTTTGACATCATTGCAGAGCCGCTGCTGGTGCATCATCTGTATCAGGATAAAGCGGATCTGGAAAAGAAAGTGCTGGATCTTTTGCACCGGGTAGGACTGGATGACTACCATGCAAACCGTTATCCACATGAATTTTCCGGCGGTCAGCGTCAGAGAATCGGAATTGCCCGTGCACTTGCGGTAGAACCGTCTCTGATCATCGCAGACGAACCGGTTTCGGCACTGGATGTGTCTATTCAGGCGCAGGTTCTGAATCTTTTAAATGAACTGAAGCATGACCTGGATCTGACCTATATTTTTGTTGCACATGACCTGAGCGTTGTGGAATACATCAGTGACCGTGTCGGCGTTATGTATCTCGGCAATTTCGTGGAGGTCGGAGAAAAAGAGAAAATTTACAGCAATCCGATGCATCCGTATACGCAGGCACTGCTTTCCGCAGTTCCGGTTCCGGATCCGACGGCAAAAAGAGAAAGAATTCTGCTTGAGGGAAGCATCCCATCCGCCCACAAGCCGCCGACAGGCTGCAAATTCCATACCAGATGTCCAAAATGCATGGAATGCTGCAAAACACAGGCGCCGGAGCGGTATGAAGTGGATGACGGACATTACGTATATTGTCATCTTTATGATAAAGAAAGAAGGGAACAGCAGAAATGAAGCTTTTTATCAGTGCAGATATCGAGGGCTGTGCCGGAGTGGCACTGACCGATGAAACACATAAGAAGGAAAGCGTATACCAGAGATTTGCAGAGGAGATGACCGAAGAGGTCGTTGCGGCATGCGAAGCAGCACATGAAGCGGGCGCGGATGAGATTGTCGTAAAGGACGGTCACGGAGATGCATCCAACATTGACCCGCTGAAAATGCCGGAGTATGTCACCCTGATCCGGGGAAAGAGTGGTCATCCGTATAATATGATGTATGGTATCGACGACAGCTATGACGGCGTACTGTATCTTGGATACCATGCACCGGCAGGAGATCCCAATTTTTCGATCAGCCACACATCGACAGGAAACAGCCTGTATATTCATCTGAATGGAAAAGTGATGAGTGAGTGCATGCTGAACAGCTATACAGCAGCATCACATCACGTACCGGTGCTGTTCCTTTCCGGAGATGAAGAGATCTGCCGTCAGGCCAAAGAACTGATTCCGGGCATTACGACAGTGGAAACGAAGCATGGTGTCGGTGCGGCAACGTGGTGCAAAGCGAAAGGAAAAGTGATCTCCGAAATCCGGGAAGGGGTAAAAAAGGCAGTTGCTGGACAGAAAAAAGAGTGCCAAGTGGCCCTTCCTGAGCACTTTACGTATGAGGTAACCTATAAAGACTGGAAAAAAGCGTACACGATGTCGTTTTATCCGGGAATGCAGAAGGTAGATACCTTCACAAATAAGCTGGAGACAGATCGCTGGATGGATATTGTCACAGCACACTGCTTTGTTGTATATTAAGAATATAAATCTGACAGAAACCCAAAGAAAAGAGGATAAAACAATGGATATAGAAATGTTTGGTAAGCTTTCCGATGCATTTGGACCAAGTGGATTCGAGGAGGATGTCATCCGTACCATAGCAGATTACTGCAAAGAATTTGATGTAGAAAATGACGCAATGAATAACCTGTATGTGCGGATGCCGGGAACAAAGCAGGATTCCCGTCCGGTCATCCAGCTGGATGCCCATCTGGACGCATGCGGTTTCATGGTACAGAATATCCAGGACAACGGATGCCTTGGCATTATCATGCTTGGCGGCTTTCATCTGACCAGCCTTCCGGCACATGCGGTATGGATCCGCACCAGATCCGGAAAAATGGTACATGGTATTATCTGCGCAAAACCGGTTCATTTCATGACAACAGCGGAACGCAGCAGTCAGACTCTGGAAATTGAAAAAATGTATGTGGATGTCGGAGCAACCAGCCGCGAGGAGGTTGAAAACGTTTTCGGAATCCATATCGGTGATCCGATGATGCCGGATGTAACCTTTGAATACGATGCAGAGCATGAAATCTGCTTCGGAAAAGCATTTGACAACCGTGCCGGCTGCGCGTGCATCGTAGATACGATGAAACAGCTGGAAAAGGAGCAGGCTTCTCTTGCAGTTAATGTTGTCGGTGCCTTTGCGGCGCAGGAGGAGGTCGGAACCCGCGGTGCTGTGGTAACGAGCCAGATTGTAAAACCGGATCTTGCCATTGTATTTGAAGGATCTCCTTCCGATGACTTTTTCATCAGCGCAGGACAGGCACAGGGCTGCATGAAGAAGGGTGTTCAGATTCGTATCCTGGACAACAGCTATATTTCCAATACGCAGTTTATTTCACTGGCCGAGGAAGTGGCAGCAAAATGCGGAATCAAATACCAGGAGAGTGTAAGAAGAGGCGGAAGTACAAACGCAGCAAAAATCAGCGTGACAGGAAAAGCAGTTCCGTGTCTGGTGCTTGGTGTTCCATCCCGCTATGCGCACAGCCATTACAATTTCTGCGCAAAAGAAGACCTGGAGGCAGCAAGCGCAATGGCAGCCAATGTCATTCGTGCTTTAGATGAGGAAAAGATCCGTCATATCTGCCATCAGGATGTACTGTAAAATATTCGATAACGAAAGAAAAAGCATGCCGGAAGCGGGTTCACAGGAAAGGTGAAGCCGTTTTCGGCATATCTGGTAAAAAAGGAGAGTTTACAAGTGAGAAAACCGATCATTGGAATCTTGGGAAATACGTATAAAACACAACCGGGACTTTTTTCAAGTGCGGAGAGAATGTATGTCAACAGCGATTATATCGAATCAGTTCTGAATAACGGCGGAATTCCTATGGCAATTCCGGCAGTTGCCATGAAAGCGGATCCGGAAGGCATACTTGCTGTGTGCGACGGAATTCTGGTTCCCGGCGGAGAGGACTTAAATCCGTGGTATTATGGGGAAGAGCCAAAACCGCAGATCCAGACCATCCGCCCGGAGATCGACGAGGCATGGTTTGCACTTGGACGGGCAGCAAAAGAGATGGGAATGCCTATGCTTGGCATCTGCAAAGGAATTCAGTTTTTAAATGTCCTGTGCGGCGGTGATCTGTACCAGGATATCTATACACAGAAGGAAACTACAATTCTGCATCTGCAGTCCCTGGAGCGGTCGTATCTGCATCACCATGTAGAAATTAAAGAGGGAACCCATCTGGCAGAAATCCTTGGGGCGGGAACCCATGCGGTAAACTCCATGCATCATCAGGCAGTGCGTACGCCGGGAGAGGACATCGTGGTTTCAGCAACGGCGCCGGATGGAACCATCGAGGCGATAGAAAGCCGCAACGGACAGATTGTGGCCGTACAGTGGCATCCGGAAGGGCTGATCCACTCAGCGCCGGAGATGAACCGCCTTTTTGCGGATCTGGTAGAAAGAAGCAGCAGATACAGAGAGAAAAAGTAACGATTTGGAACCATGTAAAAGGAAAGAAAAACCGGGATGGGACTTTTGAACCGTTACGAAAAAATAAGAATGGATAAAGATGCGATTCTAAAAGCAGAGAGCAGGAATCGTTCGGGAGGCAAAAAAAGAATGAACAGAACAATAAGAGTATCGGCGGCGGGTGATATTCTGATTATGAAACGGCTTCTGCCGGGATATCAGGATGTTTTGCCGATTCGCGAATTTCTGATGCAGGGAGAGGTTCGGATGGCGAATCTGGAAACAACGATATCGGACGGCAGCTGTTACGCATCGGCGTATTCCGGCGGAACATGGCTGACTGCAGATGCGAAGTGTCTGGAAGATACCCTGCGTTACGGTTTTAATTTTCTTGGGATTTCGAATAATCATACGATGGATTATTCCTACGAAGGACTTGCATCTACGATCAGCGAACTGAAAAAAAAGGATGTGGCATATGCCGGAGCAGGCAAAAATCTTTACGAAGCATCGCGTCCTGCCATTCTGGACACAACAGCGGGACAGATTGCGGTGATTGATATCTGTTCTACCTTTGAAAATGCAGCCAGGGCGGGAAGCCAGACGGAACGGCAGCCTGGCAGGCCGGGCTTAAATCCGCTGCGCTTTTCGGAAAAATATACCATTACGGAGAAACATGCGCAGGATCTTGCAAAGATTGCAGAGGTGACCGGAATCAACGGACTGCGGGATCTGCACCGGCAGGAGGGATTTATCGCTCCGCTTCCCGAGGGTATCATGGAATTTGGCGGGAAAATGTTTGAAATCAGCAAGGACGGAACAGAGGGAAGAAGCTCCAGCCCGAATCCGATCGATGTGAAACGCACCGTCGATGCAATCCGGGAAGCGAAGATGACATGTGAGGCAGTCCTGGTTATGGTACATTCCCATGAAATCCGTAAGGACAATGACGAGGAAGCGGATTATTTTCTGGAGGAATTTGCACACGCCTGTATCGATGCGGGCGCCAGCGCGGTGATCGGGGGCGGAACGCATCAGCTGAAGGGAATCGAACTGTATCATGACTGTCCGATTTTCTACTGCCTCGGAAATTTTATTTTTGAAAATCAGTATGTACGCCTTCTGCCTGCGGACTACATGGAAAAATATGGTCTGAATATTCACACGGCAGCATCCATCGGAATCGCCAGGCGGCAGGAGCAGTCCTCACATTCCCTCTACGAAATTCCGGAGGTCTATCGGAGTGTGCTGCCGTATTTCGAGATCTGTCAGGGAAAATGCACACATCTGGAGCTTCTGCCGGTCGAGCTTGGTATGGACAGGGAAAACGCAGAAAAAAATATTCCGTACGTAGCAGACGAAAAAACAGCAGAAAAAATTGCAGAATATCTCACCCGCGTGAGCAAGAGATATGGAACAGAATGGGAATACAAAGAAGGAAGGATTGTACTTCATGCGTAAAAAATGGGAAATAGAAGAGGAATACCGAAACTTTTGCCGGAACAACAAAGAACTTGCGCTGCAGACGCTGCGGGAGCTGACACTGACCCCGACGGAAACGGGAAAAGAAGATCAGAGAATCGCATATTGCATGGAATGGATGAAACAGCAGGGCATGGAGTCGGTTCATACGGATGAGCTTGGAAATGTAATCTGGGAGTATCGGCCGGAACAGGAAAAGAAGGTTCTGTATACGGCGCATCTGGACACCGTGTTTTCGCTGGAGGAGCCGCTGGAGATCAAAGAAGACGGAATGATCTGGCGTTGTCCCGGCATCACAGACGATACCGTGAATGTTGTGATGCTTCTGATGGCGGCAAAATACGTTCATGAGACAGAGCCGGAGCTTCCATGCGGTCTGATTTTTGCAGCGGATCTTGGAGAAGAAGGGCTTGGCAATCTGTGCGGAGTTCGCGCGCTTGTCGACCATTATGAAAAAAATCTGTGCGGAATGGCAGCCTTTGATCTGTATCGGGATAAAATGTATCCCATCTGCATCGGGTCTGTCCGGTATCGGATTTCGGCAAAAACAAAGGGCGGTCATTCCTTCCTGAATTTCGGAAGAAAAAATGCCATTGCAGAGCTTGCGGGCCTGATCGGAGAGCTTTACCGTTTTCAGACGGATGCAGCATCTCATACAACATACAATGTGGGAAAAATAGAGGGAGGAACCTCTGTTAATACGATTGCGCAGGATGCCTCCATGCTGTTTGAATTCCGTTCGGAGGATTACAGGAGCCTGGAAGCCTGCGAAACATATCTGGAGGAGACCATAGCAGCACGCCAGAGTGAGGAGGTACAGTATTCCTGCAAGCTCGTCGGAAAGCGGCCGTGCGCAAGAGAAACCGATCCTGTCCAGATGGCACGTATGACGCGGTGTGCGCAGAAAACGCTGAAGGCAGCCGACGGGGAAGAGCCGGTATGCTCTGAGGCATCTACAGATTGTAATATCCCATTGTCGCGGCATATTCCTGCTATCTGCGTCGGTTTCTGCCGGGGCGGGGGAGCGCATACCAGAGAAGAATGGCTCGATGCCGCCAGCGTAGAAGATGGCATGTGTGCAGCCGTAGCACTCGTATGCCGGCTTCCGTGGATGTGCTGCGAGAGCAGAGTCGTTGTAAGGGACGGGATAGAGGATCGAAAAGAGAAAGAGGAAATCCGGCAGCTGCTGGAGCTGTGCGATCAGGATTTCGTTCCGCCGCTTTCCCACCGCAACAGTACATCCCAGACGAACTGGGCCGAGACAGAAGAAAAGACGGATGGAATTGCAGAATATCTGGAGAATATCTGCAGTCAGCATGTGGTGCTGTGGAAGGAAGAGGGAGTCGTGCGGGCCTTTATGACCTGGAAGGATCACTTTAACTGTGAGAATCTGGAAGCATATCCGGATTCCTGCTATCTGACCACCCTCTGCGTCTGGCCGGATTACCGCGGACAGGGAATTTCGGAGGTAATGTATGCAGAAGCAGAAAAGGATATCGCAGCAAAATTTCCGGGAAGCCGGATTACTCTCCGTACCTGGTCCACGAACGGGGCCCAGGAGCATATCCTGGACAAGCTGGGATATAGTCTTGTCCGGCGGCTGAAGGATGACAGGGGAGAAGGAATTGATACGGTTTATTTTGTGAAAAAGGAAGAAAACGACAGATAACATGGTGCTTGCAAATCGCAGCTGAAGATGTCATAATCGGAAGCATAAGACAGCAAAAGGAGGGCTATAGCTATGCCTTGTACAACCATTTTAGTTGGAAAGAAAGCATCGTATGACGGTTCCACCATGATCGCGCGAAACGACGATTCTGGTGCAGGCCATTATACATCGAAAAAATTTGTAGTGATTCACCCGGAGGAGCAGCCGAGAACCTATAAAACCGAGATTTCTCATCTGACCATTGAGCTTCCGGACAATCCGATGCGGTACACTGCAGTGCCAAACGCAGAAAAAGGCGAGGGTGTCTGGGCGGCAAGCGGCGTGAATGCAGCGCAGGTCGGCATGACTGCGACCGAGACAATCACATCGAATCCGCGTGTGCTGGGTGCTGATCCGCTTGTCGTTTATCAGCCGGCGGAAGACGGAAAAGAAGAGGTTCCGGGCGGAATCGGCGAGGAGGACCTCGTTTATATTGTTCTTCCTTATATTAAAAGCGCCAGAGAAGGTGTCAAAAGACTTGGCAGCCTGCTGGAGCAGTACGGTACATACGAGATGAATGGCATTGCATTTCAGGACCACGATGAGATCTGGTGGCTGGAGACGATCGGCGGCCATCACTGGATGGCAGTGAAAGTGCCGGATGACCATTATGTGGCCATGCCGAACCAGCTTGGCATCGACCATTTTGATCTGGAGGATGCACTCGGCGAACAGAAGGAATATATGTGCTCAGCAGACTTGAAAGAATTTATTGAAACATATCATCTGGATCTTTCTATGGATGGAAATTTTAATCCTCGCGATGCTTTCGGAAGCCACGATGATTCCGATCACGTTTACAATACACCGCGTGCCTGGTTCATGGAGCGCTATTTGAACCCGCACACGAAAAAATGGGACGGACCGGATGCCGATTACACACCAGTATCTGACGATATTCCGTGGATGATGGTTCCGGAGAAGAAGGTCACCATAGAGGATGTGAAATACGTACTGTCCTCTCACTATCAGGGAACACCGTACGACCCGTATGCCGCATACGGCGATAAATCGTGGAAAGGGGCATACCGATCCATCGGTGTCAATCGGACCGATTTCCTTTCTGTCATCCAGATGCGCCCGGATCACAAAGGAGACAACGGCATTCTGCAGTGGATTGCATTTGCGTCAAATGCATTCAATGTGCTGGTTCCGTTCTACACCGATGTGACGACAACACCGGAGTATCTTTCCAACACAACGGGAGAGGTTTCCACAGATAACTTCTACTGGGCAAGCCGCATGATAGCAGCAATGGCAGATGCATCCTATAAGTCTTCTATCTTCCACATTGAGCGGTATCAGGAAAAGGTGATGGCAAAAGGCCATGCACTGATCCATCAGTACGATGCGCTGCTTGCGGGGGAGACAGACGAAACAAAACAGACACAATTGAGAGAAGAAGCAAACAACAAAATCGCTGAAATGCTGAAAAAAGAGACGGGTGCAACACTGCACAAGGTACTCTTTGAACTCAGCAACCAGATGAAAAACGCGTATTCCAGGTCGGATGCGTAAGGCTTTTTTAAGGGAAAGAATAAGAGAATGGTTCTGCGCGCAGGAAAAATTGCGCGCAGAATCATTTCCTGTCCGGAACCGCCTCGAACAAACAGGGTGTTACAGTTCGTCGGAAACCAGTAAACGATACGATCCTGATAAAAAATCTCAGCGTACTTTGGTGAATTTTGTTGACAACAGGCAGTTCCTGTGCTACAATAAACCAGCGACATGGAAGAAGGTCTTTTTTTTATGCCTGAAATTGCTGAAGTACGAGCAGCAAAAACAGGGCAGAAACGAAAAGGCCGCCGCTGATCCGCAAGGATCACAAGCGATAACGCAAATACACAGTGGAGGTGGAAGTCGTGCGCGTAAAAATCACATTGGCATGTACTGAATGCAAACAGCGTAATTACAACATGACAAAAGAGAAAAAGAACCATCCTGAGAGAATGGAGACAAAGAAGTACTGCAGATTCTGCAAAAAGCACACAATGCACAAAGAAACCAAATAATCTTTGGTAAGAGGTGATCCAATGGCAGAAACTGAAAAAAAAGCATCCAAAAAGAGCTGGTTCAAGGGCTTGAAAGCAGAGTTCAGAAAAATCATCTGGGTTGACAACAAAACGCTGGGCAAGCAGACCGTTGCAGTCGTAGCGATCTCTGCAGTAACCTGCGGGTTAATCACCCTGGTTGACAGCGCTGTAATCGAGTTCGTCAATTTATTGATCAAATAAGGATAAAGGTGTCAGAATGTCAGAAGTAAACTGGTATGTAGTCCACACCTATTCGGGCTATGAAAACAAAGTAAAAGCCAATATTGAGAAAACAATTGAGAACCGTCATCTTGAGGATCAGATTTTGGAAGTACGTGTTCCTATGGAAGAAGTTGTTGAAGTCAAGAACGGAACCAAGAAACAGGTACTCCGGAAATTGTTTCCGGGCTACGTTCTGATCAACATGATCATGAACGACGATACCTGGTATGTTGTCCGCAATACCAGAGGTGTTACGGGCTTCGTCGGACCGGGATCCAAGCCGGTACCGCTTACGGATGAGGAAATGGTGAACCTTGGAATCACTGGTGGTGAGGAAAAGGTTGAGCTTGACCTTGAAGTCGGCGATGCAGTCGTTGTAACAGGCGGCGCATGGAAGGATACAACCGGACTGATTCAGAGTATCAACGATACAAAACAGATGGTTACCATCAATGTTGAGCTGTTCGGCCGCGAAACGCCGGTAGAAATAAGTTTCGCAGAAGTCAAGAAGATGTAAGAAATGCCCCAGGGGCGTTTCGTGGGAGGGAAATTCCCGCAATTACCACATTTATTTAGGAGGTGCCGTAAAATGGCAAAGAAAGTTACAGGATATATCAAATTACAGATTCCTGCTGGTAAAGCAACACCAGCACCACCGGTTGGACCTGCACTTGGACAGCACGGAGTAAACATCGTACAGTTTACCAAAGAGTTCAACGCAAGAACAGCAGATAAGGGAGACCTGATCATCCCTGTAGTTATCACTGTATATGCAGACAGAAGTTTCAGCTTCATAACCAAAACTCCTCCGGCAGCAGTTCTGCTTAAGAAAGCCTGCAACCTGAAATCTGGTTCCGGCGTTCCGAACAAAACGAAAGTTGCTACTATCTCTAAGGACAAAGTTCGTGAGATCGCAGAGATGAAGATGCCAGACCTGAATGCAGCAACTGTTGAGGCAGCTATGAGCATGATCGCAGGTACCGCAAGAAGTATGGGTATCGTTGTAGAGGACTAATTTAGAAGAAGAGTTTACATCTTCTCGTATTGACGTGGGAGGGAGATTCCCGCAACTACCACCAGGAGGTTATTAGACAATGAAACATGGTAAGAAATATTTAGAGGCTGCAAAAGCAGTTGATCGTAGCATTCAGTACGATCCGGCAGATGCTATTTCCACAGTTAAGAAATTAGCTACTGCTAAATTTGACGAGACAATCGAAGTTCACATCAAAACTGGTTGTGACGGACGTCACGCAGACCAGCAGATCCGTGGAGCAGTTGTTCTGCCGCACGGTACCGGAAAACAGGTTCGTGTCCTTGTTTTCGCTAAAGGCGCAAAAGCTGATGAGGCTGTTGCAGCAGGTGCAGAGTTCGTTGGAGCTGAGGAGCTGATCCCGAGAATCCAGAACGATGGCTGGTTTGATTACGACGTTGTTGTTGCTACACCGGATATGATGGGGGTTGTTGGTCGTCTGGGCCGTGTACTTGGACCGAAAGGTTTAATGCCAAACCCGAAGGCTGGTACCGTAACTATGGATGTTACCAAAGCCGTTAAAGAGATCAAAGCAGGTAAGATTGAGTATCGTCTTGACAAAACAAACATTATCCACGTGCCAATCGGAAAAGCTTCTTTTACTGAGGAGCAGTTAAGCGACAACTTCCAGACGCTGATCGGTGCAATCAACAAAGCAAAACCGGCTACTCTGAAGGGACAGTACCTGAAGAGCGTTACTCTGGCTCCTACTATGGGACCTGGAGTTAAGGTTAATACTTTGAAGCTTGCATAATAAATGAAAGAATGAGAACCCCCGGGGCTGTAATGGCTCCGGGGGTTCTTTGCGTTGAAAAACGGACGCAGGGGAAAGGCGAATTCCGATTCCTTAAGAAAGAGCTTTATTTCAATGGGAAATAATTGAAAAAGATCAAAATAGTGTTAGAACATGAAAATTAAGATCAAGTATTCTGCCGGAAATGTTAGTATAATGCTAAGTAGAAAGCAAACGAAAAGAGCAGAGCCCATGCATGCGTTTGGAACGGCGGGTTCTGGAAAGGGAGGTTTTTATGCAGTATTTTGAAAAACAGGGAAATGCGCTGATTTTCCGGCAGGATGGGGAGACGGTCCGGGTGGAGCCGTGGCAGAAGGACAGTCTTCGGGTGAGAGGTACACTTCTTTCGGAGATAGAAGAGGGAAGCATTGCACTGCTTGATCCGGAACCGGTGGAAGCGGAAATTGAGCTGGTGGATGAACTGAAAGCGACGATCAAAAACGGTAAAATCCAGGCGGTTCTCGAGCTTCAGCCGTGGGGACAGAAGCTTCGGATTACGTTCCTGAATCAGAAGGGCGAGGTGCTGCTCTCCGAGATCGCGAACGGCGGAGCACTCTGCCTGCGCGCACACGATTACCGTGCATTGAAGGGCGGCGCTTATCAGCTGAAAGTATCCTTCGATTCCAACCCGGATGAGAAGATTTACGGTATGGGACAGTATCAGCAGGAGAGAATGAACCTGAAGGGATGCAACCTAGAACTGGCGCACCGTAATTCGCAGGCGAGCATTCCGTTTTATGTATCGAGCCTTGGCTACGGCTTCCTGTGGCACAATGCAGCGGTCGGTGAGGTTCATTTCGGAACGAACACAACGGAATGGCTGGCACGCACCACAAAGCAGCTCGACTACTGGGTAACCGCAGGCGATACCCCGGCAGAAATTGAAGAGCACTTTGCAGATGCCATTGGTAAAGTTCCGATGATGCCGGAGTACGGCCTTGGCTTCTGGCAGTGCAAGCTGCGCTACTACAACCAGGAGCAGGTTCTGAACGTGGCGCGCGAGTACAAAAAACGCGGCATTCCGCTGGATGTTTTTGTGATCGACTACTATCACTGGCCAAGATGCGGTGATTACCGTTTTGACGAGGAATACTTCCCGGATCCGAAAGCAATGATCGACGAGCTGCATGAGATGGGCATCGAGACGATGGTTTCCATCTGGCCGCAGATCGACTGGAGAAGCGAGAATTACGAAGAAATGAAACAGCAGGGACTCCTCGTGAAGAGCAACGCAGGTGTTGATGTACAGATGCTGTTCCATGGAAATAATGTCTTTTTGGATGCAACGAATCCGAGAACGAGAAAGTACGTCTGGGAAAAAGTAAAGAAAAACTATGCAGATCTCGGCATCCGCACCTTCTGGCTCGATGAGGCTGAACCGGAGTTTTCAACCTATGAGTACGAGTGCTACCGCTACGCCGCAGGCCCGGTGGAAGAGATCGGAAATATTTATCCAAGAGAGTATTCCCGTATGTTCTACGAGGGCCAGAAAGAGAGCGGCCAGGAGGATATCGTCAACCTCGTCCGCTGCGCATGGCTCGGAAGCCAGAAATACGGAGCCCTTGTGTGGTCCGGCGATATTTTCTCAACCTACGAGGACTTCCGCAAACAGATCTGCGCAGGCCTTCATATGGGATTGTGCGGCATTCCGTGGTGGACAACCGATATCGGTGGATTCCACGGCGGTGTGACCGAAGATCCGGACTTCCAGGAGCTGCTTGTGCGTTGGTTCCAGTTTGGTACCTTCTGCCCGGTTATGCGTATTCACGGAAACCGGGGACCGAGAGAAGAGATCATCAACAAGGCTGGCGAAGTGCGTGAGGGAACCGGAGCTGACAACGAGGTATGGAGCTTCGGAGAGAAAAATTATGAAATCCTGACAAAATTCATCGGCGTCCGCGAAAAAATGCGCGATTACACGAGAAGCCTGATGGCAGAAGCACACGAAAAAGGAACACCGGTCATGAGAACGATGTTCTATGAGTTCCCGGAGGATGCAGCGTGCTGGGACATCTCCGATGCTTACATGTTCGGCTCCGACATCCTTGTAGCACCGATTGTCCGGGCAAAAGCAACGAGCCGTACCGTTTATCTGCCGGCCGGTGCGTCCTGGACGCTGGCAAATACCGGTGATGTTTATGAGGGCGGAAAAGCCTACGAAATCGAGGCGCCGATCGAAACACTGCCGATCTTCCTACGCGACGGAAAACAGGGATATTTGGTGGGAGAGATCTGATAAATCACAGAGCAGTTGTTTGGTTATGGGCAGGCAGCAAATGCGGATTGCAGATAGCTGCATGAAAAAAGAAAAGGAAAAAGGGAAAAGCATTCCGGAAGATCGACAAGATCCAAAGGAATGCTTTTCCGATGTTATAAATCAATCCCGGATCCGAAAAACGGATTTTAGCCTTGCTTCGCATACGGGCGGACAGAAAAACTTACGGAAGCGGATGACCTGCCGCCAGATACAGCTCATACCATTCTTCCCGCGTCAGCGTAATATTGCATGCCGCGATAATCTCTTTCAGGCGTTTTTCACTTGCCGTACCGGTGACGAGCTGTATATTCGCCGGATGGCGCAGAATCCACGCCGCTGCAATCGTGGTATCACTGACACCGTATTTTTCGGCCAGCACGCGGATTTTCTGGTTCAGCTCCGGATACTCGTCACTTCCAAGGAAGCATCCCTTCCATGACGGCATCTGGAATGGCGACCACGCCTGAAGCGTAATATCATGGAGCCGGCAGTAGTCGAGCAGACTTCCGTCGTGGTCAACCGAGCCCGGTGTCTCCATATTAACTTCCATGCCATTTGCAACAAGATTGGAAACCGGAATGCTGAACTGTACCTGATTGACAACGAGCGGCTGGCGGACATATTTCTGCAAAAGCGCAATCTGCATCGGCTTGTGGTTGGAAACACCGAAATGGCGGACCTTTCCGCTCTCAAACAGAACATCAAACGCTGCTGCAACTTCTTCTGGCTCTACGAGGGCGTCCGGGCGGTGGAGCAGCAGAAGATCGAGATAATCGGTCTGCAGCCGTTTTAAAATACCGTCCACCGATTCCAGAATGTGCTCTTTCGACAGATCATAGCAGCCCTGGCGGATGCCGCATTTGGACTGGATCAGAACATCCTCGCGGTGCAGGGAAGGATCGGAGGCAAATGCATCACCGAAAACTGTTTCACTCATACCGCTGCCGTAAATATCAGCATGATCAAAGAAATATGCGCCCTGTTCCAGCGCGGAATGGATGAAATGATTCATCTCGTCTTTCGATTTTTCGGAAAGCCGCATGCATCCGACTGCAATCGAAGGAACTTTTCTCAGATGACTGCCTAAAACCGTTTCTTTCATGACAGAATTCTCCTTTGTGATAAAATAAAATCTTACTCTCACTATACCACTCAAGTACACTTGAGAGTCAATCTTTTTTGGGAAAAAGTGGTGAAAGCTTTCGCCAGAACCGCTGCGGATTCGACCAAAACACAGAAAAGCCGAACTTTGTTAACAAAATCGGAACAAAATCGACAACAAAGTTTACTTGCATTTTCGAAAAAATGATGTAAGATAGGGGTATTCGAAAAAAGATCCGAAAGGATCTGTAAATCTGTACTGACTCAGATAATGGAGGTTTACCCATGGATGCAAAAATCATAGCCGGAATCCTGGCAGCAGGAGGCGCAGCCTTAGCTGCCGGCGGCGTATATAGAATGAATAAGAAAACTGGTTACTTCAAAAAAGGAAACTCCGTCCGGTACGATGTTTCCCGGATTCCGTTTAAAAAGACGAGTCCGTTAAAAGGAAAGACGGTTGTCTTCCTGGGATCTTCCGTGACGAAGGGATTTGCGGCCCACAACAATGCGTTCGCGGAGTACATAGCGAAAAAAGACAGCTGTATCTGCATCAAAGAAGCGGTCAATGGAACAACACTGATTGATAACTGTGAGGATTCCTACATCGAGCGCATGCGCGACAATCTCGACCCGGAGCGTCAGGTGGATCTGTTTATCTGCCAGCTTTCCACGAACGATGCAACGCGCAACAGCCCGCTCGGCGAAATTTCGGAATCCCGTGATCTGGACAGCTTCGATGTCAAAACCGTCTGCGGTGCGATCGAGTACATCATTGCGTATGCAAAAGAAACGTGGCACTGCCGGGTCATGTTCTACACTAACCCACAGTATGATTCCGATACGTACGCAAAGATGGTGGAAGCACTTCTGAAAATTCAGGAAAAATGGCAGATCGGCGTGATTGATTTCTGGAATGACGAACGGATCAACAGCATTTCGCCGGAAAAACGGAAACTGTATCTCCAGGATCCGATCCATCCGATGAAGGCCGGCTACGCTGAGTGGCTCGTCCCGGTGATGGAGCAGCGGATTGCCGAATATCTGGAAACGCAGGTATCATAAAAAAGACAAAAAAATACTTTCGTGGTTTCTTTGGTTGGAAGATTCCGCGAAAGTATTTTTTTATTGCGCTGCCCTTAATGGAGCCGGATGATCAGGCTGCTGTGCTGACGAAATTGTTTTTTCCGTACTTTCTGTTACATTCCGTTTTTTACGGATCCGGAACTGTTTGAAAATGCCGCGGATGGCGTCGTAGAGCTCCGGCTTTAAGTCCTCAAGCGGGATTGGCTGCTGATACAGGATGGCATTGTAGCTTGTGCCGCTTACGAGTTCCAGAATCATATAGAACATCAGCTCCGGTGAGCGGTACGTATATGCCGCGTGAGAGAGCAGCGATTCGTAAATTGTGTAGATAGCAGGTGCGTCACTGAACGGAGAAAATGTAAGCGAATTTTTGAAGAACCCCCAGCTTAAGTGCTTGGAGATCAGCGTCACAAGGCTGTGGTTGGCAGCAAACTGATCGAGGATATTGTCGGTGATGAAAAGCACCTGCTCCTCAAAATCCTGGATGTCCGGATGGCGCAGCAGATCCGCATAGGCTGCCTGGAATATCTGGCTTGCCTTGTGCGCAATCAGATGATTTCGAATATCGTATTTATCTTTGAAATAAAGATAGAAAGTGCCCTTTGCAACGCCGGCGTTGTTCACGATGTCCGAAATAGAGGTTTTATTAAAGCCGTTGTCGATAAAGAGCGAGAAAGCAGAGTCCAGAAGGGACTCACGCTTCATTTGTTTGTTATTATCAATTTTTCCCACAGAGAGTCTCCTTTCCTGAAAGATATCAAAAACGTGTGTTATTATCTTGCCTATAATTATAGGTATCATACATGGAAACTGTCAAAGGGAAAATGACTAATTTTCTCATTTTTGTGACTATGCACGAAGAAAAAAATGACCGATCGTCAATTTTGTGCAGTATTTAATGTTGACTAAGAGTCATTTTTGCGTTATAACATTAGATGATTGAAAGGCATAGGAAAAACATCCTCGATCTGAGGGAAACGGTATCCCGCAGTATCTTACTCCGAGCGGGTTTTACTTCTCTTATGATCCTGGATTTCATCATAAAAAACCATTATAAAAACCACAGAAAGGAAGTTTATCACAATGAATAGAAACAGAAAACTGAGAAAACAGATGATGTCTGGTCTTGCTGTTGGTATGGCTGCTGTTATGGGAGCTGCTCCGGTTTATGCAGCGACAGGAGAGGACGCAGCGGTTTCCAAAGAAGAAACCGTATATGTAAATGCAAATGCAGACGGATCGGAAGATCAGATCACCGTATCCAACTGGCTGAAGAACGCAGGAACGGAAAAGAACCTGAAAGATGAGAGTGAACTGAAGGACATCAAAAACGTAAAGGGCGACGAGGAGTTCACCCAGAGCGGAAACAAGCTGACCTGGCAGACAGACGGCGAGGATATCTATTATCAGGGAACAACCACAAAAGAGCCTCCGGTTTCCGTGAAGTTCACCTATTATCTGGACGGCAAGGAAATCAAACCGGATGACCTGGCCGGAAAGAGCGGAAAACTGAAAATCAAAGTTGACTATACAAACAACACAAAGACAACGGTTGACATCAATGGCAAGAAAGAGACGATGTACACCCCATTCGTCCTGATGACCGGAATGATTCTTCCGCAGGATACTTTCTCCAATGTCAAGATCGACAATGGTAAAGTCATTTCCGATGGAAGCAGAAACATCGTAATCGGATTTGGTATGCCGGGCCTGCAGGAAAGCCTGGGATTAAATTCCGATTCCCTTGAAGATCTGGTATCCGGTGACAGCGATTTCGAACTGCCGGAAAGCCTGGAGATCACTGCAGATGTGGAGAACTTTTCTCTGGATTCTACCTTCACCGTTGCACTTGACGATGTTCTCGACACCATCGATACCGACAACATCACCGGATACGATGACCTGAAGGATGCACTGAGTGATCTTGAGGATGCTGCAATGGAACTGGTTGACGGTTCCAAGGCACTCTCCGATGGTGTGGATACTTTAAAAGACAGCTACAAAGAGCTGGATGACGGTATCGGAACGTTAAAAGACGGCGCTGACGAGCTGAACAGCGGAGCCGGCACACTGGCAGGCGGAGCCGGCACACTGGCAAGCGGAGCATCGACTCTGGCAAACGGAACTTCTACTCTGAACAGCGGAGCTTCTACCTTAAACAGCGGAGCAGCTACCCTGTCCAACGGAGCATCCACCTTAAGCAGCGGAGCTTCTTCCCTGGCAAGCGGCGTAAACTCCTACACCGAGGGCGCTGATACCTTGAATAAAGCAATCCAGACGTATCTTGGAAAGAACGGTGTGCTGACTGGAAGCGTAACCGAGTATGTAAACGGTGTGAATAAAGTCGTTGCAGGCGTAAAACAGTACACCGACGGAACAACACAGCTGTCCGACGGCGTTGCTTCTTATGTAGCAGGCGAGAAACAGCTTGCAGCAGGCGCTGAGCAGCTTCAGCCTCTGGCAGACGGCCTGACCGAGGTAAACAGTGCAATCGCAACACTGAACGCAGCACTCGACGGAAAAGATGAGAATGATATTTTAGCAGGAGCAAAACAACTCTCCGAAGGACTGACCAGTTTGAACGAGCAGCTGCAGAGCACCGATGTACAGAGCCTTCTGACGATGGTAGACGGTATGACCAGCACCGGTTCTACCCTGATCTCCGAGACCGAGGCACTCTCCGGGGTTCTGAACACCACAATCGCAGGATCTGTCAACAGCATGATGACAAACGGCAACGAGCTGATGAGCCAGATGGATACGTTGTCCAAAGGACTTGAGAGCTACTTAAGCGGTCTGGAGGCACAGATCACGAATCAGGCAACGCAGATGGGAACCCAGATGGCAGCACAGGTTCAGGCATGGGCAGACGGAGCAGCAGCACAGCTGAACCAAGAAGCAACAGCAGCAGCACAGAGCGCAGCTGATGCAGCAGCAAGCCAGGCTTCCGCCGATGCAGCAAAACAGGCAAATGATCAGCTCTCTGTTGCAGCAGCTACACTGGATGCACAGATTTCCGCAGCTAAGAGCGCTGGAAATACAGAACTTGCCGATTCCTTAAGTAAAGCAAGAAATCAGATCGGAAGTGTCAGCGTTTCCGCTTCAGCAGGAACCGTTTCGGTTACTCCGGTTACAGCTCCGCAGATTACTCTTCCGGAACTGAACTTCGAAATCGAGCGCCCGGATCTCTCCGGTCTTGCAGCAATGCAGCAGAAGATGAGCGACATCAAGAGCCAGTACAGCGATCTGCAGAAGACGGTTGCAGCTCTGATGCCGCAGCTTGAGACCATGCAGAAACAGATGCAGACCATCACCGATAATAAAGCAGTTGTTGAGCAGAATCTTGGTGCAATGCAGAAACTGACCGCAGGTGTGGCACAGCTTGATGCAGGCGGAAGCGCTCTGTACAAGGGCATCGGTACTCTGTCCGCAGGTGTGAGCCAGCTGTACAGCAGCACAAATGAGAGTTTTGCAAAAGCAACAGCAGGCATCAATGCACTGAACGCAGGATTTACTCAGCTGAGTGCTTACAATGATACGCTGCTTTCCGGCGCAAGCCAGCTGAAAGCAAATGCACCGGCTCTGGTTGAGGGTGTTACGACTCTGCAGGGCGGCACGACACAGCTGACCGCAGGTCTTGGACAGCTGGGAAGCCAGTTAAGCGATGGATCTGCAAAACTTTCTGCAAACAGCGGAAGCTTAAGAAGCGGTGCTTCTCAGGTAGCAGGCGGAGCATCCCAGCTGGCAAGCGGAGCCTCCACACTGGCAAATGGAACTTCTTCCCTGGCAAGCGGAGCTTCTGAACTGAACAGCGGAGCTTCTACGCTGGCAAGCGGAGCATCTACTCTGGCGAGCGGAGCTTCTACACTGGCAAATGGAACTTCTTCTCTGGCAAGCGGAGCTTCTGATCTGAAATCGGGAAGCAGCAAGGTTGTTGATGGTATTGACGAGCTGTCCGATGGGGCGAAAGAACTGGCTGACGGTACGAAGAAGTTTGAAGAAGAGGGTACCAGCAAGCTGAAGAGTACCTTTGAGGATGATCTGGGAGATGTACTGGATCGGATTCAGGCGCTGAATTCGGATAAATGCGCTTATACTTCTTACAGTGGTAAGGCAAATGGAATGGATGGAAGCGTGAAATTTATTATCGAGACTGCAGCAATTGAAGCTGCGGAAGAGTAATGTGATTCCACGGTAGATTGTGAGGCCGCCTGCGGTCGGGATATTTTCCCCGACCGCAGGCGGCATTTACGTTAGGTGGGGTGCAAAAAGACAAAAAATAAGAACAGCCCGCGGATATGCGGGCTGCTCTTTCATAATGAGGGGGGAGATAGTTTTGAGTGGTTCATCAACTATCTGAGATATAGTATAGTGAAGAAATGTGAGCAAAGTATGTCTATTTTCTAAAAGAAACAGTAAATTTCTAAAGAATAAGTGAATCCATCCATTGAGTAAATCACTTCCGTCCGCCAAAACGTAGATGGGTCCCCAGGCGCAGCGGAGCGTCCGCCCCCCGCGGTGCCTGGGGGTCGTATCCTCCCGTCCTATTCAAAAGAAAGTTTCCGGTTCCCATAACTCTTCCGGTACTGTCCCGGCGTCATCCCGGTGAGCTTTCGGAAAGCCGTGGAAAAATTATGCGCATCCTGAAATCCAACGTTATAGGCAATCTGAGAGACAGTGTGATTCGTGTCCGTCAGCTCAGCCATTGCGCTGTCCGTTTTGGATTTCAGGATGAACTGCTTCAGTGTCATTCCGGTGCCCTCGTGGAAGAGGGAGGAGAGGTATTTGTCGTTGTAGCCGAAATAACGGGCGAGTTCGGTGACTTTGAGGGACTCGCTGCTGTGGTACTGGATGTAGCTGATAATGTCCTGCAGGATCTGCGTCCGCTGCGTTTCGGAAGTGTAGGTGCGGTAGAAGGGGCTCTGACAGTTGATTTCGCCGAGAACAGCGGCAGTCAGGCTGTTGTTGAGGAACGTGTTGTGGAAACGCAGGGAAGTGTCCTGGAGCTGCTTCATGAGGATGATGACGCGGTTCGGGGAGGAAAGCGTTCTCTGGAGCGGGATGCATAACGTTTCGGGGTAGTTGGATGGAAGCTGGGCGGGAGCGAGGTCCTCAAGGCGGTAGGAGGATGGCGGTGCAGCATGAAACTCATCCAGAACCGATCCGGCGGTCGGGTCAGAAGGAGCGATGATCGGTGCGGAGGGGATACCAGGGATAAAATGGAGCCAGTAGAAAGCGCAGCTTCCTTTTTTCGAGCCGTGCTGATGGACGGTCGGAGGCAAAAGAAGATATTCGCCAGGATGGACTTCGTAAGAGCGGCGTTCGTCCGCGATAAAAAGCGTTCCTTCCGTCACAACCATCAGTTCAAAATTGACGAGATTCCGTGTCAGGTGCATCCACTCCGGGGACGGGGACTGGAATTTGCCGCAGAGGTCGTAGGTAAAACAGGCGGCATCTGGAAATAAAACAGAGATCATATGACTTTTTCAAACCTTTTCAAACATTCTTGTATTTTAAACGGCGGTCCGTTTTGCTAAAATAAAACTATAGAAAAACAGGAAAACAGCCGTCAAAAGAAGTGTAACGCTTCCCATATCTGAAAGCAAGGAAAATATCTTTTTCAAACCAGGAGGCGGCGGAAGAAAATGAAAAAGGAGACCGAAAAAATGGATCAGAAAAACTTCAGCAAACCATTATCCCTGGCAAAAGTCCAGGTTACCGATGCATTCTGGAAAAAAGAGATGGAGCTTGTCCGCACCGAAGTAATTCCGTATCAGTGGAATGCCTTAAATGACAATGTTCCAGGAGCAGCACCGAGCTTCTGTATGCGGAACTACCGCCGCGCCGGTGAAGTTGAAAAAGAGCGGAAAGCAAAAGGAGACAAATTTGTTCAGATCAAATATCCGCTGGATACTTTTGAGACACTGCCGAAGGATGGCAAAATGGACGGAAGATTTTATGGCTTCCTGTTCCAGGATACCGATTTTACCAAATGGGTGGAGGCAGTTGCGTACTCCTTGACACAGCATCCCGATCCGGAGCTGGAAAAAACGGCAGATGAAGCAATTGAAGCTGTCTGCGCAGCACAGAGAGAAGACGGATACCTCGATACCTACTATCTGATCAACGATCAGGATATGATTTTTACAAACCTTAAGGACAACCATGAGCTGTACTGCTTCGGTCATCTGACGGAAGGCGCCGTGGCCTATTATCAGGCGACCGGAAAAGACCGTCTCTTAAAAGCAGCGGAGCGTTTCGCGGATTTTATTGCCAGCAAACTCGGTCACGGCGAGGGTAAAAAAGCAGGTTATCCGGGTCACGAAATTGCAGAGATGGCTCTGATGCGTCTCTATGATCTGACCGGCGAGCAGAAGTATCTTGATCTTGCAAAATACTTCATCGATGAACGCGGAACAAAACCATACTATTACGATATCGAGCGCGGTCTGACCTGCCCGGAGGGCGAGGAACGATATAGCTACAATCAGGCAAACCGCCCGGTGCGTCAGCAGGATGAGGTGCAGGGGCACTCCGTACGCGCCGTATATCTCTATTCCGGCATGGCGGATGTGGCAAGGGCAACGCAGGATGAGAGCCTGCTGAAAGCCTGTGAAACTCTCTGGAACAACATGGTGCATCAGAAAATGTACGTCACCGGCGGAATCGGTGCCACTCATATAGGAGAGGCATTCTCTTTCAACTATGACCTGCCAAACGATACCGCTTACGCAGAGACCTGTGCATCCATCGGTCTTGTGTTCTTTGCTCGCCGCATGCTGGAGATTCAGGCAAAAGCAGAGTACGCGGATGTGATGGAATTAGCCCTCTACAATGGCGTTCTCTCCGGAATGGCGCTCGACGGAAAGAGCTTCTTCTATGTCAATCCGCTGGAGGTACTGCCGGAGGCATGTCACAAGGATGAGCGGAAATTCCATGTAAAACCGATCCGTCAGAAATGGTTCGGCTGTGCCTGCTGCCCTCCGAACCTGGCAAGAACGGTAAGCTCAGTTGCATCTTACGCATACACGGAAAACGACACAACCCTGTTTGTCCACTTGTACATGGGTGGAACAGCGGAAGGAGAAAAAGTAAAAGCATCCATCACTTCCGAATTCCCGTGGGACGGCCATGTTTCCGTGACCTGCGAGAGCGATACCAAAGAGCCGTACACCTTTGCATTCCGCATCCCGGGATGGTGTGCTTCTTATGAAAAAGAGATTCCAAAAGGCGCAGAAGTGGAAGAAAAAGACGGGTATCTGTATGTGACAAAAGTATGGGCGAAGGGTGAGACGATCCGCCTGAACTTCCCGATGGAAATCCAGTTTTTGGCATCCAATCCGCTTGTACGCGAGGACGCCGGCCGTGTTGCCGTAAAACGAGGACCGGTTGTTTACTGTATGGAAGAAGCAGACAACGGAAAGAATCTGCATTTGACAAAACTCTGTGTGAATGGTGAAAAAACCGCAGAAGCAGCCGATGAGCTGGGCGAGCACTTTGTGCGCGTAACGGCCGAGGGACGTCGCATGAAGCTGGGCGATGCGGAAAAACAGCCGTTGTATCATCTGTATCAGAAAGAGGAAGAGGAAAAGACGAAACTGAAGCTGATTCCATATTATATGTGGAACAACCGAGGTGAGGGCGAAATGCAGGTATGGATCCGCGCATGTGAATGATTTTATTAAAGAAGAAATAAAAGACTCCGGAAAAGGGATGGCTCCTGATGCAGCCTCCCCTTTTTTCCGGAGTTCTTGTTATGCCAAAATATGAGAATCCTGCAAAAAAGAAAGTGAATTTTTTGCAGGATTCTTTGTGCTATTGGTACAGATTATTTTCTGCTTCTCATAGAAAGACTGCCGAAAGCAGAAGAAACGGCGGGCAGAATTACGAGGACGACCGCAAGGACAATCATTCGATCCACAAAGTCTGTCATGGCCTGTACAACGCAGACAGAGAGAGTCAGATTCATACCGAGGCTGTGAAGCAGCTGCACCAGCACAGTGGAGCCGGAGGAAGTAATTCCACCGAAAACAACCGCGGTGATTGTGGAACTTACCACAGTACCCGGAAGTGAGATCACAAGCGCTGCCGGAAACAGCTTCCAGCCCATGGAGCGGAGGGAAAGACTCTCGCTGCGGGATCCTGCCGTATGGGACGGGCGGAGTCTGCGGAATACAAGGCCGGCAACGAGACCGATGACAAGCTGCACCGGAATATAGTAAAACGCATAGACATCACTCGTCATGCCGGAAATGAGTCCGGAGATCAGTCCCGGAACGAGGCCTGCAGCAGGTCCGAACAGAGCGGCTGCCAGAACTGTTCCGATGGAGTCCAGATAAACCGGAAGACGCAGCAGCAGAGCAATGGTACCGCCGAGAATATTGATGACACCGCAGAGCGCGAGTGTCGTGAGCTTTAACGTACGGTTAGTATTCATCATGCCTCGCCTCCCTTCTGAAACATCGTCTCATGTGGGAAGACCGGCGGTGCAGTGAGAATCTGGTCGAGAACCGGTGCGGATTCCTCCTGCGGCACGCCGAGAACGCGCTCAAAGAACATCAGGAAGAAACGGCGCACATCGACCTGCGTCAGAATGTGGCTGTTCGGTGCTTTCTGATAAAAATTCATGGCATCCACAACCGTCTGTCCGATGCAGAGGCCTCCGGTTTCTACCTGCGTATACGCATCAAAACCGCTGCAGAGCGACGGATCCACAAGATAAGCGGCCGCGAGCGGATCGTTGATCACGCATCCGATGACCTTTTCCTGTTTCCAGTGGAAATCAAAGTAGAAGCGCGTCAACTCCTCAATGCGGGTTCCGACTCCTGGATTTACGCATTTCATATATTCCACAAGATTCGGCGTCAGGACAATTTTTCGTGTGACATCCAGCCCGATCATATGAAGCTTTTTGCCTGCAAGCTGCGGCAGCTCGGAAAACGCGCGGAATACTTCGGCTGCGGCATCCGGGTCGCACCAGTAATTGTACTCGGCAACCGGGGAGCAGTTTCCATGGCTCTTATAGCTTCCGCCCATGGAGACAAGAGCCGTCAGGTTTGTCAGGCACTCCGGTGCGCGGGAGATGACTTTTGCAAGGTTCGTCATCGGTCCGAGGGCAAGAATGGTAACATCAGGGGTTGCTTTTAAGGTTTCGATCAGGAAAGAAACAGCGTCCTTGTTGGGCGTAAGGCCTTCGGCATCCGGCCAGCCCGATTCGCCGAGACCGTCCATGCCGTGGGTGTCCATCGCGTCCACGTAGTCGCGGACCAGAGGCGTCTCCTCGCCGACATAAACCGGGACATCTGGTTTTCCAATCATAGAAAGAATTTTGAGGGCATTTTTAGCGCCCATAGAAGCGGGTACATTTCCGCTGACTGTGGTGATGCCGACAAGATCCAGCTCTTTCGAAGCCGCGGCAAGCATCAGGGCGAGAGAATCGTCGATGCCCGGATCACAGTCGATGACCAGTTTTCTTGCATTCATTTTCCAATCTCCTTTGATGAAAATTTTGAGATACTTGGTTTTTTATACTGGGAAGTTCACGAACCAGTCCGGACACCCGCAAAAAGACGGGAAAATCCGATTGCATAAATGCACGGGAAAGAGTATAGCACAGATAAAAAAAAAAATCCAGTAAAACAAACCTTGCCTGTTTTGAAAAAATCGGTTATGGTATAGAAAAGCATACAGCAAATGAGAACATGGGAGAAAAGAAAATGGCAGATGGATTTTTAGCACCAACTGGGAAATTCTATCCCAAAACAGAAAATTTTCATGCGCAGACCGCGCGGGCGATTTTAGGTCAGGACGGCCAGACGGACGAGCCGATCCAGGAGCTTTTACGTCGCGGTTATATTTTATTTGTAGGATTCCACAAACCAGGCGAACCGGAAAATCTCCATGCCGATATGGATTACGTCCTCGGCGGACCGGGGTATCCGGCGACCGAAGGGCAGAAGGCCTGGATTGCAGAACATACGGAAGAGCTGTCGAGAAAGCAGCAGTTTGACATCAACAACGACGAGACAAACTTTGAGAACTTTTACATCAGCAATGTCCGCATGTTTCCCTGGTGCAAAGGGTGTGCCGAAGAGAAAGCGCGTGACCTCTGGGGCAATGCACAGAGCGAGGAGAAGCCGAAGCGGTGTGATGCGTGTCCGGCCTTCAGGAACCGTCCGCTTTAACGAAAAACAGAAAATGTCAGAAAATAATCTGGTGAGATTATAATAGGAAGAAAAAATACTTTTGCACAGTAATGCATCAATGGGGGAAATCCGCAGAAGCCGCGTAAATACGCGATTTTTTGCGAATTTCCCCCTTGACTTTTGAAAGGACAGACGCTATAATAAACGAGCGTGCGTAAAAGACTGTTTTTTGTGCGCGCAAAAGCTGCAAAGCAATTATGTTGAACTAAAGCAGCCGTATGAAACCCCGTGGGACACACGGAGAAATCTATCAGGAGGTGAAATGGAATGCCAACATTCAACCAGTTAGTAAGAAAAGGCCGTGAGACTTCCGTAAAGAAATCTACCGCGCCGGCACTGCAGAAAAGCTACAATTCTCTGAGAAAGAAATCCACAGATATGTCTTCTCCTCAGAAGAGAGGTGTGTGCACAGCTGTTAAAACTGCTACACCGAAAAAACCTAACTCAGCTCTTCGTAAAATCGCCAGAGTTCGTCTTTCCAACGGAATCGAAGTAACAAGTTACATCCCAGGAGAAGGTCACAACCTTCAGGAGCACAGCGTTGTTCTGATCCGTGGAGGAAGAGTTAAGGACCTGCCAGGTACCAGATACCACATCATCCGTGGTACACTTGATACTGCAGGTGTTGCTAACAGAAAACAGGCCCGTTCTAAATACGGTGCTAAGAGACCGAAAAAGAAATAATTAAGTAAAACGAGTTCGAGATATATCTAGTATCACAAAAAAAGCGAAATGTTGTGCGTTATTCCATAAATCCCCACGGCTGCGGATTTATAGAGAATTTACACGCGCGGACATACTGCAAATAAGTGTGAGTACCGATGATTTAATCGAATGATGGTTAAGGAGGGAAGTAACGTGCCACGTAAAGGACATACTCAGAAAAGAGATGTTTTAGCAGATCCGTTATACAATAACAAAGTGGTAACCAAGCTGATCAACAACATCATGCTGGATGGTAAGAGAGGCGTTGCCCAGAAAATCGTATACGGCGCATTTGCTAAAGTAGAAGAAAAAGCTGGAAAACCAGCAATCGAAGTATTTGAAGAAGCAATGAACAATATCATGCCGGTTCTTGAAGTAAAAGCAAGACGTATCGGTGGTGCTACTTATCAGGTACCGATCGAGGTAAGACCGGACAGACGTCAGGCTCTTGGCCTTCGTTGGCTGACCGCTTATTCTCGTAAGAGAGGCGAGCGTACCATGGAAGACAGACTGGCAAACGAGATTCTGGATGCATCTAACAACACAGGTGCTTCTGTGAAGAAGAAAGAAGAAGTTCATAAGATGGCAGAGGCTAACAAGGCATTTGCTCACTACAGATTCTAAGAGGAGGAAAATCCGTTGGCTGGAAGAGAATATCCATTAGAGAGAACCAGAAACATTGGTATTATGGCTCACATCGATGCAGGTAAAACAACCCTGACCGAGCGTATCCTGTACTATACCGGTGTTAACTACAAGATTGGTGATACTCACGAAGGAACTGCTACCATGGACTGGATGGAACAGGAGCAGGAGCGTGGTATCACAATTACTTCAGCTGCTACAACCTGCCACTGGACTCTGGAAGAGAACTGCAAGCCGAAACCGGGCGCTCTTGAGCACCGTATCAACATCATTGATACCCCAGGCCACGTTGACTTTACCGTAGAGGTAGAGCGTTCTCTTCGTGTACTGGACGGCGCTGTCGGCGTGTTCTGTGCAAAAGGTGGTGTAGAGCCTCAGTCTGAGAACGTATGGCGTCAGGCTGATACCTACAACGTACCGCGTATGGCATTCATCAACAAGATGGACATCCTTGGTGCTGACTTCTACAACGCTGTAGATCAGATCAAGACCAGACTTGGTAAAAATGCTATCTGCCTTCAGCTTCCAATTGGTAAGGAAGATGAATTCAAGGGAATTATCGATCTGTTCGAGATGAAAGCTTACATCTACAACGACGATAAGGGCGATGATATCTCCATCGTTGATATCCCGGAAGATATGAAAGACGACGCTGAGCTGTATCACACCGAGCTGGTAGAGAAAATCTGCGAGCTGGATGATGAGCTGATGATGCGTTATCTGGATGATGATATCCCGTCTGTAGACGAGATGAAAGCAGTTCTGCGTAAAGCTACCTGCGAGTGTACAGCTGTACCGGTATGCTGCGGTTCTGCATACAGAAACAAAGGTGTTCAGAAACTCCTGGACGCTATTCTTGAGTACATGCCGGCTCCGACCGATATCCCGCCAATCGAGGGTACCGATCTGGACGGAAACCCGATCGTAAGACATTCTTCCGATGACGAGCCGTTCTCCGCACTGGCATTCAAGATTATGACAGACCCATTCGTTGGTAAGCTGGCATACTTCCGTGTGTATTCAGGAACCATGAACTCCGGTTCTTACGTACTGAATGCAACAAAAGATAAAAAAGAGCGTGTTGGACGTATCCTTCAGATGCATGCAAACAAACGTATGGAGCTGGATAAAGTTTACTCCGGTGACATTGCAGCTGCAATCGGATTCAAGTTCACCACAACAGGTGATACCATCTGCGACGAGCAGCATCCGGTAATCCTTGAGTCTATGGAGTTCCCGGAGCCGGTTATCGAGCTGGCTATCGAGCCTAAGACAAAAGCAGGCCAGGGCAAACTGGG
>OLQY01000179.1_pt1 | contig 82907 bp, 60 predicted proteins | sample 1672851 | NCBI WGS metagenome assembly OLQY01 (sample SAMEA3136730, study PRJEB25190) | human gut metagenome
AGATAGTTTTATTAATGCGAAGCTTATATTTCCCGAGCGTTACTATTGTATATCTCGTGCTTTATTCAACCGAGTACCTCAGTGCGTAGTTCGTGTAGATAGTTTTGTTAATGCGAAACTTATACTTCCCGAGCGGAAGTTTACAAATTGAAATTTAAAAATTGAAAATGTAAAATGGATGTCGGGAAGACAGTTTGCATAATGCAAAACAATGTCTTCCCGACTGATTTTTATTTATATCCAATTGTCATGCCTTATGGGGGTTAAGCCCTATTAATAATACAAATTCAATGCATAATAAAGTCCCGAAGTACACACAATACCTCGGGACTTAATTATTATTACTGTGATTATGATTTAAAATCATTCAGTAACAAATTGCTGACCGACTTTTCCGTAACCGTTAAGACCTATAATATACTTTTGAATTGAAGTCGCATCCATAACAGAAATAGCGCCGTCACTATCAACATCTGCAACTGACTTACTGTCTGCTGTAAGTTCTTCAAGACCGACAATGTACTTCTGAATATCGGTAGCATCGATTACGGTAATATCACCGTCAATGTTCACATCACCGTAAACAAGAGCATTTTTTGTTTCATCCTCAACCGCAAAAGCGCTGAATACGCTTACTGCCATAAGAACAAACAATGTCGCAATACTAATAAGTTTTTTTGCCATACCAAAATCCTCCTTAGAACAGTGCATTTTCAACCAATAATACACCGAAATTGAATTTGATAATCAACATTATATAAACATCGAACGAGAAAACAAGAATATACTTTTACTTCTCTTTGTCGTTTATAACCGTTCGGTTATCTTATAAAGTATTTTATCACAAAGACTACTGTTCTGTCAATAGCAAATAAACAAAAAGATGATAAATTGTTTTATTATAAACAAATATGAGAATTGTATGAAGATAACAATTTAACAAATAACGAATAACAACAATGTGTTTTATTACATTAATATCTTCTATACATACAATAAGGTTCACATCACACTAATTTATGCATCACAAACGCAATAGCAATACTGAATTTTGCCACTGTTATAACCATTTAGTTATCATACGAAAATTTCGTTGCAAAGAATGTTATTCTGTCAGTATAAATAAATAAATAAAAAGGGTGATACAATGCCTTATTATAAAAGGATAAGGGAGTTGCGTGAGGATCACGATATGACGCAGAATGATGTTGCAGAATACCTCGGCATGAAACAGCCGCAGTACTTTAGGTATGAAAACGGAAACCGTGACGTGCCGACCGAGGTGCTTATTTCTCTTGCAAAATTGTACAAAGTTTCAACCGACTACATCCTTGAGTTGAAACACGATACAAATTAAACACGCTCAAAAGTAAAACCCCGAAGTCTGTAAAAACTTCGGGGTTGTTATTTTCATTCGGCTATTCAACTAACACTTATGTAGCTGCAAACTTTTCGCCTGTTTTGCCGTATCCGTCAACATTTACGATATACTTTTGAACAGCTGTTGCATCCTTAATTGTAATCACAGCGTCAACATCAACATCTGCTAACTTCTGATTTACATTATCGAGATGTGCCATATTTACTATGTATTTTTGCACTATTGTTGCGTCAACAACAGTAATTATGCCGTCAATGTTCACATCACCGTAAATCATACCATTAAAAGGATCGGAACATTCAGCAAGAATTTTTTCAACCTTAGGCAAAATTGTAGTCTTATCAAGATAATCGCTGCTGTCAAGAATACTTTCTGCGGCAGTCTTTACATCTTTTGGGCTTACAGCCAATGTATTAAGAAGATTCTGTGTGAAATTTGTTTTATCAGGAGCATTATAATAATCAATAAGGTACTGCGCAAGGAGCGTTTCGTCAGTCACACCCTCGGGTAGTTCAGTTCCGACTACATTGCCCGTTGAAGTAATTCTCTTCTCAGGACCGCAATCATTGTTTTTAGTCCAAACTGCCTCAAGTGCGACTTTTTCAGAATCATCAGGATTTTCAAGCTTATTGCCTGTACAATATAGTGTATCACCAATGCACTTGCCGTCCATAACTACATTATATGTCTGCACACCCGTGTTTGCACTGAAAATTACGCAATAACGCTTTCCGTCTGAAGCAGAAATTGTGTTGCCTGTTTTTGAAAGGTCATATGCGGCAATTCCTGTATCGGGATCATAGACACATTTTTCTGATCTTGTCTGCCACATAGGCCATACACCTGTACCGTCAGCAGCCCATACATGGCAATAAATATTTTTTACATTTTCCCAACCTGATTTTTTAACATCAAATTTGATTTCCTTTACAGCAGGCTCGGGTGTTGTCGGTTCAGGAGTTGTTGTAGGTTCTGACGAAGGCTCATCGGGAGTTGATGTATCATTAAGCTCATAAAGCACTCCGTTTTCCTTTGCCATTTCATAATTAGGAAGTCCGCCGTATTCATACTTGCCTGTTTTCTCGTTCTTGCCGTAGAAGAAATAATATTCTCCATAGTAAAATTTCTTACCTGAAACAAGATTTTCAGCAGCATTGTTAAGGTCAACAATATATACCATATTGTCAAAATTCATTGCGATGCCCCAATCGGGATCTTCATAAAAATTGTCGGCAAAGTTACCTAAGAATGATTTATCATCACCATTTAAAGCAGCTTTTGCCTTTGACCAAAATTCGCCGTCAAGCATATTGTCATAGTAGTCATCGTCGCCCTCTGAATAAGATCCACTTATGATGTCGGCGGTTTGATTTGCAGCCATAAACTGACCCTCACTAAACTCATATGTTACATTCCCGTAATCATCAACTATTCTTTCACCGCCGTTAAGAGCATTGTTGAAAATAACAGCAATTACATCTGTCGGGAGATCAACATAATAAAGATTCGATTCAGCATCAGCAACCTGCATTTTGTAACCCGGCCACGCAAGACGCTCTGTTCCCTCGACAAATCCATCAGTATCAGATCCATTCCACCAAAAAATTCCCGCAGAATCTGCACCGTATTTTGCGCTCTTCCAAGAATTAGGCATTGCAAAATAAATTCTGTGTGTTTCTACGCCCTCACTTGGGACATAACGACCGTCGCTGTCAACTGCCGCAGATACTCCTGAAATGCCGACTACGGCGATAGAAAGCACCATTGCGATTGACAGAATCATACTCATAATTTTTTTCGTCATTTTAAAATCCCCTTTCTGATTACGGTTTAAAAAATATTCAGTATATGTATTGTGAATTGCAAAATTGCACTGCAATGCACTTCTAACCTCATACATATAATACAACTAATACAATATTTTGTCAATAGAATTTAAGACAATTCATACATTTTTTTGTAAACTTTTACCATAAAACAAAATTTTCCCTTTGCATATAATTTAAAATTCTGCAAAAAATAAAACCACCTCACAGAAAGGTGGTTTTTATTTTGAGTTTTTACGATGTTAATCATAACGAGGGACAGCACGAAAAATATCCGATTGAGTTGCCCTCACGGAACAGCAAAAAGGAAATTTCCCCTATTGTTGATGTTACGGAACACGAGGTTTATCCGCTTGAGTTTGCAAACTGTCACAGGACAAAGCCTCATTTTGACACAAACGGTGACATCACCGAGATTGTGACTACCGAAACAGAAGCTGAAACGGAAGAGCGAACCACTCACGAACAGCATAAGTAGGGACATACAAAAGCCTTGTGTCGGAGCTTACTGCTCCGACATTTCCTTTTATGCCGAGTTGCGAACAGATTATCCTCGCCCTGAGCTGATGAAAGCCGTCCGTCACAATCGTAATATCGGTATTAAGGTTGTTGTCCTCAATAATTTTCATTGAATTTCTTATATTCTCGGTTGTGTTGGTTGACTTGTCCTCCATATAAAGTCTTGAAGAATCAATTTTTGACTCCGTCAGCACATTGTACATACATTGTGCCTCACTCATAATCTCGTCACTTCCCTGTCCTCCGCTGAGAACGGCATTTGCGTTCGGAGAATCGTCAAGATATGATTTTGCGGCGTCAATTCTGCCACGCAAAATTACCGACGGCCCCCACGGCTTAACCTGAGCACCGAGGACAATTGCAGTTGAGTTCTCGGGCGGAGCCTGACAGGTTGCCCACACCATTGCAGAGGTGACAATCGCACCGTAAACGGCAAAAGCGATAAAGCCGATATTCACTACACGAAAAACTATTTTAGTAAACAAATGCTTAAAGCAAAATGCCTTTATTGCTCCGTGAACGGGCGGAATTAACACGCACAACAGCCACAGACACAAAAAAGTTCCTGCAATATTGCCCGGGTTGATAATTCCGTGAGTCATAGGGATTACGAAAAATCCGAGAAATACAACTGCTGCGGCAATGCCGATTATGCGTAAAATTAACATCACCATTTTCAAAATATCACCCGACCTGTTAAATTTCTTTCATCTTGTCAAACTCATTGTACATATTTTCAAGTGTTGACAAGCGGTCAATAAACGGAGTGTCAACAGCGCCCTCAAAGCACGATTCTTTCTTGCTTTTGAGAACCTCCATTGCAGATTTGTCGGGATTGTTGATTGTTCCGGCACCTGCAACACAACCGCCCGGGCAAGCCATACCCTCAAGCAGATAGCCGTTGTACTTGCCGGCCTTTGCCATACGCAAAAGCTTTACGCACTCGTCAAGTCCCTGTGCATTGGCAACCTTGACCTCTCTTTCGGGATCAAGCTTGTGGATTGCATTGACAACAGCCTTTGCAACACCACCGCTTACGGCAAAGCCTCTGCCGTCTGCGCTTGAGAATGAAAGCGGTTTTTCGTCAACCTCAACAGCGTTAAAATCAACCTCTTTTGCGGCAAACATTCCAGCAACTTCTTCAAAAGTCAGCACAAAGTCGATATCACTTCGGATACTTCTGCGGCTTGCCTCAAGCTTTTTAGCGGCACATGGCCCGATAAACACAACTCTGCAATCGGGATAATGCTGTTTTGTAAGTCTGCCCGTGAGAACCATCGGAGTGAGTGCCATTGAAATGTACGGAGCGATATCGGGGAAAGTTTTCTTCGCCATAACGCTCCATGCCGGGCAACAGGAAGTCGCCATGAACGGCTGTTTTTCGGGAACTTCTTCCATAAAATCCTTTGCCTCTTCAACCGTACAAAGGTCGGCACCGACCGCAACCTCAACAACATCGGTAAAGCCGAGAGCCTTAAAGGCATTTCTGATTTTATTTGACGGAAGTCCCTTGAACTGACCTGCAATTGCAGGTGCAACGGCGGCATAAACAGGTGTGCCGCTGTTGATTGCCATAATAGTCTGGAAAATCTGACTTTTGTCAACAATTGCGCTGAACGGACAGCTTACAAGGCACATTCCGCATGAAACGCACTTGTTATAGTCAATATCTGCTCTTCCGTGTTCATCGCTGTGGATAGCTTTCATACCGCATGCGGCGGCACACGGACGCTCCTGCTTTATGATTGCATTGTACGGACACGCACCCTGACATTTTCCGCATTTGATGCACTTTTCATCGTCAATGTGCGATTTTCCGTGTACAATCGAGATTGCTCCCTTCGGGCAAACCTCTGTACACGGGTGTTCAAGACAGCCCTGACAGCCGTCTGTCACAACCACTCTTTTTTCGGCACACTTATGACAGGCGAATTTTATAATATTGATTAACGGCGGATCGTAAACCTTTTCGTCAATCATACTTTCTTCAACACCTGTTGAGATAGGCGCTTGTTTTGAAACTGGCAAAAGCGGAAGTCCCATTGCAAGGCGAAGTCTTTCGCCGACGATGGCTCTTTCGAGAAATATACTTTCACGGTATGTTGAAATTTCACCCGGGATAATTTCATACGGAAGATTTTCAAATTTTGAATAATCTCCGCCCTCGTATGCAAACCTTGCAACCTCGGTGAAAATTTGATTACGGATTTTTGTCTTTGACGAATACAGTCCTCTCAAGGCACTCATCCTTTCACTGTGTGTATTTTATTTTCTATTCAATCATTCACTAAATTTAAATCGCAGCAACGCTCTGCCTTGCTTGCAATCTTGTACATAGGAGCGTTAGCTCCTCAGAGGTTCAATGAAACATTGAATCTCTGAATTGCAACATAATGTTGCAATTCGTACTTAGATTATACACTACACTACCCTTGTTTTCAACAGATACAGGCTTATTTTGCAAAAATTTTGCGATATTATTTACATAATATCAAACTTTATCCCGAGCGATTTTGTCACATTTATTGACTTTAAGTGAATATTGTTATAAAATGGTGTCATACTATCAAAAATTACGAGGTACAAACCTATGAAATGTCCTAATTGCGGTTTTGAAACCGAGTCTGCGTTTTGTCAGATGTGCGGAACGAAAATTTCCGAAGCTTTACATACACAGAATAATGAAACAACCGAAACTGAGTACACCTCGCCTTTGCCGCAGACAGGCTTTGAACAGGCGGAGGACTTTGCACCGCAGTTTCAAAATGAAATGCCCGAACTTGAAATAAATCAGCCACCCATTCCCTACATTCCGCCGGCAGAACAGCCGATTGATAAAAAGAAAGCTTTTAAAATCGTGAAAATTGTTGCCGCCTGTGTGATTGGTGCGGTCATTATTGCAGGCATTGCAATCAATGTAACTGCGGCGGTATCGGGCAACAGCAAGTCAATTTTCGGCAACAACTCCATTAGTGACTGGGTGAATCGTCCTGAAATGCACGACGGAGATTACAGAACATATAATTAAAAAATTAAAAAATAAAACGGTAGGAAAGGCATTGCAGTATTGCAAATTGTCTTTCCTGCCGTTTTTGTGTTTAGGTTTAAAATAAACTATTCGGGTCTGCCGATTTTTCGGAAACGCTCATAGCGTGCATTCAAAAGCTCTTCGTCATCAAGGGCAAGATTCTTTTCAAATGTTCTTTTGATGAGCATTTTAAGGCTTTCAAACATAGCCCGATCGCCTGCCTTTGGCTGACGGATGATTCTCTCGATTACACCGAGATCAAACAAATCCTGTGCGGTAAGCCTGAGAGCCTCTGCCGCATCAGCCGCCTTTGAGCTGTCTTTCCAGAGAATTGACGCACAACCCTCGGGAGAAATTACCGAATAAACGGAATTTTCAAGCATCCATACTTCATCGGAAACTGCAAGTGCAAGCGCACCGCCGCTGCCGCCCTCACCGATAAGAACGGTAAGTACGGGAGTTTTGAGAGTCATCATTTCCATGAGGTTTTCGGCAATAGCCTGTCCCTGACCTCTTTCCTCCGCACCGATTCCCGGGTATGCACCGCTTGTATCAACAAGGCAAAGAACAGGTCTTCTGAACTTTTCAGCCTGTTTCATAAGTCTTAAAGCCTTGCGGTAGCCCTCGGGATGAGCCTGACCGAAATTGCGTTCAACACGCTCTTTTGTATTTCTGCCCTTTTCAATTCCGATTACAGTAACAGGAGTGTCAAAGAGCATTGCGAGTCCTGCAACAACTGCTTTATCATCGGCATATCTGCGGTCACCGTGAAGCTCAATGAAGCTGTCACCGAACATATGGGCAATATAGTCAACCGAGGTCAGCTTGTTAGCATCTCTCGCCGCCATAACCTTTTCGTAAGCTGTCATTTTTAAGCCTCCTCACCGCTGTAGCCGTGCAATTTAAGCAGTTTTACAAGTGTAGATTTCAAATCATTTCTGCTGACAACCGAATCGATAAAGCCCTTCTGAAGAACAAATTCCGAGGTTTGGAAATCCTTGGGGAGCTTTTGACGGATTGTCTGCTCGATTACTCTCGGACCTGCAAAGGCAACAAGGCAATCGGGCTCGGCAAGAATAATGTCGCCCTCCATTGCAAACGACGCCGTAACACCGCCTGTTGTCGGGTCTGTAAGCACGGTGATGTAGAGATTACCTGCGTCGCTGTGTCTTTTTACCGCACCCGAAGTTTTTGCCATTTGCATAAGCGAGAGGATGCCCTCCTGCATTCTTGCACCGCCTGCGGCAGTACAAACAACAATCGGCATTGCATTTTCGGTTGCATATTCAAACGCACGGGTGATTTTTTCGCCCGTGATTACGCCCATACTTCCCATCATAAAGGTCGGATCCATAACGCAGAGAACGGTATCAATGCCGTTCATCTTACATTCTCCGCAGATAACAGACTCCTTAGCACCTGTTTTTCTCGCCTTTTCAAGCTTTTCGTCATATCCCGGAAAATCAAGAATATTATGGCTTGAAAGGTCAGCGTCAAACTCAACAAAGGTATCCTTGTCGGCAAGCATTTCAACTCGATCTCTTCCGTTCATTCTGAAATGATGGTTGCACTTTGTGCAGACATGAAGATTTTCCTCCATATCCGTCGTAAGGAGCATAGTGTTGCATTTGGGGCATTTTATCCACATTTCTTCGGGAACGAAGGGAACATTTTTGCTCTCGCCCTCATCGGACTCAAGCTCATTCTTCGGTTTTCTGAAAGCAAACAAATCCATATCTTTTACTTCTTCCTGTCGGCGTGTTTCTCTTCAAACTCTGCCATAAAATCTGTTGTATATTCACCGCTCACAAACTGTTCGTCCGAGAGAATCTCGGCAAGAAGGTCACGGTTAATGTCAATTCCGTCAATGGTAAGCTCGGAAAGAGCCATTTTCATCTTTCTGATCGCCTCGGCACGGCTTCTTGCCTGAACAATCAGCTTGCCGATCATCGAATCATAGTACGGAGGAACAAAATAGTCCTGATAAATCGCCGTATCAAATCTTACAAATGCACCGCCCGGGGTATGAAGTCTTGTAATTCTTCCGCAGCTCGGTCTGAACCCCTTTTCCGGATTTTCGGCATTGATTCGGCATTCAATTACATTGCCGTGTGTGAAGATGCTGTCCTGAGTGCGGGAAAGCTTTGCACCTGCGGCAATTCTTATCTGCCACTGAACAATGTCAAGACCTGTTACCATTTCCGTAACACCGTGTTCAACCTGCAGACGGGTGTTCATTTCCATAAAGTAGAAGTTGTTGTCCATATCAAGCAAAAATTCAACTGTGCCTGCATTGACATAGTTGACTGCCTTTGCCGCCTTAACAGCCGCAATCATCATCTCTTTACGGGTTTTCTCGTCAAGAGCGGGGCTTGGACTTTCTTCAATCATCTTCTGATTCTTTCTCTGAACAGAGCATTCACGCTCACCAAGACAAACGATATTGCCGTATTTATCACACAAGAGCTGCATTTCAATGTGTTTTACAGGGTGAATGAATTTTTCTATGTAGCAGGCACCGTCACCGAATGCTGACTGCGCCTCGCTTGAAGCTGACAAAAATGCCTCTTCAAACTGCTCTATTGAATCAACACGGCGAATACCCTTTCCGCCGCCGCCCGAACGAGCCTTGATGAGAAGCGGAAAACCGATTTTTTCAGCTTCCTCTTTTGCCTGTTCAACGCTTTCAACAATATCGCAGCCGGGGGTTACGGGAACACCTGCGGCACGCATAGTCTTTCTTGCGTTGTCCTTGTCGCCCAAAAGCTTTATCATTTCGGATGAAGGACCGATAAAGTTGATGTTGCACTGTTCACAGAGCGAAACAAACTTGGCATTTTCGGACAAGAGTCCGTAGCCGGGATGAATAGCCTGAGCACCGCTTTCAACGGCAACGGTGAGAATTGCAGGCATATTGAGGTAGCTGTCGGCAACACGGTTACCGCCTACGCAGTAGCTTTCATCGGCAAGCTGAACATGCAGGGAATCCTTGTCTGCCTCAGAATAAATTGCTACTGTGCTGATGCCCATTTCACGGCAGGCACGGATAATTCTTACTGCAATTTCGCCTCGGTTGGCAATCAGAATTTTTGAGAACATTTTTTCACTTCCAGTTATTTATCGCATTACGGCTGTCTGCACCCAAAACGGCACAGACAGCCTTTAAAATCACTTATTTTCAACAAGTGCAAACGAAAGCTCGGCACTTACACAGAGCTTGCCGTCAACATAACCCTTTGCGTCAATAAAGTAGAATGCACCTCTGCTCTTTGTGAGTGTGCAGACACTTTCAAGAGTGTCGCCCGGTTTCACGGGATTTCTGAACTTAACATTGTTCATCTTTGTAAAGTAAGGTGTGCAGTTCTTAACCTTGTCTGCAAGAAGACAACAACTTGCCTGTCCCATCATTTCGCAGAGAATAACACCCGGAACAACGGGGTTACCGGGGAAATGTCCCTGTAAAAAGAACTCGTCACCTTTGATTGTATATCTGCCCTTTGCCGTGTTTTCGTCAACGCTTTCAGCCTCTTCAACGAGAAGCATATTGTCACGGTGCGGCAAAATCTTTTTAATTTCTTCCTGATTCATACAGTCCTCCGATTATTTAACCTTGAATAACGGCTGACCGTATTCAACAAGATCTCCGTCCTTAACAAGAACTTCAACGATTTCATAGTCGTCCTCAGCCTGAATTTCGTTCATGCACTTCATAGCCTCGATAATGCAAACGGTTGAGCCCTTGCTTACTTTCTTTCCGACAGGAGCAAAAGGAGCCTTTCCCGGTGCCGATGCGGCATAGAATACGCCGACAATCGGAGCGTTTACAGTCTTGGCGTCTTCCTCGGGAGCGGCAGACTGAGCCGCAGGAGCCTGTGGCTGAACAGGCGCAGGAGCAGGAACATCTGTTGCAGTCGGCTGATATGCACCGATTGGAGATGCATTAAAAATCTGCTGTGCCGGATGTTCTTTTTCAAGATGAATCTTTGTACCGTCCTCTTTTTCAATTTCAAGAACGCTCAAAGAAGAATTTTCAAGAAGGGAAATATATTCCTTGATTTCTTCTATTTTATTCATAGTAATTCCCTCGCTTAATATTTTTTAAATACAAGACAAGCGTCATGTCCGCCAAAGCCGAGGTTGGTTGAAGCGGCAACATTTACATCACGCTTAACTGCTTTGTTAGGTGTATAGTTAAGGTCAAGACCTTCATCGGGTTCGTCAAGGTTGATTGTCGGCGGAATAATACCGTCATTGAGAGCCATAACAGAAGCGATAGCCTCAACTGCGCCTGTTGCACCGAGAAGATGACCTGTCATTGATTTTGTTGAGCTGATATTTGCATCATAAGCCTTTTCACCGAGAGCAGTTTTAATAGCCATTGTTTCGGTAAGGTCGTTAAGATGTGTGCTTGTGCCGTGAGCATTGATGTAAAGCTGTGCGTCATCGGCAACATTTGCCTCCTCAAAAGCAATCTTAATTGCTCTTGCAAGACCTGCACCGTTAGGATCGGGAGCTGTAACATGATGTGCGTCACAAGTATTGCCGTAGCCTGAAAGCTCTGCATAAATCTTAGCACCTCTTGCAACTGCGTGCTCATACTCTTCAAGAACGAGCATACCTGCGCCCTCGCCCATGATGAAACCGTCACGATTCTTGTCGAACGGACGGGATGCGTGCTTTGGATCATCGTTTGTTGAAAGAGCTTTCATATTCTGGAAACCTGCAATTGTGAGAGGAGCAACAACCGCCTCTGCACCGCCTGCGATGATAGCGTCAGCGTAGCCGTCCTTAATGCAGTGGAAAGCCTCACCGATTGAGTTTGTACCTGTTGCACAGGCACTCATAACCGAAAGAGACACACCTTTTGCGTTAAAACGGATTGCAACATTGCCTGTTGCGATATTACCGATCATCATCGGAATGAAGAAAGGAGAAACCTTTCTCGGGCCTCCGTTTTCCATGCCCACTGTATTCTTAACAAAGGTCTGCAAACCGCCGATACCTGCGCCGATATAAACACCGAAACGGTTCTCGTCAATCTTGCCTATGATACCGCTGTCGTCAACTGCCTGCTGTGCCGCTGCGATTGCGTACTGTGTATATGGATCAAGCTTTCTTACTTCTTTTTTCTCAATATACTGTGTGGGATCAAAATTCTTGACTGTACCTGCGATGTGAACCTTGAGGTCACTTGTATCGAAAGCTGTGATTGTTTCGATGCCGCAAACGCCGTCAACCATGTTTTTCCACATTGTAGGCACATCGTTACCAATCGGTGAAATTGCGCCCATACCTGTTACAACTACTCTTCTGCTCATTATATCCTCCAAATCAATTACATTGCAAGTCCGCCGTCAACTCTGATAACCTCGCCTGTTACATAAGCGGCATCGTCAGAGCAGAGGAAAGCTACTACATCTGCAACATCCTCGGGAGTACCGATACGCTTTGCAGGAATCTGTGCTTTCATTGCGTCCTTTACCTTATCGGGAAGTACACTTGTCATATCTGTTGCAATGTAACCCGGAGCAACTGCATTAGCCGTAACGCCTCTGCCTGCAAGTTCCTTTGCAACCGACTTTGTAAGACCGATAATACCGGCCTTTGACGCAGAATAGTTAGCCTGACCTGCGTTGCCGGTAAGACCGACAATTGACGCTGTGCTGCAAATTCTGCCGTAACGCTTTTTCATAAAGTGCTTGTATGTATGCTTAATCATGTTGAATGTACCCTTGAGGTTTACATTGATTACAGCATCAAAATCTTTTTCGTCCATATTTAAAACGAGCTTATCTCTTGTGATGCCTGCGTTGTTTACAAGAATTTCGATACTGCCGAACTCCTCGATGACCTGATCGACAACCTTCTTTGACTCTTCAAAATTTGAAACATCACAGAAATACTGCTCAACCTTTGTGCCGTACTGTGAAAGCTCTTCCTTAGCCTTAATGCCCTCGTTTTCGTCACCTACATAGAGAATTGCGATGTTAGCACCCTCTTTTGCAAGCTTTGTTGCGATTGCAAGGCCGATACCTCTTGAGCCGCCTGTTACTACGGCTGTTTTATTTTCAAATCTCATTATATTATACCTCCGAACAGTATCAAAGTTCAAGTGCGTCAATATCAGCCGCAGTTTCAACCTTGAATGCCTTTACATCTCCGTTGATTCTCTTTACAAGACCTGTGAGAGTTTTGCCCACACCAACCTCAATAAAGGTGTCAACGCCGTCATTAATCATATTTTCAACAATAGTCTGCCATTTTACGGGATTCTCAACCTGTGCTTTGACAAGCGTTTTGAAATCGCCCGAATACGGCTGAGCCGTGTAATCGGAATAAATCTGAACCTTTGGCTGAGCAAAGTCAACATTTTCCATATACTTTCCGAGTCCCTCTGCGGCATCAGCCATAAAGGGAGAATGGAACGCACCGCTTACTGCAAGAAGTTTTGCCCTTCCGCCCTCTGCTTTAACTGCCTCGCAGAAAGTGTCGGCATTTTCACTTGTTGTTGCAACAACAGTCTGAGCCGGTGAGTTGTAGTTTACGGGATATGTTTTGTCAAACCTTGAGCAGATTTCTTCAACCTTTTCGGGAGTAAGCTTTAATACGGCAGCCATTGCACCGGGATTTTCCGTTGCGGCTTTGTCCATAAGCTCGCCTCTTTTGCAAACGAGTCTGAAAGCCTCTTCATCAGAAAGAATTCCCGAAAAAGCAAGTGCAGAAATCTCACCGAGTGAAAAGCCTGCTACGCAGTCTGGAGTGATACCCTTTTCAACAAGAGCTCTTGCGGCCGCAAGGTCGGCAGTAAAAATACACGGCTGTGTATTTACTGTCTTTGAAAGCTCCTCCATTGTACCCTCAAAACACTGCTTTGAAGTGTTTTCTCTTATAGAATCAGCCATTTCGTAGACAGCCTTTGCGGCAGGCGAATTATCGTAAAGATCCTTGCCCATACCGCTGTACTGTGCGCCCTGACCTGAAAAAATAAATGCTATTTTACCCATTTTGTTGCTCCGTTCAATACTTCTTCTGCCTGTGAGAACATCTCTTCAATCATTTCTCTTGCCGGCTGTTCCTTTTTAACCATACTTGCAACCTGTCCTGCAAGAACGGTACCCTGAGAAACATCGCCCTCTCTCACAGCTCTTCTGAGTCTGCCGAGTCCCATATTTTCAAGCTCCTCATCGGAAACATTAGCCGAATCGTACTCAGCCTTTGTATATTCACGGGTAAACGAGTTACGGATTGAACGAACAGGATGACCGAGTCTTTTACCTGTTACAACCGTGTCAATATCTCTTGCTTTGAGAATTTTGTTCTTATATTCCTGAGAGATAGTACATTCCTTTGCAACGAGAAATCTTGTGCCGACCTGAACGCCCTGAGCGCCGAGCATAAATGCTGCGGCAATCTGTCTGCCGTCTGCAATACCGCCTGCGGCAATTACAGGTATATTTACTGCATCAACAACCTGAGGAACAAGAGCCATTGTTGTGAGATCACCGACATGACCGCCTGACTCGCCGCCCTCTGCGATAACGGCAAAAGCACCGTCTTTTTCCATTTTCCTTGCAAGTGCAACGCTCGGAACAACAGGAATAACCTTGATGCCTGCCTCAAGCCACTTTGCCATGTACTTGCCGGGGTTGCCTGCACCTGTTGTGATGACCTTGATGCCCTCTTCAACTACAACATCGCTTACTTCCTCTGCAAACGGACTCATAAGCATGATGTTTACGCCGAAAATTTTATCGGTCATTGTTTTGCACTTTCTGATTTCCTCACGGAGCTGTTCGCCGTTGGAATTCATAGCTGCAATAATGCCGAGACCGCCTGCGTTTGAAACACCTGCGGCAAGCGATGCATCAGCCACCCAAGCCATGCCTCCCTGAAAAATAGGGAACTCAAGACCGAGCGACTGGTCAATGACAGTAGAAATCATATGTAATATCTCCTTTTCTGCATTTTTACTTGATTTTCAGAAACAGAAAATTTGCAAGATTTCATTATTTTGAAAAATTTACGGCAAATTCTGCACCTGATACCATACTTTATGGCATATCAGTCTGATTTTACTCCAAAAGCACAGAAAAGTCAATATAAAAGCACAGAAAAGTCAATATATATGAAGAATTATCTTACCATTAAGCCTTTAACTGCAATAGTCCTCAAGAGCCCTCATAAGGTTTTCTTTTCCCTTTATTTCAATTCCTTTTTCAAGGTAAAGTGCGTCGCCTTTCGGAAGATTTGATACTCTGCAGTCGGTTGTCAGATACGCTTTGTCCTCGCCTTTTTTGTACACTACAATGTACCCTTTTTCAGCTTTTATGATGTAGTCGCCTTCCGTTGTACCGTTATTCTGCGACGACGAATAATTACCTGTTGCAGAGGTGTTTTCCGCAGAATTTACGGGAGCAAAAAGCGAGCTTATCATCATACACGCAATCAGAATCACACCTGTTAATCCAACTATTTTTTTCATAATACAGCACTCTTTCCGTCAGTTTTTACTTTTATTTTTTCCCAAACCAACGGTTATATTCATCATTTTTATAAAATTCCAACCAAAAGGCCGCCTTAATTCTGCATATTTTTTAAGAGAAATTTGCATTAATATATTTATTTTTTTCTTTTCAGGTGATATAATAATCAAATGAGTATTTCTGCTTGTAATTTTGAACATATATGTTATTATATAATTTATGTATTACAGCCGGCGCACTGCGTTTGTGCAAATCACTCAGACAAATTACAAACCGACGGTTGTTCGTTTAACCGTAAATTGTGAATTGATAAAGGAGATAATATGCGAAACAAGCGTGAAACTGACATCAGTCAGTATAAGAAGGATATTCAGCAAAATGAATTATCCGAAAAAGCTGACGGAGGTGCAAAAAGATTTTTCAGGGGTTTTGGCAAGTTCCTGATTACCGTTTGTTCGGTATGCCTGGTTGCTCTGCTTATTACGGGCATTTCACTTGCTGTCTACATTTTCACCATTGCGTCCGAGCCTACGGGCATCGACCTCAAGGCAAAGTCTATGAACCAGACAAGCCGAATATATATTCAGAATGAGGATACAAAGGAATTTAAGGAGTATCAGAAACTATACGATACCGAGAACAGAATCTGGGTTGACAATCAGGATATTCCTCAGGCAATGAAAGATGCGGTAGTCGCAATTGAGGACAAGCGTTTCTTTGACCACAACGGTGTTGACTGGGGCAGAACACTTTCCGCCGTTGCAAATCTTGCAACCGGTTCGGACTCATACGGCGGTTCAACAATCACCCAACAGCTCATTAAGAACATTACAGATGACAACGAGGTTTCAATTACAAGAAAGCTTCGTGAAATCACAAAGGCACTAAAGCTTGAGCAGGAATACACAAAGGATCAGATTCTTGAAGCCTATCTCAATGTTGTAAACTTCGGCAATAACTGTCAGGGTGTTGAATCTGCGGCTCAGCTTTACTTCGGCAAGAGCATAAAGGACTGTTCAATTGCAGAATGTGCGGCAATTGCGGGAATTACACAAAACCCGTCAAGATGGAATCCGCTTGTTTTCCCCGAAAACAACAAGGAGCGCCGTGAAATCGTTCTCAATGAAATGTATGATCAGGAAAAAATTTCTAAAGACGAATTTGATGCGGCTATGAAAGAAAGTGCCACAATGAAATTTGTCGGCTGGCAGGCGTCCGATGACGATGACAATGATGACGAGGCTGATGTTCAGAACTGGTATATTGATCAGGTCTTTCGTGATCTTCAAAAGGACATTGCAGAATATTACAACATAAGCGAATCTGCGGCATCTTCAAAGCTTTACACAGAGGGACTTAAAATCTACTGTGCAATGGATGAAAAGGCTCAGACCTACCTTGAAAATGCGGCACTCAATATTGATAAATCAAATGATTCCGACCTTCAGATTGCGTCAACAATTATGGGATATGACGGCAGAGTAATTGCAACAGTCGGTTCTTCAACAAAAAAAGAGGGCGCTCTCAGCTGGGACAGATCCTACAACTCCGTACTTCAGCCGGGTTCTTCAATCAAGCCTGTTGTTGTTTACCCTTATGCAATCGAATCAAAGAAGCTTTATTTCTCATCAATGGTTCTTGATGAACCGCTTGACAACTATCGTACAAATGAAAGCGGTCAGCTTGTTTCGGGTCCTAACAACGCATACGGCTACTACAACGGCAATATGAGTCTTCCCGATGCAATCGAGTGGTCATCAAACGCAACAGCCGCTCAGACCATGGAGCTTATCGGCGGTCCGAGCGTTGCATATCAGCAGGTTGTTACAAAAATGGGATTCCAGAATCTTACGGAACAGGATGCACAGAATACGGGTGCTCTTTCAATCGGCGGTATGAACGGCGGTGTTACAGTAAGAGAAATGGCGGCTGCTTACACATATCTCGGCAACGGCGGTCTTTACTACGAACCGTACACATACTACTATGTAACCGACTCAGAGGACAACATAATCATTGATAACCGTGACGCAGTTCCGAAACAGGCTTATTCAGCCGAAACAGCAGGAATCATGAACAGACTGCTTCACTACAATGTTACAAACAGCGCTCACACAAACGCACATTATGCTCAGATTTCAGGCTGGGACATTATCGGCAAAACAGGTACAACCGATGACGATAAGGATTCATGGTTCTGCGGATGTTCACCATATGCCGTAATGGCTACATGGTGCGGTTTTGATAAGCCTGAAACCATTTCCTACAGCGGAAGAACAACGGCAACAAAATTCTTTGCAAATGTTATGGGCAAGTACCTTGAAGGCAAAGAAAACAAGGAATATAAAATATCCGATAACCTGATTGAGGCAACATATAATCCTACAACGGGACTTATTGTTTCAACAGATAATATTTCGGGACGGTATGTGGGCTACTACACCGAGGACAATATGCCGAGTTCGGGAGGTTCATATTACAGCGGTAACTATGAATACGGCTCAGATGTTTCAGACTCCTCAAGCTACTACGATCCCAATTACGGCGGTGACAACAGCGGTAACAATTACGGCGGCGACACAAGCAACAGCGGAGGAGATAATTCAGGCGGCGACACCTCCGGCGGAGGAGATAATTCAGGCGGAGAACCTTCAGGCGGAGGAGATAATTCAGGCGGAGAACCTTCCGGCGGAGGGGAATCCTCAGGCGGAGGCGAAAGCTCCGGAGGCGGTGAATCGTCAGGCGGCGGTGAGGAAGCTCCCCCTGCCGCAGAATAAAATAACAGGTTAAAACCAAAAACTCGAAAGGAAAGGTTTTTAGATATGGTTTCAATAGCAATTATGGGTCACGGTGTTGTAGGTTCGGGCGTTGCCGAAATCTTTACAACACACAAACAGAAGCTTTATGCAAGCATCGGTGAAGAGGTTTATGTCAAGAAGATTCTTGACCTTCGTGAATTTCCCGACAGCCCGCTTGCAGACAGATTCACAAAAAACTTTGAAGATATCATCAACGACCTCGAAATAAGAGTTGTTGTTGAAGTTATGGGCGGTCTTAATCCTGCTTATGACTTTGTAAAGAGATGTCTTAAAGCAGGTAAGAGTGTTGTTACTTCAAACAAGGAGCTTGTTGCCGCTCACGGTGCAGAACTCCTTGAAATTTCAAAGGAAACAAACACAAACTTCCTCTTTGAAGCATCGGTAGGCGGCGGTATTCCGATTATCCGCCCGATGAGCCAGTGTCTTGTTGCAAACAATGTTGACGAGATTGCCGGTATTCTTAACGGTACAACAAACTTTATCCTTACAAAGATGATTGAAGACGGTATGCAGTTTGACGATGCGCTCAAGCTTGCTCAGGAGCTTGGCTTTGCCGAGAGAAATCCTGCCGCTGATATCGAAGGTCACGATGCTTGCCGTAAGATTTGTATTCTTGCATCTCTTGCATACGGAAAGCATGTTTATCCCGACTCTGTACATACAGAGGGCATTACAAAAATTACACTTGAAGATGTAAGATACGCTGAGGCTTTCCATTGCGTAATTAAACTTATCGGCAGTGTTAAGCGTCTTGCGGACGGCAAGATTGACATTATCGTTGCTCCTATGCTCGTTCCGAACAAGAGCCAGCTTGCTAACATTGACTATGAGTTCAACGGCATTATGGTAAGAGGCGACTGCACAGGCGATGTAGTATTCTACGGCAAGGGTGCAGGCAAGCTTCCTACAGCAAGCGCAGTTGTAGCCGATGTAATCGACTGCTGTAAGCACCTCAAGACAAGAAAGTTCCTTTACTGGGCAGACGGCAACGGCAAAAACATTCTTCCTTGGGAGGAGTCAAGCCGTGCCATGTATGTTCGTGCAAACGGCAGTAATGTTGCAGAAAAGGCAGAAAAATTATTCGGTGAGGTAACAGTAATCAATAAGGCTGACGCACCTGCCAACGAAAAAGCATTTGTTGTCAAGGCTATGCCGTACAACGAATTTGCCGAGAAGATTGCTCAGCTTGAGGCTGACGGTGTTTCGGTACTTTCAAGTATCCGTGTGGCTGATTTATAATTTTACAGAGGGAGTATTAAGTACATGAGTTTGATAGTTCAGAAATTTGGCGGCAGCTCTGTTGCCAATGCCGAAAGAGTAATGAATGTTGCATCAATCGTAACAGACACTTACGCAAAGGGCAATGATGTTGTAGTTGTTGTATCCGCTCAGGGCGACACAACAGACGATCTCATTGAAAAGGCAAACGAAATCAATCCAAAGGCTTCAAAAAGAGAAAAGGATATGCTTCTTGCCGCAGGCGAGCAGATTTCTATTTCACTTCTTGCAATGGCAATCGAAAAGCTCGGTTACCACGCTGTTTCTCTTCTTGGCTGGCAGGCAGGTTTCAATACCACTTCTGCTCACACAAGCGCAAGAATCAGAAAAGTTGAGCCTGACAGAATTAAGAAAGAGCTTGACAAGAAGAACATTGTAATCGTTGCAGGCTTCCAGGGCATTTCAAAATACGGCGATATTACAACACTCGGCAGAGGCGGTTCAGACACAAGTGCCGTAGCTATTGCGGCTGCAATGCACGCTGATCTCTGTCAGATTTTCACCGATGTTGAGGGTGTTTACACAGCTGATCCGAGAAAGGTTAAGAACGCTAAGAAGCTTCAGGAAATCTCTTATGACGAAATGCTTGAGCTTGCTACACTCGGTGCTCAGGTTCTTAACAACCGTTCGGTTGAAATGGCTAAAAAATATAATATCGAGCTTGAAGTGCTTTCAAGTATGACAAAGGCTTCGGGTACAATTGTAAAGGAGAAAACTAAAATGGAAAAAATGTTAATCAGCGGTGTTGCTAAAGATACAGATGTTGCAAGAATTTCTGTTATGGGTGTTCCGAATATCCCCGGTCTTGCTTTTAAGATGTTCTCAAAGCTTTCTGCTAAAGATATCAATGTTGACATTATTCTTCAGTCAATCGGTCATGACGGCAAGAAGGACATCAGCTTTACAGTTGCCAAGAACAGAGGTGAAGAGGCTGTTGCTCTTATGAAGGAATACACAGAGAACCTCGGTGCAGAGGAAATTCTCTATGACGATAAGGTAGCTAAGATTTCAATCGTCGGCGCAGGTATGGAAAGCCACGCAGGCGTTGCTACAAAGATGTTTGAGGCTCTTTATGACGCTCAGGTCAACATCCAGATGATCAGCACAAGCGAAATCAAGGTTTCGGTTCTTATTGATTCAGCAGACGCTGACAAGGCTGTAAGCGCTATCCACAGCAAATTCTTTGATTAATAGAAGAGCCGAGGTTCGCAGCCCTAAAATAACGACCGGCGAGGACTAAGCCGTGAAAATTACGCAAGTAATTGAAACGGATTAGACGAGTGAAAGTTATTTTAGGAATAGCGGAGAACAACGAGGCTTGACATTAGAAGAGCCGAGCTTCGCAACCCTAAAACTTTTTTATAACGCAAATGAAAATCCCTGTCCGTTATGGACAGGGATTTTTTCGTAGCGGCGAACCGTGTGCGCCGTTACTGCAAATAATAATAAATATGGTCGGGAACAATAAGATTTGCACTTAACAAAACTTTATTCCCGACCACAATTTTCAATTTTCCATTTTCAACTTCCAATTTTAAAAAATTTCCGTTCTGGCATGATATGTTTTTGTTATATCATACTTTCTTCACGAACGAAAAATGCTTAATGATAGTAATATCCTGAACGGGAAAATACGTTGAAGATACTGATACCGCAGACTGCAAGTATAATTGAAACAACTACCACAAGCACAACTCCGATAAGAGCCATGATAAGAGAGGCTCTTGCATAGTTTTTGAGTGATTTCTTTGTTGACGAGCTGAATGCCCAAACAAAGAGCATAATGAGGTTTACAATCGGCAGACAGGTTAAAAGCATAACGCCGATCCAACCGCCTATGCTTACAGGCTGAGTATCCGGAGTACCGTATGGCGGTGCAACGGGCGGTACAGGCTGTGAGTTGTATGTCTGCTGATACTGCGTGTTGTACTGCTGATTATAGCCGTTGTTGTAGCTCTGATATTGATTGCCGTACTTGCTTTGATTTGAGCCGTAATCATTGTTCGGTGAGTTTGTAAACTGCTGACCGTATGAAGTTTTGTTAGGCTGCGGTTGCTGATAATAAGTTTGATTTGGCTGACCGTACTGCTGAGAATACGGATTCTGCTGTGGCTGACTGTCGGCAGTCGGCTGTGCGTTATCAACCTCAGGCTGTGCAGTCTGCACATTCTCGTAAGGGTTCTGCGCAGCATCTTCAGTTGAAGCATTTTCAACAGGCTGTGTTTCAGGCTCCGGAGTCTGCTCAACAGGTGTTCCGCAGTAAGTACAGAACATTGCTCCGTTGTCAATTTCGTGATTGCAATTTTTACATACCATATATAATCGCTCCTTGCATAATATTCTATAAATAGTATGCTATCATTTTACACTATTTGCCTTACAAAATCAACAACATTCCACGCAATAATTCAATAATATTACAAAAAGCGACAGTTTTACGGCTGTCGCTTTTTATTACACTCCCCTTTTCATAAGCTTGTGGGGAATTATTTTATTTTCTTTGAGTGACGCTTTTACATCTATAATACGCTGATTTGACGAGCCTCTGAACACAAGGCTTATATCGTGAAGAGCCTCAACAAATTCACCGTCAACAAGCACATCAATCATTGAAAGCATTTCATCCGTACATTCACACCTTGCTCTGCTGTCGGAAAGAAGCTCCTTGTCAAACAAATAGCCTGAATAACACCAAATTGTTTTGTCGGAATATTTTTCTCTGACACGCTTTAAAAACGGCACTAAGGCTCTTTGATTTGAAGGTTCAAAGGGTTCTCCGCCGAGCAATGACAAGCCGTCAATATATGACGGTTCAAGCTCTTTGAGAATTTTATCCTCAACCTCTTTTGTAAAAGGTTCGCCGTAATCAAAACTCCATGTCTGCGGATTAAAGCAGTTTTTGCAATGATGCGTACAGCCGGATACAAAGAGCGATACTCTTACTCCCTCACCGTTTGCAATATCGCAGAGTTTAATTTCTCCGTAATTCATCAAAGGTGAAGCACCCTTTCCTCAATTTCCTGAGTTCTGCCCTGATTCCAGAACTGAGTTCCGATATATCCACAGGTTCTTCTTGCAACATTCATCTTATCCTGATCACGGTTGCCGCAGTTAGGACACTCCCACACAAGCTTGCCGTCATCATGAACGATCTTGATTTCTCCGTCATAACCGCAAACCTGACAGTAGTCGCTCTTTGTGTTAAGCTCTGCATACATAATGTTATCGTAAATGAACTTGATAACCTGTAAAACAGCGGGAATGTTATCCTGCATATTCGGAACTTCAACATAGCTGATTGCACCGCCCGGTGACAAAGCCTGAAATTCGGATTCAAGCTTCAGCTTGCTGAATGCGTCAATATTCTCGGTAACATGAACATGATAGCTGTTAGTGATGTAATTTTTATCTGTTACGCCCTTGATAATGCCGAAACGCTTTTGAAGACACTTTGCAAACTTATATGTTGTGCTTTCAAGAGGAGTGCCGTAGATACTGTAATCAATGTTTTCCTCTTTTTTCCACTTTGCACAATAGTCGTTTAGCTTCTGCATAATTTTAAGACCGAGTTCTTTGCCCTCTTTTTCTGTGAGCTTTTTGCCGATGAGGCTGTAAACGCACTCCCAAAGACCTGCATAACCGAGTGAAAGCGTTGAATAACCGCCATGGAGAAGCTTGTCAATCTTCTCACCCTTTTTAAGTCTTGCCAAAGCACCGTACTGCCACAAAATAGGAGCGGCATCCGAAAGAGTGCCTGTAAGACGCTCGTGACGGCACTGCAATGCTCTGTGGCAAAGTTCCATTCTCTCGTCAAAAATCTTCCAGAATTTATCAAGATCCTTACCTGCGCTGAGTCCGATATCAATAAGATTTACAGTCACAACACCCTGATTGAATCTGCCGTAATATTTCGGCTTGCCGTTTTCGTCAACATAAGGAGTAAGAAAGCTTCTGCAACCCATACAGGTAAAGCAATGTCCCTCGCCGTTTTTATCAATTTTGCTTTGGAGCATAACCTTCTCCGAGATATAGTCGGGAACCATTCTCTTTGCGGTACATTTTGCAGCAAGCTCCGTAAGATACCAATACTTGCTGTCCTCTGTTATGTTATCCTCCTCAAGCACATAAATAAGCTTTGGAAACGCAGGTGTAATCCACACACCCTTTTCATTTTTTACGCCCTTGTGACGCTGTTTGAGTGTTTCTTCAATAATCATAGCGAGGTCGTGCTTTTCCTGCTCGTTTTTAGCCTCGTTAAGATACATAAACACGGTTACAAACGGAGCCTGACCGTTTGTTGTGAGCAAAGTAACGACCTGATACTGAATGGTCTGAACACCACGGTTTACTTCTTTGCGAAGTCTTTGCTCAACGATATCGTTGATTTTCTCTTCTGTGGGATGAACACCGAGTTCTTCGATTTCTGCAAGAGTTTCTCTGCGGATTTTCTCACGGGAAACCTGAACAAACGGTGCAAGATGAGCAAGGCTTATGCTCTGACCGCCGTACTGGTTACTTGCAACCTGTGCAATAATCTGAGTTGCAATGTTACACGCCGTTGAAAAGCTGTGCGGTCTTTCAATAAGCGTATCGCTGATAACGGTACCGTTCTGCAACATATCCTCAAGGTTTACAAGATCGCAGTTGTGCATATGCTGTGCAAAATAGTCCGAATCGTGAAAGTGGATAATACCTTCCTTATCAGCCTCAACGATATCAGCCGGCAAAAGCATTCTTCTTGTAAGGTCACGGCTGACCTCACCTGCCATATAGTCACGCTGAACGCTGTTGACGGTAGGGTTCTTATTTGAATTTTCCTGCTTTACTTCTTCGTTGTTGCACTCAATAAGCGAAAGAATCCTGTTATCGGTAGTATTTGCCTTACGAACAAGCGAACGATTGTAGCGGTAACGCACATATCTTCTTGCGAGCTCAAACGCACCCTTTGCCATGAGCTGATCCTCAACCATATCCTGAATTTCTTCAACGGACACTGCTCTCCTGATTTTGTTGCACTTATATTCAACATAGTCGGCAACATCCTCAATCTGTTCGTCTGTAAGGAACTTGTGTTCCCCCGAACCGTTTGCTTTTTTAACGGCATTAATAATTTTTTCAATGTTAAAATCTTCTTCTGAGCCGTTACGCTTAATAATTCTCATAATCCTTCCCCTTTTTATTATTTTGCGGTACTTCCTTGGTAAAAATATCCTATATCTGTTAATCCGAATAAAAAAATAAATTTTTCAATAATGCTGTTTAAAAAATGCGTTATGTAATAAAATTGCAAGGAACCAAACTATCCCTGCAATGCAAGACCAATTATACAATAATTGCAATATAAATACTGTTGCACAGGCAACAATTATGTGATATACTATACTATATCTTGTGGTGAGACAAAAAACGCCACACATTATGGAGTGTTGCAAATGATAGAAGAAATAGGCGGTGCAAAGCTTAAAAAATCAGATTTCATCGGGATAAACGAGTGTTTTAAACCTATTGAAAGAGAGTATAAAAGGGGTGAAATCATAACTACATATTCACCCGAAAATGACACAATTTGCATCATAAAAGAAGGAACTGTTTATCTGACAACCGACAATGCCGAAAATCAGCGGAGAATTATTTCTTTTTATGAAAAGGGCGACATAATCGTCACCTGCATTGTACCCGAATCAGACAACAGAATTTTTTATCTGAGTGCCAAAACAAACTGCAAAATTGATTTTGTGAAATACTCAAAATTTACAGCCTGTTGTGAAAAGCATTGCAGTAAACACCAGCGGATTATAAGTGCATACATCAAAAAATCTCATAAAAAAAGTCTTGCTCACACAGACATTCTCTGTCAGCAGACGCTGAGGAGCAAGCTTTTGACTTTTTTTGAATACATTAAAACCGAAAAAGGAAAAAACACCTTTTATCTTCCTCTCCCTCTTTCCGACCTTGCAGATTACCTTTCTGTTGACCGAAGTGCAATGATGCGTGAAATAAAAAAGATGAATGAGGAAAATATTATAATCTCCGAAAAGCGAAAAATCACAGTCATTGAAGATTTGTCAGAATGACATATAACATACATATGTATAAAAAAACATAAAAAACAAAAAATACAAATGCGTGATTTCGCCGTTTTGAGCCTGCAAAAAACTTGCAGGCTTTTTTTGTACACAACGATTAATATTGTAGTATAAAAACACCTTGCAGTCAACACGCTAAAAGAATTATAGTCAAAATAATTAATTTGACTGATTTTGAATGAAGATAATCAAAAACACCAATTTTAATTGCAAAAATGGTAAATTTATACTGTTTTTAAATAACGCTCGACACTTTTTTGTTAGCTTATTTTGCTGTATTTAAATTTTTTTGAATTTTTTTGACTGATTTTGCTTGACTTTTAAAAAATGGGTGTTATAATATAAGTCAAGAGGTGAGGATAATGCTTACACAGGACAGGTATCGTGCAATACTTGATTTGCTCGAAGAAAGAAATTCGGTCACGGTGTCGGAATTAACAAAGTTGCTTGACTCATCCGAGTCAACAATAAGAAGAGATCTTTCCGCTCTTGATGAGATGGGAAAGCTCACAAAGGTTTTCGGCGGTGCAACTTCAATCACCAGAAACGAGGGCGTTTTTGAAGATGCGGTAAGCAATCGTGAAACCGTTATGAGCGATGAAAAAGATGCGGTTGCAGAATACTGTGCAAAGCTTATCCATGACTCTGACTTTGTTTATATTGACGCAGGAACAACAACATTAAAGCTTGTTGACCACATTACAAATACAAACGCAACATATGTTACAAACGGTATAACACACGCCAGAATGCTTATCCACAAGGGTATGCAGACATATATAGTCGGTGGAAAAATAAAACCGCTTACCGAGGCTGTTGTGGGTGCCGAAGCAATAAAAAGCATAAACTGCTTTAACTTTACAAAAGCTTTTATGGGAGCAAACGGAATTGACATCGGTTCGGGATTCACAACCCCCGACATTGAAGAAGGTCTTATAAAGGAAACGGCAATCAACAAATCTTATATGGCATTTGTTCTTGCAGACCATTCAAAATTTCGCAGGGTGTATTCCGTAACATTTGCCCCTCTGCGAAAATGTTGTATAATCACCGACAAACTGCCTACGCCGGACTTTTCGCAGGCAACGGTGATAAAGGAGGTAAAAAATGATTTACACCGTAACGCTTAATCCGTCAATTGACTACATTGTCAGACTTGATTCGCTTGTTCCGGGAATAACAAACCGAACAACCGCCGAAGAATATTACTACGGAGGTAAGGGAATCAATGTTTCATGCGTACTTGCAGAGCTTGACCTTGAAAGTACGGCATTCGGATTTGTTGCAGGCTTTACGGGTGACGCCATTGAAAAGGGTATTCGCAACGACAGAATTATCACCGACTTTATCAAGCTTGAAAGCGGAATTTCAAGAATCAACATAAAAATCAAAGCCGGCGTTGAAACAGAAATCAATTGTCAGGGACCTCACATAAGTGAAGGCGAACTTGAAAGGCTGTTTTCAAAAATCGACAGAATATCCGACGGCGACACAATCGTAATTGCAGGAAACATTCCGAATACGATGCCTGATGATGTTTATGAAAGAATCCTTGAAAGAATCAAGGGCAAGGATGTACGAATTGTAGTTGACGCAACAAAAAAACTTTTACTCAACGCACTCAAGTACAAGCCGTTCCTCATCAAGCCGAACAGACAGGAACTTTCCGAAATGTTCGGAGTTGAAATCAACACCGAGGATGATATTGAAAAGTATGCAAAAGAGTTGCAGAAACTCGGTGCAAAAAATGTTCTGATTTCACTCGGCGGTGACGGAGCAATGCTCATTGACGAATTTGGAAAAAGACACAAAGCAGGAGTCCTCAAAGAAAAGGTAATTAACACAGTCGGTTCGGGAGACTCAATGGTAGCAGGCTTTGTGGCAGGATATGAAAAAACAAAAAGCTACCCCTATGCGCTGAAATTGGGCAGTGTGTGCGGAAATGCAACGGCATTTCTTGACGGACTTGCCACAAAAGAAAAAATAAATGAATTGCTTGCAAAATTCAATTAAAAAGGAGAGAAAAATATGCGTATCACAGATTTATTAAAAAAATCGGGTATTGCTCTCGGCGTTAAAGTTGCCGACAAGAGCGAAGCAATTGACAAACTTGTTTCATTACATGAAAAATGCGGAAACCTCAAGGATGTTAAAGCCTACAAAGAGGGAATCCTCAAACGTGAAGAACTCGGCACAACAGCCGTAGGTATGGAGGTTGCAATTCCCCATGCCAAGAGCGAAGCTGTAAAAGCTCCCGCCCTCACGGCTATCACAGTTCCAGACGGTGTAGATTATGACTCGCCCGACGGTAAGCCCTGTAAGCTGCTCTTTATGATTGCCGCAACAACAGACGGTGATGTTCATCTTGAAGTTCTTGCAAGACTTATGCAGCTTTTGATGCATGAAGATTTTACCGCAAAGCTTAAAGCCGCAAAAACTCCGGAAGAATTCATCTCGATTATTGACGCAAGAGAAACAGAGAAGTTCCCCGATGAACCAAAGGCAGAAGTTCCTGCAAAGAAGGGTTACAGAGTTCTTGCTATCACAGCTTGTCCAACAGGTATTGCTCATACTTATATGGCGGCTGAATCACTCCAGAAAGCCGGCGACAGCCTTAACATTCCGATTAAGGTTGAAACAAACGGTTCGGGCGGTGCAAAGAATGTGCTTACTGAAGAAGAAATTGCAAATTGTGACGGTATCATCGTTGCCGCTGACATCACAATAAATCTTGCCCGTTTTGACGGCAAGCCCGTTTTACAGTGTGCCGTTTCAGACGGTATTCATAAGCCGGAAGAGCTTATCAACAAGATTGTAAACAAAGAAGTTCCCGTATATCATCACAAAGGCGGTTCTGCAGATGCTCCAAGGAAGAGAGGCGGCACTTACGGTCACCTTATGAACGGTGTATCACATATGCTCCCGTTCGTTGTAGCAGGCGGTATCTTCATTGCAATCGCATTCCTCATTGATATTGCGTGCGGTGTAAACGCACAGGAGGTTGGCAGTGCATTCGGTACGGTAACTCCAGCAGCCGCATGGTTTAAGACACTCGGCGGTGTGGCATTTAACCTTATGGTTCCTATCCTTTCCGGCTTTATCGCAATGTCAATTGCAGACCGTCCCGGTCTTCTCGTTGGTCTTGTAGGCGGTTTCCTTGCAACATCAGGCGCAACCTTTATGGATCCTGCCGCTGCAGAAACAGTTCCGTCAGGCTTCCTCGGCGGCTTGCTTGCAGGTTTCGTAGGCGGTTACTTAATGCTCGGTATTGAAAAAATGTGCGATAAGATGCCTAAGGCTCTTGAGGGTATCAAGCCCGTTCTCATCTATCCGCTTCTCGGACTCGGCGGTATTCTCGTTGTAATGTGCGCAGTCAACCCATTCATGGGTATGATTAACTCAGGTATGTCAAACGGCCTTAACGCTATTGCCTCTAACCCTGCAATGATGGTTCCGCTCTGTGCGCTCCTCGCAGGTATGATGTCTATCGACATGGGCGGTCCTTTCAACAAGGCAGCTTATGCATTCGCAACACTTAACCTTGCAAACGCAGACGATCAGGCATACATCATTATGGCAGCAGTTATGATCGGCGGTATGGTTCCTCCAATCGCAGTCGCTCTTTCAAACACATTCTTCAAGAATCGTTGGACAGATGAAGAAAGAAAGAATGCTCCCGTAAACTATATAATGGGACTTTCATTCATCTCAGAAGGTGCAATTCCTTACGCAGCAGGTCATCCGCTTCAGGTTATCCCTTCATGTATCGTTGGTTCTGCAGTAGCAGGCGCACTTTCAGCTCTCTTTGGCTGTAAGCTTATGGCTCCTCACGGCGGTATCTTCGTATTCGCAACAATGCAGGGTACATGGTATTTCTACCTCCTTGCTCTTGCAATCGGTGCAGTAGTTTCAATGTTTATGCTTGCACTTCTCAAAAGACCGATTAAAAAATAATTAATTTGCTATTACCCGTTTTTTGAAATGTTTTGTTCCTCGGCACCGGTGTAAAAGCCGGTGCCACCCCTCAAAACTCAAAAAACTTTCACGACATTAGATTCAAAACTTCAAAGCACAAATTTATTTTATAAAGGAGATTTTATTATGGTATCAAAAGAACTCGTACTCACAAATGCGCAGGGATTCCATATGCGTCCGGCATCGGTTTTTGCAACAGCTATGGGCAAATACAGCTGTGATGTAACAATCAAATTCAACGGCAATCAGTACAACGCAAAGAGCCTCCTCAACATTATTGCGGCTTGCATCAAGTGCGGCAGTGAAATTGAAGTCGTTTGCGACGGTGCTGACGAAAACGAGGCACTTGCAGAGGCAGTACAGCTCATTGAGAGCGGTCTTGGCGAATAATGGCCCCGACAGACCAGTTACAAGAGGTGAAGATTATGCTACACGGAACAGCCGCATCCGAGGGTATCGGAATCGGTAAGGTAATGCTTATTGAAGAACATTCGCTTGAATACACTCCACGAACAGTAACAGATACTGAGGCAGAGTCACAGCGTTTTAAGGCAGCAGTAGATGCTTTTTGCTACAATACTGAAAAACAGGCAGAAAATCTTCGCAGTTCAGCCGGTGAAAAAGAGGCAGAAATTCTTGCAGGTCACATTCAGATTATCAAAGATCCGTATCTCAGCGGTGAAATTGAAAAGCTGATTGCAGACGGTCAATGTGCGGAATCTGCTCTTGAGCATATGTGCGATATGTTTATTGCAATGTTCTCGGCAGCTGACGATGAGCTTACAAAACAGCGTGCGGCTGATGTCAGAGATATCAAGAGCGGTGTTCTCGGCATTCTTCTCGGAGTAAACGAAATTAAAGTAAGCGATGCGCCAAAAGGCACTGTGCTTGTTGCAAGGGAGCTTACTCCTTCTGTTACGGCAGGTATTGTAAAAGAAAACATAGCAGGCATTATTACTGAAACAGGCGGAACAACTTCTCACTCTGCAATTCTTGCAAGAGCGCTTGAGATTCCCGCCGTACTCAGTGTTGAGGGTGTCGCATCAAGCCTGAAAAACGGCGACACAGTTGTAGTTGACGGCAGTGAGGGTGCTGTAATTGTTAATCCGGATGATAACACAGTTGCAGAATACTCCAAAAAGCGTGACGCTTTTCTTGCAGAACGCAAAGAGCTTGAAAATTACAGGGGACGAGAAACAAAATCCGCAAGCGGAGAAGTTTATGAACTTTTCTGCAACATAGGAAAACCCGAAGACGCTGTCAAGGCGGTTGATGCAGACGGCGAGGGTGTCGGACTTTTTAGAACAGAGTTTCTGTTCATGGACAGAACTTCAATTCCGACAGAGGACGAACAGTTTGAGGCCTACAAAAAGGCGGCTCTTATCTTAAAGGGCAAGTCGCTGATTATCAGAACACTTGATATCGGCGGTGACAAGGACATTCCGTACCTTGGACTTGAAAAAGAAGAAAATCCGTTCATGGGATTCCGTGCAATCAGATATTGCCTTAAAAACCGTGAACTTTTCAAATCACAGATTAAAGCCATTTTGCGTGCAAGCGCATTCGGTGACATCAAGATTATGTTCCCGCTCATCACAACTATGGATGAACTTCGTGAGGGCAAAAAGCTTGTTGCAGAATGCAAAGCCGATTTACGCAATATGGGCATAAATTTCAACGAAAACATTCAGGTTGGTGTTATGGTTGAAACAGCATCTGCGGCAGTTATCGCAGATATGCTTGCAAAAGAGGCAGACTTCTTCAGCATCGGCACAAATGACCTTACAGGCTACACAATGGCTTGTGACAGAGGCAACAACGATGTGTCTTACCTCTACTCTCCCCTTCAGCCAAGCGTTCTCAGAATGATTAAACGCACAATTGAGTGCGGTGTTCAGAACGGCATTTCAGTCGGAATGTGCGGTGAGGCTGCCGCAAACAAGCTGATGATTCCGTTGCTTATTTCATTCGGACTCACAGAATTCAGCGTTTCAGCTCCGTCAGTTCTCAATGTGAGAAAAATAATTTCCACATGGACAAAAGAAGAGGCAGACAAAGTTACCGCAAAGGTGCTTGAAATGAGTACACAGCAAGAAATTGTCGAATACCTCAAATCGGTTGTGTAAAACAACCAAGTTAATATGCGTTAATCTCAGTTAAATAATTTGCAAACACGATTAATCCCCGTCAGAATTTCTGACGGGGATTTGTCTTTTGGTATATTAATTAGTTTTTTTCTGCATACTATCCCTTTTTGAAAAGACGCAGCCGCAGTAGTTTTGGCGGTAGAGGTCATATTCTTTTGAAAGGATGATTGAACGCTTGTAGCCTTCACGCTTTTTGAAGTCGCTGTACAGCCACGAAATGCCGTACTTCTTGGCAAGCTCCGCACCGATTGCATTAAGCAACTGCGCATTTTTCAGCGGACTGATTGTAAGCGTGGTTGTGAAATAATCAAAGCCGTGTTCCTTTGCGTAGCATGCAGAGGATTCAAGTCGCAGTCTGAAACATTTTTCACACCGCTTTCCGCCCTCTGGTTCATTTTCAAGGCCTTTGACATACTCAAAGTAATCCTTGGGCAAATATTCGCCCTCGACCACCTTTACAGGATGTTCAAACGGCATAAGCGACACAAGACGCTTTTCTTCGCTCAGGCGGTAATTATACTCATCCGCAATCGAAATATTCGGATTGTAAAAATAGACCGTGATATCAAAATATTTTGAAAGATACTCAAGGCAGTATGACGAACACGGGGCGCAACACACATGCAAAAGCAGCTTTGGGACTTTTCCCTCCCCCGTTATTTTTTCAATCACCCTGTCGAGTTCTTTCTGATAGTTTATCTTGTTCATACTATTATATAAATTTGCAAATGTAATCAAAAAGTTCTTCGGCTGTGTCTGCAACAAACGGCGCACCTGCGTTCATAAGCTCGTTTTTTCCCCTGAATCCCCATGAAACACCTGCCATTTTTACACCAGCATTGTTTGCCGTAAACACATCGACATCGCTGTCACCGACATAGAAACATTCTTCGGGAGTTACACCGCTCATATCGAGGAGTGCAAGCAGAGCATCAGGCTCGGGCTTTGTCTTGTACTGTGGTTTCTGTCCCCATGCCTGAGTAAACCTGTGATTTGGGAATGCTTTTTTTAGCATTTTATCAACAAATTCATCGGGCTTGTTTGAAAGCACACCTGTTTTTACACCCTTTTTTGCAAGCTTTTCAAGCATTTCGGCACAACCGTCATATGCGGCAGTGTGGTCATTGCAATGGACGGCATAGTGTCTGTCGTAATCAGCCTTGACCTTTTCAAAAAGCTCGTGGTCGGTCCACGCATCTCCCATCGCTCTTCTGATGAGCATTTCTCTGCCGTTTCCGACATATGTTTTATAATTTTCAACCGGCTTTTCTTCAAGACCGTTAAGCTTCAGACCGTAGTTCACACTTATAGCAAGATCGGTAAGCGAATTCATAAGCGTGCCGTCAAGATCAAATACTACCATTTTTACCATAAATATCACCTTAGTTTAATCCTTTTTCCTGTTCAAAAAGTATTGCTCTGCATGGTGCCGCCTCAACTCCGCCGAGCTTTATCGGAAACGCACACAAATCATATTCGCCGTCAGCCACTCCCGAAAGATTGAGATTTTCGAGAACGGCAATATCCGCTCTGCCAAGTTCAAGATGTGTTTTAACTTCATCAAACGGAGGTGCGATTGACTCGGCATCCGTACCGACAAGCACCACCCTGCTTTGTGCAAGCACAATTGCGGCAGAATGTGAAAGGTATGTTTTGCCGTTTCCACGAAAGAGTATGCGTTTTCGGCAATACGGCAACAGCTTGTCCATATCTTCGCCCGTCAGCACACCCTTGACCGTTATTACGGTGCATTTTCCGTAGAAAGTGTTAAGCCTTAAATCGGTTATCCCTTTGCCGTCAGGGCAAAAGTGGAGAGGGGCGTCAATATGCGTGCCTGCGTGAACGCACATAGAAATCTGCGAAAGATTGCACTCGTCATCTTCATCAATACTTCTCAGCTGAGTCACAACAGTTTCGGGATCACCCGGATATGTTTCGGTTGTAAGAGTGTCTCTCGAAATATCATGAATATACATACATCCTTCGCCTCTTTTCTTTTTGAACATTTTTAATTCACGCAGAGCATCAGTTCCTCAGAGTCTAAGAAAAATATAACTCTGTTTAAATTCAGAACGAACCCACCGTATGAGTAAAGCGGAACATCTGCACTATGATTATACCACATATTACTGCACTTTGCACCTTTATCGGCAAAATTTCCTTGTTTTACGGCAAAAAATAACCCCACAGGAAAACCCTGTGGGGTAAATTGCAATTGTGAATTTAATCAACAGCGATTAATTATTCAACAGAAATCGGTAAACCGACATTGCCCGTTTCGTAACCGCCAACGATGTACTTCTGAACGAGAGTAGCATCCTTGATTGAGATTCTGCCATCTTCGTTAGCATCGCATGCCTTGAATGCGTTTGCATCATCAGCAGCAATACTCATAAGGTTGATAGCAATCTTCTGAATTGTTGTAGCATCTACAACTGTAATTGAGTAGTCACCGTCAGCATCGCCGAGAAGCGGAACACGGGCACCGTCAATCTTAATATTAGCCTTAGCACCTGAGCGTGACGGATAATCAAACTTAGTAAGATCAAGTGTGATTGTTACATCAACGAGTGAATCTTCCGGATAACCGGCAGAAACTGTGTTAAGGAGCATATTTTCACCATTGAATGTAAGGTCAAAATCTTTGCCTATAGTAGCTGCGCTCTGCTCAGGAAGACCCCAGTTAGCAGCCCAATCGTCGTTAACTGCAAACTTGAACTGGTATGCAGCATCAGCAGATTCAACACCTGTGTATGTAATCTGATAAACCTTGTCAGCAATCTGAGTCATGTGGTTAACTTCAGCGTCAACGCCCCATGCTACACCGTTAAGCCAGCTGTTTTCACCGTTACCAACAACTGTAATGCTGTTGATTTCAAGGTCTGTAACCATTTTAACACCGTCACCTGTTACAGCAATCTCGTTTGTAGCAGGATTGAAAGTTACAGTTACATCACAAGCACTTTCTACATCGAAAGTTACATTGTTGTCTGTACCGTCAAGACCGATCCACTTCTGCTCGTCGCCTGTGTTTGCAACGACCTTGAGCTGATAGCTTTTGCCCACCGGAACAGCTGTAAATGTCTTTGTATAAACATCGCCGCTCTTTGTCATTACATTTTCGGGAGCGAGTGCAGGAGAACCCTGCCATTCATAACCTGTGAGTGACTCAACGCCTGCTACAACATACTGTGTTTCGTCAACAGGCTCTGTTGCAGGTTCTGTAGTGGGTTCTGTTGTGGGCTCAACAGTTGTAGGCTCAACAGTTGTTGGCTCAACAGTTGTAGGTTCTTCTGTTGCAGGAGCTGTTGTACCTGAAGGATCAACACCGAGAAGTGTAGCTACTGTTGTAAGCGGAGCACAGTCGGGATAAGCTGCAGGATCAGCAAGCTCTGTTGCATACATTTCAGCATAAGCGTTGTAAACATCCATTGGCTCAGCCTCAACCTGTGCACAAATGTCAGCTACAGTTTCGGGAGTGTAGTTTTTAGGATTCTTAACAGCCCAGTTGAAAATAGCCTGTGCAACCATTTCTGCTCTTGAAAAGTAAATCGGGAATCTGCCCTCAGTTACATGACCGAGTGATGTGATTGCAGCCTTTGGACCGTAGTTATCGCTGTTATTCTTCCATGTTGCAGCAAAGTCACGCTTTGATGAATCTTCGGTATTCTCAACTGTACCGCCTGTGAGGTAAATTGTGTCGCCGAGACAAGGCTTGCCGAGTGTTACATTACAGGTCTGGTGACTCTGTGATTTAGTATCAATTGTTGAGAAAATTACAGCATAGTCAGCGTTGTCTTTAAGACCGCCGTGATTTGTGCCGTCAGCTGACTTCAATTTTGCAGTATCGAAGTAGTAAAGACCTGTAGCAGGATCCTTCTTACATTTCTCTGCCTTACCCTGCCAAGATGTTTCAGGTAAATCATCGCCTGCTACAGCGTAAAGGTGACAGTATACTGTCTTTGTTGTTCCCCACTCTGCAGGGAGATTAGATGCGTCAAAATAGATTTTTGTGTCGGTTTCTTCAGCTGATGCAGAGAATATGGTCAAGCCTGAAAAACAGGATACAGCCATAAGAACTGCAAGCACCAAACTGAGAACCTTGGATGATTTTTTCATCGCTAATTCCTCCTTTTTTGTTACTCAAATTTCGAGTAATTACATTATATATCAAAATGCTCACATTTACAAGTGGTTTTTGGCAAGTTTGTAAATTTTTTCTAATTCTTGTTTTAAACCTATTGTTATGCGCTAACATTTGGTGTTTTTACTTGACAACAGTTGCAAATAATTGTATTATTTTAATGGTTATTTTTATCTATCTATCTGTTAAGAGAGGTTAAGTTATGGAAAACAGCAAAAAAACCATGGATAAAATCGTTGCCCTGTGTAAAAACAGAGGCTTTGTTTACCCAGGCTCCGAAATTTACGGCGGCCTTGCAAACACATGGGATTACGGTCCGCTCGGTGTTGCACTTAAAAACAATATCAAAAACGCATGGCTCAAAAAGTTTGTTCAGCAGAACAAATATAATGTAGGTCTTGACTCTGCAATTCTTATGAACCCGCAGACATGGGTTGCATCTGGTCATCTCGGCGGTTTCTCTGATCCGCTTATGGATTGTAAGGAATGTAAAACCCGTCACCGTGCCGACAACCTTATTGAAGATTTTGACGGTACAAATGTTGCAGGCTGGACAAATGAAGAAATGATGAATTACATCAAGGAAAAAGAGATTCCGTGTCCTAACTGCGGCAAGCACAACTTTACCGACATTCGTCAGTTCAACCTTATGTTCAAAACATTCCAGGGCGTTACAGAGGACAGCAAGAATGAAATTTATCTTCGTCCCGAAACTGCTCAGGGCATTTTCGTGAACTTCTCTAACATTCAGAGAACAAGCCGTAAGAAAGTTCCTTTCGGTGTTGCACAAATCGGTAAATCTTTCAGAAACGAAATCACACCCGGTAACTTTATTTTCCGTGTTCGTGAGTTTGAGCAGATGGAGCTTGAATTCTTCTGCAAGCCGGGCACTGACCTTGAATGGTTTGAATACTGGAGAGGTTTCTGCCGTGACTGGCTCTATTCTCTCAATATTAAGGAAGAAAACCTCCGTCTTCGTGACCATGCAAAAGAGGAGCTTTGTTTCTATTCAAAGGCCACAACAGACTTTGAATATCTCTTCCCGTTCGGTTGGGGCGAGCTTTGGGGCGTTGCCGACAGAACAGACTATGACCTTACACAGCACAGCAAAACAAGCGGTAAGACACTTGAGTATTTTGATCCGACAACAAACGAGAAGTACATTCCGTATGTTATTGAGCCGTCACTCGGTGTTGAGCGTCTTTTCCTTGCTCTTGTTGTTGAGGCTTATGATGAAGAAGTTATTGACGAAAAGGATACACGAGTTGTGTTAAGACTTCATCCTACGCTTGCTCCTTACAAAGCTTGCGTTCTTCCGCTTTCAAAGAAGCTCAACGAGCAGGCCGGCAAGGTTTATGAACAGCTTTCAGCCGACTTTATGACTGATTATGACGATGCCGGTTCAATCGGCAAGCGTTACAGAAGACAGGACGAAATCGGTACTCCGTTCTGTATCACATATGACTTTGAGTCTGTTGACGACGGTTGTGTAACGGTTCGTGACCGTGACACAATGCAGCAGGAAAGAGTTGCAATTGACAAGCTCAACGATTATATCGCTGAAAAGATTAAGTTCTGATTTTAATATGATATCAAAAGGACATTCCAATGGAATGTCCTTTTTGCGTAGGGGCGGCTCGCCGTATAAAAACAGCGGATAACCTCAAAATTCGTGTTATCCGCTGTGTGTTTTATTCAATATAATAATCTGAATTCAATCAAATTACTTTGAGAGGTTTGTGAGAACCTTTTTGATTCTCTCAACAGCCTCAATCGTGTTTTCTCTGTCACCGAATGATGTAAGACGGAAGTAGCCGGCACCGTTTTCGCCAAAGCCCTCACCCGGAGTACCTACAACATTTGCCTCATTGAGGAGGAGGTCAAAGAATTCCCAACTGCCCATATTGTTCGGACACTTGAGCCAGATGTAAGGTGAGTTCTTACCGCCTGTGTAGTAGATGCCGAGTTCATCAAGAGCAGATGCGATAATTCTTGCATTTTCCTGATAGTAAGAAATATTCTCCTTGATCTGCTTCTGACCTTCTTCGCTGAATACAGCGGCAGCAGCACACTGAACAGGCCATGAAACACCGTTGAACTTTGTTGCCTGACGGCGGTACCATGTTGCATAGATATTGTGACCGTCACGCTCAAGCTCCTTAGGAATTACTGTGTAACCACATCTTGTACCTGTGAAGCCTGCTGTCTTTGAAAGTGAGCACATTTCAATTGCGCACTTTCTTGCACCTTCGATTGCAAAAATTGAACGAGGAAGATCCTCTGTGATGAATGCCTCATAAGCTGAATCGTAGAGGATTATTGCATCGTTTTTGAGAGCGTAGTCAACCCATGCTTTGAGCTGTTCAGCATTGTATGCAGAACCTGTCGGGTTGTTAGGTGAGCAAAGGTAGATGATGTCTGCCTTTACATTTTCATCAGGAAGAGCGGCAAAGCCGTTTGCCTCATTTGATGTGGCATAAACAATTTCTCTGCCTGCCATAATGTTTGAGTCAACATATACGGGGTAAACAGGATCGGTTACGAGAACAATATTATCCTTTGAGAAGATGTCGCCTATATTACCGCAGTCCGACTTTGCACCGTCTGATACAAAGATTTCGTCAGCGCCTACTGCAACACCAAAGCTCTTGTAATAATCTGAAATAGCCTGTCTGAGAAACTCGTAGCCCTCATAATCGGGATAACCCTTGAAGGTTTCCTTGTGAGCAAGATCCTCTGCGCCCTTTTTCATTGCCTCAACAACAACAGGAGCAAGCGGAAGGGTTACATCACCGATACCAAGCTTGATAACCTTTTTATCGGGATGAGCCGCAATATATGCATTTGTCTTTTTTGCAACATCTGCAAAAAGATAGTTAGGAACGAGATTGTCAAAATTTCTGTTAATCTTCATTAAAATCAGTCCTTTAAATCTGAAAGTTAAGTGGAAAAATCAATTACTTTTCAAGTGATGCCTTAATAAATTCTCTGAAAAGCGGATGAGCACGGTTCGGGCGTGACTTGAATTCGGGATGATACTGAACAGCAACGAAGAAACGGTTGTCAGGAACTTCAACAGCCTCAACAAGAAGTCCGTTAGGTGAAGTACCTGTAATCTTCATGCCTGCATTTTCAATTTCCTCTCTAAAATCGTTATTGAACTCATAACGATGACGGTGACGCTCTGAAATTTCATGCTGACCGTAAGCCTTAGCCATAAGCGAATCGGGCTTGATAACACACGGATATGCACCAAGACGCATTGTACCGCCCATATCCTCAATGCCTTCCTGTTCAGGCATAAGGTCAATAACATTATGCTTGCCCTCTGGTGTAAACTCACCGCTGTTGGCATCAGCATAGCCGAGAACATCTCTTGCGTATTCGATTACTGCAGTCTGCATACCGAGACAGATTCCGAGATACGGAATATCATGCTCACGGGCATATTTTGCAGCCATAATCTTACCTTCGATACCTCTGTTACCGAAGCCGCCCGGAACAAGAATACCGTCAACATCACCGAGAAGCTCGTCAACCTTGTACTTTGTGAGAAGTTCGCAGTCAACCCACTTGATTTCAACATCGGCGGAATTTTCATAGCCACCGTGACGAAGTGCCTCTGCAACAGAAAGATATGCGTCATGGAGAGCAACATACTTACCGCAAAGAGCAATCGTGCATTTCTTTGTACGGTTGTTGATACGGCTAAGCATTTCTTCCCACTCGGAAAGGTCGGGCTTTTTGTCTGTTACAATATTGAGCTCACGACATACAACATTTGAGAAATTGCTCTTTTCAAGCATAAGAGGTGCCTGATAAAGCGTTGGGAGAGTAATATTTTCGATTACACAATCCGGCTTTACATTGCAGAAAAGTGCAATCTTGTTGAAAATGCTCTCCTCAAGAGGTTCGTCACAACGAAGAACGATGATATCGGGATTGATACCGAGTGAACGAAGCTCTTTTACAGAATGCTGTGTCGGCTTTGATTTGTGTTCCTCACTGCCCTTGATATAGGGAACGAGAGTTACATGAATAAAGATGCTGTTCTCTCTGCCGACTTCAAGAGATACCTGACGGATAGCCTCAAGGAACGGCTGGCTTTCGATATCGCCCACCGTACCGCCGATTTCCGTAATTACAACATCGGCATTGGTCTTTTCACCTACATTGTAGATAAAAGACTTAATTTCATTTGTGATGTGAGGAATTACCTGAACTGTCTTACCGAGGTAGTCGCCGTGACGCTCCTTTTCAAGAACATTTGAGTAAACCTTACCTGTTGTGAGGTTTGAATACTTGTTAAGATCCTCATCAATAAAACGCTCATAATGGCCGAGGTCGAGGTCGGTTTCTGCACCGTCCTCCGTTACATATACCTCGCCGTGCTGATACGGGCTCATTGTACCCGGATCAACATTGATATACGGGTCAAGCTTTTGAGCAACAATCTTGAGCCCTCTTGCCTTTAAAAGTCTGCCGAGAGATGCGGCTGTGATACCCTTGCCAAGACCGGATACGACACCGCCTGTTACAAATATATATTTTTTATTCTTCTTATGTTCGGTTATCTCCACGATTACACCTCAACTTCGCCTTCAAATACTTTTTCCGCATTACCTGTCATATATACTGTTTCATCAGTATAGTTGATAATAAGATCGCCGCCCTTGAGCTTAATCTTGATGTCTTCGCCCTTTTTGCAGAAACCGTTTTCACAAGCGGCAACCGCAACGGCACAAGCGCCTGTACCGCAAGCCCATGTTTCGCCTGAACCACGCTCCCACACTCTCATCTTGATTGTATGGTCATCGAGAACTGTTACAAATTCTGTATTCACTCTTTCAGGGAAGAGCTTATCGTTTTCAAACTCCGGTCCTACGGTTTCAATATCAAGATTATCAATATCGTCCATAAATACCACGCAGTGTGGGTTGCCCATTGATACGCAGGTGATGTTATAGTTCTTGCCTGCAATTTCAACAGGTCTGTCAACAACCTTGTCACCGTCAAGAACAACAGGAATTTCCTTCGGATCAAGAATAGCCTTGCCCATATCAACTCTGAGGCGGTTAACCTTTCCGCCTGAAGTATAAGCCTTGAGTTTCTTGATACCGCTGAGTGTTTCAATTGTAATTTCGTCTTTTTCGTTGATATCAACCATACCATGGTCATAGAGGAACTTACCTACGCAACGGATACCATTACCGCACATCTTACCCTCTGAACCGTCAAGGTTGTACATTTTCATCTTTGCGTCTGCAACCTTTGAAGGGCAAACAAGAATAATACCGTCGCCGCCGATACCGAAATGTCTGTCGGAAAGTCTTACGGCAAGCGCCTCGGGGTTGCTGATTTCCTGATCAAAAGTGCTGCAATAGATATAGTCGTTGCCTATACCCTGCATCTTAGTGAATTTTAACATAAGCTTTTCCTCTCTCATGTGGTTAATGTCGATAAGCTCCGTGCTGTGCTGTGAATAGTGGCTCTTGAGGCAATCTGCAAGTGCATTTGCCGTGTCAAGAGATGTAAGACACGGAATATTTCTTTCAACAGTCTTACGGCGAATTTTAACAGAATCTCTTGAAGGAATTCTGCCCTTTGCAGATGTTGAAATAACATACTGAATCTTGCCCGATTCAATGAGTGTAAGAGTATTATTTGTCTTGGACTCGTGAATTTTCTTTACGCTTACGGCATCGATACCGTACTTCTTGAGTACATCCGCTGTACCCTCTGTTGCGTAGATTCTGAATCCGAGGTCGTAGTATTTCTTTGCGATTTCACCGATTTCAGCCTTATCAGAATTACGGACTGTGATGAACACACCGCCCTTTTTCTTCATCTTGTAGCCTGCACCGATGAGTCCCTTATAGAGAGCCTCCTCAAGTGTGCCTGCAACACCGAGAACTTCACCTGTTGACTTCATCTCGGGGCCGAGGTGGTTATCAACATTGATAAGCTTTTCAAAGCTGAATACGGGAACCTTAACCGCAATGTAAGGACTCTTTCTGTAAAGACCTGTGCCGTAGCCCATATCTTTGAGCTTTTCACCGAGCATTGCTCTTGTTGCAAGGTCAACCATAGGAACGCCTGTTACCTTACTGATGTAAGGGATTGTTCTTGAAGAACGGGGATTTACCTCGATAACATAAAGTTCGTCTTTATAGATAAGGTACTGAATGTTTACAAGTCCCTTTGTACGGAGTTCGATTGCAAGGTTCTTTGAGCTTTCAATAATAATCTGAGTCATTCTGTCTGAGAGATTCCATGCCGGATAAACCGCAATTGAGTCGCCCGAATGAACACCGGCACGCTCGATATGCTCCATAATACCCGGAATAAGAATATCTTCACCGTCACAAATGGCGTCAACTTCAAGCTCTGTACCCTGAAGGTACTTATCAATAAGAATCGGATTTTCAATATTCTGTGCAAGAATAATTGCCATATACTCTTTGACATCATCTTCGTTGAATGCAATAATCATATTCTGACCGCCGAGAACATATGACGGACGGAGAAGAACAGGATAACCGATTTTGTCTGCAACATCGAGAGCCTCGTCTGTTGTCATAACCGTTACGCCACGGGGACGCTTGATGTGATACTTTTCAAGAAGCTCGTCAAAACGCTCTCTGTCCTCTGCCATATCAATGGCATCGTATGATGTGCCGAGAATATTTACACCGTTGTCGCTGAGGAACTTTGTGAGCTTAATTGCTGTCTGTCCGCCGAATGCAACAACTACACCGAACGGATTCTCTGTCTTTATTATGCCCATAACATCTTCGGTTGTGAGCGGTTCAAAATAAAGTCTGTCGGCTGTGTCAAAGTCTGTTGATACTGTTTCAGGGTTGTTGTTTACGATAACAACATCGTAGCCTGCTTTTTTGAGCGCCCATACGCAGTGAACAGACGCATAGTCAAATTCGATACCCTGACCGATTCTGATAGGACCCGAACCGAATACGATAACTGTTTTCTTATCGCTCTTCTGTTCCCTGATGAATTCCTCAGCTTCGTTTTCCTTATCAAATGTTGAATAGAAGTAAGGAGTTTCAGCCTCAAATTCTGCGGCGCAGGTATCAACCATTTTATAAACAGGAACAAGCGGATTTTCAACCTTCCTGCCTGTGATTTTTTCAATTGTTTTGTCAAGGAATCCCTTGTTCTTGGCACGAACATAGAGATCCTCCGTAAGCTCGCCGTTCTTGAGTTCGTTTTCAACGGCAATAAGATTTTTGAGCTTTTCAAGGAACCACTCGTCAATGAGAGTGATGTTGTGAATCTGTTCTACTGTAATGCCTCTCTTGAGAGCCTCATATACGCAGAAAATTCTTCTGTCATCGCAAACGCTGAGTCTGTCATAAACCGATGCGTTTGAAAGCTCTGCAAATTCCTTGTCGTTGAGAGTATCATGAGAAATCTCGGCACCTCTTACGGCTTTCATAATAGCCTGTTCAAATGTCGGAGCAATAGCCATAACCTCGCCTGTTGCCTTCATCTGAGTACCGAGTGTTCTCTTTGCATATACAAATTTATCGAAAGGCCATTTCGGGAATTTTACAACAACATAGTCAAGCGCCGGCTCAAAGCAAGCGTATGTTGTACCTGTAACGGCATTTTTGATTTCATTAAGTGTGTAACCGATAGCAATTTTAGCGGCAACCTTTGCAATAGGATAACCTGTTGCCTTTGACGCAAGTGCCGATGAACGGGATACACGGGGATTAACCTCGATAACCGCATATTCAAATGTTTCGGGGTTGAGTGCAAACTGGCAGTTACAACCGCCCTCTACCTTAAGTGCAGAGATAATGTTGAGAGCCGCACTTCTGAGCATCTGATATTCCTTGTCGGCAAGTGTTACCGTAGGAGCGATAACGATTGAGTCGCCTGTGTGAACGCCTACAGGATCGAAGTTTTCCATTGAGCAGACAGTAATAACATTTCCGTCGCTGTCACGCATAACCTCAAACTCGATTTCTTTCCAACCTGAGATACATTTTTCAACAAGCACCTGTGTGATAGGAGAAAGCTCAAGACCGTTTGATGTGATTTCACGAAGCTCTTCCTCGTTATCGACAATACCGCCGCCTGTACCGCCGAGTGTGAATGCAGGACGGATAATTACAGGATAACCGATTTCATCGGCAAACTTAACAGCTGATTCAACATCTGTAACAACAAGTGACGGAATAACAGGCTGACCGATTTCAATCATTGTGTCCTTAAAAAGCTGTCTGTCCTCTGCCTTGTCGATTGTTTCGGGGTTTGCACCGAGAAGCTGAACATTGTATTTATCAAGGAAGCCCTCTTTTGCAAGCTGCATTGAAAGGGTAAGACCCGTCTGACCGCCGAGGGTTGAAAGAAGGCTGTCAGGGCGTTCCTTTTTGATGATTCTCTTAACTGTTTCAAGCGTCAACGGCTCAATGTAGATTTTATCAGCCATTGCGTTATCAGTCATAATTGTAGCAGGGTTTGAGTTTACGAGAATAACCTCAAGTCCTTCTTCTTTAAGCGCACGGCAAGCCTGTGTGCCTGCATAGTCAAATTCGGCAGCCTGACCGATTACGATAGGGCCCGAACCGATTACCATAACTCGTTTGATATTCTTTTTGAGTGGCATATAATCATTCCTCGTTCAAGTAATTATTGTATCTGTTCTTATGCTGAATAGTAATCCGAATTTCGGACTCTTATTTTTTGTTGTTCTTCATCAATTCAATAAAACGGTCAAATAAAAATGCTGTATCGTGAGGACCGCCGCAAGCTTCCGGATGGAACTGAACCGAGAAAGCAGGCATATTTGTGTAGTTTACGCCCTCGCAGGTGTTATCATTACCGTTTACAAAGCTTACTTTGCCGTTTTCGGGCATACTGTCGCTTACAACAGCGTAGCCGTGGTTCTGTGATGTAATGTAAACTCTGCCTGTTTCAACCTCTTTTGCAGGCTGGTTTGCACCTCTGTGACCGTACTTGAGCTTTTCTGTTTTTGCACCCTGTGAAAGTGCAAGGAGCTGGTGACCGAGACATATACCGAAGGTCGGGATCCCGAAGTCACAAAGCTTTTTGAGCTCTGCAATAATCTCTGTGTTGTCCGAAGGATCTCCCGGTCCGTTTGAAAGCATTACGCCGTCGGGATTCATAGCCTTAATTTCATCCGCTGTTGTGTGGGCGGGAACGACTGTAAGGTTACAGCCTCTCTTAACAAGCTCTCTGCCGATGTTATGCTTTGCGCCAAAATCCATAAGCACAACATTGAGGTCGCCGTTTTCAGCGTCAAAATGCTCTTTTTCTTTTATAGTAGTGCTTTCAACAGCCTCTGTAATAACATAGTTCTTAATCTCGTCAAGTTCTTCCTTTGTTACATCGGGAGAATAGGAGATTTTGCAGTTCAGAACACCGTATTCACGCACAATTCTTGTGAGCGCACGGGTGTCGATTCCGTAAATGCCGGGAATTCCCGACTCTTTTAAAAAGGTGTCAAGATCACCCTCACAACGGAAGTTTGAAGGAACTTGGCACCATTCTCGTACAATATAACCTTTCAGCGACGGAGAGTCACTCTCAAAATCGGCAGGGATAACACCATAGTTGCCGATTAAAGGGAATGTCTGAATAACCACCTGACCGTAATAGCTGGGGTCGGTGAGTGTTTCAAGATAACCTGTCATTGCTGTAGTAAAAACAAGTTCTCCCGTAGTTTCTTTTTCGGCACCAAACGCCTTGCCCTCAAAAACTGTTCCGTTTTCAAGGATTAAGTATGCCGCACGGCTCATAAAAACACATTCCTTTCAATAAACTAAAAAAATCGCAGTCAGTTCTCATATGTTCTGATAACCTGCTTTGCAACCTCAAGCTTGCTTGTTCTGAGATCCATAGCCTGTTTTTCAAGATAGCGATGCGCCTGATCTTCGGACATATTAAGGCAGGTAATAAGCAGGAACTTTGCTCTGTTTATTATCTTCATATCCGCAACCATATGCTTGAGCTTTTCATTTTCCTCAATCACACGGAACATACGCATCTTAAAACATTCCGTAAACTGCAAAAAGTGGTGAAACAGGTGCTTGTTTACGGGCTTTGCAATAACAAGAACACCGTGCTCCGTGAGCGCGTCATTCACATAATCCGCATTACGCTGCGAAACGATAATCACAACACTTGAACGGGTTGTTCCGGCAAAGTACTTTGAAAGCTCAATGCCGTTTTCCTTTTCAAGCGGTGCATTGACGCAGATGAGGTCAAAAACCTCACCATTTGCAAGCTCCTTAGCCTCCTGTGAGGTTTGGCAGACGGAAATCTCCGTATAGCCTTCGCTTCCGAGCAATTGTGACAAAGAAACGGCACTCTGTTCAGAGTGTGAAATCAACAAAGCATTTTTCAAGAACCTCACCACCGCATATTGTTTCATTCATCTTATTATTTTACAAGATTAACCCCTATTGTTATTTACTTAAAGGAATTATGACAATATTTTTTACAATTTTGTAAAAACATTTTCATTGCAAATTTGTTTTACACTTTTCAACATTTTTCGGGCTTTACAACAAATTGTCTTTTCATTATTATTTATGGTTTTAAGCTGTATAATTCAAATATCCTTCATATTGTAAACTTTGATTTTTGACACTATATATAGTATAGAGCCAAAACGCCCCGAACAGCTATTGCCGTTCGGGGCGTCTCGGTTTATGTGAATTAAAAAGGATAGGGTTAATTAAGCTATTGGGGATTATTCAACATCCTGCATAGCGTCGTAGCCTGTTTCGCCTGTTCTAACCTTAACAACATCTTCAACATCATAGATAAAGATTTTGCCGTCACCGATGTGACCTGTGTAAAGTGCCTTAACAGCCGCATCAACAACTGCCTTTACAGGAACCTTGCAAACTACGATTTCAACCTTCATCTTAGGAAGGAGGTTACTTTCAATAGCAACACCACGGTAATACTCTGCTTTACCCTTCTGAGCACCGCAACCGAGTACCTGAGATACTGTCATACCTGTGATGCCGAGCTTATCCATTTCTTCTTTAAGAGCTTCAAGCTTTGACTGCTTGAGAAGAATGTCAATCTTAGTAATCTTTGTGCCGTCGGTAGCCATATCATACTTGCCTGCAAGCTGAACGGGAACTGCCTGAGTTACAGGAACATTGCTGTCAACATCAAATGTTTCATCAAGTGAAGCTGTACCGACACCGATTGGCATAAAGTCTGCATATGCGCTGATAAGACCGTGCTCGCAGATATCGAGGCCCTTCATTTCTTCGTCCTTTGTAACACGAAGACCTACTGTCTTTTTGATGATTGTGAATACGATAATCATGCAAACAACTGTCCAAGCTACGATTGTAACAATACCGAGAGCCTGCTTACCAAGCTGAGCAAAGCCACCGCCGTAGAAAAGACCTGTGATGCCGTTCTGACCGTTACCTGTTGCGAAAAGACCTACTGCAAGGCCGCCCCACATACCGTTTACGCCGTGTACCGAGAATGCGCCGACAGGATCATCTATTTTAAGCTTGATATCAACAAATTCAACTGCTACTACGATGAGGATACCTGAAACGATACCGATAACTGCTGCGCCGATTGCGTCAACATCTGCACAACCTGCCGTGATTGCTACAAGACCTGCGAGTGATGCGTTAAGACACATTGAAACATCAGGCTTGCCGTTCTTGATCCATGTAAAGAGCATGGTTGTTACTGTTGCAACTGCCGGAGCAATTGTTGTTGTAAGAAGAATCTGACCGAGACGAGCGCCGTCTTCAGCAGCGGCACCGTTAAAGCCGTACCATGCAAACCAAAGAATGAATACACCGAGAGCACCGAGTGTGATGCTGTGACCGGGGATAGCGTTTACCTTGCCGTTCTTGCCGTACTTACCGATACGGGGTCCGAGAATGATTGCGCCGACAAGTGCCGAGATACCGCCGACCATATGAATTACGATTGAACCTGCAAAGTCGATACAGCCGAGCTGTGCAAGCCAACCCTGACCGTTCCAAACCCAACCTGCTTCAATCGGGTAAACAACGAGTGAAATAATTGCGCTGTAAACACAGTATGCCGAGAATTTTGTACGCTCTGCCATAGCACCTGAAACGATAGTAGCTGCTGTAGCACAGAATACAAGCTGGAATACGAATGAGTTCCAATCAAAGTTCATCCAGTCTGTGAACATATTGAGGTTTGGAACACCGATGAATCCTGCAACATAGTCCTCAGACATCATAAGTCCGAAGCCTAACAAGCTGAATACAACCGTACCGATACAAAAGTCCATCAGGTTTTTCATAATGATGTTACCTGCGTTTTTAGCTCTTGTAAAACCGGTTTCAACCATTGCAAATCCGCACTGCATAAAGAACACGAGTAATGCGCCGATCATAAACCAGACGCCTGTGCCTCCGTAAATTAGTTCTGCCATATAAATCTCTCCTTTTATCAAAATAACAAAAACGGCGTGGAGTTGACAGTTTAATTCTGTCAATCACACGCCGTTGTGTTACCTGTTATACAATATAAATAATGTTATTTAGTATAAATAGAGGTTCTATCAATCACACACCGAAAAGAAGTTCGCCGTATGAAGGATAAGGCCAGTATTCCGAAGCTGTTTCTGTTTCCATTGCGTCACCGACAGCTCTGAGTTCCTGCATAAGTGCAAATACTGTTTCTCTGTAGTACTTAGCATACTTGAGGTTGTCATCGCTGTAGTCGCTTGCCTTAATAACAGCCTCTTCAAGCTCTGCAGTTTTCTTTGAGAAACATACAAGTTTGTTTGAAAGGCTTGTAATAAGGTCTTCCTCAACACTTGTAGGAATAGCGTCTGAAAGTGCCTTCTTGGCAAGTGCTGTATCCGTAAGATCTCTTACATATGATGTAACGGCAGGAAGAATATTCTTCTTAGCCATATCAATCATTGTGAGAGCCTCAATGTTAATCTGCTTAGAATAGCTTTCAAGCTCAATTTCATATCTTGCACGGATTTCGTCTGCCGAACAAATCTTATTCTTAACAAAGAGGTCAACATTCTTCTTATCAAGGAAGTGTTCCATTGCGTCAGGAAGTGACTTGAGGTTAAGAAGTCCTCTTCTTTCAGCCTCTTCAACCCACTCGGGAGCGTAGTTGTTGCCGTTGAAGATAATGTTCTGATGCTCTGTGAATACTTTCTTAACAAGAGCCTTGATAGCTGCGTCCATATCATCCGCATCTTTAAGCTCATCGTAGAACTCTGAAAGTTCTTCGGCTACCATAGTGTTGAGCATATAGTTAGGACAGGCAATGTTAAGTGAAGAACCAAGTGCTCTGAATTCAAACTTGTTACCTGTGAATGCAAAAGGTGATGTACGGTTACGGTCCGATGTGTCCTTCATAAAGTCAGGAAGAACATCAACGCCTGTTCTCATCTTCTGCTTACCCTTGCTTACATATTCTCTGTCATTGATGATTGAATCAACGAGTTCGCCGAGGTCATCACCGAGATACATTGAAATGATTGCAGGCGGTGCTTCGTTAGCGCCGAGACGGTGGTCGTTACCTGCCGATGCAACCGTGATTCTGAGAAGATCCTGATACTCGTGAACAGCCTTTACAACTGCTGCAAGGAAAAGCTGGAACTGAAGGTTGTTTTCAGGAGTCTTGCCGGGATCAAGAAGGTTTTCGCCTGTGTTGGTTGAAATTGACCAGTTGTTGTGCTTACCGGAACCGTTAACACCTGCAAACGGCTTTTCATGAAGAAGACAAACAAGACCGTGTCTTTCGGCAACTTTCTTCATAACTTCCATTGTAAGCTCATTGTGATCGGTTGCAATGTTTGTTGTTGTGAAGATAGGAGCAAGCTCGTGCTGTGAAGGAGCAACTTCGTTATGCTTTGTCTTTGCAAGGATACCGAGTTTCCAGAGTTCCTCGTCAAGGTCTTTCATATAAGCAGCAACTCTTGTCTTGATTGCACCGAAGTAATGGTCGTCAAGTTCCTGTCCTTTAGGAGCTTTTGCACCGAAAAGTGTTCTGCCTGTATAAATAAGATCCTCTCTCTGGTCGTAAGCTTCCCTATCAATAAGGAAGTATTCCTGCTCCGGACCTACTGTTGTTGTAACTCTTGTAACATTTTCTTTGCCGAGAAGATGAAGAATCTTTACAGCCTCTGTATTTATTCTCTCCATTGAACGAAGAAGAGGAGTTTTCTTATCGAGAACCTCGCCTGTATAAGAACAGAATGCTGTAGGAATGTAAAGTGTTCCGTCCTTAACGAATGCATATGATGTCGGATCCCATGTTGTATATCCTCTTGCCTCGAATGTGGCACGAATACCGCCGCTTGGGAAAGAAGAAGCATCAGGCTCGCCCTTTACAAGCTCTTTACCTGAGAACTCCATGATAACCTGACCCTCGCCGTTCGGTGCGATAAAGCTGTCATGCTTTTCGGCTGTAATACCTGTCATCGGCTGGAACCAGTGTGTGTAGTGGGTACAGCCCATTTCAACTGCCCAGTCCTTCATAGCAGCCGCAACAACATTTGCAACGCTGAGGTCAAGCGGTTCACCGTTCTGGATTGTCTTTTTCAAAGCCTTGTAAGTTGACTTTGGAAGTCTTTCCTGCATCTTCTGGTCATTAAATACCATGCTGCCAAAAATTTCGGGAACTTTTGCCATTTTAATTCTCTCCTATCCATTTTGAAAATAAATTTTAATGGTCTGATTTTTGCTTTATAAAAACAGAAAAGGACACTGTAAGCCTCAGCTCACAGCGCCCTTGCTGTCTTTGATGTTGTTAGTATATTCCACTTTTGCGAATTTGTCAATACATTTTTTAAAAAAAGTTTTGAAATTGCAAGTTTTATTAAATTTCCTGCAAAATTAAGCTGAAACGCCAATAAGAGTTGCATATTTTCTACAATAATCGCAGTAAAATGAAAGTTTTACCCTTAAAAGTTGCATTTTTCCTTTATTTTCCCTTGACAAAGCACAATGTATAGTTATATAATCTAAGTGCTGATTTTTCTTGATCAACGATGACAGGGCATTTCAGAACATCAGCCGACCTGCACATTCACCTTTGCAGGATATAGCACAGGCTGAGCATAGCGGTTTTACCGCTGAGAAGAGATTGGGCATTTTACAATTACATATATATGATTGATTATTAACCGGCAGAACATTAATTGCCACTTTGAACCGATAAGTTTACGAAAGCAAACTTCCTTTTACATATATATGTATATAAAAAGTCCGCTGAATAATTTTTGTGATTAACAGGAAAGGGTGATCATTAATGGAACAGACAGTCAGAGAGAACAACAAGACTCTGTATTCTCCGAAGTTTGAACATGATAACTGCGGTATCGGAGCTGTTGTTAATATTAAGGGTATCAAGTCACATGACACCGTGGCAAACGCTCTGACAATTGTTGAAACTCTCGAACACAGAGCAGGTAAGGATGCCGAAGGCAAAACAGGTGACGGCGTGGGTATTCTTCTCCAGATTTCACACAAATTTTTTAAGAAGGCAGCTGCTGAAATCGGCATTAAGCTCGGTTCCGAAAGAGATTACGCTGTAGGTATGTTCTTCTTCCCTCAGAATGAGCTTGCAAGAAATCAGGCAAAGAAGATGTTTGAAATCATTGCAGAAAAAGAGGGACTTACGGTTCTCGGCTGGAGAAATGTTCCGTCAAAGCCCGAGGTACTCGGTCACAGAGCTGTTGAATGTATGCCTGCAATTATGCAGTGCTTTATCAAAAGGCCTCACGGTGTAAAAAGAGGTCTTCCGTTCGACAGAAAGCTCTATGTTGCAAGAAGAGTTTTTGAACAGAGTAATGAAGACACATATGTAGTTTCACTTTCAAGCAGAACTATTGTATATAAAGGTATGTTCCTTGTCGGCGATCTCCGTAACTTCTTCCTTGATCTTCAGGACGAGGATTACGAGTCTGCAATCGCTATGGTTCACTCCCGTTTTTCAACCAACACAAATCCAAGCTGGCAGAGAGCTCATCCTAACAGAATGATTGTTCACAACGGTGAAATCAACACAATCAGAGGCAACGCTGACAAGATGCTTGCCCGTGAGGAAACAATGCGTTCGGAGCATCTCAAGGGCGACCTTGACAAAGTTATCCCTGTTGTAAACACAGAGGGTTCAGACTCTGCAATGCTTGATAACACACTTGAATTTCTCGTAATGAGCGGTATGGAGCTTCCTCTTGCCGTTATGATTACAATTCCGGAGCCGTGGGATAATAACGGCACAATGAGCCAGAAGAAAAAGGACTTCTATCAGTATTATGCAACAATGATGGAGCCGTGGGACGGTCCTGCGTCAATCCTTTTCTCTGACGGTGACATTATGGGTGCGGTTCTTGACCGTAACGGTCTGCGTCCGTCAAGATATTACATCACGGATGACGGCAACCTCATTCTTTCATCGGAAGTCGGCGCACTTCCTATTGATCCCGCAAAGATTGTTACAAAGGAAAGACTTCGTCCGGGCAAAATGCTCCTTGTCGATACGGTTCAGGGCAGACTCATTGATGACGATGAACTCAAAGAGTATTATGCGTCAAAACAGCCTTACGGTGAATGGCTCGACAGTAATCTTGTTTGTCTTAAAGACCTCAAAATTCCTAATATGAAGGTTGAGGAGCACTCATATAAAGAAAGACAAAAACTCCAGAAGGCTTTCGGATATACCTACGAAGATGTTATGACATCAATCCTTCCTATGGCAAAGAACGGCACAGAGTCAATTGCCGCAATGGGTACAGACAGTCCGCTTGCAGTTCTTTCAAAAGAACCGCAGCCGCTTTTCAACTACTTCAAACAGCTCTTTGCACAAGTTACAAACCCGCCGATTGACGCAATCCGTGAGGAAGTTGTAACATCAACAACAATTTATATCGGTGAGGACGGCAACATTCTTGAGGAGCGTCCCGAAAACTGCAAGGTTATGAAGATTCACAACCCGATTCTTACATCAACCGATATTCTCAAAATCAAGAATATGCACATTCCGGGCTTTAAGGTTGCGGTTATCCCGATTCTCTACTACAAGAACACAAGACTTTCAAAGGCTGTTAAGCGACTTTTCATTGAAGCTGACAAGGCTTACAATGACGGTGCAAATATTCTTATCCTCTCCGACAGAGGAGTTGACGAAAACCATCTTGCAATTCCGTCACTTCTTGCAGTATCTGCTCTTCATCAGCACCTTGTTGCAACAAAGAAGAGAACTTCACTTGCAATGATACTTGAAAGCGGTGAGCCGAGAGAAGTTCATCATTTTGCAACACTTCTCGGCTACGGTGCAAGTGCAATCAACCCGTATCTTGCTCAGGAAACAATCCACGAGCTTATCGGTGATGACCTTCTTGACAAGGACTACTACGCAGCAGTTGACGATTACAACAGCGCAGTTCTCCACGGCATCGTAAAGATTGCGTCAAAAATGGGTATTTCAACAATCCAGTCATATCAGGGCTCACAGATTTTTGAGGCTATCGGTATCGGCAAGGATGTTATTGACGAATACTTCACAGGCACAGTCAGCAGAATCGGCGGTATCACAATCAAGGATATCGAAAAGAATGTTGACAAACTTCACACAGCGGCATTTGATCCGCTTGACCTCGGTGTAAGCGATGAGCTTGAATCCCGTGGTTCACACAAGTTCAGAAGCGGCAAAGAGGAACACCTCTACAATCCGCAGACTATATATATGCTCCAGCAGGCAACAAGGACAGGCGACTATGAGCTTTACAAAAAGTATTCTCATATGATTTCCGAAGAAATGGATCCTGTAAATATCAGAGGTCTTTTCGACTTCAACTTTGCAGAAACTCCTGTTCCGCTTGATGAGGTTGAAAGCGTTGATTCAATCGTAAAGCGTTTCAAGACAGGCGCTATGTCCTACGGTTCAATCTCACAGGAGGCTCACGAAACACTTGCGATTGCAATGAATCAGCTTCACGGCAAGTCAAACTCCGGTGAGGGCGGCGAAAGCCTTGAACGACTTCTCACAAAAGGACAGAAGGTTGACAGATGTTCTGCAATCAAGCAGGTTGCGTCAGGTCGTTTCGGTGTTACATCAAGATACCTCACATCCGCAAACGAAATTCAGATTAAAATGGCTCAGGGTGCAAAGCCGGGCGAAGGCGGACATCTTCCGGGCAAAAAGGTTTATCCCTGGATTGCAAAAACCCGTCATTCAACACCGGGTGTATCGCTCATCTCTCCCCCACCGCACCACGACATTTACTCAATCGAGGACCTTGCACAGCTTATCTACGACCTAAAGAATTCTAACAAAGACGCAAGAATCTCTGTTAAGCTCGTTTCGGAATGCGGTGTAGGTACGGTTGCCGCAGGCGTTGCAAAAGCAGGTGCAGGCGTAATCCTTATTTCAGGTTATGACGGCGGTACAGGCGCTGCTCCGAGAAACTCAATCTACAATGCAGGTCTGCCGTGGGAACTCGGTCTTGCCGAGGCTCATCAGACACTCATTATGAACGACCTTCGTAACAAGGTTGTTATTGAAACCGACGGTAAGCTTATGAACGGCCGTGATGTTGCAATTGCAGCAATGCTCGGTGCAGAGGAATTTGGTTTTGCAACTGCTCCGCTTGTAACTCTCGGTTGTGCAATGATGAGAGTATGTAACCTTGATACCTGCCCGTTCGGTGTTGCCACACAGAACCCCGAGCTCAGAAAAAGATTCTGCGGCAAGCCCGAATATGTAATAAACTTTATGAAGTTTGTAGCAAGCGAACTTCGTGAATATATGTCAAAGCTCGGTGTAAAAACCGTTGATGAGCTTGTCGGAAGAATTGACCTCATCAAGAGAAAAGAAGGAATCACAGGACAGGCTGCCGAGGTTGACCTTTCTAACATTCTTGATACAAACTTTGTTTCGGAAAAGGTTGAATACAACAAAAAGAGCCTTTACGATTTCAAGCTTGAATCAACACTTGACGAGAGAATCCTCTGCAAAGAATTTGCAAAGGTTCTTGCAAAAGGCACAAAGAAAAAGGTTGAAGTCAATGTTAAGAACACTGACCGTTCATTCGGTACAATCTTTGGTTCTGAGGTTACAAGAAAGCATTACAACAACCTTGATGACGATACATTTACAGTAGTCTGCAACGGTTCGGGCGGTCAGAGCTTTGGCGCATTCATTCCAAAGGGACTCACACTTGAACTTGTGGGCGACTCAAACGACTACTTCGGCAAGGGACTTTCAGGCGGTAAGCTGGTAGTTTATCCTCCGAAGAACTCAACATTTGACGCAGGTAACAACATCATCATCGGTAATGTTGCACTTTACGGTGCAACAAGCGGCAAGGCATTCATCAACGGTGTTGCAGGCGAGCGTTTCTGCGTAAGAAACTCAGGCGCAACGGCAGTTGTTGAGGGTGTCGGCGACCACGGTTGTGAATATATGACAGGCGGCAGAGTTGTTGTTATAGGCAAAACAGGCAAAAACTTTGCAGCAGGTATGTCAGGCGGTGTTGCCTATGTTCTTGATGAAGAAAGAGATCTTTACACAAAGCTCAACAAAGAAATGGTTCTCTTCTCTGAGGTAACAGAAAAGTACGATATAATCGAACTCAAAACGCTTATAGAAGAACATGTTGCAGCAACAGGTTCACAGAGAGGCAAGAAAATCCTTGATAACTTTGACGAGTATCTTCCGAAATTCAAGAAGATTATTCCGCACGACTACAAGAGAATGATGGCTGCAATTGCCGCTTATGAAGAAAAAGGTCTTACAAACGAGCAGGCACAGATTGAAGCTTTCTACGAAATTGTGAATAATAAATAAGGAGGGGATATTTATGGGAAAGCCAACAGGATTTATGGAATATAAGCGTGAGGATGCCCCGGCATACTCCGTAAAAGAAAGAATCAAAAATTTTGACGAATTTCACGATCCCCTCAGCAAAGAGGATCAGCAAAAACAGGGTGCAAGATGCATGGACTGCGGCGTGCCTTTCTGTCAGGCAGGAATGCAGATTGGTTCTGCATTCTCAGGCTGTCCGCTTAACAACCTCATTCCCGAATGGAATGACCTCATCTACAAGGGCAACTGGGAACAGGCTTACAACCGTCTTAAAGTTACAAACAACTTCCCCGAATTCACATCCCGTGTATGTCCTGCTCTCTGTGAAAAGGCATGCACCTGCGGTGCAAACGGTGACGCTGTCAGCGTAAGAGCCAACGAATACGGAATCATTGAAAATGCCTATGAAGAAGGTCTTGCAGACGCAAGAATTCCAAAGGTAAGAACAGGCAAGAAAATTGCAATCATCGGTTCGGGTCCATCGGGACTTGCCGCTGCCGACCAGCTCAATCAGCGCGGTCACTCTGTAACGGTATTTGAACGCAATGACAGAGTAGGCGGTCTGCTTATGTACGGCATTCCGAATATGAAGCTTGAAAAAGATGTTATCGAACGCAAGATTAACATTATGGAAGAAGAAGGCGTAACCTTTGAAACCTGCTCAAATGTCGGCAAAGACATCAAAGCAAGCGAAATTCTCAAGGACTTTGACCGTGTAATCCTTGCTTGCGGTGCATCAAATCCGAGAGATATCAAAGTTCCCGGCAGAGAGGCTAACGGCATTCACTTTGCCGTTGACTTCCTCAAATCAACAACAAAGTCACTTCTTGACTGCAACCTCAGAGAGGGTACATTCATCAGCGCAAAAGGCAAGAATGTAATGGTAATCGGCGGTGGCGACACAGGTAACGACTGCGTCGGCACAAGCATCAGACACGGTGCAAAATCCGTTCTCCAGCTTGAAATGATGCCTAAACTTCCCGACACAAGAAGTGCCGATAACCCATGGCCGCAATGGCCGAGAGTCTGCAAAACAGACTACGGTCAGGAAGAGGCTATTGAAGTTTACGGTCACGATCCACGAGTTTATCAGACAACCGTTAAGCAGTTCATTGCTGACAAGAACGGTAATCTTGTAGGTGCGGAGCTTGTTAAGCTTAAACCCGAAAAGGATGCTAAAACAGGCAGACTTATGATGAAAGAGGTTGAAGGCTCAGAATACAAGGTTGATGTTGAACTCGTACTCATTGCGGCAGGATTCCTCGGCAGTGAAAACTATGTAACCAAGGCATTCGGTGTTGAAACAAACGCAAGAACCAATGTTGCAACGGCAGAAGGCTCACACAAGACAAATGTTGAAAATGTATTTGTTACAGGCGATATGCACAGAGGACAGTCACTTGTTGTCTGGGCGATTCGTGAGGGCAGAGATGTTGCCAAAGAGGTTGACGAAAGCCTTATGGGATACACAAATCTTTAATTGATTACAAATAACCTGATAATCCTCAATTTTTCGATATACCGGTTAATAATCAGAAAGCGCAGGAGCGGATTTCCCTCCTGCGTTTTTCTTTGTCATTTAGGGTTTGTTTCTGTTGCATATCAATATGATTGATGATAAAATAAAGGATATATACAATGCAATAAAATGTGAGGAAATATTATGAGTAACAGACCTGAAACCAATAAACAAAGCTGTCCCGTTTACAAAAAATGCGGCGGTTGTCAACTGCAAAATCTGTCATATCCCGAACAGCTTGAATTCAAGCAGAGGAAAGTCGAAAAACTTCTCAAACGCTTTTGCACCGTTGAAAAAATTATCGGAATGAAAACTCCCTACCACTACCGCAACAAGGTTCAGGCGGCTTTTTATACGGACAAAAAGGGCAAAATCATTTCGGGTGTGTATCAGTCTGGCAGTCATCATGTTGTCGGAATTGACAGCTGTCAGACAGAGGATGTTATTGCCGACAAAATCATCGTTGCAGTACGCAAGCTTCTCCCCTCTTTCAGAATGACAACCTATAACGAGGACACCGGCAAAGGTTTTCTCCGTCACATTCTTGTGAAAAGAGGCTTTGCAACAAATCAGATTATGCTTGTGCTTGTGACAGGTACACCTGTTTTTCCGTCAAAAAACAATTTTGTAAAAGCGATTCTGAAACAGTTTCCCGAAATCACAACCATTGTGCAAAATATAAACCCCTACCGCACCAACCTTGTACTCGGTGACAATCAGAAAGTGCTGTACGGCAAGGGTTATATTGAGGATATTCTCTGCGGTTGCAGGTTCAGAATTTCGCCGAAAAGCTTTTACCAAATTAACCCCGTTCAAACCGAAGTTTTGTACGGCAAAGCAATTGAATTTGCAAATCTCAAAGGCAACGAAACCGTGCTTGACACCTACTGCGGAATCGGCACAATCGGCATAATTGCCGCCAAAAACGGCGCAGGCAATGTTATCGGTGCAGAACTTAACGGCGATGCCGTGAGGGATGCAATCGTAAATGCAAGAGCAAATAATCTGAAAAATATCCGTTTCTACAAAGCCGATGCGGGCGAGTTCATGAGAGAAGCTGCAGACGAGGACGAAAAGCCCGATGTTGTGTTTATGGATCCGCCAAGAGCCGGAAGTGACCGAAAATTTCTCGACTCACTAATCAAAATGTCTCCGAAAAAGGTTGTCTATGTTTCCTGCAACCCCGAAACATTGGCAAGAGATTTAGCCTACCTAACCCAAAACAGCCCCTACAAAGCCCAAAAAATCCAACCCGTAGATATGTTCCCCCACACCGCACACATCGAGACGGTAGTATTATTGTCCAAACTCAAAGTCGACCATCATATCGAAATAGAACTTAAGATGGATGAGTTGGATTTAACGGCGGCGGAAAGTAAAGCAACCTACGATGAAATCAAAGCCTATGTTTTGAACAAGTACGGACTAAAAGTAAGCCAGCTTTATATCGCTCAGATAAAAAGAAAGTGTGGAATCATCGAAAGAAAAAATTATAACGTATCCAAAAAGGAAGATGCGAAAGTACCGCAGTGCCCGCCAGAGAAGGAGGCAGCGATTATGGACGCATTAAAGCATTTTCAAATGATTTGAAAAATTTTATAAATACGCCGTTTTCGGACGGCGCTCACTTCAAAAGGTGTTGCTTTCGGGCAGCGCCTTTTGTTTTGCCGGTCTGAGAGAAAAGGGGGTGAAAACATGGCCGAGCCGGGTGCATTGGATTACTTTTACGGAACGGAGGCAGAACAATATACCTTTTACCGGATTCCGAAGGTGTTGTTTACCGACCCCGGCTTCCGGCGCATAACAGCAGACGCGAAAATTCTGTACGGTTTGATGTTAGACCGCATGGGGCTGTCCATGCGAAACGGCTGGCTGGACGAACAGGAGCGCGTGTTCATCTACTTCACATTGGAAGAAGCGATGGACGCGATGTGCTGCGGCCATAACAAGGCGGTGTCCCTGTTCACCGAGTTAGACAAGGTGGGCCTGATCGAGCGCAAGAAGCAGGGCCAGGGCCGCCCCACAAAAATCTACGTCAAGAACTTTATCCGGAAAGAGGAAGTCAAGACTTCCGAAAACCGGAAGTCTGCACTTCCCGAAACCGGAACTCTTGACTTCCGAAAATCGGACACAATCAATACTGATAAGAATAAGACTGATAGGAACGATACTGATCCATCTATCCATCCGGCGGCGCAGCCTTCGGAGGATAGACCGCCTACGGCGGCTGATACGATGGATACGATACGGGCCTATCGGGAGATTTTGAAGGAGAACATCGAGTATGACATTCTCCGGAAAAACCTGGGCTATGACTGCGACCTGCTGGATGAAATTCTGGACATTCTGGTAGACACGGTATGTAGTACCCGAAAAATGATCCGCATTGGAGGCGAGGATTACCCAAAGGAGGTTGTGAAAAGCAGACTGCTGAAGCTGGACTCCGGCCACATCGAGTATGTAATCAGCAGCCTGCATGAGAATACGACGAAGGTGCGGAACATCCGCGCCTACCTGCTGACCTCCCTCTACAATGCGCCTACTACCATCAACAGTTACTACACCGCACTTGTCAATCACGATATGTACGGCAGCGGGTAACTGTTTTTTCATACTCAAACAAGGCTGGCGAGCCGGTCTTATCCGGCCCGCCCTTGGTTACCAATCTGTAAATGAACGGCACTGTGTCAAGAACGCGCACGGTGCGCGTTCATTTCATTCTTGACGCGGGGCCGTTTGTTTGCCACCCGGCACGAAGCCGGAGAAAGGAGCGACCCCATGAAGAAACCGTTTGCTTACATTTCTGCCGCCTGGAGCGGCCAGGAATTTACCGACACCGACCAGGCGGTGGTCTACTGCCGCAAGGTCTATCAGGCCGGGTTTACCCCGATCTGCCCTATCCTCTATCTGCCGCACTTCCTCAATGACTCCATTCCCGCTGAACACAAGGACGGGATTGATATGGCGCGGGAGCTGCTACGGCGCAGCCATGTGTTGATTGTCTGCGGCGACGAGGTGGACGAAGCCGTAAAGAACGATATTGCTGTAGCGCAGCGGCTTGGTATTACGGCCACAACGCTGGACGGCATTTTGAAAATCCGGAGCCAGGGCCATGAAGAAGCCCGTTGATTTCTTTCACCGGCGGCTGCGTTTCCTGCTGCACCGGCTGGTGGTGCCGCCTTAGTATTCTGCTTTCCATTTCCACCCTGCCGGAAAGGAGGATAGCCCATGCAGGAAGAATTGGAACAAAAATCTGTGGCGATCAGCATTAAAGCGGGAAAGCTGACCGCAAATCTCTTGAAGAAGGCCCTGGAAAAAGCCCTGACAGAAATGACAAAAAGCCAGAAGAACCCGAAAATTTATAAGGGCAAGCAGAGTGTGAAGCACCTTGTCCGGCAGGGCGCAGGCGTTTCCAATATCGAGATCACAGATGGCAACATCAAGTCCTTTGAGCGTGTTGCCCGTAAATACGGCGTTGATTTCGCACTGAAAAAGGACACCACAAGCCAGCCTCCCCGCTATCTGGTCTTTTTCAAGTCACGGGACGCGGATGCGTTGACCGCTGCCTTTGCGGAATATTCCGGCAAGGTGGTAAAGCGCCAATCCCAGGAAAAGCCGTCGGTTCGCCGCCAGCTCACACAGCTTCAGGAGGTTGTCCGGAAAATGGCGCAGTCTCTCTCCCGCAACAAACAGCAGGAGGTGACGCGATGAAGAACCTGCCCAAAATCAATCCGGCAAAGGCAGTCAAAGCCAGCCTTCCCTACCTGATTGCCGGTCTGCTTTGCACGAAGCTGGGGGAAGCCTACCGGCTGACTACCGGTGGCGATGTGATTGACCGGCTACTGGCAGCCTTTACAAAGCTGGGGCTGGTATTTCAAAACCCGTTTCCCAGCCTTCATCCCTTTGACCTGCTGGTGGGCGCAGCGGCGGCTGTGCTGCTGCGTCTGGTGGTCTGGTCGAAGATCAAGAATGCGAAAAAGTATCGGCACGGAGAAGAATACGGCACGGCCCGATGGGGCAACGAAAAAGATATAGCGCCGTTCATCAACTCCGATTTCTCCCAAAATATCCTGTTGACCGATACGGAGCGGTTGACTCTTGGAAAGATTGCCGACCCGGAAAAGCGGAATGTCAATCTCAACGTCTTGGTGATCGGAGGCAGCGGCAGCGGAAAAACCCGCTACCACATCAAGCCCAATCTGCTTCAGATGAATGCCTCCTATGTCTGCTCCGATCCGAAAGGGACTGTCGTGGAGGAGGTAGGCCGTGCGCTGGTGCAGCAAGGTCACTATAAGCTGAAAATTCTGAACACCATCGACTTTGGCTGCTCGATGCACTATAACCCCTTCCACTATCTCCACAGTGAAACCGACATTCTCTCATTGGTGACGGTTATCATGGAAAACACACAAAGCAAGGAAGGCAAAGGCGGGGATGACTTCTGGAGCAAGGCCGAGGCCCTGTTGTATCAGGCGTTGATCGCCTACATCTACTATGAAGCCCCGGAAGAAGAAAAGAACATGACCACTCTGCTGGATATGCTCAATGCCTGCGAATGCCGGGAGGACGATGAAAACTTTAAGTCGGCGGTGGATCTGCTGTTTGAACAGTTGGAACAGCGCGACGCAAACCACTTTGCAGTCCGTCAATATAAGAAATTTAAGATGGCGGCCGGCAAAACTCTAAAATCGATCCTGATTTCCTGCGGCGCAAGGCTGGCCCCCTTCGACATTCAGGCAGTACGGGAAATGATGGAGTACGATGAATTGGAACTGGAAAAGCTGGGTGAGGAAAAAATCGCTCTGTTTGCGGTGGTGTCCGACAGCGATCCCACGTTCAATTTCATCTCAGCGATGATGTACTCTCAGATGTTCAACGTCCTGTGCAACCGTGCGCTGACCGTCTATCACGGGCGGCTGCCGGTTCATGTGACCTGCCTGTTTGACGAGTTTGCCAATCAGAAGATCCCGAATTGGGAGCATTTGGTCAGCGTTATCCGCTCCCGGAATATCTCGGCACATATCGTTCTCCAGACATACAGCCAGCTTAAAGGGATGTACCGGGACAACGCGGAAACCATTGCGGGCTGCTGCTCATCGCTGCTGTTTCTTGGCGGCAAGGAGGAAAGCAGCCTAAAGATGGTGGCCACTATGCTTGGAAAGGAAACCATCGACACCTATAACACCAGCGACACGCGGGGCACTTCCCGCAGCTATGGCTTAAACTATCAAAAATTGGGGAAGGAATTAAAAAGCGTGGATGAACTGGCAGTTATGCCCTCCAGCCGCTGCATTTTGCAGGTACAGGGCGTCCGGCCGTTCTATTCCCGCAAGTATGACCTGACCCGCCACCCGATGTATCGGTACACCGCCGATGCCAACCCGAAGTACACCCTGGATGTGAAGGGGTACTTAGCCCACCGGCTGAAAGTAAAGCCGGAGGATGAATTTGAGGTCTATGACCTGGGAGAAGCCGACTCTATTTCTGCGGCTTAACCGCCCACACCGTTTGCAGCGTATTTTTTCAAACGGTGTGGGCCTTTTTTGTTTCTATCAATCTATTTTCACACTACAAGGAGGTTCCTATGGAATTCTTTACTACTGCTGTTTCTTCTCTGTCTACCGTCGTGACTGCCATTGGTGCCGGTGTCGGCGTGTGGGGCGTTATCAACCTTATGGAAGGTTACGGAGGGGATAATCCTGCCTCCAAAAGCCAGGGGGTCAAGCAACTGATGGCCGGAGGAGGGGTCATTCTCCTGGGCCTGAAGGTGGTTCCCCTGCTGTCTGGCCTGCTCGGTTAATGTATGGGTAACGGCCTATGGATTTTATCATCGACGCAATAACAGAATGGATTAAGGATTTCCTGATCGAAGCCATCACGGGAAACCTGTCGAATATGTTTGGTGATGTAAATACAAAGGTCGCTACTATCGCAGGGGAAGTTGGAAAGACGCCGGAGCAATGGAACTCCGGCGTCTTCTCTATGATTCACAGCCTGTCCGAGTCTGTAATCGTCCCCATCGCGGGCCTTGTAATTGCCGCAGTCCTGTCCTATGAACTGATCCGCATGGTCATAGACCGGAACAATATGCACGACTTTGATACGTTTATCTTTTTCAAATGGATCATCAAAGCCGGGATTGCGGCCTACGTCGTCAGCCATACATTCGACTTTATCATCGCCATCTTTGAGGTGGCACAGACAATGGTACAGCAAAGCGCCGGGGTTATTGACGCAAACGCCAGCATAGATATTTCGTCAGCCTTGGCGTCAATCACCACCGAACTGGAGGCAAAGGGCCTGGGCGAACTCTTTGCTCTGATGCTGGAAACCTGGGTGGTTAGCTTCGCCATGACGGTGATGGGCGCGCTCATTACTATCATTCTCTACGGCAGAATGATTGAAATATACATCTATGCAAGCGTGGGGCCGCTGCCCTTTGCCACCCTTGCCAACCATGAGTGGGGAAATATCGGCACCAACTACATCCGGGGCCTGGTTGCCCTGGGGCTGCAAGGCTTCTTAATCATGGTCATTACCGGAATATATGCGATTTTGGTCAAAAGCCTGTCCATATCCGGCGGCGACCTTCACGGAGCCATCTGGACTTGTGTTGCCTACACCGTCCTGCTCTGTTTCAGCCTGTTTAAGTCAGGCAGCGTAGCAAAAAGTATTCTAAACGCCCATTAAAGGAGGTGGACGAGTGAGTGAACCTGGAAAATATTCTGTAATCTATGCCGATCCACCCTGGCATTATCGGGTGTGGAGCAAAAGGGGCACGGGCCGCTCTGCGGAAAGCCATTATCCCACTATGTCACTGGAGGATATAAAGGCGCTGCCGGTTCATCTGCTGGCGGCAAAGGATTGCACCCTGTTTCTTTGGGTGACGTTCCCGCTGTTAAAAGAAGCGTGGCCGGTATTGGATGCTTGGGGATTTACCTATAAATCCGTCGCCTTTGTTTGGGTGAAGCTAAACCGGAAAGCGTCCACCCTGTTTACGGGTATGGGCTACTGGACACGGGCCAATGCGGAAATCTGCCTGCTGGCTACCAGAGGGCACCCAAAGCGTGCTAATGCCGGGGTACATCAGGTGATTTTGTCCCATATCGAGGAACACAGCAAGAAACCGGAGGAAGCCCGCAGCCGCATTGTCCGGCTGATGGGCGATGTGCCCCGGATTGAGCTTTTCGCCCGCAGCCGTGCGCCGGGATGGGATGTATGGGGCAACGAAGCGGCTGGCTCCATTCAGGGGTGGCCGCCACGAGAGAACTTACGGGAGGTGAGTTGATTGGCCCATGTGAACATCACAAAGGACTTGACCGAGGTCAAAAGCAAGGTCGTGTTTGGCCTGACCCAGCGACAGCTTATCTTTTTTGCACTGGCTGCGCTGGTGGCTGTTCCTACTTACTTTTTGACCCGGAAAAGCCTGGGCAACGATATTGCTCTGGTTCTTCTGATTACCACGGCCCTGCCATTCTTCTTTTTCGCACTCTACGAAAAGAACGGGCAGCCGCCGGAAAAGATGCTGAAAAACTATATCCGCGTCCGGTTCCTGACGCAACAGGCGCGTCCCTACCGGACAGACAACCGATTTGCCGCCCTGGAGCGGCAAGCCTATTTTGACGAGGAGGTGAAACAGCTTGTTTCCACTACTGAAAAGACGGGAAAGAAAACGGGCCGTGGGCTGGGGCGACGAGTTGATCATCCGTCCGGACACGCCGTTAAGTGCCGCACAGAAAAAGCAGCTCGCAAAGGCAATCCGGAGGGCAAAGCGCGACGGTAAGATTGCCGCCACCGCCCAGCAGACCATTCCTTATGAGGAAATGTATGAGAATGGGGTATGCAGCCTGGGGAACCGCCTTTACAGCAAAAGCATTGCGTTTGAGGATCGCAGCTATGCCGAAGCGTCCGACGATGATAAGGCGGTTATCTTTGAACTGTACTGCCGCCTGGTCAACTACTTCGGCCCCACGGTAGGCTTCCAGCTATCGGTGGTCTGCTATTATCCGGATATGGTGGAATACCGGAAAATCCTGCGGATTCCGCCCACCGGTGACAGCTTCGACCCCATCCGCAAGGAATTTTCCGATATGCTGCTCACGAAAGCCAGTCTGTGCAAGACAGAACGCAGCCTTTGTCTAACCTTCACGGTAGAGGCCGAGGATGTGAAGCAGGCCACTTCCCGCCTGGAGCAGATCGAAGCCGATGTGCTGGAGAGGTTCAAAGGCATTGGCACCCAGGCCCACGGGATGGACGGCTATGAGCGGCTCTTGTTGCTGCATCACTGCCTACACCTGGATGAACCGCAGAAATTCAAATTCAACTGGGACTCGCTGGTGGGAACCGGTCTTTCCAGTAAGGACTACATTGCTCCCAGCTCCTTCTTATTTAAGGAAGGCCGGTACTTCCGCGTTGGCCCGTCGGTCGGCGCGGTTTCCTTTTTGCAGATCCAGGCCACCAAACTGTATGACACGCTGCTGAACGCACTTCTTAATATAGAAAGCAGCCAGATCGTCAGCATCCACGCAAAGGCTCTCGACCAGGGAGCCGCGCTCAAAACCGTCAAACGGAAGTTAAGCGATTTGGATAAGGCCAAAATCGACGAGCAGAAACGGGCGGTGCGCTCCGGCTTTGACATGGACATTCTTCCTCCTGACCTTGTGACTTTTGGAAAAGAGGCGGAAAAGCTGCTGGAGGATTTGCAGAACCATGATGAAAAGATGTTCATGGTCACAATCCTTCTGGTGCATACTGCACCAACCAAACAGAAGCTGGAAAATATCATCTATTCGGTGAACGGTATTGCCAACGCCAACAACTGCAACCTGATCCGGCTGGACTATCAGCAGGAACAGGGTTTTGTGTCGGCCCTGCCCCTGGGTGTAAACCAGGTGGAGATCCAGCGTGGCCTTACCACCAGCGGGACGGCAATCTTTTTGCCGTTCCGCTCCTGTGAGGTGTTCCAGCCGGGCGGCCTTTACTACGGTGTCAATACGCAGACGAAGCACATCATCCTGGCAGACCGGAAAACCCTCAAATGCCCCAACGGGATCGTGCTGGGCACACCGGGCAGCGGAAAATCCTTCTTTGCAAAGCGCGAGATGGCCAATGCCTTTTTTGCCACCAATGACCACATCCTGATTTTAGACCCGGAAAATGAATATACCGCCCTGACGGAGCAGCTTCACGGCCAAACGATCTACCTGGCCCCGGACAGCCACAGCTATTTGAACCCGATGGATCTGGACTTGTCCACCGATGTAGGCGAGTCGCCCATGCTCATGCAGGCGGATTTCCTGCTGTCACAGTGCGAGCTGATGATGGCCTCCTATGGCAATCCGCTTATGCCCATTGAAAAATCCCTGATTGACCGCTGTATCAGTCTGGTCTACCGGGATTACCTGAAGAACCCCAGGCCGGAGAATATGCCAATCCTGGGAGATTTGTACCAATGCCTGCGAGAGCAGCATAATTCGCGGGCGGATGATCTGGCAACAGCAATGGAGATTTACGTCACCGGCAGCCTATCCTATCTGAACCACAGGACGAACGTGGACTTGAATAACCGCATGGTCTGCTACAACATCAGCAAGTTGGGTCAGGGATTGAAAAAGCTGGTCATGTCCAACGTGCAGAAACATATCTGGCAACGCACAGCGGTCAACCGCTATGCCGGTATCACCACCCGGATTTTCCTGGACGAATTTCATCTGCTCTTAAAGGAGCCGCAGACAGCAGCCTACACCGCCGAGATTTATAAGCGGTTCCGCAAGTGGAATGGCATCCCCACATCCCTAACACAGAATGTCAAAGACCTTTTGGACAGTTCCGAGATCGAAAACATCCTGGAAAACAGCGATTTTGTGCTGATGTTGAACCAGGGTGCCAGCGACCGGAATATCCTGGCTCAGCGGCTTGGCATTTCTCCCCAGGAACTTTCTCATGTGACCAATAGCAGCGAGGGCGAGGGGCTTCTGTTCTTCGGGGATAAGATCATTCCCTTTGAGGACAAATTCCCACGCGATACGCAGCTTTACCGGGTAATGACCACAAAGCCTTCCGACCTGGCGGCATAAGGGGGTGGCCCATGAAGCGAAAACGCAATATCTATGACGCGGATGATGCAGCCAAAAGTAAGCGGCTGCATTTTTCGCCGGAGGAACGGGCTGCCCATGCAGAGAGAAAGGCGGAAATCCTGGGCGAAAAGCTGGAAAAGGCCAAAGCAGACCTGCCAAAGAAGCGCCGTGCCCGGATCAACCGTGAATTTGATGCCATGACCGGCAAGGTTCGGCACTCGCTGAGTTTTGAGGATGAGGTAAAACCGCGCAGTCGGAAAAACCCGGTGGCGCGGGCTGGCCTGAAAGCTGGCCGGACGGTGGATTTGGCGGCTCACAGTAAAATCCGGCAGGTGGAAAAGGAAAATGTAGGCACCGAGGCGGCCCATAAGACCGAGTTTGCAGTGGAAAATCTGGCGGCAGGCGCGATCCGGAAAGGCTACCGCTCTGTAAAGGATGCGCCCTATCGCAAGGTGGAACGGCTGGAGGTCAAAAGCGCAAGGGCAACAGTCAATGCCAATTACCACGCCGCCATCCGGGATAATCCGGAACTGCAAAAGCATTCGCTGTCAGCCATGTTTCAGAAGCGGAAGCTAAAGCGCGAGTATGCCAAAGCCTACCGAGAGGCAAGAAAAACCGGGAGCCGCGGGGCTGCGGTGGCGAAAAAAGCGAAGGAGGCAGTCAGCAACGCAGGCCAGGCCGCTGTTGCCCTGGTCAAGAACAATAAGGGAGTTTTGGTGATTGTCGGCGGGGTGGCCTTGCTGTTTATCCTGCTCTTTTCCTCCCTGTCCTCCTGCTCTGTGTCGATGGAAGGGGCGATGGGGGCCGTGCTTGGCACTTCCTACACCTCAGAAGATCCGGACATTTTGCAGGTGGAGGACGATTATATCGCGCTGGAGCAGCAGTTGGAACGCCGGATGGCCAATATCGAAAGCGAATTTCCAGGCTATGACGAGTATCGGTACGATGTGGACACCATCGGCCATGACCCCAACGAACTGATTTCCTACCTGACCGCAAAATTCAATGCGTTCACCCCGGCCCAGGTACAAGCGGAATTGCAAGCCCTGTTCGACCAGCAATATACCCTTACCACCCGTGAGGAAGTACAGATCCGCTACCGGACTGTGACCTGGACGGATGAGGAAGGAAACGAACATGAAAGCGAGGAAGCGTATGAGTATTACATTCTCCATGTAACCCTGCGGAACCATTCCCTGGGGACGGTGGCGGTGGGGAACCTGACAGAAGATGAAAAGGGCCGGTATGCCGCCATCCTGGAACTGAAGGGCAACAAGCCCTATCTGTTCGGGGACAACATCTATGCGAACCCCTCTGAAGGGGAGCATTACGAAATTCCCGGCGAAGCCCTGTCCGACCCGTCTTTTGCCGCACTGATTACCGAAGCGGAAAAATACTTAGGCTACCCCTACGTCTGGGGCGGTTCAAATCCGTCCACCAGCTTTGATTGCAGCGGATTTGTCTGCTGGGTCTTTACTAACAGCGGCGTTCACAACCTGCCCCGTACCACGGCGCAGGGCATTTACAATCAATGCGCGATTATCCCGTCCTCCGAAGCCAAACCGGGGGACATTATCTTTTTCACGGGAACCTATGACAGCGCAGGGCCAGTGTCCCATGTGGGGATTTATGTAGGCGACGGAATGATGATCCACTGTGGCTCACCCATCCAGTACGCCAATATCAACACGTCTTATTGGCAGCAGCACTTTTACGCATTTGGGCGGCTCTGACCGCCCGGAAAGGAGTCTTGATGAACCAGAAAATTCAGAAAATCGTGACCGAGATTGAGAAGGTCAAGAGCAAGATTGCAACCCAGCAGGCAAGGCTGCGGGAGCTGGAACAGCAGAAAACCGAACTGGAGAATACCGAGATCGTTGGTATGGTGCGCGGCCTGGAGGTCACGCCGGAAGAACTGGCCACCATCATTCAGGCTATCCGCAGCGGCAATACCGGCAGCCTGCCCGTGGCAACACAAAATCCGGAGGAACAGGAGGAAATGGACGATGAAGAATAAGCTGCGCTATTTCATGGTGCTGACTGCACTTGCGATGTGCTTTGGTGCTTTTTCTGTTACCGCCTATGCACAGAGTAATGAACCGCAGGAGGAAACCGCGCCGGTGGAAGAAACCACAGAACCGGAAGAAATTGCTACCCCGAACCCCTTCACGCCAAACGGAACCGGCACTGTCCTGGACAACGCTACCAGTGAGGACGAAAAAGAGTTTTATACCATCGTCACCGAAAATGAAAACGTCTTTTATCTGGTCATTGACAAGCAGCGCGATACGGAAAATGTCTACTTCCTCAATGCGGTCACGGAGTCCGACCTGATGGCACTTGCCGAGCCGGATGCAGAGGAAACCGCCGAACCGGTGGAATCAGAGCCGGAACCCACGCCCTCGCCAGAGCCGGAGGAACCTGCCGAGGTAATAGAGGAACCTGAACCGGAGCCTGTTCCGGAAACCGGAACCAGTCCGATTATGCTTGTTTTGATTGGCGTGGCGGTGCTTGCCGTAGGCGGCCTGGGCTACTACTTCAAGATTTATAAACCCAAACATGAATTGGACGATGCTGCCGATTTGGATGAATTTGAATTTGCAGGGCCGGAAGAACCGACCATTCGGGAAGAAGATCTGGAAGAACCTGTGCCGGAACTGACTGCCGAGGAAGAAGCCGAACAGCGCCGGCTTTATGAGGAAGAACAGGAATTTCCGGACGATGACGAGGATGCCCCTGTTCAGTAATAATCCGGGGCTGGAACGGATGATGCAGCAGAAACCCACCGGGCGGCGGGTGCCGGAACCTCCGGCGCTCCCGCCCGATCATCCCTGCTATGGCTGCAACTATGGCATGGGAAGGCGCTGTATAGGGGTCTGCTATAAGCAGCTTTTGAAAGGAAGGAGGAAACACGATTGAAATTAGTGGTGGCTGAGAAACCCAGCGTGGCCCAGAGTCTGGCCGCTGTGCTGGGGGCCAAACAGAAAAAACAGGGATATTTGGAAGGCGGCGGCTTTCTGGTAAGCTGGTGCGTCGGGCATTTGGTGGGGCTGGCCCCTGCCGACGCCTACGATCCGAAGTATTCCGAGTGGACGTATGAGGATTTACCGATTATCCCGAAGGAATGGCAGTTTACTGTTGACCCAGGGAAAAAGGAACAATTCAAGGTGCTTTCCGATCTGATGAACCGTGCTGATGTGGATAGCCTGGTGTGCGCCACCGACGCGGGCCGTGAAGGGGAATTGATCTTCCGTCTGGTGTATCATCAGGCCGGGTGCCACAAGCCGATGGAGCGTCTGTGGATTTCGTCAATGGAGGAGGACGCAATCAAAGCGGGATTTTCCGCCCTGCGCCCCAGCAGCGAGTATGACCTTCTCTATGCAGCGGCCCTTTGCCGTGCAAAGGCGGATTGGCTGGTAGGGATTACCGGAACCCGGCTGTTCTCCACCCTCTACCGGAGAACGCTCAATGTGGGGCGCGTCATGACCCCCACCCTGGCCCTGGTGGTGGAACGGGAAACTGCGATTGACAGCTTCAAAAAGGAGAAGTTTTACACGGTGGAACTGGATTGCGGCTTTTCTGCCGTAAGCGACCGGATGGCAGAGAAAAAAGCAGCGGAAAAACTGAAAGCTGCCTGTGCAGGCCAGCCCGCCACTATCCGAAGTGTAGAGAAAAAGCAGCGTACCGCCAGCCCGCCGAAGCTGTATGATTTGACTTCCCTCCAAAGGGATGGAAACCGGCTGTTTGGCTACACCGCCCAGCAGGTGTTGGACTATGCCCAGGCCCTCTATGAAAAGAAGCTGCTGACCTATCCCCGTACCGATTCCAATTATCTGACGGAGGACACCGCCGCCACAGTGCCGGAGCTTTTGGAGCAAACTGTTTCCAGCCTGCCGTTTTCCGTGGAGGTAGGGACAACGGATGTGTCCCGTGTGGTGGACGCTTCAAAGGTCAGCGACCACCACGCGCTGCTGCCTACCATGCAGGTAAAGCAGGATGCACTTGCTGCGCTGCCCGCCGGGGAGCGCAACATCCTTACCCTGGTGATGGTTCGGCTTCTGTGCGCGGTCAGCGAAAAGCAGGTCTATGAGGACACAGCGGTAATACTGGATTGCAGCGGCACTTCCTTTTTTGCAAAGGGCCGCGTGGTGACAACCCCCGGCTGGAAGGCCGTGGAACAAGCCTTCCTCTCCACCCTGAAACAGAAACCGGAAAAGGATGATCCGGAACCGGCTGCTCTGCCTTCTATCACCGAAGGGCAGTCCCTTCCCGGCTGCAAGGCGGCGGTGCGCGAGGGAACCACCAGCCCGCCCAAACACTTCACGGAAGATCTGCTGCTCTCCGCAATGGAACACGCCAGTGCGGAGGAATTTGCAGAGATTGAGGGTGTGGAGCGCACGGGCCTTGGGACACCGGCCACCCGTGCCGGTGTGATTGAGAAGCTGGTGCGCGGCGGTTTTCTGGAACGTAAGGGCCGTCAGCTTCTCCCCACGAAAAAAGGCCATAACCTGATTGTGGTGCTGCCGGACAGTATCAAGTCGGCCAAACTGACCGCAGAATGGGAAGCAGCCTTAAAGGAGGTGGAGCGCGGGGAGTGTTCCGCAGAGGATTTCCTCTCCGGCATAGAACGGATGACTGCTGATCTGGTGGAGGGCTACCGGGCAATTCAGGCAGACACCTCCCTCTTTGACCAGCGGGAGCCGATTGGCAAGTGTCCCCGCTGCGGCAAAGATGTGGTGGAAAGCAAGCTGAGTTTTCAGTGTATTGACCGTTCCTGTGGGTTTACCATGTGGAAGAACAGCCGCTTCTTTACCGACAAGCATAAAGAACTGACCAAAGCGGTGGCAAGCGCACTGTTGAAAAAGGGCCGTGTCAAAATGACTGGCTTATTCAGTGAGAAAAAGGGCGTGGCCTACGATGCCACCGTGGTACTCGACGATACCGGCAAGTATGTGAATTACAAGCTGGAATTTGACCAGAAGAAAGCAGGTGCAAAGCATGAGTGAGGAACGAAACCAATATTCCGTGGTGCCCTTTGACACCTTTGAACGATACCTGGGGCTGCGTTATGAAAATATTCCCGGTGTGGAGTACATTTTGGAAAATGGAACGCTGCTCTACTTCATGGAGGAGGCTCCAGGCGTGTATGAGTCTGCCGACCACACCGTTACCGGCGAACCGGCATCCCCAAAGCTGTTTGTCCCCGTTTATGAGGGGGATGAAATGCAGCCCCACGCTTTTGCCGAAGTCGGCCCCCGCGAACAGTTTGCCGCCATCACCGATTTTTCTGTGACCATCGGCCTGCCGGGGGTGAACCAGCGCAAGGAGCCGGGGTATGTGCTTGACAACGGCCTGGTGCTTCTGGAAAGTGAACGGGACAGCCAGGGCAACTATAAGGCCGGGGCCGGAATGGACGGGATGTTTTTACAGACCGGGCGCATTTTTGAGCCGATCCGGTATCCAGATGGGGAAATCCTCGCGTTTCTGGAACGCCAGCCGGAGCGCATCCGTGCGAAAGACCTAGAGTCCGTAAAGGCCGATAATACTGCCAGAGTGCAGAAACCCAGGGAAGAAAGACAGTCCCAAAGGCCGCCTTCCCTGCGGGAGCAGCTACGTCGGGCGCAGGAGGCACGGCCCTTACCTGGGGCCAATGCCCCGGAAAGGGAACGGTGATCGGGATGTCCTTACTGAAGGTGGAACAGGAAACCATCATCCTTTTCAACGAAGCGGAGGCCACGGCCAGCGTCTATACCCATAACGCTGCCTTACAGCGGGTACTTCTGGAACTGTGCCAGACCCATCCGGCCCAGGTACGGCAGACCGAAGATAACCGCCACGGCGGGCTGACCTTTGAATTGCCCAAAAAGTGGGTGAAAATCACACCGCCGCGGGCACTCTCCGAAGCACAGAAACGGGTTTTGGACGAGATGAACCAGCGCAATCGGGAACGCAGGCAATCCACTTAATCATTCAGGGCGGCATGGGGTGTCTGTGCCGCCCTTCTTTTTGAAAGGAGGTTCTTATGGCGCAGAAATGGCAGACCATTTCGGAACTGGCCGCCGATACCAGCCGGAAGGTCACACACTCACCGGAGGAATGGTGCCGCTTTCTCACTACGGCGGCACGATTTTATAAAGCCTACGATTTTGACGATCAGCTTTTGATTTACGCACAGAAGCCGGACGCGACGGCCTGTGCGGATATGTCCACTTGGAACAATAAAATGCGCCGGTGGGTCAATGCGGGCAGCACTGCTATCGCGCTGATCCGCAAGGGGTACGGCGGCAAGCCCTATCTGGACTATGTGCATGATGTGGCAGACACCCATCCGGTACGGGGCGGCAAAGACCCGTGGTTGTGGAAATTGACGGAGGAAAACCGCGAGCCGGTCATAGAACGGCTGCGGGATGTCTTTGGAATTGACGGTGCTGGTGATTTGGGCGACCTCTTGATGGAGGTCACGGATAAACTGGTGCAGGAAAGCTACGGCGAATATCTTCCCGACCTGCTCTATGAGCGGGAGGACAGCTTTTTAGAGGGGCTTGACGATTTCAATGTGGAGGTGCTGTTTCGCAACACCCTGCGGGCAAGCGTCCAGTACGCTGTCCTTTCCCGCTGCGGCCTGGATGTGAACCGTTACCTAGACGCAGAGGATTTTCGAGAGATCACCAACTTTAACACCACCGCTGCCCTGGCCTGCCTGGGGACGGCAGTATCTCAGGGAAGCCGGGAACTGCTTTTGGAGATTGGCGACACCATCCGGAAAATCGAACGGGAAAAGGCCAAAAATCCTCTTGCAAAGTCTGACAGGGAGCCGTATAATGATAACAGAAACTTTAGCACATTAAAGCGCGAAAGGAGCGACGAGCATGGCGACATTGACATACACCAAACAGAACGGGTATCAGGTTCCCAATCTCCGGATGGACGAGAGGGAGAACGAACCGCAGACCCTGGGCCGGTTCGGAAGGGCCAGGGAACAATATCTGATGGAACACCGCAAGGGACTTTACAACTCGATGCTGCTGACCGGCAGGCTGTGGGCACATCTGACCGAGATCGACCGGACAGCCCAGGAACAGATGGACAGTCTGGTGGCAGAGATGGCGCAGGAACAGGGCGTGACCGAAGCCCTGAAAGCCAGCAATCAGATGGAATGGGTGCAGCGGATGAACAACATCCGACAGTCAGCGGAGGAAATCGTCCGAAGCAATCTGATTTACAGTTAAACACGAAGGGAACGGCAGGTGAACAGCCTGCCGTTTCTGCGTCTGTGGAGATAGACGCGCCATTTTCTGCAAAGCCGGACTACCGGCAGCTTACTCTTTTTGACCTGCCGGAAATGCAGGTACAGAAGATTTCTCGCCAGGAAGCGGAGGCTGCTTCTTCCCGTTCCCGGCGCAGAAAGCCGGAGCAGCCAAAGGATAACAAGCTGGAAACAGCCAGCCGGAAACTGTTCGAGCGGTCCGGCACAGCGGCCAATGAGCAGCTATCCTTTGACCTGACCGAAGCCGAGCGTGGACAGATAGAACCCCAAAACGGGGACAGTCAGGGTACAACCCCACCCCCGCCGGTTCCCTCCCCAGAACCCACCGGCGCGGGCGCGTCCGAAGCGGTCAAACCGTCCACAGAAGCCCCTGTTCCTCCTTCCTTTGTGCCGGATGTGCCAGAGTACATGAAATTAAAGGCCGATCACCTCGGCTCTTTTGTGAGCGTCAAGGTGGGCGATTATTTTTTGCTCTATGGGGAGGACGCAAAGCAGGCTGCCGCCGACCTGGGCCTAAAGACCGTGGTTCAGGAGATTCCCGGACTTGGGGAAACCACTGTCACCGGCACAAACCTGGGCTGGCCCCATCTGGCAAAGCAGTTACAGCTTCACGGCCACAATGTCACCATTGGCGAATGGGAGAACGGTCAGTATCGAATTGTCAAAAACCTGGATGTGGCTGATTTTATTCCCCTGCGTATGAAGCTGGAGCAGGAAAACCGTATCTATACCATTGATCAGGTCGATTACGCTGCGGGGCGTGTCAGCCTGCGGGACGATACCTTTGGGGTCAGAACTGGATTTCCCATCTTCCGGGATGAGCCGGTGTCCATCGTGCGGGAATGGGTGGAACGCCAGCAGGAAAAAGACCTGGCTGCGGCTGCACGCACAGAGGAAATGCTCTCGGAAGCCTACGAACAATCCCAACTTGATACAGCCAAAAGGCTGATTACAGAATTTTGTGAGTATGAATATGGTTCCGAGGTGGATTTTACCGACCTGCGGCATATCGGGTTGGCCTGTACCACCACGGACAACGAACAGCACATCCTTCAGGTGGAAACAGATCTCGTAGAGCCGTCCATCAGTTACCTGCTGGACGGCGAATTGGTACATCGAGATAAGTACCAAAATCTCTCGGAACTGATTATCAAGGAACTTGTCACGCTTGACTTTGATTACCTCATCCGCACGGGCCTTGACGCGGCGCAGAGAGAACCGGCCGCCATTCAGGAGGATGTAAAACCGTATCATCGCTACTCTGTGATAGAAGCCAGCAGCACGGATTCCTATGTCCCGGATGGAGGCCGTTTTGCTATTTTCGATGAAGAAACATGGGACTACTATTATGACGAGAACAGTTGGGCAAAGGTTTTTCCCGACGCAGAATCCGCCGCTCAATTTATAAAGGAACTGGAAAAAGCGGATGCCGAAAAGCAGCAGTTTGACCTGACCGGGCAGCCGATTACCCGCGAGGGCGACACCCTGACGGTTGGGAATGGCCCCGCTACCCATGAAGTTGATATTACCGTATCTGATGAAGAATGGGAACGTATCAAAGAAGCTATCCCAGACCAGACCGGGAAAGCCCCTGCCTCCCAAAACTTCCACATCACCGACCCTGACCTGGGTGCAGGCGGGCAAAAGACAAAGTACCAGAACAACGTGGCTGCAATCCGGCTCTTAAAAGACCTGGAGGCCCAGGGCCGCAGCGCGATGCCGGAGGAACAGGAAATCTTATCCCGCTATGTGGGATGGGGCGGCATTTCCCAGGCGTTTGATGAAACCAATGAGAAATGGGCTTCGGAGTATGCAGAGTTAAAAACGCTGCTGACCCCGGAGGAATACGCTTCGGCCCGTGGTTCCACCCTGAACGCGCATTTTACCAGCCCCACCGTGATTGAGGGAATGTATCAGGCATTGGAGAAAATGGGCGTTCATCCGGATACCGTTCTGGAGCCTGCTATGGGCGTGGGCAACTTCTTTGGGCTTCTACCGGAGTCTATGCAGAGCGCGACCCTGATGGGCGTGGAACTGGACAGCATTACCGGACGGTTGGCAAAGCAGCTTTATCCCCAGGCGAATATCACCGTGGATGGCTTTGAGCGTGTCAATCTTCCGGACAATTCCATTGACCTGGCCGTGGGGAACGTGCCCTTTGGCAGCTATAAGCTGGCCGATCCCCGGTACGATAAGCAAAACCTTCTTATTCACGACTACTTTTTTGTGAAAACGCTGGATAAAGTGCGGCCCGGTGGGATTGTGGCTTTTATCACATCAAAGGGAACGCTGGATAAGCAGGATTCCACCGTGCGGGAATATCTGGCGCAGCGGGCCGACCTTTTGGGCGCGGTACGTCTACCGAACAACGCCTTCTCCCGGAACGCCGGTACGGATGTGACAACGGATATTTTGTTCCTGCAAAAACGGGCGCAGCCGCCGGAGCAGGTGCCGGATTGGGTGCATTTGGGGCAGACCGCAGACGGCATCCCCATCAACCGCTATTTTGAAACCCATCCGGATATGGTGCTGGGCACGATGGCCTGGGATAAGAGTATGTACGGCAACGAACGGGAAACTACCTGCGCCCCGCTGCCGGGGGCTGTGCTGTCCGACCAGCTTGGGGAAGCCCTGTTAAAACTCTCCCCGCCGGATCAGCAGCTTCTTTCCCAAAAAGGCGCGGTGGAAGTCCCTGAGCTGTTAGAACGGATGGAAACCGCCGATCTGGAAGCCCGGAATTTCAGCTACACGGAGGTCAGCGGCAAGCTGTACTTTGTGGAGAACGGCGAACGGATTCCGGTAGAGGTTCCCGCCACCACCGAAAAGCGTATCCGGGGGATGATTGGCCTCCGGGAACTGACCCGAAATCTCATTGAGTTGCAGCTTCACGGTGGCACTGATGAGAACATCAAGGCCGCCCAGGAAAAACTGAATCAAGCCTACGACGCTTATACCGCAGAGTACGGCCTCTTAAACAGCACTGGAAACAAGCGGGCCTTTGAACAGGATTCATCCTACTGCCTGCTGTGTTCCCTGGAGGTATTGGACGAGGACGGAAACCTGGAGCGCAAGGCGGATATGTTCACAAAGCGCACCATCAACCAGCAGGTGACGATTGACCATGTGGACACTGCCAGCGAAGCCCTGGCCGTTTCTATTGGAGAACGTGCCTGTGTGGATTTGGGGTATATGTCCTCCCTTCTTGGCACCCCAGGCGAAACCGGCAGCATCATCCGCGACCTGAAAGGGGTCATCTACAAAAATCCGGAAGCCGGTGGCGGCCCGTTAGATGGATGGGAAACGGCAGACGAGTATTTATCCGGCAACGTCCGGAAGAAGCTGGCCGCTGCACGGGCGGCGGCAGAGATTGACCCTGCATTTGCAGAGAATGTGGCCGCACTGGAGCAGGCCCAGCCCAAAGACCTCTCCGCAGCGGAGATCGACGTGCGGATCGGCGTTACCTGGATTGACCCGAAGTATTACACCCAATTTGTCCATGAACTCTTAAAACCACCCATTTATCTTAAGCAGAATATACAGGTACGCTATTCCCCGGCCACCGGCGAGTGGAATGTAAGCGGGAAATCACGGGACAGCCTGAATAATTCCCTGGCCTATGTGACCTATGGAACCAAACGGCGAAACGCCTACGCGATCATCGAGGACAGCTTGAACCTGCGGGACACCCGGATTTATGATACCATCCATGAGCCGGATGGCAGCACCACCCGCGTATTTAACGCCAAAGAAACCATGCTGGCCCAGCAAAAGCAGGAGCAGATCCGGGAGGCATTCAAGGATTGGATCTGGAAAGACCCGGCCCGCCGAGCCGACCTGTGCCAGAAATACAATGAACTTTTTAACGCCATCCGGCCCCGCAGCTATAACGGGGAGCATATCCGTTTTTCCGGTATGAACCCGGAAATATCCCTGCGTCCCCACCAGCGCAATGCGGTGGCCCGGATGCTCTACGGAGGGAACAGCCTGCTGGCCCATTGTGTGGGCGCAGGCAAAACCTTTGAGATTGTGGCGGCCGCAATGGAGTCCAAACGCCTGGGGCTGGCAAAGAAAAGCCTAGTGGTGGTTCCGAACCACCTGACCGAACAATGGGGTGCGGATTTTCTGCGGCTCTATCCCGGAGCCAATGTGCTGGTGGCCACCAAAAAGGATTTTGAACCGGCGAACCGGAAAAAGTTTTGCAGCCGGATTGCCACCGGCGACTACGACGCGGTCGTAATTGGGCATAGCCAGTTTGAAAAAATTCCGCTTTCACCGGAGCGTCAGAAAGCCATCCTTCAGGAGCAGATTGACCAGGTAATCGACGGTATTCAGGAAGCAAAAGCCCAGGACGGAGAACGCTACACAATCAAGCAGTTGGAGAAATCCAGAAAGAACCTGGAAGCGCGGATGGTAAAACTGAACGACCAGAGCCGTAAGGATGATGTGATTACCTTTGAGGAATTAGGCGTCGATAAGCTGTTTGTGGACGAGGCACACGGATTCAAAAATTTGTTCCTGGCAACGAAAATGCGGAATGTGGCAGGTATCGGTCAGTCTGAAGCACAGAAGTCCTCTGATATGTTTGCGAAGTGCAGGTATCTGGATGAAATCACCGGCGGGCGCGGCGTAGTCTTTGCCACCGGCACCCCTGTCAGTAATTCGATGGTGGAACTCTATACCATGATGCGCTACCTGCAATATGACCTGTTAAAGTCCAGCGGCCTGGAGCATTTCGATAGCTGGGCGGCAAACTTTGGCGAAACCACCACGTCCCTTGAATTGGCCCCGGAGGGAACCGGCTTTCGCAGCAAAACCCGGTTCGCAAAGTTTTTCAATCTCCCGGAACTCATGGCCATGTGGCGGGAGGCCGCTGACATTCAAACGGCGGATATGCTGCGCCTGCCGGTTCCAGAAGCAGAGAAAATCACCGAAGTCACTACCCCCAGCGACTTCCAGCGGGATTTGGTGGCCGACCTGGGAGAACGGGCCGACGCAGTACGCAACCGCGAAGTGGAACCACGCGAGGACAATATGCTGAAAATCACCTCGGATGGCCGAAAGCTGGCTCTGGATCAGCGGCTGTCTGACCCGACGCTGCCGGACGATCCGCAAAGCAAGGTCAACACCTGTGTCCGGAATGTGTTGCAGGTATGGCGGGATACGGAGGAAATCAAGGGGACGCAGCTTGTATTCTGTGACCTGTCCACCCCAAAGGGGGATGGTTCCTTCAATGTCTACGACGATATGAAGCAGAAATTGATGGCCCAGGGCGTACCACCGGAAGAAATCGCATTTATCCACGACGCAAAGACAGAGGCTCAGAAAGCGGAGCTTTTTGCAAGGGTGCGGAAAGGTCAGGTGCGTGTGCTGCTTGGATCTACCGCCAAAATGGGCGCGGGAACCAACGTCCAGACCCGTCTTGCCGCGCTGCACCATCTGGATTGTCCCTGGCGGCCTGCCGATATTGAGCAGCGCGAAGGCCGTATCCTGCGGCAAGGGAATATCAATAAAGCTGTCAAGATATATAAGTACGTCACGGAAAATACCTTTGACGCGTATAACTGGAGCATTTTAGAGAACAAGCAGAAATTTATTGGCCAGTTGATGAGTGGTAAAAATCCATCCCGTTCCTGCGAGGATGTGGACGAAGCTGCTTTAAGCTATGCCGAAGTTAAGGCCCTGGCTTCCGGCGACCCGCGCATTATCGAGATGACCGATCTGGATAGCCAGGTGACGAAGCTGAAACTTCTGAAAGCCAACCATGAGAGCCAGCGGTATCTGCTGGAAGATCAGCTCATTCAGTTTTTCCCGAAAGCAATCAACCGCACACAGGAACAAATCACGGGATTGGAAAAGGATTTGGCCGTATTGCAGGCCCATCCTCTGCCGGATAAGGAGCATTTCAACATTACAGTGGCAGGCCAGACCTACACAGAACGTAAGGCTGCTGGTCAGGCTATCATTGATGCTTGCACCAGAATGACTGACGTTTCGGAGCGGGTGCCCCTGGGCGAGTATCGGGGCTTTCCCATGACCCTATGGGCCGATACTGCCACACAGAAATTCCAGGTGACGATGAAGCAAAGCCTTTCACATACGATTGAATTGGGCAGCGATCCGGTAGGCAATATTGCCCGCCTGGAAAATGCTCTGGCAGCCATCGCGGAAAACCTGGAGCAGAACCGTGGTAAGCTGGAAAACCTGAACGCACAAATGGAAGAAGCAAAGCAGGAAGTGAAGCGGCCTTTCCCCCAGGAGCAGGAATTGGCTGAAAAGACATCCCGTTTGAATGTGCTGCGGATTGCCCTGAATATGGATGGAAAGTCCTCCGGCAAGCGAGAATGGGACAATGAGGAACTGGATGGAGGAAAGCCCTCTATCAAAGGGATGTTAAAACGCCTGGGGGTTGAGTCTGCGGCGACCGCTTCCACCCCGCAAAAAGGCAAAGATATGGAGGTGGCAATCTGATGAAACCATGCAGCGGGCGCACCATTCCGCTTTATTTCAAGGTGTCGCCGGAGGAAAAAGAAATCATTGAAAAAAAGATGGCGCAGCTTGGTATTCACAACCAGCGGGCCTACTTACGGAAAATGGCAGTAGACGGGTATGCGGTGCAGGTGGATATGTCCGACTTCAAAGCTCTGGTGTCCCTGCTGCGGATCTGTTCCAATAACCTGAACCAAATCGCCAAACGGGTGAACAGCACCGGCAATCTTTATCAGGAGGACGTTGCCGACCTGCAGGAGCGATACCGGGAACTTTGGGGCGCAATCAGCACCCTTTTGGAGAAACTGAATGATTTATAAATAGCAGCTTTACTTTCGCACTTTAATGTGATATAGTGAACCTGTAAACAGCTTCAAAGGAGGTCGCACCCTATGAGAATAATTTTGAAAGTTTTATTGTTCCCCGTTGTTCTGGTGCTGACAGTTTTGGTGGCTTTCTGCCGCTTCATCTGCCTGTTCTCCGGTATGATACTCGGTATCCTGGCGGTGCTGTTGTTCCTGATCGGGCTGCTGGTGCTGTTCGCCGGTCGGGTGGATGGCTTTATCGGGTTTATGATACTGGCATGGCTGGTCAGTCCCTACGGCTTGCCGATGGCAGCTTCCTGGCTGACGGAGCGGGTGGCCGACTTTAACCGGATGTTAAAATCAATCTAATCAATGACCAATGGGCGTAGCTCTTTTTTGTGAGAGCTGCGCCCTTATTTTTTCAGAGGAGGGACAACAATGGAGTAAACAAAGTAATGTAGCAAACCCCTGTCGTTATTCATCAAATATTTACAAAACTCTGCTATGCTTATCTTGATGAATGAGGTATAATCATTCTTGCAATAAATTAGAAGTCAAGTCAAGTTGGAGGAACAAATTTATGTTACGTCCTTTATCAGAAAAAGATTATAATATAGCGATTGATATAGTAAATACGAATTGGAAAAGGACATATTCAAATTATGTAAATCCACTTTTGCTAAATGAAATTGGCTGTAAAGAACGTGCAGAAGAACTAAGGCATGACTTTCAATCAAAACGGTTGTCGGAATATGTTTGGGAAGAACAAGGCCAGATATTAGCTCTATTATCAATAGGTGATACAGCAGATATAGATAAAAAAGGAGCTTTTGAGATTTGGCGTATTTATGTAAGGCCAGAAGCACAAGGACATAATATCGGTAGCAAATGTATTTTATTTGCTGAACAAGAAGCTAAAAGACAAGGTTATCAAGAAATTGTTATATGGGCATTTCAGGAAAATACGACCGCCATCTCATTTTATCAAAAGAATGGTTATGTGATCGATAAAAACGAATATTTGGGTGAGCCGTATTTAACATTTGGAATACGTTTAATAAAAACTCTGATGTAACTCTTTTGTTATGAAGAAATGGACGCAACAGAAATTGGAATTTGTGGGGGAGGGATAGAATGATTCATCTGGAAAAAATAAATGGCGAAAATATCTGGGATATTCTAAAGTTAAATGTTTCAGTTAGTCAGAAAAATTTTGTCGCCAGCAATAATATTAGTATTATTGAAGCGTATATCGCTATTACATCCAACGGATATGCTTTTCCATTTGGAATTTTTGAAGGCAATAATCCAGTCGGCTTTGTGATGATTGGTTATGACAAAGATGACTATTGGAAGGATGCACCTGCCATAGCAGAGGGGAACTATAACCTGTGGAGATTGATGATAGATAAGAACTATCAAAACAGAGGATATGGGAAACAGGCAGTAGAACTTGCTTTAAGATTTATCAGAACATTTCCCTGTGGTAATGCCGATTTCTGTTGGCTGTCATATGAGCCAGAAAATGCGGTTGCCAAATCACTGTATGCCTCTTTTGGATTTATAGAGACTGGAGAAAAAGACGGAGAAGAACAGATTGCTGTATTAAAACTCTAAGACAGCTTTCCATTTACCGTGGAGTTGAACAGAGTGACAAATCCTAATTGTGCGCCCAGATAAGGGCGAGTAGTCTAGCAGGTGGAATGCCTGTCTGGTA